>Ga0208961_1000402_pt1 | contig 19215 bp, 16 predicted proteins | sample RifOxyB3_FD_184034 | JGI IMG/M metagenome (GOLD analysis project Ga0208961, IMG submission 184034) | Groundwater microbial communities from Rifle, Colorado - Rifle Oxygen_injection B3 (SPAdes) | ecosystem: Environmental > Aquatic > Deep subsurface > Groundwater | place: Rifle, Colorado, United...
TCAAGTGCTTCGGCAAAAGCACTTGAACCAAGCTCTTTTGTTCCCTCATTCATAACTTTAGCACTGAATTTTGCCAAGCCGGCTTTTGTCGTATCCGCTACACTTCCGCTGTTTTTAAAAATAAACTGCATTGTTACAAGAGGCAATCTTTTATCTTGTTCAAAAATAATCGGAATATTTACTCCGTTTACCTCTATCTTATCTACTGTTGCTGCCATTATTATATTTCCTAAAGCGAGTAATATTAAAACTATTTTCTTCATCTATGCAAATTTCTCTAAAATTTCATAAGCCGTATTGCGAACAGCAGGAATCTCACCTATATCTCTTATGAGATGCACCATTTCACTCTTTGCCATTTTATACGCTGCTCCGGCAGAGCTTACAACATTTTCTTCCATCATGGTTGAACCCAAATCGTTTGCTCCAAACATAAGAGCCATTTGACCAATGTATGGACCTTGCGTTACCCAAGAACTTTGGATATTCGGTACATTATCAAGATAAAGCCTTGCAACGGCAAGAAGCCTCAAATAGCGGTTTGAAGATGGTTTGTCCATGTCGGGAAATAGTCGCAGAAGTTCCGTATTTTCACTCTGAAAACTCCACATGATAAAAGCTCTAAAACCACCTGTTTCATCCTGAAGCTTTCTTATCATCTCAAAATGATCTACAATATCTTCGTCACTCTCGATAGTTCCGTACATCATGGTAGCTGTCGACATGATGCCGAGTTTATGGGCTTTTCTGTGTATATCCACCCAAACTTCGCTATCGATTTTTTTGGGTGCGATAATGTCACGGACTTTGTCACTCAGTATCTCGGCTCCGGCTCCGGGAATGGAAGCCAAACCTTTTACATGTAGTCTTTCTAAAACCTCTTCAACGCTTATGTGTGAAACTTTGGCGATAAAGTCTATCTCTATGGAAGAAAACCCATGTATGGTAATTGTGGGGTATTTTGTGTGAATATGCTCCACAAGATCTTCATACCACTCTATCTTTAGTTTCGGGTGAACTCCGCCTTGAAAAAGTATCTGTGTTCCGCCGATCTCAAGCAGTTCATCTATCTTTGCATCTATCTCATCAAACGTCAGCATCCGCATCTTTTTCATGTCTGTAAAATGCACAAAACTTGCAGTCCACCCAACAGATATTTGTATAGTTTATATTTCTATCAACCACAAAAGTAGTAATGTTATCGGGATGAAGTTCTTTTTTGCGTGCCGTCGCCATACGACCAAGCTCTTTTAAATCTGCATTTTTTATAAGTTCAAGAGCCTCTTGTTTCGTTAATCTTTTCATTTCCAACCGTTGAGAGTATTTTATGGAGTGGATTTTACCCTTTTTTTCAAAACAAAAAGATAAAGAATCTAAAAACAGGATTTAAAAAAAGATTTTGGTATGATTTTAAAAAATATTGAGTTTACAGAGGAGTTTGATATATCTAAAATAATACTTTTACTATTTTTTTGGCTGTCGTCTTATGCTTTTGAAGCAGTTGAAGTTCTTAATCCTGATATACATATTGAAAAATCTCTCTATTTTACTACGGATAAAAATCTATCTGCTTATGAAGCTTATGAATTTTCCAAAAACGAGAAATTGACTCCGCTTCCAAAAGAGGCTCTAAGTTTTGGTTTTGATAATAAAACTTACTGGTATATGTTTGAAATAACTATTACAAACCCAAAAAAAGATTATTTTTTAGATTTAAAACATACCGTAGACGAGTTTGCATGGTTATATACTTTTGAGGACGAAAAACTGATTCGTACCCAAGAGAGCGGTTATGCTCTTGCTCCAAAACATAGAAGCGTAAACTCTATACCTGTTCGTTTTGAGCTTCATGACATAAACACTACCGTATGCTATCTTTTAAAAGTACAAAGCAACAACACCCAATATGCCGCTTTTTCATTCGGTTCAAGTGATTCATTAGCTTATCACTGGCATATTTTATATAGTATAACGCTTATAACATTCGGCGTTTTTTTAGCTTTGTCGCTTTACAATGCTTTTTTATATATAGTTATCCGTGACAAAACATATCTTTTTTATATTGTATATACTTTTGGTCTTATGTTTTATACACTTACGGATACTGGTTTGCTTGCGCCGTTTTACTTTTTCATACAAAGCGATATCAACACAAATCTAGTTTTTTTTAAAGTGATAGAACTTACAGGACTGCTATTTTTTAGTATCTATTTTTTAGATTTACGTAATAAAAATCCCTCTTTATACAGATATCTTTTGCTATTTTTTATAATTTTTATTGCGGTGCTTGTTCTATACATGTTAGATATCACTAAATTTTTAGCCGTTGTATTTATTTACATAACAACTTATTTACTTATCATTATCGGTTTTGTAAGCTACTACAAAGGGTATAAACCTGCACTCTTTTATATCATAGCAACCGGAGGGGGTTTGATATTTATAAATATATTTTTCCTTATGCCATTAGGGGTTATGCCGCTAAATCTTATAGGATTAAATCTTTTAAACTTTGCCATTATTTGGGACATGATAGCACTATCGCTTGCGCTTGCCTATAGGATAAAACTGTTGCAAAAAGAGAATCAAGACAAAGAGCGTATATTATTGCTTCAATCACGCCAAAATTCTTTTGGTGAACTTAGCGGAAATATAGCGCATCAGTGGCGGACCCCGCTTGCTGCTTTAGCATCGGTTTTAGTCAATCTTGAAGCTAAACTAAAATATTCACAGATACAAAAAGAGGATATTATCTCTTCATTACAAAGGAGTTTAAACCTTCTGAAACACCTCTCCGATACGGTTGAGACATTTCAGGCTCTTTTTCAAAACACACATACAAAAGAAATATTCAGTGTAGACGATGAGATAAAAAAAATCTTAGCTTTTACAAAAGAGTCAATGCAGCATAACAATATAACCATAAACTACAATTCCACGGATGATTTTAAACTTCATGGAAACTCTAAGGAGTTTTTTCAAGCAATCTTAAATATTATATTAAACGCAAAAGATGTGCTCATTGATTCATCCATGCAAAATCCGACTATATCTATTTTGCTTCAAAGATTTCAAGACGGATTTACTTTAGATATATCCGATAACGGAGGCGGTATTACCCTAAAGCCTATTGATTCGATTTTTGACTCCTACGTGACAAGCAAAGATCACGGCATAGGCATAGGGCTTTTTATCACTAAAATGATTTTGGAAAAAAAATTCAATGCGACTATAAAAGCCAAAAACAAAGATAAAGGTGCTCTATTTAGCGTAATTTTTATCAAAAACGATTTTCGATTCTAAAACCCAATACCATGGGTTTTACAAAGTGATAGTAGTTATTGCTATAAGTTGATATCATGAAATCGGAAGCCTTTTTATCGCATACGTTTTCACTGTACAGTTCTGCTTTAAACCCTTTTTTTTCATATCCAAATGCTACGTCTGCTATAGCATATCCGTTAAGTTTTGCACTATTTTGTACATCGTAATATCTTTCCCCCATATGGCGTATGTCTGATTTTGCATACATTCCGCCGCCCATAGCAAATTTTGCTCCCAGTGAAGCGGTGACATCGGCAACATCTATGAACTCTTTACCGTCATACAAGCCATCGTTTGACGCTTCAATTTTTGTCTGTGTCGTTCCAAGTGTTGCATAAAGCAGAATTCTATCACTTTGATATTCCGCATCAACCTCTAAACCATAAGCATAACCGTCTACATTTACGGCATAAGAAGATAAAGTATCATTGAACTGATTTACAACATGGTCTCGTATATTATTATAAAAAAGAGCACTGCTAAAGAGTGTTTGGGCAACTCTTTTTTTGTATCCGATTTCAAAGCTGTCTATTTTTTCAGCCCTAAACCCTAAAAGAGACTCTTCGCTTCTATAGTTATATCCTCCGGGGCTATAATTTTTTGTATAAGTAGCATAGAGAGTCGAGCCTTTGGAAGTATCATAAGAGAGGCTAATCATCGGCAAGAGCGCATACCATTTTGATGAAGCATCTACATGTGTAGAGTACGGATATCCGAAATTACTTAAATTCCTATCAAATAATCTCTTTGTTGCCTGATAACGCAAACCTGTTAAAAGCGTAAAATTTTCATCGATATAATATTTATAATTAGAAAAAAGAGCCATAGTGCTATTTGGATTATTTAAATTATTTATGCTAGAAATAGGAAACGGATAGAGAGTTAAGAGCGTTTGTATCTCTTTATAATCAAACTTTACCATGTCAGAGTAGTATGCGCCCAAAAGCAATTCGCTATTATTAAATCTTTTTTTATATTTAAACTCCTGCGAAAATTCCTTTAAATCTATGTCAAATCCAAGTTGAAGCCCACCTAAAATACCGACATAATCATCTCTTTTTATACAAAGATTCGTTATAGAAGTCGCTGAAGTAAAAAGCGTATCTCCGTAACTATACTTCATAACAAATGAGATAAGATCCATATCCATTTTTACAAAATCGCCACTCATTTCATTGTCTATGGAGTACGGATTCTCTTTTGTGTCAATCTTAAACGCGGATCCACCATCATCGCTTTGGCTTTTTGTATAGTTAAGAGCCGTGCTGAAATTTGGTAAGGGAGAGTAGAGAAGTTTAGTTGAAAATGATGTAAACTCCGTATTGCCCAACATCTTGCCATCAAGAATATTTTTTGAAAAACCATCACTTTTGTCATGAGTAATCGAAAATGATGCGCTTACTTCATGATCTTCTTTCGGTGTGGACGCAAAACCGTAAAATTCGCTTGTGCCGTATGAACCAAACCCAATTAAGCCTTTTACTACAGACTCTTTTTGCGGTGCATTTGTTTGTATATTTATAATTGCGGATTGTGCATTTTTACCGAAAGAAGTTGCTTGAGAGCCTTTTATAAACTCTATATGTGAAACATTTTTCATATCAACCATTCCAAAACCATAGCTAAATGGAACAGGCGTATCATCGATATACATCCCGACACTACTCTCAAAACTCACATAGTTGCTTACTCCGCGAATAGAGATCGTCTTATCCATCCGATTGCCTATTCCCGAGATATTTGTATTTGGTATTACGCTTGATAAATCTTGCAAACTTCTTGTGCTAAACGTATCTAACTTAGCTTTATCCATACCGTTTATAGTGCTAAAACTCTTTAGAGACGGCTCTTCTACTTTTAAAGACTCTATATGAACCACAGGAAGTTCATAACCTAAAAGCAACCCATGAAATATAAAATATGACAGAAGTGTAATTTTTCTCATTTACTTTCCCAGTTATTTAATCTCCATCCGCTCCCCTTTACGGATACGATAAGTTCAAATCCGACTTTGGAACGAAGCCTATTTAAAAGGTTTTTAAATGCCGAATCGCTTATTTCTTCAAGCGGCCATATACTCGAGATAATCTCCTCTTTGCTCAAAGTGCTATCTTTATGTTTTAGAAAAAGCTTCAAAAGCGACTTCTCTTTTTTGCCGAGGTGTATCATCTCGCCCTCTTTATAAAGTTCTTCACTCAGCATGTTATAAAGCAAACCGTTACATACAGTTACTACAGGGTCTTTTAAGATAATATGCTTAGATAGTTTAGTAAATAAACTAAGCATATCACTCAAATTTAAAGGTTTTAATAGATATCCGTTTACCCCGGTATTTAGCGAAGAGAGCAGAGTATTTTGATCTGAATAAGACGATAGAAGCACGATAGGCGTTTCAAAATCATTTTGACGAATCTTTCTAGCTAAAGTAACACCGTCCATAAGAGGCATTTTTATATCGCTAAGAACTATGTCCGGTTTTTCATCTTCATAACAACAAAATGCACTTTCTCCATTTTCCGCTATAAAAACATCTCTAAAAAAAAGACGCAGCATGTCGCTAACCTCTTTTCGCATAATGGCGTTATCCTCCACTAAGAGTATGGAGAGCCTTTTAAGAATACTTAAATCTTCATGCATGATTTCACTTTAATCAACAAAATTTCAGGCGATTATAACACATCTAAAGTCCCTTATCAGTCCCGTTTACACTCTTTAAAATAGGTTTTGCTTATGTTTAAAAGTTAAAAAACAAAATTTTCCATATAAATTGTGAAAATATGTAAAGTTTTTATCATGATAAAGCTGCTTCTTTGGAAGATGTTACATTTTTACACGCTATTGCTTTAGATACTTTACACAAAATAACCATAATAAATAAAAGTCCCTTTTAGGTTTGGCGGCATTGCAAAAAAGGGGACTGCTATGGGACTCCGTATTTGCTAAAGTTAACGGTAAAAATTCTTAAGTTATAAAAGGGATACAAAGTGACGACAAATCAAAATCAAATTAGTTTTATTATAGACAATATTACAGATTACGAGGCAATAGCAAGCGAGATTTCTAAAACTCAAAGCGTACATGTTCTCAACTCAAAATGCGATATCCTTTCTCAAATAGCATCTATCTTAGAAGATTATAGTAACCTTGACGCTATCCATACTTTTTTCACATGGCGCAAGCGGTTCGCTAGATCTGGGCAATATTACGCTGGACAACCAAACACTTCAAAACTATCATGAGATACTCGCTCAAATCGGCTCTTCTTTATCCCAAAACGGTGATATCTTGCTTTATGGTTGTAATGTGGCAGAGGGGCAAGCCGGGGTTGAGTTTATCTCAAAACTTTCTCAAGCTACGGGAGCAGATATCGCCGCATCGGATGATTTTAGTGGGGCGAGTGATAAAGGCGGGGATTGGGTGCTGGAGGCGGTGAACGGCAGCGTTGAGTCAACCGCTTTGACATTAAGTGCCTATTCTCATCTTTTAGGAGGACCATCCGCCAATTTCACGATGGAAACGGCTTTTACCAGTGGTTATGTGATAGATGTAAATGATTTAACCATTGACATTAATGGCGCTGGACCAGAACGAATTAAAATTTCAACCCCAACAGCACTACAATGGTCTAATCCAGCTGAAGAAGGATTCAATTCGTACGGTTATAATAATTTTCAAGCCGAACCGAGAACTGCAACCATCACCTACGATGTAGATGGCGATGGTTTTGATGACCCATTCAATCTCAATTCCATGGTTTTTCTTGACCCAGATGGTGAATCGCAAACATGGAAAATAAAACCCAATGGCAACGATGCTGGCGCTGAAAATTTCACGCTTACCGGAGATGGAACTAATTTAGCGTATGCAACATTTACCCCAGCAAATGCAGCAAATTTTACAAATCTAACTAGTGTTGTTTTAGAACATCTAACAGGTTCTGCTTCAATTGGCGTTGATGATTTTGATATTGTTGCGTATGCTGGCAGTGCTACCGCCCCCGAAATAACAGTTAATCTGTTTATGAGTGAGATTGCCGATGGTGGCGTATCGACATTCGATGATACTGATGTTGGCGATACCCCAGGCATGATTAGGTACTCAATTATTAATGATGGCGATGCTGATCTTAATATTAGCGCTATTACTATCACGGGTGATTCTGAGTTTACTTTAGGTACTTTGACTGTAAATGATGTAGAAACAACTGTTATACCAGTGGGAGAAGAAGCACGGATTGAGGTTTATTTTACGCCAACGGCTAATGGAATACGAACTGCTGAAATTTCTATCGCCAGCGACGATAGTGATGAAAATCCATTCAATATTTCGATTGATGGGCTGGGTGTTCTCAATGTTGCAGACAACACCGCTCCAGAAAACACCATTTCCGCAACCTACACAACCACTGAAGATACCAAGTTGTCCATAACCGATTTAGCTGTAGCCGATGCAGAGATGGACACACTAACCGTAACACTAAGTGTCAACAACGGAACCATAAATCTACCAAACATCAACACGGCAACAAACATCACGGCGATAGATGCAGACGGTTTGGACGGAAGCATCACTTTTAGCGGTATGGCGGACGATATTAATCTTATGTTGGATGAAGGAGTCGATTTTTACGCTGCCGCCAATGCAAACGGTAACGGATACGCAACTTTAACTATGACGACATCCGACGGCACCGCTGACGATGTCGTTAATACTGCTACTATTAATGTAACTGCCGTAAATGACGCACCGACATTTGATATACATAGTGGCGCATTTAGTAGTAGTTTTGTCGGTGAAGACACTGACGGTACTTACTATTCCGATGAATACGCAAGCTGCAATGCGAGCGCTCTATTGCCTGATGGCAGCATTATCAATGTCGGCGATACGACGATTGACGGAACGACTTATGTCTCTTTACTTAAACTCGGAAATGACGGATTACCCGATAGTACTTTTGGAGAAGATGAATCAGGTCATATGGTACTAGATACCTCTATTTTTAATGATGGCGGTTCGGCAACATCGGTAGCCGTTCGTCCGGATGGACAAATCGTCATTTCGGGCTACCTTGATAGCGGCAGTCCATTTTTTGCCATACTTGAGAGCGACGGAAGTTTAGATGAGAGTTATGATATTACCTATTCAAACAACTTACCGGAAAACGAAGCTCTTGATACGAATATCCTTTACTTAGATAAAGTCGCTCTTCAAGCCGACGGCAAAATCGTCTTGGTCGGCGGTCAAAATCCTAATGGTGGAAATGGCGGCGATGTCGTATTGATGCGATACAACGCCGATGGAACCGTTGATACTGATTTTGGAACAGGTGGTGCAATAGTAACGGATCTCGGCAACGCCGACAGCAGCAGCGATGTGGTAATAGACACAAGCGGCAATATCTTCGTAGCCGTTGGCGGCGGCGATAATTCCGACATGGGTATCGTAAAATACACATCTAGCGGCGTTCTTGATACAGACTTTGGAACAGACGGTATAGCTTGGACGGGTATAGAAAATAATGCGGAAGCGGGAGCTATCAAAATCGATGCGAACGGCAAAATCGTACTTGCCGGTTCGTTTGACGGAACATACGACAATTCGGACATAGCACTGGCAAGATTTAATGCAAACGGTATACTTGATGAAAGTTTTGGCACCAACGGCACAACCATCTTTAATACCGACGATATTATGGACGGTTACGGCGGAGACGATTTTGCAAACAGCTTGGAGATAGATGCAAGCGGCGCTATCTATGTCGGCGGCGAGTTTGGTTTTTACGGCGAAAACGATGAGGGATACGAGGGAAGCGCATCGTTTAAATCGGTGGCTAAATTTGGTTCCGACGGCACATTAGATACAGGCTTTGCGCAAGGCGGTATGATAATCCCCGAGTATGTTGATGATGGGTACATAATAGTCGATACACAAGCACAAGAAGCTTATGATGATGACTATTGGGATAGCGATAACGATCCTCATGGCGAAAGCGGTTCTATCAACTCGATTTTAATACAAGCGGACGGAAAAATAGTAATGGGCGGTTCATATTCTTATATAGACAATTACGATTATGTATACGACTATAGCGGCATGAGTGTCAGTCGTATCGACGCCAACGGAAATTTTGACACATATAACTTTGGATATGAAAATGATACTGTTTATAATTCCGATACGGATGATTTTGCAGAAGGCGGCGATGCCGTAACTATCGGAGGAAGCAACTGGTCATGGCTGACTCCATCGGTATACGATGTTGAACAACATGCCGCTAATAACTATTCCAGCGGAACATTAACAATTCATAGGGCAGGCGGTGCAAATGGCGAAGATCTGATCCGTTTTGATACTTCAGTAAATTCAGCGATGACTTTAGTGGGAATTACGCTCGAAGGAACTTCGGCTACAACAGGCAATATTAAACATGGCGGCTCTACTTTTGCTACTTTCAATACAAATGCTACCGACAATGAGGCATCGACGGATGGTCAATTGGTTATAAATTTTACTAGTTCAGAAACAGCGGCTACGCAAACGCTTGTAAATGCACTTACGGCTAGTATTTCTTACGACAATACAAATGATGTCAATCCTGCCTACGATGAAGGAGAAGTGGAGCTTAGCTGGCTTTATAATGACGGAGACGAACAAGAAACAACCTCTTCATGCTACATAAGTATAGAAGGAGATGATGACGGCGGTATCGAGGGAACAGTAGCAGTTATAGGCACACCGACAACCGGTACGACACTGAGCATTACAGGCTTAGATACGATAACGGATCCAGATCTGGTAACGGATGAAAATGAAGACGGAACAGTGCCGGAAGATGATTTGTCGTTCCAATGGCAAGTATCTAGTGATAGTGGTGAAACATGGGAAAACATCGACGGTGCGTACGATTCGACATTTGAAGTTACTGAAATAGAAAGCGGCAAAGAGATTCGTGTCGTTGTCGGGTATGAAGATCCAACCAACGGGTCATATACTGAAATCCAAAGCGATACGGCTGGAGAAGGCGGTGAAGACAACGGTGGAGGCGGTAACTCAGGAGGCGGAGATAACGGCGGAGGTTCTACACCAACAGTACCAACCACGCCAACAACCCCGCCTGCGACAACAACAACCGTAGACGGCACAACTGTGCAAACTACGACTACGACACAGACAAGAACGACAACCGATACAAACGGACATACGACCGCTACGACAGTATCTACTGAACAAATCGTTATAGCTCCCGTAACTTCAAACAGAACAGAACAAACAGGTTCTACGACGACGGCAGATGTTCCGCTATTCTGGGGAGAAAGCACAAGAACCGAGTGGGCTACAACCGCTAGCATTCCTACTGGGGTTGGACTTACTTCAGAAGGTTCTCGTGCGCCTGCACAAACTCAAACGGCACAAACGGTACTAGATGATCTTATCTACTACATAGATACTACTACGCCATCTACCGATATCGGAAAAACAAATATGTTAAACGGAGGATTGGCGGAGAAGGCAACGATATGCTTCACGGCGGAGGAAATACGGATGTTGCGACATATAGCGGCAATATGGCTGATTATGTCATTACAAGAGACGAAGGTAAAACATATGTCGCTCTTGCATCTAATCCGAATGAAGTAGATACGCTAATCAATGTTGAAAATATAGAGTTTGCAGACAGCAGTTATACCATTGAAAACAGTATAACACTAAGTAAAATTGCGACTTTATATATGCAGATATTAGATCGTCAAGCAGAGATAGACGGTTTCCAATACTGGGCAAAAGATACAACCGGCTTAGGAAATATCGCATTAGGTTTTATAACATCAGTTGAGTATAAGACAAACAGCGGAGTTAACTGGGAAACATTGGATGTATCAGGAAAAGTAGAACAGTTTTACGAAGCACTCTTAGGTCGCTCTTCGGATGAAGTTGGAAAAGTTTACTGGGTTGATGCCATAAATGCAGGTATGACGTTTGAGCAGGCAGTTGAAGGTTTTATAGACTCTGTTGAGCTTAGTGGGATTTATCAAAGTAAAGAAGACTGGAATTTTTCATTATAAAAAAGCCTATAGCATACTTGACTTTAAGTATGCTATTGTGTTTTATAGTTATTTATCTTTAGAAATTGCGTCAAGAACACCGTTTATAAATTTTGGAGACTGTTCTGTTCCAAATGCTTTTGTGATTTCAACAGCTTCGTTTATAACTACCGCAGAGTCAAGTTCGCCAAAAAGTATCTCGTATGTTGCAAGTCTAAGAGTTGCTCTCTCGATGGCTCCTAGTCTCTCAAAATCCCACTCTTTTAAATGTTTAATTATCGCCTCATCAACAGGCGCAATATTTTTCATAACACCCTCATAAAGCGTGAGTGCAAAATCTTTTTGCTTATTGCGAATTTTCTTCTCTTCTAGTATCTCATCCGTATGTTGTGCAATATTTCCATTTCCCAAATCAAATGCGTAGAGCAGACTTACAACTGCCATTCTTGCTTGTTGTCGAGTCGCCATTACATGTTCTCGTAAAGATCTAAAAGTTCGATAACGACAGTCATCGCTTCAAAACCTTTGTTGCCAGCTTTTGTTCCGGCTCTCTCTATTGCTTGCTCAATTGTGTCTGTAGTCAAAAGTCCAAAAGAGACGGGTTTTTTATGTTTTAAACTCACTGTTGCAATCCCTTTTGTAGCCTCAGCCGAAACATAGTCAAAGTGAGGAGTAGAGCCTCTTATAACCGCACCCAAAGCACATACTGCATCATATTTACCGCTACTTAAAATCTGGTCTATCACCATCGGAAGCTCAAATGCGCCTGGTGCCAAAACATGAGTTAAATCCTCATCATTTCCACCGTGTCTTGCAAATGCATCTTTTGCACCCTCTACAAGTCTATCAACAATAAAGTGATTCCATCTCGTACTTACTATGGCAACTTTCTTGCCCTCTATTACTCTTAATTTACCTTCGATTAACTTCATTTAACTCTCCCTATATATTTTGTATTTTTTTAATTTTATTTATTAGAGCTTCTAGCTCGTCTAGTTTTATCATATTTGGACCATCGCTTAGTGCAATACTTGGGTCAAAATGAGTTTCAAAAAAGAAACCGTCTACTCCAACAGCTGCAGCCGCACTTGCCAAATACGGTACCATTGTTCTATCTCCGCCTGTTTTTCCGCCAAGCGCACCAGGTGCTTGAACCGAATGCGTTGCATCAAAGATAGTCGGCGCAAACTCTCTCATGATGACAAGCGAGCGCATATCCACTACAATGTTTCCATAACCAAAAGATGAACCTCTCTCACATAAGTAAACTCCATGCTTTTTAGAAGCCTCATAACTTACCTCATCACAACCGCGAGTTTTTAGTACCTTTGCCACAGAGTAGCGCATATCGGGTGGATTTATAAACTGCCCTTTTTTGATATTTACCTCTTTTGTAGTCTTTGCACATGCGACCAATAGGTCAGTTTGACGGCATAAAAATGCTGGGATTTGAAGCATATCAACAACCTCGGCTACGGCTGGGACTTGATGCGACTCATGTACATCTGTTACAACTTTATAGCCAAAATCATTTTTGACTTTTTCTAAAATTCTAAGCCCCTCTTCTATCCCTAAACCGCGAAAACTATCGAGTGATGTACGGTTTGCTTTATCAAAACTTGATTTAAAATAGAAATCAATAGAGTTGTCATTTTGATAAACCTCTAAAGCTTTAGCGATTTTAAAAATATTCTCTTCGCTCTCTATAACGCAAGGTCCGGCGAGTAATTTCATCTGTTTACCTTTTAAAAAATAAGAGATGATTATAGCATATTTCATAATGGTACAAAGATTAATTTTAGGAATTTAAGAACTATCTATTAAGTCTCTTAATATCTTTTTTATATTCTTAAAGTTATGATAAAACACAAAATATTACAAAGCGGAGGTGTATTATGTCAAAGAAAACTATGACTACAACGGCTGGAAATACCATAGCAGACAACCAAAACTCATTAAGTGCTGGGGCTAGAGGTCCGCTTTTAATGCAGGATTATCAGCTACTTGAAAAATTAGCTCATCAAAACAGAGAAAGAATCCCAGAGAGAGTAGTTCATGCAAAAGGGAGTGCGGCATTTGGAACGCTTAGCATTACGAATGATATATCAAAATATACCAAAGCAAAAGTGCTTCAAAAAGACACTAAAACAAAACTTTTTCTTAGATTTTCAATCGTTGCGGGGGAGAGGGGAGCAGCAGACGCTGAGAGAGATGTAAGAGGTTTTGCACTTAAATTTTATACAACAGAGGGAAATTGGGATTTAGTAGGAAACAACACTCCCGTATTTTTTGTCCGTGACCCTCAAAAGTTTCCAGACTTTATCCACACACAAAAAAGAGACCCGAGATCAAATCTAAGAAGTAACACGGCTGCATGGGATTTTTGGAGCCTCTCGCCTGAGAGTCTTCATCAAGTTACCATTTTAATGTCAGATAGAGGATTGCCAAAAGGATTTCGACATGTAAACGGTTTTGGCTCTCATACATACAGCCTTATAAATGAACAAAATGAGAGATTTTGGGTGAAATTTCACTTTAAAACAAAGCAGGGAATACAAAACTATACCAACCGAGAAGCAGAAGCGGTTGTAGCAAAAGATAGAGAGAGTTCTCAAAGAGATCTTTATGAAGCCATAGAGAGAGGCGAATACCCGAAATGGAATTTCCAGATTCAGATAATGAGTGATGACGAGGCTAAAAATTGCCCGTTTAACCCGTTTGATTTGACAAAAGTTTGGCCACATGCCAATTATCCGATTATAGAAGTAGGAGAAATGGAGCTAAATAAAAACCCTGATAACTACTTTATGCAGGTAGAACAGTCCTCTTTTAGCCCCTCAAATGTAGTACCGGGCATCAGCTGGTCGCCTGATAAGATGCTTCAAGCCAGAATCTTTTCTTATGCCGATGCTCACAGATACAGAGTCGGAACGCACTATGAAATGCTACCCGTAAACAGACCTATTGTAGAGGTAAACACTTACCACATGGACGGCTCTATGAACTTTAGCGAACCTAGTGCATCAAAAGCATACTATGAACCTAACAGTTTTGATGGAGCAGTAGAAAATAGAGACTTTTTAGAGCCGCCCTTCCCTGTTGATGGTGATGGCGATAGATATAACCACCGTGAGGGCAATGATGATTTTTCACAGCCTAGAGCACTTTTTACTCTTATGAACACTTCTCAAAAAGAGCAGCTCTTTAGCAATATAGCCGATGCTATGGATGGTGTACCACAAAATATAAGAGATAGACAAATAGCGCTGTTTGAAAAAGCTCATCCTGACTATGCGGCAGGCGTAAAAAAAGCTCTGCAAAAATAGATGCCAACACTTAGCCAAGAGGAAGAGAGACGCTACGAGGAGCTTCAGCTTATGGCACTAGAGTTTGCAAGAGAGGGTGAGAGTACCATTTTGCAAAGCATGATAGAAGCCGGACTAAGTCCAAATACTACAGATAACAGAGGAAATTCACTTCTTATGTTATCTGCCTACAACGCAAATACTTCTACATGTAAGATGCTACTTGAACTTGGAGCAAATCCAAATAGCTCAAATGACCATGGACATAGCATACTTGCAGGAGCCGCTTTTAAAGGGTACTTAGATATCTGCAAACTTCTTGTTGAACATGGAGCCAAAATAGATAAAAAAGCAACTAAAAATCCTATTGCTTTTGCCGCTATTTTTGGAAGAGAAGAGGTAGTTAAGTATCTTCAAAGTGTAGATAAGAGTACAAATAAAAGAACTTTTTTAGATAACTTAATGCTAAAAACCGCCTCTTTTTTATCACAATTTAGAAAAAAATCTACTTCTGCCTAGCTACAATTATACCTGCCGTTACGATTAATATAATTCCACATGTAGTTATAAAAGTTGGCAGAGAATCACCCAGAAAAACTCCTACTAAAATTGCAAAAACAATATTTGAGTAACTTACAGCCCCTACTATCCCGGCTTTTGTCTCACCGTATGCTTTTGTCATGTAGTATTGAGAGAGCGTTCCTAAAACTCCAAGCCCAATGACATAAAACCATACAACTCCGCTAGGCATCACAAACTCACCCATCATAAAATCCAACTCTTGCATGTAAAAATATTTTGAGAGAATAAAAAGCAACAGCGGACCGAGTGTTCCTACAAGCGTAAAGGAGAGAACTATCACTTTTGTATCGTAATAATTTCTAAGTTCTCGCACAGAGGTATAAGCAAGTGCTGCACCGATACCGCTAAAAATGCCTAGCCAATCATATTTGCTAAAGCCGACTCCGCTGGGCTGGGCTATAAGAATAATGCCGCCAAAACCTATAAAGATAGCAACCCAAGAGCTTAAAGATAGCTTTTCATTTAAAAAAAACCATGCAAAAATTGCCGTAAATATAGGTGCCGTTTTTGAGTATGTAACAGCATCTCCAAGTGGAATATGAGCAATATTGTAAAAATATGCAAGAAGAGAGATAAACCCCATGAAACCGCGGAAAAATAGTAAAAAAGGTCTGCCTCCTACGCTTTTTATCTGCGTTTTGTAAACCGTATATCCTATTAGAACAACACCAAATAAATTTCTAAAAAAAACAACCTCAAGCGAACTCATGTGCTCTGAAGCGAGCTTTGCAAATGCACCCATTATCGCAAATAAAAAGGATGCATAAAGCATATATTTGACACCGTTACTTAACTCTTTTATTTGTTTCATTAATGAAAGTATACTTAAAATAAAATTGGATACAATAGTCGGTAGAAGCAAAGGGTATGTTATGTCATTTCGCATCATAATTTTTTTATCATACATTGTTTTTGTAAGTGTTGCCGTCGCAGATAGTGATGAGGCTAATCAAACATTCCAGCAATATATAGATGAAAAACAAGAAAAAATCTCAAAAGAGGTAGTTGAGCTATTTGATAATATAGATAAAAAACTGGCATACTGGATTTACACTACAGACTCAAATGAGATCTCTCAAAGCCAGACAAAATCTTCCATCGACGAATTTTTCAAAGGTGAAAAATATATCAAAGAGAGCAATAAAAGCTATATTCAAATCCGTCTAAAAACGCTTCTGCAATCCCAAGAACTCTCATCTTTGAATGCTCGCATAAAAGCTCAAATACCACTTGAAAGAACCAAAAACAGTTTTCAAATTTTTTTTAATGATATAGGGCAAGAACCTATGGATAACGCTATTTCAGAGCTTGAAAACAAAAAATCCGCACAAATCGGAGTAAACTACTTTGCACCGGATTTAAAAGAGATAAAATCCAAATATTCTATCGGTCTGCGAGGTCTATCAACATATGTGAGTGCACGATACAGTAAAGAGTTTGAGCTGCAGAAGTGGATTATAGAACCAACTCAAGAGTTTGAATATTCCACAAAATATGACTTTAGCGAAGAAACAAATATATATTTTGACAGACCTTTTGATGAGCACTCTCTCTTTAGGACAACACTTCATCGAAAAACACAAGCCGGCATAGACGGTTTTGATTATGCGCTTACATTCTCTTACTATCAAGCGCTATCAAAAAAGAAAGGGTTTGGAGTCGCACAACGATTTTGGGGCAATTCTAAGTACAGCTGCGACGAAGAGCCTAATGAGTTTTCCGGCATAAGCAACTATACAACGCAATTTTCATGGCGTCAAAATATTTTTCGCAAATGGGTTGCATATGAAATCCAGCCAATCGTAAGTTTTCATAGACAGTATAATTATGAGGCGAACTATATGCTACGATTTTATCTCGATTTTTATTTCGGCAATATTGATTAAAAAAAAGGCTTAAAAAAAGTGAAAATAAGATATATCATAGTATGGATTTTAATGGTAAATTCGCTTTTTGCACAGGAGTTTTCTACTCGTTATGATGTAAATGTGACACTGTTTGAGAATGTAGGCTATGCGGACGTTACATTTAAAGAAGACGGCAAAAACTATGAGATAAAACTTACCGCAAACACAATCGGTGCAGCGGCAACTCTGCTTAGCAATAGAGTTGAGACATTTATTAGTAAAGGCAAGATTATTAATAAAAGATATGTCCCTGATGTTTTTACTAAAATAAAGGAGACGACAAGAAAATCAAGAACTCAAACTTACTATTTTGACCACAATAAAAGAGAGATCAAACTCATAGAAGAGAAGACAAAACTGGTAAGCAGATCTTCATTTGATCCTTCAACTTTCAATATAACTTACAAAGATTTCAAAGAGAGTTCAAGAGAGGAGAAAATGGAAGATGAATATGTAGAAAATGACTCCTTGAGTGCTTATCTCAATGCAGCTGCAAACTGTAATGCCAAAGAGAAATATTATGAGCTATTTGCAGTAGGAGCGCACAACGACGAAAACAATGTTTCACTTTTATATATCGATGGAAGTGAGAAAGAGGCAGCAAAAGTAAACTTTTTAGCTCCGATTAACCATTTGTACAACTTACATGTAGAGCCGTTTGACAAAAGTGAAAGCATCGTTGATGTACAAGTCTCTCTCGATGAGGACGGACTTTTAAAAGAGGCATTTATGGGTGAGATTTTTTGGATTGGAAAGATTAGGGCAAAGAGGGTTTATCATAAAATAACTCATAAATAAAAAATTATATCTATTTATTAGCTTCTATTTCTTATAATTATACGATTCATAAAGGAGTGTTATGGGAAATATAATATTATTGGCGATTTTAGGTGTGGTTTTTTACTGGATATTTAAGAGCTATGCAAAATACACGGATTACTCAAAAGAGGCATTTAAAAATTTTTCTGTATCTAAAGAGTCGATTCAAAACAGTGATTTAGGTCTTTTTGTTGCCCTTGTGGCAAAGGTTGCTAAAGCCGATGGAAAAGTGGATGCTCTTGAAGCTGAACTTGTAGGCATAATGTTTGATGATATTTCTGCACTCTTCCCAGAGCCGCATAGAACAAAAGATATCCTCAAAGAGATTTTTAATGAACAAAAAGATATCTCAGGCAATACACAAGACATAGCAAGAAAACTTTCCCACTCCATCAAAAGAGACAAGGCAAAACAGCACCATTTTATGGGCTTTTTAATCCAACTCTCATTTGTTGACGGTGAAGTTAGCAAAAGCGAAGAGAGCGTTTTAGCTTCCATCGCAGAAGCACTTGAATTTGACCCTAAAGTGTATCATGCCATTTTTGAGCAGTTTGAAAAGATGATGCATAACATAACTCCAAAAGCGAATATAGCCGATGCATATAAGCTTTTAGGCGTAAATGAGAGCGATGATATGGATGTGATAAAAAAGGCTTATAGAAAACTGGTTCGTGAATATCATCCCGATATCATAAAATCTCAAGGCAAAGATGATGCTTACATGCAAGAGGCAACGGCAAAAACTCAAGAGATAAATCAGGCGTACGAGATGATAAAATCTCATAGAAAGTAAGTCTGATGAGATCTGCTTTTTTTATGATTTTTATCTATACTCTCTCTTTTGCCGACGATGCAAGTTCACTGCTTTTTAACGGCAACTGCTTAACATGTCATCATGAGACAAAAACCATATCTGCACCGTCAGTTTTGGAATTTAAAGATAGGTATATAAAAGCATTTCAGACAAAAGAGGAGTTCGTCTCCTACATGTCAAAGTGGGTAAAAAATCCTCAAGAGAAAACCTCTCTCATGCATGATGCCATTAAAAAACACGGTCTTATGCCTGAACTTGGGTTTGACATGCAGACACTTATAGATATTTCAGGCTACATCTATGAAACTGATTTTAAAAAAAGAGGCGGCGGACACTGGAGCAGAGATAGTAAAAACTAATCTCTTTTGTAGTCCCTCTCCCAAAAAAAATCTATCCAGTCATCTGCCTCATTTATCCAA
>Ga0208961_1000406_pt1 | contig 19064 bp, 8 predicted proteins | sample RifOxyB3_FD_184034 | JGI IMG/M metagenome (GOLD analysis project Ga0208961, IMG submission 184034) | Groundwater microbial communities from Rifle, Colorado - Rifle Oxygen_injection B3 (SPAdes) | ecosystem: Environmental > Aquatic > Deep subsurface > Groundwater | place: Rifle, Colorado, United...
CGTGGGAGTCTGGACGCCCCACTCACACCGCACTGCCAATGCCCCGGGATGGGTCCGGGAAGGGCCAATGGTCCTTCCCGGCGGGGGTGTGGGGGCAGCGCCCCCGCCTCCTCTTGGCGTTGAGCCTCGCCATACTGACCAGCATCCCCGCCTTTGCCGCAGCCGCGTCGGCACCGGACGAGACCTCCGTGCCCGTGCGCGAGTTGCGCGTGCCGTTCGAGGCGTTGCGGGTCGTGCTGGGTGCGGAGGCGGACCGCGTCTTGCTGCCGCGCACCGAGTATGAGGCGTTGCTGCAGAAGGCGAAGAAAGCGGCCGCGCACAAGGCGCCGATCGACGCATTGCTCGTGTCTGCCGACTACACCATCACGCTCGCACCGGACCGTGCGGACATCGCCGGAACGCTCGAAGTCACCGGGTTCGAGGACGGCCTCCACACCGTACCGCTCGACGTCAGTGGCGTTACGCTCAGCCGCGCCCAGCTCGACGGCAACGGCGCCGCCATCGGTCAGGCCGACGACGGACGCCTGCTCCTGTTCGTCGACGGCAAAGGCCGGCACGCGCTCACGCTCGCGGCCTTCGCGCCCGTCCAGACCACCGCCGCGCGGCAGGTCCTGCAGTTCCAGTTGCCGACCCCGGCCGCCACACGCCTGCACCTCACCGCACCCGGCGACGTCGAGATCAAGAGCGGCGCCGCAGTGATCAGCCGTGTCCTTGACGAGAAGACCGCTCAGACCCGGTTCGAGCTCCTGCCTCAGTCCGGCCCGGTCTCGCTCGTCATGACCCTGAACAGCCACCTCAAGCGCAAAGAGCGTGTCGTCGTCGCGCGCACCGTCCTGATCGACGAAGTCACGCAAGCCTGCGAGCGGTTGCACGCCACCGTATCGCTCGACATCCTGCACGGCGCGATTGCCGACCAGCGTTTCGCGGTGCCGGCCGGGTTCGAGGTCACGTCCGTCGAGTCGCCGGCGCTCGCGACCTGGGCGGTGCAGCGCGAGGCCGACCGCAGCGTGCTCGTCGTCAAGCTCCGCGACGATACCACGGGCAACATCGTGCTCAGCATGTGTGCGCAGCGGCTGCGGACTGCGCAACTCGCGGCCGTCCCTGGTGCTCCAGCAGCAACACCCGACTGGCATCTGCCGCGGTTCGAGCCGCTCGACGTCGCCGGGCATGTCGCCGTGCTCGGGCTCCTCGTCGAGGAGCGGTTGCGCGTCGATGCGATCACCGCAACCGGACTCATCCCGATCGACAACGCCGTGATCCTCAAGGCGTTGCCGCGCACCGTGCTCCTGGCCGAGCCGGGCGCGCCGCGGATCCGGCCGGTCGCGGCGTACTACGCACCGCAGAGCGTGTTCGACCTCACCGCGCGCTTCAGCGTCCCGCCCGCGAAGATCGCCGTCACCACCACGCTCTGGCTCACGCTCGGCGACAGTGGCGCGGACGTGCAGGGCACGTTCCGGATCGAGCCCGACGAGGAGAAATGCTTCGGCCTGAGCTTTGCCGTGCCCGCCGGCTGGGAAGTCCTGCAGGTGATCGATGTGAAGTCGAACCCGCTCGAGTTCGAGCGCTACGTGCAGCCGGACGGTTCGGCGCGGATCGACGTGCGCCTGCCCGAAGGCGTCCTGCCCGGCCACGAGGGCCGCGTCCTGTTCAGCGCCCGACACGTGCCCAAGGAATGGTTCGACGCGTGGCAGGCGCAGGCGTTGGCATTCCCCGTGTTCGCGGTGCAGGGCGCCGCGCGCGACACCGGCGTCCTGGCCGTGACCGCGCGCGACGACATCCGCGTCCGGCCCGACGAGATTGCCGGGCTCACCCCGCTCGACGAGAACGAGAAGGCCGCGAACGGCCTGGGCGACACCCCGACCAATCTTGCGTTCCGGTACGAGAGCCAGCCGTGGAAAGCGCAGCTCGCTCTGGAACGCGTCGCGCCGCGCGTGACCGCCGAGACGTACTCGTTCTTCCGCATCGAGACGGCCACCATCGACACACACTGCGAACTGATCTACACCATCGACCAGGCGCGGGCGCGCCGGCTCGCACTCGTCCTGCCCGCCACCACGCCGGCCGCGCTGACCATCCAGGGCCAGGACGGCGTAACCGTCAAGGAATACACCGCCGAGGAGACCCCGACCGGCCGCCGCTGGACCGCACTGCTCGACGAACCGCGCACGGGGCAAGTCCGGCTGAGCGTGGACTTTCAGGAGAGTGTCGAGGGGAAGGACGAGAAGATGGCCGTGGGGGGCGAAACCAATGCTGCCAGGGCTCAGTCTGGGGTGTCCCCGAAAAGTGGCGGGTCCCGCAGACGCCGGAGCGAGACGCTCCGGCCACTCTGCGCGAAGACCGCAGCAGCACTGCGGTCGAGGTGGCGTTGCCGGTGGTGAAGGCGGACGGGGTCGCGTACCAGTCCGGGCTGGTGTCGATCGAGGGCAGTGCGGAGCTCGACGTGCGCATTGCGAACCCGCCGCGCCGGGTCGACATTGGCGAACTGGTCGACGCGCACTACCAGCCGGGCAAGCGCCTGCTCGGCGTGTACGGGTTTGTCGGCGACCCGCCCGCCGTGCGCGTCAGCATCGAGCGGCACCCGGTATCCGGCCTTCCGCCCGCGATCATCCAGAACGCGCAGTTGACGAGCGTGTTCTCGCTCAACGGCGTGTGCGAGTCCGCGGCGCGGTTCCTGATCCGCACCAAGTCGCTGTTCGTGCGCATCCAGCTCCCGTCCGACGCGACCCTGTGGTCCGTCACGCTCGACGGTGCGCCCGTGCGGCCGCAGCAGGACGCCGCGGGGATCCTGCTCGATCTGCCGGCTGGGCCGGACGGCGCGGTCCGCGACCTGCGTCTCACCTACGAAACGCCCGAGCACTGGTTCGGGTTCTGGCGCCGCCACCTGGCCGTGCCCGCCCCGCGCCTGTTCCTGCACGCCGGCGCCGAAGACCGGGTGGAGATGGAGGCGTCCGAGGCTCGTAGTTCCGCCTTCAGGCGGTCCGGGTCCGGAGAGCGCGCCGCCACGGGGGACCGCGTAAACGCGGAACTACAAGCCAATTCCGTCGCGCAGTTCATCGAAGTTCCGGTAACGGACCTGAAGTGGGACGTGCGCCTCCCGACCGGGTACCGCGTCATCCGCGCCGAAGGCAGCGTCACCCCCGTCGCGCTTCACACCGCCAAGCCCGCCGTGCAAGAACTCATGTCGTGGGCGGGCGGCGTCGGGTGGGAGAGGGGCATCTTCCACATCATGGGTAGTTCGCGACTCGACCAACTCGTGAATGCCATCGCGATCGTGATCGCCCTGGTCGGCGCGCTGGCGCTTGTCGTGCTGGTCGTCTGGGGGGTGATGGCCGGGAAGATCCGGCTGGTGACGGTTCTTGCCGGCGCTGCGGCGATTGCAGCCATTCTCGCTTTGTCTTTTGTGATCGCCTCTTTCACCGAGCGGAAGGCGGCATGTATTGCCATGCCACAGGCCCCAACCGACGTGGAATGCTCGATCCAGGAAATGGAGGTCAAGGAACTGGATCCCAAGGTGATCCAAGAACTCCAACGACTCGAGAACGAGGGGAAGGCCAAGGAGATGGCAAAATCCGACGAGAAGCCGGAACCACCCGAGCTCTTGGCCTCCAACACCAGCCCCGTGCCTCTCAGGATACCGGCTGAACGCGGCATCGATGCGTCTGCCTGGGCGGGCTTGAAGACTCCTGAAGCCTGCGACAGGATCATCGGAGACTGTCTCAAGATCGCCGAGAGAAAACCTTCGCAGCGCGAGGAGATGGACAAGATCGTCAAGATGCTTATGGAGCACAAGAGGCAGCTAGAAGCCCGTATCCAGACCGCCCCGGACCGCGTTGAGATGGAGAAGGTGCAATTGGCCGGCAAGGCCAAGCGTCGCGGTGCGGTCGAGGGTTTGCGCAGTCTGAAGATCGAGCTGGACAGCACGGGCGAGCCGGTGGCGTTCCGCGGGTTGGGCACGGTGCCGTGGCTGCGGGTCACGGTCCTGAACCAGCGCCGGTTCGGCGCACTGGCGTGGGCGCTCGGCCTGGCCGTGCTCGTGTGCGGCATGGCCATGACCGGACGCAACACGAAGGACAAGTCGGCGTGGGTCGGGACCGTGCTGGCGGTCAGTGCGCTGGTGCCGGCCATTCCGGGTCTTGCGAACCTCGCACTGGTCCTGAACGGCGCGTTCTATGCCGGGTGCGTGCTGATCGTGTACTACCTGCTCGCGGCACTGGTGCTGCGCGCCGTGCGTGAGGGCCGGGCGAAGCGCGGCGCGCCCGCCGGGCTCAAGCCGGCGACGATCGTCGTGCTGGTGCTGCTGGGCATCGGTATTGCGCAGCCTGCAGAGGGAACCGGCCCAACCGCGCGGGCAGGCTCGTGCGCGACGGATGGGGTCTTGGTCCGCCGTCCCGGACGGACCTGCGACCCCACTACGAACGCCGTCCTGCCAATCCAGCGCTACGGGACGACTCAGCCGGCCAGCGCCGTTTGTAGTGGCGTCGCAGCAGGAACGCAGAGCGGTCCTGCAAGACGCCATCCCAGCCACGCCGCCGCACCCGCGTCGACACCGCAACGTCTCGTGGCCCAGGCGTTTCTGCCGCAGGCTAAAGCCAGCGGCAGGCTTCCGGCTAAAGCCGCGACTCAGGCACCCATCCCCGCCCCCTCGAACGTCGAGGACCTGCTCCGCCAGGTCCTCGACGAGGTCAACGATCCGCCCGTGGCGGTGCCGGACGACGTGCTGGTCGTGCCGTACGACCCGGACGCGCCGGACGCCGGCGACCGCGCCACGGACGGACTGCTGATTCCGCACCGGCGCTATCTCGAACTCTGGAAACTGGCGAATCCCGACCTGACCCGCGAACAGACGCCGCCGCCCGCACCGTACGCACTGGCCGGCGCGAGCTACACGGGCACACTCGAAGGCGACGCCTTCCTGCTGGTCCAGGGCGCGCTCGATCTCGACGTCTACGCCGCCGACACAGTGACAATCCCCCTGCCGCTCGACGGCGGCGTGCTGGCGCGCGCGGACCTCGACGGCCAGCCGGCGCGCATCGGTTCGGCGCAACCCGGGGACCGCGTAAACGCGGAACTACAAACGGGCGCGCCCCAGGCTCGTAGTCCCGCCTTCAGGCGGTCCGGGGAGCGCGTCGCCACCCAGACAACCTCGGACCTGCAAACGAACATCGCCGCGCAACAGGCCGTGGAGCAGGCGGCCCCGCGCCCTGCAGGCCCCGCACCCATCGTGCTCTACGTGACCGGCAAAGGCCGGCACCGGCTCGACCTGGCGTTGCGTCTGAAGCTGGATCGGCGCGGCGGCTGGCGCGTGGCTGAAGGCCGGCTCCCGGCCGCAGCCGGCACGGCGGTCGACTGGCGCGTGCCCGCAGCCGGCATGGAAGTGCGGATAGGAACTCGCTACGCCGTGCGCGCCATTGAGAACACGCAGGCCGGCGAGGTGCTGCACACCGCGATTCCGGGCGACGGGCAGTTCAGCGTGCAGTGGCGGCCGAAGATCAGCGAGGGCCGGGTCGACCGGTCGCTGACCGTCGAGTCGAATGCGACGTTCGACGTGCAGGAGGACCGGCTGCAACTGAACTGGACCCTGAACCTGACCTTCCGCCACGTCGAGCGCGACTCGTTCACCGTCGAACTGCCGGCGCAATACCTGGTCGAGAAGGTCGAGGGCACGAACGTGCGCGGCTGGGAAGTGCGCGAGCCGCAGGGCGCGGCCGGCGCGGCGCGCACGCTCGAAGTCGTGCTGCTCAAGCGTGCCAAGGACAGCGAGCAGTTCACGGTCCAGCTCTGGCGACGGCGTGCGGACTCCGCAGGCGCGAGCGAGGAGTTCGCCGTGCCCGCGGTCGGCGTGCCCGAGGCGGTGCGGCACGTCGGGCGGATCGCTATCCGGCGCAGTCCGGTGCTCGACCTGCGCGTCACGGAAGCGACCGGCGTGAACCGGACCGAACTGGCCGGCGGCGAGAACGCTGCGCCGAGCGTTGCGGAGTGCGCAAGTCCGCTCGGGATCCGGCCGTTCCAGGCGTACGAGTTTGCAGCCATGCCGTTCAGCGTGCGCCTGGCGGTGTCCGAGATCGCGGCCAAGGCGACGGCGCGCGTGCAGACCATCCTGCGTCTGGCGGAGCGCGAGAACGGCCTCGAGAGCCGCGTGTTGTACAGCGTCCGCGACCGGGCGCTGTACCGGACGCGCGTAGCGCTGCCGGCCGGGATCGAGGTCACGGCGGTCTCCGCGCCGGGCGAGTTCGAGTGGGGCGCGGTGCCGGACACGGACGCGACCCGGCAGGTGGTGACGCTGCGGTTCGCCGCCGGCGTGCAGGGCGAGCTGGCCGTGCTGATCCAGGGCCGGTTCCGGAGCTTAGGCGAAGTGGCCATTCCGCGCCTCGAGGTGCTTGAGGTCGAGCGGCAGGAGGGCGAGATCGCCGTGCAGGCGGACCCGGCCTTCGAAGTGCAGACGCAAGACCTGAAGGGGCTCGAAACCTTGCTGCTCGGTCAGGTGCAGGGGTGGCTGCAGAAGAGCCAGCGCGCCCTGACCTGCCTCGCGTTCCGCACCCGCGACGCGAACTACGGCGGACGCCTGACGCTCGTGCCGCGCAAGCCGGACGTGGTCTGCACGACCGTGAGCAACGTGCGCGTCACCGACCGCGCCATCGAGGAAACGATCCTGCTCGAGTTCGGCATCCGCACGGCGGGCATTCGCGAGATCCGGTTCCAGCTCCCGGCGTGGCTCGAGGCCGCGCGCATCAGCGTGCCGCTGCTGCGCCAGAAGCGCGTCGAGCGCATCCAGGGCACCGACCAGGTCCGCGTCACGCTCGAGCTGCAGGACGACCTGACCGAGCAGGTCCGCGTGCTGGTCGAGAACGACCGGCTGCTCACCGCCGACGAGCAGGCGGTGCCGATCCCGGTGGTCGAGACCGGGCGCACCGAGCGGCGCTGCGTCGCCATCGAGAGTGCCGGTCGCGACGAGGTCGTGCTCGGCACGCCCGAGGGGCTCGAACCGCTGAGCCGGCAGCAGAAGGACTGGGCCGCGGTCGCCGAACTGCTGCGCGGCGGCTCGACGCAGGCGTTCGTGGCCAACCCGGACGCCGAGAAACTGCGCCTGACGTACCGCACCAAGCAGCGCACGGCGGTCGAGACGGCGGGCGCGCGCATCGGCCTGGCGCAGACCGTGCTGGTCATGGACCGGAACGGTTCGTACCGCGCCGAACAGACGTACCATGTCGACAATCGCACGGAACAGTTCCTGCTCGTCGACCTGCCGCCCAGCGCCGAGCTGTGGACCGCGCGCGTCGCCGGCGAGCCGGTCAAGCCGATCACGCCGGACGCGGCCAACCCGCGGCGGCTCGGCGTGCCGCTGGTCAAGACTGCGGCAGGCGACCTCGATTACACCGTGGTGCTGAAGTACGGCGGGCAGTTGGGCGACCTGGGCCGGGTCACGCGTTCGCGCCTGCCGCTGCTGCGCACGGTCAACCTGAACGTGGAGCAGAGCCAGGTCGAACTGCGCCTGCCGCGCTCGTACCAGTGGCTGCGCTTCGACGGCAACATGCAGGAAGCCGAGACCGCGGGCGAGTTCGAGGCCGGCATGCTCTCGTACCAGAGCAGCCTGGCCAAGCGCCTGATGCAGACGCTCGAGAGCGGCAACGTGTTCGCCAAGGCGCGCGCGTCGGCCAACCTGAGCCAAGTGCAGGCGGAGCTGCAGATGTCGCAGAGCACGCTCAGCAACTACCAGGTCAACGACCAGTACGCCGAGTCGCAGAAGGTGCTCGTCGATGTGCAGCGGCAGCTCGACAAGAACGCGGCGCAGGCGGAAGCGACTGTGACCGAGGACAACCGCTCCCGGTTCAACGAGGTGTTTGCGGAACAGAAGGTGGTACTCGGCCGCAACCGCGCGTTGCAGGGCGGCGCGAACTGGGCCGACGCGCCGGCGACCGCAGCGGACGAATCGAAAGCGCAGCCGCAGGGCCAGGTGTTCAACAACGAATGGCTGGCGCAGAACAAGCTCGAGGTCGCACCGGACCCGGCAGCGCCACAGGAGCGAGGAAAGAGCAAGGAGGCAGCCTTCAAGGGCGACGCACTCTACGGCAGCCGGGTCAGTTCAGGGAAGAAGGCGAAACTGGCGAAGGCGCGGGATGCGGACACCCTGCGCGACGACAAGAGCGGGAACCTGAAGAAAGTCGCGGAAGAGAACCGAAGGAAGGAAGAAGCGCAGGCTGAGGGCGCCGAGCAGGTGGACCGGGTCGCGAAGAACGAACCGATCGCGCGCAGTCGCAGTGCCGGCGAGAAGGACCTGGCGGCGCGCTACCAGGCGAAACTCGCGCAACAGCAGGCGCCGCAACAGCAGGCGGTGTTCGCCGTGCCGCAGGACGCAGAGGCCGCCAGGAAGGCGCCTGTGGGGCAAGTGGCGGAGTTCGGGGCTGGCATGTTGTTTCCGGGTGCTGCGGCAGGCGCGGACAAGTCGCGCCTGCCGGCGTCCCACGCGGCCGCCGCCCCGCAGGCACCGCCGCCGGCCACCACGGCGCCGCTGAACGGGCCGGCTGGTGCGGGTGGCGCTGTCGCGGGGCTGCCAATTGTGACCGCGACCACCGTCGTACAGCCGGCGACCGGGCTGGTGAGCCTGGATGTCGAGCTGCCGCCCATGGACGAGCAGCGCTGGCGCAGTTTCCGGTTCACCACGCCGCGCGGCGAGGTGAACCTCCGCGGCTGGGCGGTCTCGGCCGCGTTCCTGGATCGGATCGGGCACTTGGTCCTGGTGCTGGCTCTGATCGTGCTCGCGTTCGCGTTGCCGGCCGCGATCCGGCGCCGCCGCGACCTCGCCGGCGCGGACGCATTCGACCGCCGTGCGCGCTGGTTGCTGGCGCTGCTCGGCGCGGTCGCGATGCTGATCGGGTTCCTGCCCGGCCTGGGCCTGCTCGCACTGCTCGCCGCCCCAGCCTGGGCCGTCCTCGCCGCCGCCGCGCGCCGGCAGGCGGAGTGAGGGGCCGCACCTCGGGACTGTGGTGAGCGAGAGAGTCGAGAGAGTCGAGGAAATCGAGTTTCGATTCTCTCGACTCTCTCGATTTCCTCGATTTCCTCGACCAGAAGGAGGCTTCTCATGTTTGGCGGTACATGCGGGCATTTCAGGTTGGATTCGTGGATCCTGGCCAACATTGTGCAACTTGGCACGCAGCGGTTTTGCCGGCGGTTTCTGAACCGCACCAATGACCCGTGCGGGCGGCAATCTGACCAGATGACGCAGGCGGCCCGTTCGGGGTGCGCCAACAACGCCGAGGGTTCCGCCCGCCACAGGACCTCGAAAGAGACCGAAATGAAACTCACGGACGTCGCGCGGTCAAGTCTGGCGGAACTGGCTGGCGACTACATCAACTGGCTTCTCAGCAAGGACCTTGTACCGTGGGCGAAGAACTCGCCTGCAGCGCGGGCGGTATACGAGGCGCGTCTGGACACGCCCGAGTACGGCGAGGACGTGGTTCACGACGCCTGCGCCCATATCCTGGCGCAGAAGAAGAAGTTCACCGCCTGGCTGGACTCCCCGGACGACGTGGTGGTGGCGAACGTCCTGCTGATCCTGATTGCCCGGGTGATCAACATGCTCAACCACCAAATGGAAAGGCAGGGCGAGGTCTTTCAGGAAGAAGGCGGATTCCGCGAGAAGCTCACGGCGATCCGGCACGACGTGATGTCGAAGCAAGAGGCGGCCCCGGTCTGTCCCGATTGCGCAGTGCCCATGCGCCGGCGCAAGGCGAAGGCGGGCCGGAACGCAGGCCAGGAGTTCTGGGGCTGTTCGGCCTACCCGAAGTGCAATGGGACCCGGAAGGTCGAGGGAATCGAGTGAGTCGAGTGAATCGACCAGATCGAGGGAATCGACTGTCGATTTCCTCGACTCCCTCGACAAGCCACCTGCCCCTGCCTCCGCACGGCATTGACGCCTTGATGCCATCGTGCCGAGGGGTACTGTACGGCATAGTTCTGAACCCAGGGCCGGAATCCGGCACCCAGGCCAGCGTCCGTCAGCAGGGAGGAAGAGCCGTCATGCACTCACCGAAGTGGGCCATCTTCTACGATTTCCACACCATGCCGGCACAGCCGGACGTCGGCGAGCGGTTCGACGCGGACGCGTTCACCGACAAGCTCAAGTCGTGCCACGTCGACTACGTGGTGTTCCACGCCCGGTGCAACCTGGGCATGGCCTACTACGACACCAAGGTCGGGATCCGTCACCCGTCGCTGAAGTTCGACCTGTTCGGAAGACTCGCGGAAGCGTGTAAACGCAAAGACATTGCACTGACGGCGTACTTCAATGTCGGGCTCAGCCACGAGGAAGGCAGCCGCCGCCGCGACTGGTGCGTGCTGACGCCGGAAGGGTACACGTACCGGCCCAACCGCATGGACCATTTCATGCGCCTGATGTGCTACAACACCGGCTACTGCGACCACCTCCTGGCCATGATCCGTGAGGTGGTGACCGCCTACCCGGTCGCCGGCTTCTTCCTCGACTGCATGCACGCCGCGCCCTGCGTCGGCGTCGAGTGCATTCGCGAGATGAAGCAGCGCGGCATCGACTGGCAGGACAGTCAGCAGGCGGCGGACTTCGGGCGCTTCTCGCAGGTCCGGATCGCGAAGAAGATCCGCGACGCGGCGCTGGCGATCAAGCCGGACCTGCTGCTGTACTTCAACGGTGTGAACTTCGAGGACCAGCAGGATATCGGCACGTACCTGGAGTTCGAATGCCTGCCGACCGGCGGCTGGGGCTACGAGAGCCTGCCTGCCTACTCGCGCTACGCCCGCACGCTCGGCAAGCAAGTGCTGAACATGACCGGGCGCTTCCACCGCTCTTGGGGCGATTTCGGCGGCATCCGTACCGAGCCGAGCCTGGAATACGATTGTATCTATGGACTAGCCAATGGGTTGCGCGCTACGATCGGCGACCACTGGCACCCGCGCGGCGAGATCAATCACGCGGTGTTCGACCTGGTTAAGCGCATCTACGACCGGCTGCAGACACTCGAGCCTTACATCGATGGCGCCACCCCGGAATGTGACGTGGCGGTTGTCGCGGCGCGGCCGCCGCTCGGCCAGGAAGTGCTCGGTGCGGTGCGGTTGCTCGCGGAACTTAAGGTGCAGTTTGACGTGGTGACTGCCAAGTCGCAGTGGAAGGACTACCGGCTGCTGATCATTCCCGACACGATCGTGCTCGACGACACGCTCGCCGCCAAGGTGCGGGAGCACCTGGCCAACGGCGGTGCGGTGATCGCCAGCGCCTGGGCGGGCCTGGACGCGGCGCGGAAGAAGTTCGTGCTCGACGACTGGGGCGTGTCGTACCACGGCGAGGACGAAGACGTGAACAAGCGCTGGGAAGCGGGCGGCCCGAGTTCCTTCGGCCTGCCGGTTCCCGGCTACTTCAGCGTGGCGCGGCAGATCAGCACGGGGTTGCCCGATATGCCGCTGAACTGCTACGAGCGCGGCGCCAAGGTCGAGGCGGCCGCCGGCACGACGGTGCTCGGCCACGTGTGGTCGTCGTACTTCCCGCGGTACTGGGACGGCGAGCACCACCACCTGTACATACCGCCGGACCGCGAGACGGAGCGGCCGTTCGTGACCCGCCGCGGTGCGGTGGCGTACATCTCGCACCCTGTCTTCGGCTCCTACCACCGGTACGCGCCCGTGCCGCTGAAACAGTTGATCGGGAACCTGATCGGACTGCTGCATCCGAAGCCGCTGGTGCGCACCGGCAACCTGCCCTCGTTCGCGCGCGTCTCGGTCACGGCGCAGCCGAAGCGGCGCATGGTGTACGTCATGGGGTACGTCCCGGAACGGCGCGGCGCCATGGTCGACATGATCGAGGAACCGATCCACATGCCGGACGTCAGCGTCAGCCTGCGGCTCGACGGCGCCAAACCCGGCAAGGTCTACCTCGCCCCGAGTCGGACGGAACTCCCGGTGACGGTCCAGGACGGGTATGCGAGCGTGACTCTGCCGACCGTCAAAGGCTGGAGTGTCGTGGTCTTCGAGGAGTAAACCGGGGCGGGATACGGACCTGACAGAGGCGGCTGACGCCTGTCCCCTACGCGCTTTCCGGGACTGGAGTGATCGAGAGAGTCGAGTGAATCGAGGAAGTCGACCGTCGATTCTCTCGATCCAGTCGATTCACTCGATTCCCTCGACAAACCACCGGCCGCCTGTCCCCTACGCGCTCTGCCCGGTGCCGGCGTCATAGCCGCGCCAGAAGTCGGCGCCTTGGCCTGCCCGGTCGTCGCCCAGTTCGTCACGCCAGCGGCGCAGTTCCTTGCGCAACCGTTCCAGGTCCTGGTGATAGCCCGGGGCGGCGGCGAGGTTGCGGAGTTCGCACGGGTCTGCGACCAGGTCGAACAGTTGCGTGGTGCGCCGCCCGTCGACCACGTACTCGATGAGCTTGAACCTGCGGTCGCGCACGCCGCGGTGCAGGTGCCGGTAGGCGAGGTGCAGCGTCTCGCGCACCGTGGCTTGCGGACTGCGCAGCACCGGGACCAGGCTGCGGCCCTCGACGGAGTCCGGCACCGGCACGCCGGTCAGTTCGCAGAGCGTCGGGAAGATGTCAAGCAGGTAGGCGTAGGCGTCGCGCCGCTCGCCGCGCGGCACGCCGGGCCCGGCGAACACCAGCGGCACGCGCACGCTGTGGTCGTACAGGCTCTGCTTGCCCATCAGCCCGTGCTGGCCGAGCGCCAGCCCGTTGTCGCCGGAGAAGACGATGACGGTGTTGTCGAGCTGGCCCTTGGCGCGCAGCACGTCGAGGACGCGGCCCATGTTGGCGTCGGCGTGCGTGATCATGGCGTAGTACTCAGCCAGGTGCCGGCGGATCGCCTCGGGCGTGCGCGGCCACTTCTCGAGCTGCTCGTCGCGGATGTGCAGCTCGCCGTTGTCGAACGGATGCCCACCCATGACGTTGGCGGTCAGGGGGATGCGTTCCGGGTCGTACATCTCCAGGTACGGCTTCGGCATGGTGCGCGGGTCGTGCGGCGCCATGAACGCGACGTAACCGAAGAACGGCTGACGGAAGTCATGCCGGTTCAGGAACGCGATGGTCGCATCGCAGAACAGTTCACTCGAGTGCTTGCCCGCCGTGACATGGTCGCCCTCGCGTTGCTTCACGGTGTTGGACAACGCCCAGTTCTCGCAGAACGGCAGGCGTCCCTCATACTTGCCGGTCGGGTCGAAGTGGTAGGCGGGGACGTTCCAGTGGTCGTTCATGCCGCCGAAGAAGATTTCGTCGCCGTCGCTGAAGCTGCGCGCGTAGGCGCTGCGGCCGTTGTGCCACTTGCCGGTGCCGAACGTGGCGTAGCCGGTCTGGCGCAGCGCCTCGCCGAGCAGCACGTGCTCGCCCGGCACCTGCTGGCCGCAGTCCTGGATGCGATACAGCGTGCGGCCGGTGTTGAGCATGGCGCGGCTCGGCATGCAGACCGCGCCGCACGAGCCGCCCATGATGTGAGCGTGCGTGAACGCGGTGCCGTTCGCCGCGAGCCAGTCCATGGTCGGCGTCACGATGTGCGGGTTGCCGAGGGCGCGAAGCGTGTCGAACCGCTGGTCGTCGGTGAAGAAGAAAAGGATGTTCGGGCGCCTTGGGGTTGCCATGACCGGTGCTCCTCTGCGGGTGTCGCGCTCGAAGGCTGTGCACGCTGGCCACGGCTGGCGCAGCGGCATGAACAGGGCTGGCGCATACCCTACTTGGCCGTGTAGCCGCCGTCCACCGGAATGGTGGCGCCGGTAATGTAGGCAGCCGCGTCAGAGGCGAGGAACACCACGATACCCATCAGGTCTTCGTCGTTGGCCAGGCGGCCGAGGAACGTTCGGTCACTGTACTGGCGCACGAACGGCTCGGGGTGCTTTTCGGTGCGGAACCCGCCCGGCGCGACACAATTGCAGCGCACGTTGCGGGCGCCGTAGTAGCTGGCGGTGAACCGCGTGAAATTCACCATGCCGCCCTTGTGGAAGAAATAGTCCGGCGCCCAGCCGCTCATCTCGGTTCCCCGGTAGATAGTCGGGTCCGGCCCGATCAGGCCCTGGATCGAGCCGATGTTGACGATGGAGCCACTGCCGGACTCCGCCATGACATCCCCGAAAGCACGCGTGATGGCGAACAGCCCGGTGGCGTTCACATGCATGCTCGCGGCGAACGCCGCAACGTCGTCCTTGTAGCCCTTCTTCATCGGCCGGGACACGGAATTGTTCACCAGCGCGTCGAGCCGCCCGGCGCGCTTCACGATCGCGTCGCGCAGCTTCAGGATCGAGGGCTCATCGGCCTGGTCATACGACAGCGCCGTCACGTCCAGGCCCTGGCGGCGCAATCCGGCCGCCACCGTCTCCAGGCCATCGAGATTGCGCGCCGCGGTGAATGTCGTCGCTCCCGCCTCGGCCACGGCCTGCACCAGTTGCCGCCCGTACAACCCCGCACCGCCGGTCACCAACGCCACCTTGCCCTTCAACGAGAAACGATCCAGAATGCTCATGTTTTCCTCCTTCGTTACCCGACAATCGCTTCTCGCAATCCTCGTCGCAATCGTTTCTCGATGGCGGCCACCCAGCGACGTCCAGATCGAGGAGCGATGGCGAAGACGATCGCGACAGCGCGTTCAGTCGTGCCTGGACTGTCATCATCGACCTCATCCTGCTGGCTGCGCGGGACTGGTGGTGAACTTAGCCGTGCGGGCAACCGCCGTCAAGGGGCCCAGCGCGCCGCGGCCGGCCACGGGGCGTTGCTTTCACGGCACGTGCGCCTACATTGAGCCGCGGATTCGCATCCCACAGATCAGAGGCGCAGTGCCAAACTCGGATGAAAGAGGAATGATAGATGGGCAGTCGCTGTCGCCATCGTCTTCGCAATCGCTCCTCGATCTGGACGTCGCAAAGTGGCAGTCAGCGAGACACGATTGCGACGAGAATTGCGAGAAGCGATAGGGTAGGAGTCCCGGCATGAAACGTTCACTATTGCTGATCATGGACATGGTTTCGGGGCACGCGCAGGACGGGATCCGCGTTCCGGCCACGGGCCTGTGCGCGCCGAACGTGGACGGCTACGTCCAGGCTGGACTGCTGCCGACATTCCGCGAACTCCGCGACCAGGGTGTGTTTGTCCGGTCGTGGAACCGCGGCACGTGCAACACGCCGCACGGCATGCGCTACCTGGCGTCGGGCTCGTATCGCGCCAAGGCGTCGCCGAAGGTCGACCCGTACTGGGGCTTCGATGAGATCGCGCCGATTCCGACGATCCTGTCCGCCTGCAAGAAGAGCCACCCGGCGGGCAAGGTCGCGGCGTTCGGGTCCGACGCCTGGATGCAGACCGGCTGGTGGAAAGCGCCCGACTGCACCATGGGCTGGGGCAGTTACTACTCCGACTTCATCACCATGCAGCACGCGTTTTCGTGGATGCTGGCCAACCCGGAGTGGAAGATGGTGCTGCTGTACCTGGCTCAGTACGACAAGACGGGTAACTGCCCGGTCTTCAAGGACGGCGCCGCGTACACGCAGGACAAGCACCACTCGATCCAGATGCTCGACCGGTACCTCTGGAGCGTGATGCACTTTCTGCGCGAGAAGGAATGGTGGCGGGACACATACCTGTTCGTCGGGTCGGACCACGGCTGCCACGTGACCTGCAGCGTCGCGGTCGAGGAAGGGCGGAAACGCGGCATTGCGGAAAAGGACCTGGCCAACTACTGCAGCAACCACCAGGACCCGTACGACTGCTACGTCTGGGACTTCGAGAAGAACCGTGCCACCGCCCGCCGCGCCGACGACTGCCGGCGCACCCTGTTCATGGTCGGTGGCGGCGCGCTCCCGGACCGGCACCGCGGCACGGTGGTCCCGGAAGCGGAGATCATCGACTTCGCGCCCACGGTGGCGCACTGCCTTGACATTGAGCTCGCGACGGACGGCAAGCCGGTGCTGGCGGGCGGGACCTGACGAGAGGGGACAATGGCGGCGCGGCCCGAGTGCCCGCGCGCAGCGGCACCCTTGCCGTCGTGTTTTCTTCCTTGTCTGCCTTCGCAACTACACGGCCGATCCGGAGCGACTGTGCACGGGGACCCCGCAGCAGTGAAACCTACGCCTCTCATTCAGACCCTGGCCGACCTGGTCCGCATCAACAGCGTGAACGCCTTCTACGAGGGCGGGCCGGGCGAGCGCGAGGTCGCGAGCTACGTGCGGGGCTTCTTCGAACAGCGCGGCATCGAGGCCTGGGAGCAGGAGGTGCTGCCCAACCGCCCGAATGTCATCGCGCGGCTGCCGGGGCGCGACCCCGGCCGGCGCGTCATCCTGGAAGCGCACATGGACACGGTGTCTACAAAAGGCATGACCATTCCGCCGTGGGAGCCGCGGATCGAGGATGGCAGACTGTACGGCCGCGGCGCCTGCGACACGAAAGCAGGCCTGGCTGCCATGATGCACGCGGTCGCGGCGCTGAAAGAGGACGGCTTCACGCCGCCCTGCGACGTGTGGCTCGCGACCGTGGTGGACGAGGAGTTCTCGTTCCGCGGCGTGCTGCGGCTCCGCGACGGCCTGAGCGCCGCGGCGGCCATCGTGTCCGAGCCCACGGAACTGCGCGCGGTAGTTGCCACCAAGGGCGTGGTTCGGTGGCGCATCGTCGTGCACGGCAAGGCGGCGCACAGTGCGCGGCCGCACCTTGGCGTGAATGCCATCACCCACATGGCCCGCGTCGTCTTGGCCTTGGACGAGGACCAGCCGCGCCTGGCGGCGCACGCGCATCCGCTGCTCGGCCCCGCCACCTGCAACGTCGGCCTGATCAGCGGCGGCGTGCAGGTGAACTTCGTGCCGGATCAGTGCGCGATCCAGATCGATCGGCGCATGCTGCCGGGCGAACGCACCGAGGAGGTGCTCAGCCACTACCAGCGCCTGCTGGACGAGCTGGCGGCGCGCGTGCCCGGCCTGCAGGTCGAAATGGAACCACCGCTGCTCGTGGATCAAGCTCTGGAGACCGACAGCGATGCCGGCGTGGTGCAGGTCGCGTCCCGCGTCCTGCGCGACCTGGGCCTGAACGGCGCGCCGTGCGGGGTGCCCTTTTGCTGCGACGCCAGCAAGCTCGCGGCAGCGGGCATTCCCTGCCTGGTGTTCGGTCCGGGCAGCATCGACCGCGCGCACGGCGCCGTCGAGTACGTCGAGCTCGACCAGGTCGAGCAGGCGCTGGAGTTCCACCAGCGCTTCCTGCGCACCTTCGCGTAGCCAGCGCCAATGCGGAACGGCTTTTTTTGGGGGGGGGCGTACCTTCCCGCTCGGCGGCGTTCGGACGAAGTAGGGCAAGGCTCCAGCCTTGCCGGTCTCGATGCCGTCGCCTGTTCTGCGAGTGACTTGGCGCGGTCGTCTCAAGCGGAAGGCATTCGGCAAGGCTGGAGCCTTGCCCTACTTCACGGTGCGGCCCGCCAGGCGTGTTGCACAGGCCGGAACCTTGTGCAGTCCTGAGCCCCCGCCCCGGGGAACTCAATCACGCACGGCGAAGCGGCCGCCTAGGCCGCAGGTCGCCTGCCCTGGTCTTTCTCCTCGTCGCGTGCGGCTGAAGGCCGCTCGCGACGAGGACGGCTCCGCCGCCGGGAATGCGGGGGACGCGTGGCGCGTCCCCCGCATTCCCGGCGGCAAATCAAGGGAGTCCAGAGGGAGTCAATGACGCCCTTTGGCCGGGGGCGCGGGGGCGGGAGGCCCCCGCATTCCGTCTTACGCCACGGCCACCGGTGCGATGTCGTGCACCGCATCGAGCCAGGCGCGACAGGCGTCGAGGTTCGCGTCGCTGTAGACGAACACGAAGCGCGTGCCCGGCCCGGCCATGTCGATGGTGGCTTTGACGTCTTTGGCCGACTGCCAGCCGACGGCGTGCACTGGCGCGGCCGGGCCGCTGAAGTGCTTGAACAGTTCCAGCCAGCCGCCGCTGCGCTTGGCCGGCACGCGGTTGAAGGCGTAGAAGTTCGGGATCTTCTTGAACGATTCGAACTGGTGGTCTGCGTCGGCGCAGCAGTGCATGCCGAGGCCACCGAACGTCGAGCTCAGGTCCTGCAGTTCGGGCAGGCAGAATTCCTCGAACATCTCGGTGCTGAACGCGCCGCACTCGTCGTTCGAGAGCCAGGGCGCCAGGTCCGGCGGCGCCCAGGGCCGCGGGCAGTGCGCCGGACTGCACGTGGGCACTTCCTTGCGCAGCGCGAGCAGGAACTTCTTGTACAGGCTCGCGCACTTGCCGATCAAGCGCTTGGCCGCGTCCGGTTCCGCGATCATGGCGCAGAAGAAATCTTCCTTGTTCCAGACCAGGCTGGCGGAGTCGAACCCGCTCTGCATGTCGGGCGGGCCGAAGTACACGTCGCGGCCGAGTTCCTTGCGCACCGCCTCGGCGAGTTCGAAGACGCGGTACAGCGTCGGCGACTTCCAGACATCCGGCTCGGCGAGCGCGTCCGCTTCCTGCGAGGTCCGCACCAGCGGCAGCGCGGCGGGGTTCGTGTCCGGATACCGGTGCACCTTGCAGCCGACCGCGGCGGCGTACAGGTGCGTGCCGGTCATGAGTCCAACCATGGGCACGTTGTGGTCGCCGAGCTTCTCGAGGAACTCGCACTGCTGCCGGTAGTTCTCGACCAGGTCCGGCACCCACTCCGACACCGGCCGGTCCGAGAGCGTGTAGTCGCCGAGCGGGTTCTGGTACGACGGCTTGCTCGGCGGGTGGCAGATGAACCCGTGCCCTTCGAACGGGCCGCGCCGAAACAGGTTGCCGAGGAATGCCGTATTGCGCCGGATCAGTTGGTCAAGATTACCCTGTGACATGGTGGCGTCTCCCATTATTGCTCTTTTTGCGCGGAGGTAATGTCCAACGGATATACGGTGAAGTTAACTCACATACCGCAAACCGTAAAGGGCGTAATTGCGCAACCACTTGTCTTTTTTGCTCATACCGTCCTGGTGCGCGAGATGCAAGGAGAGGCGCAGTGGTGCGTCAGCGCCCCCCGGCCGGCAGAGCGGCCGATCATAGGTTGGTGTTACTCGTGCCGGTTCGCGCCGCCGCGGGTCTTGCATGCCTGCCGTAGCGGCTCCGCGAAGGCAGGCGCCCGCGGGGCGACGAT
>Ga0208961_1000422_pt1 | contig 18472 bp, 16 predicted proteins | sample RifOxyB3_FD_184034 | JGI IMG/M metagenome (GOLD analysis project Ga0208961, IMG submission 184034) | Groundwater microbial communities from Rifle, Colorado - Rifle Oxygen_injection B3 (SPAdes) | ecosystem: Environmental > Aquatic > Deep subsurface > Groundwater | place: Rifle, Colorado, United...
AGGAAGAAGTAATCCAAGGAAAAGAAAATGGACATTAAAATATCCACCTAATAAGAGAAGAGCTATTTAATGAACAGTAATTATCCTTTTCTTAAGTTGACAGCATTGCTTCGGGGAGAGACGGAGTGGGGCTTTATGCTAATCCCAATTGAATATTATTTAATTCTCAGCGCATTCATGTTTATTGTTGGCGTGGCTGGAGTTCTTACCAGACGCAATGCAATTATTGTTTTCATGTCAATTGAGTTGATGCTTAACTCGGCAAATTTAAGTTTAGTGACTTTCTCTTCATACATGGGAAATTCAATCGGACAATTGTTTGTCTTTTTTGTTATGGCGGTAGCCGCCGCAGAAGCTGCGGTTGGTTTGGCAATCATCATTGCTTTGTTTAGAAATAAACCAACTCTGAACATTGATGAAATTAATATTTTGAAATGGTAAAAGCCCTATCCATATGATGACTTATAAACAACAACTTGTCATGCTGAATTTATTTCAGCATCTATTTCCTGAGAAATATTTTAACGGAAGATTCCGAAACAAGTTCGGAATGACACTTCTAGTTCGATTTGCACCGATGGGGCTTTATGACTGAGTTTATCTACTTAACCATAATTCTTCCTTTAGCTGGTTTCCTCATCAATGGAATCTTTGGAAGGAAAATTAAAAATGCCTGTCCCGATTCTATCGGGGAAAAAGTAATCGGATGGATTGGGAGTGGAGTTATCGGAATTTCTTTTCTTATAGCACTATTCTCTTTTTTTGAAACTCTTTCATTACCCGCAGATAATCGTCAGACAATTGTCAATCTTTTTAATTGGATTGTTGTTGGCGGATTGAATGTTAGTTTCTCATATCAGGTTGATCAATTGTCGTTAGTTATGGCGATGATTGTCACCGGAGTCGGTTTCATAATTCATGTTTATTCTATCGGCTACATGCATGGCGATAAAGGTTTCTGGAGATTTTTCTCCTATATGAACCTGTTCATCTTCGCAATGATGAATCTCGTTTTGGGTGATAACTTTTTAGTTCTCTTCCTTGGTTGGGAAGGCGTTGGACTCTGTTCCTATTTGCTGATTGGTTTTTGGTATGATCGAAAATTTGAGAAGGGCACAACCGCAGATGCCGCAAAGAAAGCATTCATTGTAAATAGAATTGGTGACTTTGGATTTTTGCTAGGAATGTTTTTAATCTACTTAACTTTTGGAAGCTTAAATTTTAATGAAGTTTTTTCTCGAGCAGAATCATTTAATATTGACGAAAGTGTATTTAATCTAATTGCACTCTTTTTATTTATAGGAGCTACCGGTAAATCCGCTCAAATTCCTTTGTTTGTTTGGCTGCCGGATGCTATGGCGGGTCCAACTCCAGTTTCAGCATTGATTCATGCAGCTACGATGGTTACTGCTGGAGTTTACATGGTTGCGCGGTGTTCGATTCTATTTGCTTCTGCTCCAGCAATAATGACTGTAGTTGCAGTGATCGGTTTATTGACTGCATTGTTCGCGGCTACAATAGGCTTAGTTCAAAATGATATAAAAAAAGTTTTAGCATACTCAACTATCAGCCAATTGGGATATATGTTTTTAGCATGTGGTGTCGGAGCTTTTTCTGCAGGAATATTTCACCTTATGACTCACGCCTTTTTCAAAGCTTTACTTTTTCTTGGCGCTGGTTCAGTAATTCATGCAATGCACGAGGAGCAGGATATTCAAAATTATGGCGGCTTAAAAAAATATTTACCGCATACAGCATTAACATTTTTAGTTGCCGCATTTGCTATTTCTGGAATTCCACCTTTATCCGGTTTCTTCAGTAAGGATGAAATACTCTGGTATTCATTTGCTAATGGCAGTTTCGTATTCTGGCTAATTGGTGTCCTAACAGCACTACTAACTGCGTTTTATATGTTTCGACTTTACTTCCTTACCTTTGAAGGTAAATACAGATTTTCCAGTGAAAAACATCCGCATGAGTCACCAAAGATTATGACAGTGCCATTGATGGTGCTCGCAGGTTTATCCATTATCGGTGGTTTTATTGGAATACCGGAAATATTCTCCGGTGAACATGGAAATCAATTTCATAATTGGCTGGCTCCGATATTTAAATCTGCTGAAAGAAAATTAATCACTTACGGTTCCCATTCACATTTTGAAGAGATTCTTTTAATGGTTGTCTCGGTAATTGGTGCGGCCGGTTCGATCTATTTTGCAAGATATATTTACACACAGAAATCATCAATTGCAGTTCAGATTTCAAAGCGGTTCAGTAAAGGCTACAATCTTTTGTGGAATAAATATTTTGTTGATGAAGTTTACGATGCAACAGTCGTTAATCCTATTTTGAATACCTCGGATTCTTTTTTATGGAAGATTGCGGATAACAAAATAATTGACGGAGTCGTAAACAGTACTGCCTCAATCATTGACGTGGTATCTCAGAAAATTAGGAAAGTCCAAACCGGTGTTGCACAGTTTTATGCCGTGGTAATGATGCTGGGAATCGTTTTAGCACTCTTCTGGATAATTTTTGGAAGATAGAATTAATGCAGAATAATTACTTAATAACACTTTTACTTTTGCTTCCTTTGCTGGGAGGATTATTTTTATTAGTTCTCCCTAAAGGTAAGGAAAACATTGTCCGATATTCCGGTTTAGCTATTTCAACAGTTACGTTTATTGTTTCACTTTTATTGTATTTCAATTTTGATCCAGCAAACGGCGGATTTCAATTCATTCATCAATTCAAGTGGATTGAGAAGTTAAACATCAGCTACTTTGTTGGAATTGATGGAATGTCTTTGCTGTTAGTTTTACTCACTACATTTCTAACTCCGTTAACACTTCTCTCAAGCTGGTCAGGCATTCAAAAAAATGTAAAAGAATTTACCTTTTTCATGATCATGCTCGAAGTTGGAATGCTCGGCGTTTTTGTTTCGTTGGATTTTTTCTTATTCTATATTTTTTGGGAAGCAATGCTCATCCCGATGTATTTTATAATTGGAATATGGGGCGGCGAACGACGAATTTATGCTTCCGTAAAGTTTTTCATTTACACAATGTTCGGCAGCTTGCTGATGCTCGTAGCTATCATTTGGCTCGCAGTTTATGCTTCCAGCCCACTTGGATATTTTACAACGAATTTACTTGAACTCTATAATGTTGGACCTGAGGTTCCATCCACAATTCAGAATTGGATGTTCTTAGCATTTGCATTCAGCTTTGCAATTAAAGTTCCATTGTTTCCGCTTCACACTTGGCTGCCGGATGCACATGTTGAAGCGCCAACGGCGGGCAGCGTTATTCTTGCCGGTGTATTGCTGAAGATGGGCACATATGGCTTGGTTAGATTCTGTCTACCGCTGTTTCCTCAATCTTCAATAACTTTTGCGCCTTACATTTCCATCCTTGCAATAATTGGAATTATTTATGGCGCATTGGTTGCAATGGTTCAAAAAGATGTTAAGAAATTAGTTGCATACTCCTCAGTTGCTCATCTTGGATTTGTAGTACTTGGAATTTTTGCCGTAACTATGGAATCAATTCAAGGCGCAATAATTCAAATGATAAATCATGGCTTATCGACCGGAGCTTTGTTCCTTTTGGTTGGAGTTATTTATGAAAGAACTCATACACGCGAGATATCAGATTATGGAGGAATAGCTAAGATAGTCCCGGTTTTTTCATTCGCCTTAATGTTTGCATCACTTTCATCTGTAGGTTTACCAGGCTTGAATGGTTTTGTTGGGGAGTTTTTAATTCTTATCGGTTCATTTAAATCTGCAGTTCTGAATAATTGGTGGTACACAGTATTTGCTGCCTCTGGAGTAATTTTCGCAGCAGTTTACCTTTTGTGGATGTATCAAAGAGTTGTATTTGGAAATGTTACAAATCAAAAGCTTAATGGTATTGCTGATATGAACAAACGTGAGATGATTGTGATGCTGCCGATTTTCATCTTTATCGTTTGGATTGGAATTTACCCAAGCACATTTCTTAATGTGTCAAAAGAATCATCCAAAAAAGTAATTGAACAAGTTTATTACACTCAGCGTATCTTTCAAAAATAATTATGCTGAACAAAATTTTATTTTCCGCATTAAGTTTTTTAATTATATCGGCATCTAATTTATTTGCTGTTTCGTATCAAGATACTTTAACAAACAATGTTGGCGCTGTATTGCAAACGGATGCAGTTCAGCACACTCTTCCTGATCCATTTATTGTTTTACCTTTTGTAATTCTACTTTTAATGATTGCAACCGGTCCGGTTTTTTATAAGCATTTTTGGGAACATCATTATCCTAAAATTGCAATTATTCTCGGATTGATTACTGTAGTATATTATTTATTTGTTCTCGGTGATTCACATTCATTACTCCACACATTAACGGAATATATTTCCTTTATTGCCCTGCTCAGTTCTCTGTTTGTTGCATCTGGAGGGATATTGGTAAAAGTAGATAAAAAGGTTACACCGGTGCTCAATGTCGGCTTACTTCTCTTCGGAGCGCTGATATCAAATGTAATTGGTACCACTGGTGCTTCAATGTTATTGATAAGACCTTACATTAAAGTTAATCAGAATAGAATTTCACCTTATCACATAATATTTTTCATTTTTATTGTAAGCAACATAGGTGGTGCTTTAACTCCCATTGGAGATCCGCCATTATTTTTAGGATTTTTACGAGGAGTTCCATTTTTCTGGGTGATAGGAGCAGTATGGTTTATTTGGCTGCCAACATTAATTCTTCTTTTACTGGTTTTTTATTTTATCGATAGCAGAAATAAAGCTGAAGCAAATGAGTCTAAAACATATTCGGGTAAAATTGAATTTAAAGGATTAAAGAATTTAATTTATCTGACAATAATTCTTGTATCTGTTTTTCTCGATCCCTCAATTCTTTCATGGGTTCCAAGTCTTTATCCGCTTCCTTTTGGTATAAGGGAAATAATTATGTTTGCTGTTGTGTTCATCTCATACAAAGCTGCAGACAAAGAAGTTCTTAAAGCAAATGAGTTTGACTTTGAGCCGATTAAGGAAGTTGCTTATTTGTTCGTAGGTATTTTCGCAACCATGATACCAGCACTACAGCTAATTGCAAATCAAGCAAAAGAGATGGGCGAAAAACTAAGTGAAGGAATTTTTTATTGGGCAACAGGGTTATTATCCGGTTTTCTTGATAATGCTCCCACTTATCTAAATTTCTTAAGCGCTTCGATGGGCAAGTACGGTTTAGATGTGAACAATAGTTCGCATGTTATTCAGTTCACAAATAATTATGAATCATATTTGGTGGCAATATCAGTTGCAGCAGTATTTTTTGGAGCCATGACATATATTGGAAATGGTCCGAATTTTATGGTTAAAGCAATCAGTGAGCGTGCTGGTATAACTATGCCGAGTTTTTTTGTTTATTTGATTAAGTATGCAGTGCCGATTTTACTTCCGATATTTTTCTTAGTTTGGCTTGTATTTTTTATTTAGTAAAGATTGAGGAATAAGTAAAATGTTTGATAAAAATCTTGAAGGACTTTATTATGGGAACAGGCTTATTTTACCATTTCAATGTTCATTTTTAAAGGTGGTTGTCAACAGGGATATCATTACCGACTTTTCTCCTAAGTCAAAACACCTTAGTATATCTAAAGAAGGTAATTTCACAAACTTATACTTTCACGAATATGAAAATTTAAAAGAAACAATTTCGGAATTTGAAGCGATCAAACTGGTGATTGTTGAAAAAGGGAAAAACGTTTTTGATTTTTCTAATCATATAAAACTAGCCGTTTATCTAGAAGACAAGCATAAACTTAGAATTGAAAAAATTGACGACGATATTTTATTTATTGAATAATACATGATAAACCTTTCAGAAATATTTCAGATACTGCCTCTATTAATTATCGGAGCGGGAATTTTATTATCACTTGTCTTGGAAATGTACTCTAAACAAAGTGAGAAAGTGCTTCCTTGGATTTCGGTTTTTCTATTTATTATTGCAGGGATTTACTCTTTGTTCAGCATAAACGAAACCCGCATGATTGTATTTCACAATATGCTTTCTGTTGGCGGGAACACACATGTTTTCTATTTTATTTTCAATATTGGAGCAGCTTTAGTATGTCTGCTTTCGATTGATTACATCAAGAAATATGGAACTTATTACGGCGAGTATTATATTTTAGTTCAGTCGTCCGTTCTTGGTATGATGTTAATGGCAGGTGCTAAAGATTTGCTCGTTATCTTTATGGGTTTAGAAATAATGTCAGTCTCCTTTTATGTTTTGGCTGGATTAAATCGCAAACGGTTAAGTGCTAATGAAGCGTCATTAAAGTATTTCTTACTTGGTGCTTTCGCCACAGGATTTGTTGTCTACGGCATTGCTTTAATTTATGGTTCAGCTCAAACTACCTCGCTGGAAGTAATTACTGCAAAGTTTAGTGCTCTTTCAACTAATTTATTGTTCATAGTTGGTGTGCTTCTATTCCTGGTTGGCTTTTCTTTTAAGATTGCTGCATTTCCATTTCACATGTGGGTACCCGATGTTTATCAGGGTTCGCCGACAACAATTGCTGGATTATTCTCAACGGGTGGAAAGGCGGCGGCTTTCAGCTCCATCATTATAACTTTAATTGCAATTTTTAGTAATTCTGCACAAAATGTTTTTGCACCGTATTTGGCAGTGATTGCAACTTTATCAATGCTCTTCGGAAGCATTGTAGCAATTGCTCAAGACAATATCAAAAGGATGCTCGCTTATTCTTCCATCTCTCATGCTGGATATTTAACAATCGGACTTGCTGCCGGAAATCAAGATGGAGTTGCTGGAATTATTTTTTATCTCGCTGCTTATACTTTTATGAATCTCGGTGCCTTTGGAATTGTTGCCATGATTGAAGGCGAAGCGGAATCAAATTTAACTATATCATCTTATGCCGGCTTATCTTCCAGAAAACCATTACTGGCAGCCATGTTGGCGTTGTTTATGTTTTCGTTAGCAGGAATTCCTCCGTTTGCCGGTTTTTTTGGTAAATATTATGTTTTCATAGCTGCTATTAAATCAGACTTAACATGGTTAGCAATAGTTGGAGTTTTTTCAAGTGCAATTAGTGTTTACTTTTACTTGAGGATTGTGGTGTTGATGTATTTCAAAGAATTATCCTCAGAATTAACATTATTCGAAAGCAAAACAGGTTTGATTGCAGTAATAATATCTTCAATATTAGTTATTCTCTTAGGGATTTTTCCTGGAAGTATTTTACAACTGATAACAAATTTTATGTAGTTATTATAAGATAGTCAATGTGGCTAAAGCCCTTTTTCTTTTTTTGTTTATCACCGTCAGATAAATCTGACGGTGATAGAATTAGAGGGTGACCAAAAAGTAATTATTCAATTAAAAAATCTGCTAAAATCATTTAAAATCAGCGTCATCAGCGTTCCATTTACTGATAAATATTACTTTTTGGTCACCCTCACTTAATAAAGAAGATAATTTGGCTTTATCCACACTTACACTTTCTACAATTCAATTAGAATAATGATACCTTTATTTTCAACAAAGCTTATTCGAAAAGTTGATGAATATGCAATCAGAACTCTAAAAGTTCCAAGCATTGTACTGATGGAAAATGCTTCACTTGAGGTGTTTAAATATGCAGTTGAAGAATTAAAGTCGGCTGCTAAGGATTGCAGGGTTGGTTTCATTTGTGGTAAAGGCAATAACGGTGGTGATGGATTCGCCGTAGCTCGTCATTTTTTAAATCGTGGCTATAAAGTTACGATAATTTACCTTTTCGGTGAATCAGAGATGACAATAGATGCTAAAATAAATTTTACAATTCTTAAGAATCTATCATCGGCAGAAAAAAATCTAAAGATAGTAAGATTTACTAGTTTAAGGGACTTGAATGAACTCGATGGATGTGAAATGATTTGTGATGCTATGCTTGGAAGCGGCATTCAAGGAGAATTAAAAGAACCGTATAAGTCTATTGTAAATAAAGTAAATAACCTAAAATCAATAAAGCTTGCTATAGATATTCCAACTGGCTTAGATGCTGATAAAGGATTTGCAAGTTCAGTTTTTCATTCTGATGTGACAGTGACTCTCGGTGAATTAAAACCCGGTTTGTTTTTTGGCGATGGATATACTTTTACTGGAAAAATTAGAAAGGGAAGCATCGGAATAAGTTCATCATTTTATCCAAAGGAAAAGACAACAGAATTTTTAATTGACGCTAAAGATGTTCTTAGCTCACTTCCCGAAAGGGCAAAATCAGTTCACAAATATTCTGCTGGAAAAGTATTGACAATAGCTGGTTCAGGGAAATATCCTGGGGCAGCAGTATTAACTGCTAAATCAAGCTTGAAATGTGGTGCAGGAGCATCTAATCTCTGTTTCCCCAAATCAGTCAGAAACCTTGTTCATAAAAATTTGGCTGAAGTTGTTTTGCAAGAATATCAGGATGAACATAACGAGTTCCTGCGAAAAAATAATCTCAAAGATCTTTCGGAAAAAATAAAATGGGCAGATGTTGTTGCCCTGGGACCAGGTTTGGGAAGGGAAGAAGAAACACAATCTGCAGTTATCCAATTATTAAAGGAAAGAAAATTTCGTAAAATTGTAATTGATGCCGATGCTTTATTTGCACTTAGCAGTAAAAAATACAAAAAGCTCAATCTAAAGGATTGTATTTTGACACCACATCATGGCGAATTTTGTTCTTTACTTGGCATCCATCTTGACGATTTACACAAAGATATTCTAAATTATGGAAGAAAGTTCGTAAAGCAATCAGGTTCTTATTTAGTATTAAAAGGTGCCCCAACAATTATTTTTCTTCCATCGGGAAAGGTAATGATCAATTCCGTTGGAAATCCTGGGATGGCTAAATTTGGAACCGGAGATGTTCTTACCGGTGTGATTGCCGGTTTTCTAAGTCAGGTCAAGGATACAGAAAAAGCATTGATTGCAGGAGTATATGTCCATAGTTTAGCCGCCGATCTTTTAGTTGAGAAATATACCGAGCTTGGATTTACAGCTACAGATTTGATGAATAATATTCCTTCAGCTATTAGATACGTTAGGATTTCGATTGTTTGACATTTTAGAAAGACACAAAGTCGTGCTTATTTATTTGCCATTGGTTTTTTATTGGATATTTTTGTTTACACTTACAACATTGCCCACACATTCCGTTCCGGCAGTTGGAGTAAATGACAAAGTTGAGCACATGTTAGCTTATTTTGGATTATCTTTCCTTTTGTACTTAGCATTGCTCTTCCAGAAGAAGTCCAGCACATTAAAAAAAAATGCTATACTGTTTACGCTTCTATTTGTGTTTGCTTATGGTATTTTAGATGAAGTGCATCAACTTTTAATTCCTGGTAGAAGTTGTGAATTGCTTGATTTTTTAGCTGATATTCTTGGAAGTGTTATCGGAGTTATTGTACTTAAAATATTAATCAAGTTTTACAAGTTTCAAGAACAGCCGGCATCTTAGAAAAAAGTTACAAAGGCTGCTCCTTTGAAGGAACTATTTTTAATTAGAATAGTTAAAATTATAGCAGTTTTTCCTATTTGACAAAAAAACAATCATTTATTAAGTTGGACATCAAGAAATTGATCAAAGGAGAATAGATGGCACTCTTAAAAAATCCAAAAGCAGATCTTCGAAGACAATATTCAAGAATCTTCGAAGTCAGTTTAATCCTATCCCTGGCCTTTTTAATCATCGCATTTAAGTTTTTCCCTGATATAAAAGCCAAGAATGCAAAGCTTGAAGGACCTCAAGAACTTTTTACTGTTGAAGATATTCAGCACACCAAACAAGAAAATCGTCCACCACCTCCGCCAAAACCACCCATTCCGATTGAAGCACCATCGGATGACGTTTTAGAGGACGTTGAGATAGGTTCGACTGAAATTGATATTAACGAAATGGTTGAGGCTCCACCGCCTCCAAAAGAAGATAAAAAAGTTGAAGAGGAACCTACTTACTTTGTAGCTGTTGAAGAAATGCCCGAACCCATTGGCGGTATTCAAGCCATTCAAAGCAAAATAGTTTATCCTGAAATTGCTAAGAGAGCTGGTGTTGAAGGAAAAGTTTATGTTTTAGCATTTGTTAATGAGCAAGGTATTGTTACTAAAGCTGAAATTATTAAAGGATTAGGCGCTGGGTTGGATGAAGCAGCATTGGGCGCAGTTAAACAAACTAAATTCAAACCTGGTAAGCAAAGAGGGAAACCTGTAAAAGTTCAGGTTTCAATTCCAATCGTATTTAAGCTTCAATAATATTTTTGGGCTGTTATAAAATTCAATTTACTATATGAATTTTACTTCAGCCCATTTTCATATCTAAGTTGCTCTCCAAAACTTATTCTATTTTAGAAAGTATTAAAAATTTCTTAATAACTATTTTTCGATAATATAATTAGTCACCTCGAATATTGTTAGGGAAAGATGATTTTTCTAACTTTGAGCGTGAGGTAATTGTTTTATAACTAATTTACATCCTCTGTAGTTATCTTTCAGCTTAAAATTATTATTGTTGTAAAACCTTCTATTTGAATTGTTTCTATGAAAAATAAGTTACTTACATTAGGAAATGCTATATCGATTTCACTTATAATTATAGTAAATCTTTTTTTTCTATTTTACCTGAAATATTCAAGTCACAACTTATCGTTTATAGATTTTCGTTTTGTTTTGATAGGTAATCTCATCAACACAGCATTTTCATTCCTAATCATACTGGGAATTTTTATTCTATTCTTCAAAAGTGTGAGCGTATCTCTAAGTATTTTTTATCTTCTAACCGGTTTGCTGAATTTGTTTTTGTTAATGGTAGTTATCCTAACTTTCTTAAACATTCCATCGCAGGAATATTATCTTTTAAGCTTGTCATTCATGCAAGTCTTAATAATCATTGCGTTCGGTTTATTTCAGCTCACACAACTTTTCTTCATACTGATAGTCTGGTTAAAAATTCTAAAGATTGAAAAACTCATCTACTTGAGAGCGTTAGTAAATAGTATTTTTACGGCTATGGGTTTGTTAATTTTTGCTTTGATTTTTATAAACACAAAATCCATTAACCGAAAAGGTGCAACATTAGGGAACAATAAACCAAGTATTGCTGTTGTGTTGGGAGCCGCAGTATGGTCGGATAATAAACCAAGTCCGAGTCTTGCTTTTAGAGTTGATAAAGCAGCCGAATTGCACAAAGAAGGAATTGTAAATAAAATTCAATTAACAGGGGGAAGTGCACCAGGAGAATTAAGTGAAGCCGAGGTTTCGCTTAACCACATTCTTAAAAAGGGTATTAGCAGAGATAATATTTGGATCGAGAAAAATACTACATCGACAATTGAACAAGTAAGATTCGTCAAGAAAGAGTTAATCCAAAAAAAACAGTTTAACTCGGTAGTGATCATTTCCGATATTTATCATCTTCAGAGGGTAAAAGAAATTTGTAATTTTTACAATGTAAAAGCTGATCTAGCCGCATCAAATTTAAATTTAAGAACCGATAAAATAATTTTTTACCAATTAAGAGAGTGTACAGCTTTACTGCTATTTTGGCTTTTCGCATTGTAACAAGTATAATAAAAATATTAGGATTAGCAGAACATGTCGCACACTTATAGACGAAGAATTATCAGAGAAAAAGTGTTACAGCTTTTATATGCTTTTGAGATGAATGCCGCAAATATAGAACCTCTGATAAAGGAAACCCTTGCAGATGTTGAAGATCCTGCTGATAAAGAATTTGCGAATAATCTTATTAATCAAATTATTTTAAACAAAAAAAAGCTCGATGAGCTGATAAAAGCTAGAGTGGATAACTGGGATTTAAGCCGTATTGCTTTGATAGACAGAATTTTACTCAGAATTGGTATTTGTGAAATACTTTTTTTCCCGGATATTCCGCCCAAAGTATCCATCAATGAAGCAATTGAAATTGCCAAAGATTACAGCACCTCAAGCAGCGGAAAATTCATTAACGGAATTCTCGATGCAATTCTTGCAGATTTAAAAAAGGATAATAAGCTGAATAAAAAGGGAAGAGGTCTGCTTGAAGAATCACTTCCTAAATCCTCCTCAAAAAAATAATTCTATGAAAGAGAAGAGCAGAATCTTTATTTGGACATTATTCGATTTTGCTAACACATCTTTTTCAATTGTTGTTGTAACTTTTGTGTATGCAGTTTATTTCAAGAAGACCGTTGCTCAAAATTTACCTATCGGCGATCTTTATTGGAGTATCAGCACAAGCATAGCCATGATAATTACCGCAATAATCTCTCCGATACTTGGGGCGATTGCCGATTATTCGACAGGCAAAAAGCGTTTCCTATTATTTTTTACTCTGCTTTGTATTGCTGCTACTTCATTACTTTATTTTGTGGGTGAAGGAATGGTCTTTTGGGGAGTATTTTTATTTGTCATTGCAAATATTGGTTTCGAAGCCGGTCTGGTTTTTTATGATTCATTTCTGCCGGAAATAACACAACCAAAAAATTTTGGTCGTGTGAGCGGATATGGATTTGCAATGGGTTATCTCGGCTCTTTAGCGACTTTAGCCATTATTTATCCTATTATTCGAAATGGGCTTACACACGAAACTTTTCCCATTACATCTCTATTCTTTTTAATATTTTCTCTTCCACTTTTTCTTTTCTTAAAAGATCGAAGAAAAAAAATAAAAAAAGTTAATTCTTATACCAAAATAGGATTGAATCGAGTTTGGACTACACTAACACATTTGAAGCATTATAAAAATTTAGTTCTATTTCTTCTTGCTTACTTCTTTTACATCGAAGGGGTTAATACTGTAATATTTTTTTCAGGTAATTATGCTAGTACCACATTAGGATTTGACACTTCAGAGCTAATAATATTTTTTCTAACCGTGCAAACCACCGCAATTTTCGGTTCAATCTTGCTCGGTATTCTTGCTGATTCTATCGGACAGAAAAGAACAATTGTCATCACACTTTTGCTTTGGCTGATTACAATCACGTTAGCGTATTTTATTGCAGACAAAACCGGATTTTACGTTGTGGGACTTTTAGCCGGAGCAGCAATGGGTTCAAGTCAGTCTACTAGCAGAAGCTTAATGTCCAAGTTAACGCCACCAGAAAAAAAGACTGAGTTTTTTGGTTTCTATTCGTTTTTTGGAAAAAGCTCGGCGGTTATTGGACCATTGGTTTTTGGATTGGTAAGTTACATTACAAAAAGTCAAAGACTTGCAATCATTTCAATCGGATTTTTTTTCATAGTAGGATTATTAATCCTAACAAAAGTTCAAGATCCAAAAGACTGAGAAACCATTTAAGATTTTCCAATTAAATAAATTGGTTTACCTATCAATTTTTTTACATCCCAATCAAAGTTTGTATCCTTCGGAAAAGCCCTCACTGTACACTCCGTATAATTACAATATTTGCAAAGTTCGTTAACACAAAAATCAAAATGAATTTTTAATTGTGATCCTTCAAATTCATTCTGAATGATTTCCTCAATTTCATTTTCCTCTTTATGAGTTTGCTGAATATTAAAATAGTATGGCAGGATCAAATGAAAATCTAAAAATATTCTGTCACCTGACTGCCAATACCTTAGCTCGTGGATATCAATCCAATAATCCTTTTTATTTTTTGTAAGCACGTTTGTGATTTTATTTAGTACTGCATGATTCGCTTCGTTCATCAAACCGCCAACGGATTCTCTGATCAGCATGTAACCTGTATAAATAATGTTTAATGCCACTGCAATTGCAAAAATTGGATCTAAAAGCTTATACCCAGTGAATATTACTAACAAAACTCCCACTATAACCCCGGCGCTTGTGTATGAGTCAGTTAGCACATGTTTACCGTCAGCGATCAAAGTAATTGAATTAGTCTTCTTTCCGATTCTGATCAGGTAAAAACCTAGAAACATATTTATCAATCCGGCAAGAAAAATTATAATTGCTCCGGTATCTAATTTTTCCAATTCAGGACCTTTTATTATATCAGATACTGCCGAATAAATTATAACAACGGCAGCCGTAAAGATTAAAAAGCCTTCAACTCCAGCGGAAAAATATTCAACTTTATTATGACCATATGGATGTGATTCATCGGGGGGTTTATTGCTTAAGATAATGCTGAATAATGCCATTCCGGTAGCTAAAATATGAACAATAGATTCAGCCGCATCTGAAAATATAGCTTCTGAACTGGTTAGAAAATAAGCACCAATTTTTGCAGCGAACATCGAAAAACCAACCATTAAGGAAAGTAATGCGGTTTTTCTTTTTAAAAGATAATTTTCTGTTTTCAAACGACCATTCTATTTTTTATTATACGCTAAAATAAATAATTCATTCAAGGGAACTCATATTTTATTAGTTAAATTATTGCGTTGCTCTTATACTTTGCAAAGTTTCTCCGAAGCTGCGCTAAGCACCTCGTCTTTTTTTGCAAAGCAAATTCGAATTACTTTGTCTTGACTTCCTCCAGAATAAAATGGTGAAAGGGGAATTACTGCAACTCCAATTTCTTTTGTAAGATATTCGGAAAACTCTCTGTCATTCAAATCAGAAATAGAGGAATAATCCAATAATTGAAAATATGTTCCTTGTGCTGGACGAAATTTGAATCTTGACTTGGCAAGCAATGCCACCATGAAATCTCTTTTCTGCTGATAAAATTTATTTAAGCCAAGATACATTTCTTCTTTTTCCATTATGTCTGCGTATGCATGCTGAATTGGCGTGTTCACAGCAAATACCATGAATTGATGAACCTTCTTGAATTCCTTTATAAGTTTTTCCGGAGCGACGCAATATCCAACTTTCCAGCCGGTTGTGTGATAGGTTTTTCCGAAAGAACTGATAACAAATGTTCTCGCACTTAATTCGGGTGATTCAGAAAAACTGAAATGTTTTTTACCATCGAAAATTATATGCTCATAAACTTCATCACTGATGAGATAAATATTTTTGTTTCGAATTATCTTTTCCAGTATTGTTAAATCATTTTGGCTCAACACACTTCCGGTAGGATTGTGAGGTGAATTAATAATGATAAGTTTTGTTTTTACAGATATAGATTTTTCTACCTTATCCCAATCAATAGAATAATCTTTTGGAGATAAGGAGATGTAAATGGGAACTCCGCCATTAATTAACACTGCTGGAGCATACGAATCGTATGCCGGTTCTAATATTATTACTTCATCGCCTGGAGATACAACTGCGGTAATGGCAGCATACAAAGCTTGTGTACCGCCTGCCGTCACAACAATTTCAGAATCAGGATTATATTTTTTCCCGTAAACCTTTTCAATTTTCTCAGAAATTTTCTTCCTCAAGTTCAATACGCCGGGCATTGGAGCATATTGATTGAATCCCTTGGATTGGTAGTAAGCAACCCTCTCCAATAATTCTTCGGAACAATTAAAATCCGGAAAACCTTGTGATAGATTTATCGTATTATAATCAGTTGCCATTTTAGTCATTGTAGCGAATATGCTCTCGCCAATGTTAGGAAGCTTTGAATTTAAATTTTTCATAATGAATTAATTTATAATGAATCTTTTTTCATTGGGACGAATTTCATTGTAGATTCTCTTTAGCTCTTCATAACCGAATTGATTGCCTCGCTGAGCAGTCAGTCGATAATATTTCACTGCTTCAGATTTGTTCTTTACAATACCTATTCCATTTTCATAACTATATGCTAAAGAGATTTGAGCTAACACAGATCCCAACTTTGATGCTTCTTTGAGAGTCTGAATAGATTTAGCCAGACTTTCAATACTAATCGCATCAAAAACATTTGCTGCTGACAATCTGATTTTCGCTTGAAAGCTTCCGTTTTGTGCTGCTTGTTTCCAAAGTTCAAGCCCTGAGCTGACATTCCCATCTTTACTTTTCCCCGCGTAGTAATTATTTGCTAATTCAATAATGGACGGAAGATGATTTTGTTTTGCTGCCTCAATTAGAAATTCATCGGCTTCTTTTTTTGTAATTTGATTATATAATTCCAGGGTAGATAGTCCATATAATGTAAACATGGCATCAGGATTTTTTTTAGTCTTTACCTCAGAAATTAAATCAGAAATAAAATTTGATGATAGAATTTTTAGTAACAAGACTTTAGCACGCGGATAATTTAACTGTGAAGCGAGAATATAATTCATTGAAGCTTTTATTAGATTATTTTCGAAGTAAATACCTTTTTCATAAAACCGTCCTAAAATTGTGAGGGCTTCTGAGTTGCCTGTTTCAGCATATTCTTGAAGTACGGAAATTCTATCGGTATGAATATTTGTGAGAAGCGAATCGGCTGGCAGAAGACCCAAAGTATCAGCCAACATTTTGTTTGATTCATGAAAAAGATCTTCTATTAATTGCTTCTCTGTAACTTCCATAATTGTATCGTAAATAGTTTCAAAATCTATAAAGACCAAACCAAGCTGAGAGGAGAGAGAAGTATCAGCATTTCTTGATTTTCCTGTAACTATGTTATAACTACTGTCCTGGTTTGCGCTGAAAATATTTGGCGGCAAGTATTTTTCCAGATCATTTTTCGTTTCAATTGCAGGCATATAATCTTGTTCAGATGCTTTTTTTATCCATTCATATGCTTCTATGTTATCTTTCTTAACTATCAGATTATCGGTATAAAGAATTCCGATTAAATGCTGCGCTTGAGGCATTCCATCGCTTGCGGCTTTAAGAAAGTAGTCATAAGCTTTGAAAGGATTCCATTCAACTCCCCAGCCGTTAATAAGTAAAATACCGTAATTAAAACACGCTGCAGTTAAATTTTGCTCCGCAGCTTTTCCTACCCAGTAAGCTCCTTTTATTGTATCGGCAGTCATACCATCTTCGCCAAGTAAATATCTTAAACCAAGCTCATGTTGAGCCAAAGCATTTCCTGAGTTTGCATCACGAATTAAGTAAAACTGTTTTTGTATTTGGTATGAAAGATCAGGCTGATAAAATATCGTGTATTTTTTTTGAGGACGGTTCTTCTTGAATGCTAAGCTTTTGTCGGTTTCTTGAGCATTGCCGATAGAATTAATTCCAAATATGAAAAACAAAATGAAAGGAATGGATGAAAGTAATCTTCTATGCAATTGAAAATGTTTTTTAGAATTGATTAATAAAAGTTTTGATAGTTACATTCTTAAAATATGAATATTCAGACAATAATTAAATTCATTTGTTGACTTAATGGGCAGATCGTATTGATATGTCTAATAGCGATTGGGGACTGAAATATATTTTATAGAATTTGATATTTGCGCAAAAAGTTTCTTGTATAACTTGAGTGTTTAATTGTTATTTTTGTAAAAAAATAAACTCTGTCAAAAAGTTGTTAGAAGACCAAATAGACATAATGGTGTACAAACTCTACAACTTGACTGAGGATGAAATAAAAATCGTGGAGAGTTCATCATGAGTAATCCATTTTCAAAAGGTTCAGAATGGCGAAAGTGGGATTTGCATGTCCACACAAAGGGAACGAGCAAAAACGATCAATTCAAGAGTAAAACTTTTGATGAATTTTGCGTCACTCTGTTTCGGAAAGCTTTGGAAAAAAGAATTGCAGCTATTGGTATTACTGATTATTTCAATATAAATAATTTTACAAAAATAAAAGAGTTTGTTAATAATATTGCATCTTGTACTGATTTCACTGATGAAGAAAAGAAGAAGATAGATTGTATATTCATTTTTCCCAACGTAGAACTCCGCATGCTCCCTGTTACAGATAGCGGGAGACTAGTAAATATTCACTGCTTATTTAATCCAGATTACGAGGCTTCATTGGAAAATAACTTTTTTGGATCAATTGAATATTCTGCTGGATCAGGGAAAAAATACAAAATGAACAGGCAGGGACTAATTGATTTGGGCAAATCTCTAGATTCTAGCTTGGATGATGAAACAGCTTATAAAAAAGGTGTTGATTCTTTTGTAGTAACTCACTCTGATTTACAAAAACTTCTAGATGAAAACAGAGGCTTTAGGGAAAACGTGATTGTGGCGGTTAGTAATTCGAATAAAGATGGGGCATCTGCTTTTCAAAAACATTATGATTTATTTGAAGACGTTGCAGCAGGATCTCTCGATGCTGTAAGAAAATCGATTTATAGCATCTCTGACTGTATTTTTTCAAGTAATGAAGAAGACATAGCGCGGTAAACCGCAATGAATAGAGTATTCGATTAATGTAAAGGTATTGATAGAAAGATAAATTCATATTAAGTTGGACAAAAAAAATATGGAAAATACATTCATAAAAAAGTACGAAAACAAAATATTCGGAATGAACAGCAGCTTTGATAGAGAAATAATTTCCGGCAATTTCATTCCAATAAGTTATGTCGAAGGATTACAAAAGTATTTATCAGTAAACGGAATATTATTAAAAAACTTCACTTGCTATGCTG
>Ga0208961_1000431_pt1 | contig 18145 bp, 11 predicted proteins | sample RifOxyB3_FD_184034 | JGI IMG/M metagenome (GOLD analysis project Ga0208961, IMG submission 184034) | Groundwater microbial communities from Rifle, Colorado - Rifle Oxygen_injection B3 (SPAdes) | ecosystem: Environmental > Aquatic > Deep subsurface > Groundwater | place: Rifle, Colorado, United...
GTGCTCGGGGCCGTCCCGGCCCGAGGCCCTCGGCCGGGGATCCGTCTTCGCGCGAGCAGCTTCCGCCGTCGCTCTGGCTCTGGCGGACATGTCGCCGGACAGAGCCGGCCGGCGTACCCCGCTTCGGCGCGGGACGCACCGAGCCACTGCGGCCGTACGTCCGCGCGGTCGGATTTACCCGCACAGGTCGAAGAGAAACTCGACCTGTGGAACAAGCCTGGCGGGCTGCGGGCTGAAGTAGGGCAAGGCTCCAGCCTTGCCGTTTCCTCGCGGGTTCGTCGCGCGGCATGGTTGAGCAAGGCTGGAGCCTTGCTCTACTTTCTTTACAGGAATGGCGTAACGGCGGGGTTCCGATTACGCGGAAGTCAGGGCTTGGAGGAGGCACTCATGTATCAGCACGCAGCGCGTTGGGCCGGGTTTTCGCGAGTGTTGGCAGGGGTGTTGCTGCTCGGTGCGGGTACGGCCCTGGCGCGGCACAATGGCGATTACCTGAACAAGGTTACGACGAAACTGCAGACTCCGCACATCGAGTGGGCGAAGCCCTACGCCCAGGGAAAACCCAAGGTGCTGTTTGTGGCGCCGCGCGCCGTGGCGCCGCGCGAAATCGTCGAACTGTGGCAGCGCTTCGACCTGGAGTTCGAGGCGTTCACCATCGCGCACTCGGGTCTGATGTCGTTCGAGTCCGACGCGGGTGCGGCACCCTACGACCTGGCCGTCGAGGGCACGGCGATCGAGGAGAAGACCGACGAGATCCTCGCGAAACTGAATGCCGACTACGACGCGTTCGTGTTCGCCAATGCTTCGTTCGACGTGCTGCCCAAGGAAGCGCAGTACAAGATTCTGAAACGCGTTGCCGACGGCGCCGGACTGCTCTTCGTCTACTCGCGCAGCACCAAGCTGCCGATCTTCTCGAAACCGATCCAGGACGACCGCGACCGGATCCTCTCCGGGGTGCCGCTGGCCGGGCTCGAGTACCTGTCGGGCGCCGAGGCGCTGAAGCGGTTCGGGGGGGTGAAAGACGCCACCGGGTTGCCGGCGAAACTGGTCGAGACGTTCCGGTTCAAGCAGGGTCGGATCGCGGTGCTCAACTACGCCATCGGCAGCAGCGCGTACTATGGCGGGCACGGCCTGACGCCGCCCGAACCGTACAGCCTGGAGTGGCACGCGAACTATGAATACTACCTCTCGCTGGTCTACAAGACGCTGCTGTGGACCATGCCCGCGAAACTGCCGCGCATCGCCCTGACCGGACTGCCGGCCAACGGCGGCGTCAGCGTGGCCGTGCCGGGCGCGTTTGCCACGACCCTGCGGTGTGCGTCGACCCAGGCAGGCGTTGACGCGACAGTGCTGGCAACCGTGCGCGACACGCTCGGCGCCGTGGAGCACCAGGCGATCGTGCCGCTGCGGCTCAACCCGGGCGACAACCCGCTGACGGTCGATATTCCGGCGCTGAAGGCGGGCGGGCATTTCCTCGACCTGATCGTGAAGTCCGGCGCCGCGACCGAGGAATGGGGCTCGGTGTATTTCACGGTCCAGGGCGCACTGACGCTGGTCGACGTTGTGACCGACAAGCAGTTCTGCGAAAAGGGTGAGACGGTAAACGTGACGGCAAAGTTGTCGGCGTTGCCGTCCGGCCAGGCATCGGTCCGCATTTCGCTCTCGGACACGGCGGGACGTCTGTTCCATGTGGCCGAGCAGGCGGTGCCGGCTGGACAGCAGGAGGTTCTGTTTGCGGTCAGTCTGGATGGCGCCACGACGCTGGCGACGCGCCTGGACGCCGAACTGCGCGTCGGCGGCAGCGTGGAGGACGCGACGTATCGGTTCCTCTTCCAGCCGCGCCGGTACTTCGGCGGCGCGTCGGACCTGACCGGCGCGTTCCGGTCCATCATGTGGGGCGGGGTCTCCTGTAACCGGACGGGGCTCGGGTGGCTGGCGCTGCAGCAACTTCGCAACGCCGGGTTCAACGGGCTGCTCAACCATCCCTCGGCGACAGCGGACAACGAGCGCGCCATGGCGCTGTGTGATTTCCCGCTCGTGTCGTACTCGTACCGCATCATGGGCGGTGTGGATGACAAGGGCTGGCGCAAAGACGAGTGGGCCGACTTGAAGAAGGTCGAGGACGGCTGTTTCTACAACCCGGAGATCCAGCAGAAGGCGCGCGACAGCGTGGTCGGCCGTGTCACGCCGGTGATTCCGTACGGGCCGGTGCTCTACACGCTGGGCGACGAGAACTACTACAGCGAGAAGTCCGGGCTCTCGCCGATCGGGCAGACGTCGTTCCGCGAGTACGTGCAGAAGCAGTACGGCACGCTCGAGAGCCTGAACAAGGTCTGGGGCACGCAGTACGGCGACTGGGCGCAGATCGAGCTGCTGCCGCGCGACGAGGCGCTGAAGAAGGGCTTCTGGCCCATGGTGCACGCGCACATGGGCTTCAACGAGACGGAGTACGCCGACTATCACCATTTCCTGTCGGCCGCCATCAAGAGCGTCGACAAGTTCGCCAAGGTCGGCGCGGAAGGCTCAGAACCGGGCGACCTGGAAAAGACGATAGAGGGTGAGGAGATCTGGGGGCCGTACTCGGACAAGCGCGGCAACGAACTGCTGCGCTCGCTCGTCACGCCTGAGGTCGTGCGCGGCAACTGGTGGGGTGGCTACGTCGGCTCGCACGGCGCGCGCGCCGGGGCGATCAATCTCTGGGACCAGCTCATCAACGGCGCCGTGAACACGAGCCTGTTCTTTGCCGCTATCGGCTCGGAAGGGCTCTTCGCAACCGACCTGAGTTTCGCGGCGTACTTCGAGGCGATGCAGGCGGACCTCGGCGAGATCTACGGCGGCACGGGCCAGCTCCTGGCCGCGAGCCGGGTGGCCGACGACGGGATTGCCATCCACTGGTCGCAGGCCGGTGAGCATGCTTCGACGTTCTTCACTGCCGCGGGCAGTCCGTCGCACTCGCAGGGCAGTGTGCTCGGGCTCCTGGACCGGTGCGGGTTCGGTTATCGCTACCTGACGACGCGCATGATCGGGAACGGCGAACTCGCGAAGGGTGGCGTGCGCGTGCTGTTCCTGGCCTGCTCGCAGGCGATCTCGGATAAGGAAGCCGAAGCGATCCGCGCGTTCGTCAAGGCGGGCGGTACGGTGATTGCGGACGTCGCACCGGGCGTTCTGGGCGCGCACTGCGAAAAGCGCTGGCCGGCCGACGCCGCAACGCCCTGGGCCGCGGGGCTCGACGACCTGTTCGGCGTCGCCCGGAAAGGCGAGCCACGGGCCAAGCAGGAAACGGCGTCAATTTCGGTGCGCCTGGGCGAGAACGACCTGAAGCTGACCGACTACCCGTTGCGGCCGGACGTGTCCGTGACCGGGCCGGCGGCCGGTGCGGACGTGGCGGCACTGGGTGCGGTCGGCGGCGTTCCGGTCGTCTTTGCCGGCGCGGTTAACGGCGCCGGACGGGTGATCTTCCTCAACTTCCCGTTCCCGAGCGCGGAGCATCCGGAAGGGCCGGCGTTCATGCGGACGCTGCTGGCCGTGGCGGGCCTGAAGTCGACGTGTGAGCTGGCGAACGGCAAGGACTGGTTCTTCCGCCGCTTCCGGAACGGCGACCTGACACTGATCGGTATCGTCCTGCGCGGCAAGACGGCCGGCGACGCGCAGCTCGTGCTCGCCGAGCCTGCTTGCGTGTACGACGTGCGTGCCGGCAAATACCTGGGCCGAACCGCCACGGCCGCGATCGCCGCCGACGGACCGCAAGCGCGGGTGTTCGCCATCCTCAAGTCGCCGACGAAGAAGCTCAAGCTGGACGCGGCCAAGCGCGTCAAGCCCGGGGCGTCCGTCACGGTGAAACTGCGCCTCGACGCGGGCGACGCCAACCCCGCTGGGCGCCTGGTGCGCCTGCAGTGGTTCCGCCCGGACGGCACCGAATCCATGCCCTACCGCGCCTGCCTGACCCTGACCGGCAGCGAACTCGACGTCACCATCACCACCGCCCTGAACGATCCGCCCGGCGAGTGGAAGATCGTCGCCACCGACGTGGCGACCGGAACCCGCGGCGAGCGCGAGTTCAAGCTGAAGTGAATCTGGTGGCTCTGCCCCCCCCGCGCTTCGCGCTCGCAGCCCCCGGCAGAAGGCCGGGGTCGCTCGGGGGCTCGCTCTGCATCCCCCCGCTGGAGGATCGTTGACCCTCCAGACCTCCCATTGGCGATTGGCGTTCCGGACGGCGGAGTCCCCGCCGTTCGGAACGCCAATCGCGATGTGGGAATCTGGAGAGAATTAGTGGTTCGGGGTCGAGAACAGCGCCAGCGGAACCGACAAGATCAGGCCCGCCGCGAGGCGACCTATGGCGACGCCCCACCACTACACCCGTTCATCCAGCGGCAACAACTGCTTCCCGTGTCGCACGGTGAGGACCGCGATGGACGTTGGGGCGACGCGGTAGATGATGCGGTAGTTGCCGTACAGAATTTCCCGGATGTCGTCCCGCGCCACTTCGGGAACGTGGCGACCGCTGAGCGGGAACGAGGATAGCCGCTCAACCTTGGCGAACACGCGCTCGGCCCAGCGGATCGCGGCCGCGGGATTGTCCTGTCGGATGTAGTGCGCGATCGTGGTGACTCTTTCGATCGCGAGTGGCGTCCACTGGATCCTCACTTCCGCAGGCCCTCCAGGACCCGGGCCTTGGCCTTGGCGTGATCGACGCCCAAGCCCTGTTCGAGCTCGGTTTCCGCGCGCTGGATGTCCTCGAGGAGTTCGAGTCGTTCGACCATGGCCTGGTACTCGCCAACATCCAAGAGGACCGCGGCGCTGCGGCCCCGCTGGGTGATGACCATGGGGCGCTTTGTGTCATGCACCTGCTTGAGAAATGCGGTGCATTTCGACCTGAACTCCGAGAGCGGCCGGATATCCTCGTCCAAGACCAGGTTCTGCATGGTTCGTACCCTTATAACGTACAATCGACATTACAGTTAAACGTACAATAAAGAATACACCAGAAAAGCGGAGTCCGCAAGCGGTGGGGGGCGAGGGAGGGGCGAGGGACGGGCTATCTGTGTCGCCGTCGGACAATATGCGCCAGGTTCCGGGTTCTGCGCAGCCGCCAGCTCCAGAGAGGCGGCGCCCCGTGCTCCTGGTGCCCCGCCATCGACTGCTGCCGATTGCAATCGATCCTGGCGCCACACGGTTCAAAGGCGGCGCTGATCAGTAATCCGGCGCCGGGGGTAAACCCTTTGTCGGCATCGTTGCCTTGTGCCGAGGGCGGGTGCATATTTCACCCATGACGTTTCCGTGAGGCCCAGCCGGGAAACGGCACACGGAACTGTGGCACGGCGATGGACGGGGAGTGATTGCCAAGAGGGCCGGTGGAGATGAGCATCAACGCTGTGATTCCCGGTGCGCGGTCCGTGGTGGCGGGATGGATCGTCGCACTGGCGATAGGGCTGAGCGTTTCGACCGGCCTGGCCGCCGAACCACTCCCTGCGGCGCTGAAGGAGAGCCGGGTGCCGGTGAAGGATGACTCGGCCCGGGCCGGGTTCGAGGTCGTGGAGCGGCGGCTGACCCTGGGGAACGTTGGGTTCCGTTACCATCTCGTGGTCGACCCGGCACAGGGCGACCGGCCGGTGATCCAGAGGTACGGCGACTACTTTCTGGCCTGCGGTTTTCCGCAGAACACATGGAACTGGAACAACGAATACTTCCTCGACGTGCGCGTGGCGCGGGGGACGGAGCCGCCGTTTGTCGCGAACAAGGCGACGCTGCAGGAGGGCACGTACGTGCTGGAGCAGGGCACACGTGCCGTGGCGGAAATGGTCTGGCCGCTGCCCGGCGCGGCGTCCAACGCTGCGGGCCGCATGGTGGTGCGGATCGTCAAGCGCCCCGAGGCGCCGAATTGGTTCTACCTGCGCGTGGCGCTGGAAGGTGACCCGGCGGCGCAGCTCATGCAAGTCACGCTGATGAGTTACCCGTACATCACCTCGGCACCGCGCGAACGTCAGCGCTGGGCGACAACCCTCACACGAGCGTTCCAGGTGTTGGACAAGCCGGCCGCGTTCGACCCAGCCGCGGAGTGGGGCGTGGTCCTGCACAACAAGAACGCCCACGAAAATGGCGGCGCACTGGTGGTGTTCGACCCGGCCGAGGTGGCGTCCGCCACGGTCGGCGGCACCTACTGCGTTGCCGTCAATCTCGCTCCGAATCCGAACGCACGCGAGCTGCACCTGACCCTGGGCTACTTCTGGGACACGCACTACACCGCGGCCGTCACCGCCTTCCGCGGCGGTGCGGCCGGGGTCCTGGCGGACCTGCAGCGGGTCGAGTGGACGGTGCGGCCGGACGCGGAACTGTGGGCGCGCGAGCGTCGGGCCATTGAGGGGTTGATGGTGTACAAGGTGGTGGAGACCCAGTTCGGCAGTCAATGGAAGGCGATGGCGACCGAGGCCGGACGCTTGCTGGCCGGCGTGCCCGCACCGTCGTCCCCTGCGGTGCCGTCAGCGTCTTCTGCCGGCGACGGCGTGGACCGGCGGTTCAGTGTCATGCTGAGCCAAGCGCGGCAACTCCGGGCGCAACTCTACGACGTCGCCTTGCAGGAACTGATCCGCGACGCGGCCAAGTAGGACAGGAAAGACCAGGGGGAGGGGGGCAGTCAAGCGAACAATGGCGGCTTGGGCGTGTACCGGAAGACGGCGTTCCGGAAAGTCGCGGCATGGCTCCAGCCTTGCCGTCACACTCCCGGTTCGCACCTGACGGAAGGACGGCGCGGGATACTGCAAGGCTGGAGCCTTGCTCTACGTCCTCAGAGCGCCGAGCCACGGTATCGAGTCGGCATCGTTGGCTTGACAGATAGGTCAGCCTGGTCCCCGTCCCTCCATGCTCGGAGTCCTCACCCCAGCGGCAGTTCGACGGGCTTACCGGTCTGGCTGGACCGCTGCATGGCCACGGCCACCTCCACGGCGCGGAATCCGTCCTCGATATTCGGCGACGGTTCGCGGTTGTCGCGCAGTGCGGCGGCGAGGTTCTCGAACTGGACGCGGGTCACGTCTTCCGGGTCCGGCGTCACGTCGACGTAGGCCGATGCGGGTTTCTCCTCGACGCCCCAGAGCTTGACCATGACGTCGCGGTAGTCCACCACCCGGGCACTGCCCTTGTCGCCGGCAACCATGATGTCACACGATCCGAACGTGGCTGAGAAGCTGGCGCCGATCATGCCCATGGCGCCGTTGCCGAACTGCAGGTTTGCCCACACGTTGTCGTCCGATGTTTGACAGCGGCTGCGGCGGATATTCGCGTACACGGTCTTAATGTCGCCGAGCCACCAGCGCAGCAAATCGATGTCGTGCGTGGTGTAGTCCACCGTGATGCCGCCGCTGAGTTCCTGGCGGCCGTACCACGTCGGTTTGCCGCCGGGGCCCTTCCAGTGCTCGGCCGGCATGAACCGCCGCGACATGCACGTGCCGATCGTGCCCAGCACGCCCTTGTCGATCAACGCCTTCATGGCGCGGGCGAAGTAATAGGTGCGGAGCTGGTATCCGATCTGGTACTTCACCTTCGCCTGGCGGACCGCGTCGAGCATTTTCCGGCCTTCCTCGATGGACAGGGTCAGCGGTTTCTCGGTGTAGATCTGCCGCCCGGCCTGGGCCGCCGCAATGACCTGCTCCGGCCGCGAGTACGTGCCGGTGAACGAGACGAAAATGTCGAACGGCTCTTTCAGCATGTCGCGGAAGTCCCCGAACGCCTTCGGGATCGCGAACTTCGCGGCACACTCATCGGCCCATTCCTTCTTCAAGTCGCAGACCGCCACCACCTTGATCTGGTCGGTAAGCTTCATCAGGTTCGCGACCCGCCCGAACGGCGGCTTCACACCCACAACCGCAGCCGTGTACATTGAGTGACCCTTTCTTGCCGTTGTGTGTCGCAAAGCTGAGTGCGGGACTCTGTCCCGCGCCCCGCCAAAGGAACATTGTCCCTTTGGAATCCCTGATTGCCATTCGCTGATGCGCGCGCCGGGCCACCGGCGCGCGCATCAGCGAATGGCCAACGGGAGTCCAGAGGGCACGAGTGTCCTCTGGTGGGGGTGCGGGGGCAAAGCCCCCGCTCACCGCACCTTCCACGAGCACTCGTCGGTTTTGCCGGTCCACAGTTCGCGGGCACGGAGTCGCCAGGTGCCTGGTTGCTCGTCCCAGGCCATGGGCAGGCTGACCGCGCCCTTGCCGGCCGGCAGCAGCACCACCTGTTTACCCCAGTCCGCCACGGCCCCGGCCGGGTCGATGACCTCGACCTGCACCACGTGCGTCGCCTTGGCATCCTTCGGCACGTCCACGGCGACGTTGACATTCAGCATCGTTCCCGGTTGCGGGGTTGCGGAGTCCGCACGGAGCTTCACGCCGCCGATGCGGTAGGGTGCGGCGGCGAAGAAATTGGCGCGGCCTTCCGCTACGGTCGTGTCGAACCGCGTCTCGCGGCCGAGGCCTTTGCCGTCGCGCAGCGACCAGACGTGCAGCTTCTCCGGCAACGTGACCGTGACCTTGCGTCCGGCGGCGTCGCGCGCCAGTCCGTCCTCGCCGTAGAACTTGATGTTCAGTTCATACCACACCCCGAGGATCGTCATCTCGCCGTTCTGCCACAGGCGCGTTTCCAGGTTCGGGATCGCGCCGCCATCGGGAGCCGCGAACCCGACCGGCGGCCGTACTCCCGCCGCATCGACCAGCGCCCGCAGGAACGGGTAGAAATCGGCGGGGAATGCGCCCTGTGCGATCCGCCCCGGCAGCTCGAAGTTGAGCAGGATGGCGCGGCCCTTGCCGACCGTGTTGACCAGCAGCAGGGGCGTCTTGCCGGCTGTTGCCAGCGCCTGCGCGCCGGCTGGGGCAACGGCCGGGTCGACGCGGACATCCTGCGCCGTCAGCGCCAGCGGCTTGCCGTCCAGCGTGCCCTGAATGGCCAGGGCCACCCGCTCGGCGGGCACGTCGCCGGAGCGTTGGATCCCGAACAGGGCATCGAGCACGCCCGGGCTCACCGGCTTGCAGCGTTCGTCAAACACGCCCGGTCGCAGATCGGCCAGCACCGTGCCGCCGTTCTCGGTGAACCGGCGGATGGCCGCCGCCTCGTCGGCACTGAGCGCCTGTGTCGCCGGCAGCACCAGCAGCTTGAACCCGCCCGAGTCCAGCGCCCCGGCCTTGACCAGGGCGCTGGTCACGTACCGCATGTCCAGGCCGAGATCGTAGATGGCGCGCAACCACCCCGTGTGTTGTGCCTCGGGGCTTGGGAAGGTCTTGCTCTCGCCGAGCTGCCCGGAGAGCGCCGAGGGCAGCGAGTAGAAGAACGCAATGCCGCTGTGCTGGACCTGCGACTTCAGCAGCACGTCGCCGAGTCCCTCCCGGACCGGCCGCATTTCGTCGCAGAGCACCTGGGTTGCGGGCCAGAAATCGAGCGTCGGCGCAATGTAGCCGCGCCACGAGCCGCAGCCGTCGTAGCGCCACCACCAGATGCTGTCCATCTCCTTCATCACCATGCGCCAGGAGTAGTTGATCAGCGGGTCGGCCTGCTTGTGGTAACCCATCCAATTGGCACGGATGTGCTCGCGCTTCGCCACGCCGCGCAGGATGTCGTCGCCAATGCTCGGGTACGGCGACCAGAACGTCGTCGCCGCCAGGATGGTGTCATAGTCGTCACCGAACCCGCCGGTGCCCTCAAACCCGGTGATGGCCTGCGGGTCGAGGCCCTTGAACGCCTCGACGAAGCGGTGGCAGAAGTTCGCCAGGTTCCAGCGCGCAAACGCCTGGCGGTCGTACCAGCGTGGGAACGGCCCTTTCTGCGCCGCGGCGTTCTCCATCCCGTCCTTGGGATCGAGCAGGTTCACCTCGTCGAACGACTTGTACTCCGTGCTCCACGACGCGTTCAGCCGCGCGACCGTGCCGTACTGCTGCTCCAGGTACTTGCGGTACATCGCCAGGCACGTCGGGTGCACACAGCAGCCCTTGGTCGTACCCTCGTCCCCGAGCGAATAGGCGAACGTCCCCTGCCGCCGCGCCGGTTGCTGCTTCTCGACCAGGCCGCGGATATACTCGGTCGACTTCGGTTCTTCGTTCCAGCACAGCGGCTTCATGACGCCGTCTTTGTCGTGCTCCTCGACGATTCGCGTGGCTTCCTGGATCACGGATACGTCGCATGCGGCTTGCGCGTCACCACAACCGCCCAGCGTGGTCTTCCACCCCGCTTCGCCCAGTTTTTTCCAGGCGTAATACTCCAACACGTCACCGCGCGCCGCCCACAGCACGAAGTTAAACTGGTTCCGCCGCCGCTTCGGCACCAGGAACGACGCCTCCTTCAACTCGACCTCCGCGCCGCCGCTGAGCAGTACTGCCTCGGCGCGCATCAGGATGCTGCACCACGGCCCGATGTCGAACGAGAATGTCCGGGGTGCCGACTCTGCCCAGACCGGCACGTCCTGCCGCGCCAGGACACGGCCGAAACTGTCACGTAACTGCACGCGCACCGTGTCGCCCGGCGCGAACGGGCCACCGTGCAGCACAACTGCCACGCCGGCCTTGCCGCCGTACTCGACGAACGGCGCGTCGACCGTGATCGACTCGATCCCGGTCGGCGACGTGACCGTCACCGCCGCCGCGCCGGAACTCTCCAACCCGCGGACGCTCTTCGCCATGCAGTCGACGAAGTAGTAGTCCGCCCGGAGCACCGGCACGGACACCGGCACGGACGCCGTGGCATTGGGCTCGACGCGCAACGTGGCTGCCGGCAGCGGCAGCACCCAGCCGTCATCGCGGCGCAGCGTGAAGTCAACCGTCAACTCCGTTGCCTTGGCGGATGTGTTGCGGAACGTCCACGTCACCTGGCCGGTACCCGACCGGTCGCACGTCAGCGCGTCTGCTTGGGCTGTGACCTCCGACTCGCGGCCGGCCGCCCACAGCACGGCGCGCCCGGCGAGGAGCATCCAGTAGTCGTATTCGGTCAGTGCCCGGTACCGGAACTTCAGGTACGGCGCCAGCGCGGCCGTGTTGTCGTACGTCAAGGAGACTCCGCGGCCCTTGCCGAGCCGGTAGCAGTGGACGATGCGCGCGGCCGCGTCGGTGTCCGTCTTCGTCTCCGTGCCCGCCTTCAGCCCGGCCAGGAACGCCATCTGCCGCAACGGCACACCGTCGGTGAGAAACGCTGGCTTCTCGGGCCAGGCCCGCTTGTCGGTGAGAATCTTCTTCGGCACCTGGCCGCAACAGACCAGGCTCGCGCCTTCGTTCACGACGCGCTCCAGGATCATGTACTGCAGCTCCGGACAGAACTTGTCCACCAGTACATTCCCGAACACGTAGACGTCGTACTTCTTCTCGAGCAGTCGCCGTGTGCGTGCTTCGCCGTCCTTGCCGCCGTAGAACTGCCCGTCCGGGTTGACGAACGCCGCCTCGGCATCGATGTCGAAGCGCTGCAGCAGTTCGACCACTTCACGCAGCCGTGTGCCGGGCTCAGAGTAACTGGTGCCCTGGTAGCCGGGATTCACCAGGAACAGCGCCGAGACCCGGCCACGCACGTAGCCTTTGCCCCACGGCGTGTGCGGCGTCACCAGCGTCGAGGCCAGTGAATGGTCTTCGTCCAATTCCCCAGGCCCGGCCGCCTTGCCCGCGTCACTGCGGACTCCGCTGGCAAGGGTCAACCCGACCACCGCGCCAACCAGCCATCGCGTCAGAATCCTGTGCATCGGAGAAGCTCCCTATTCCTTTAGGTCCCGGTACTCCCTCGGCTTCACAGTTCAGAACAACATTGCCGCCCCGTTGGCCGAATGCAAGGACGCGTCGTCTCCTTGCGTAATGCGTCAGCACGTCCCGGCCGGTGGACCGGCCGATCATAGGTTGACGTTACTCGCACCGGTTCGCGCCGCCGCGGGTCTTGCGCCCGGACCAGCCGGGCGGCGGCGCAGGATGGCGCGCGAGTAACATGGGAGTCGCGGGTGGAGGGTTGGGGGTGGCTGCCCAAAGTGGCGGGACCGGCCCGGTCCCGCGGGTGTCGGAGCGAGCCCTTCGACAAGCTCAGGATCCACGACCGCTCCGACCACTCTAGGCGCCAGCCCCGGTCAACCGTCGACCTTATCTCCACCCGCGACAGACGCAGTACACCGACGAGTCAGGGCTGTTTCAAGATCTGGCGCCACGTCTCGGAAGGCCACGCCTCCGCGCACACCCGGTAGGGGCGGCCTGTCCTCAGGCCGCCTCCCCCGGCGTGGGGACACGCCGGGAGTACTCGCTGCACGCGACGGTCACGAATCTTGAAACAGCCCTGCCGACGAGTCGGATTCGGTTGACTTCGGACGGCAGGCATGGTATCGTGTTCATGTAGCACAACACCGAGGTCTGCAGGCACCCGAGGACTCAACGCCATGGCAACACCGCAGACGACAGGTTCGGCGCGTACGCCCAAGGCCGCCAAGCAGCTCTTCACGTTGATCGAGTTGCTGGTGGTGATCGCGATCATTGCGATCCTCGCCTCCATGCTCCTGCCGGCACTCAAGACCGCCAAGGACAAGGCCAAGGCCATCGAATGCGTCTCGAACCTGAAGCAATTGGGCATGGTCAACAGCTTCTACATGAATGATTACGACAGCTTTGTCATCTCCTCGTGTTTGAATACGCCGCCGACCTTCAAGACGGGCGACCCGATCGGGATGTATTGGTACGATTTCGTTGAGAAGAACTACGGTCTGACCAGCGTTCGCGCCAATGTCGCGCACTGCCCGGCAGCGCCGCAGAAGGACGGGCTTTTCGGCCTCGCTCACAACCATTGCCATTTCGGCTGGGGCGCCGGGTACGTCGCGGTGAAACTGGTCAGAGAACCGGAAGCCGCGGCCCTTTTTGCTGACACCGGGCCGATCGTCAATTCCTCGGATCCTAACGCCGGCAACTGGCTTGAGAACCCTTTCGCGAATATCTCAACGTTGTACTACATGCGCTGCCCCACCAATCTGCCGTTCTACACTGATGACCCCATGCGCGCCATTGGCCGGCACTCGGGCATTGTCCAGTGGGCCAATGTCGGCGGTTCCGTCGGTCGCGAGACGATTCGCAGGTTCATCAGTTCCGCGTCCGGCACCGCCGATTGCGTCTGGGACCGGTAGCCCCGGCGGCAATCCCCGGTTGCCGTTCGCCTGACCTCCCACCCCGGCTTTTCTTTCGAACCTGTGCGGGTAGATTCGCCCTCGCGGATAAATGGCCTGCCCCGGTTGGGATGCGATTGAGCGCGGTGGCTCGGCGCGTTCCGCGCCGAAGCGGGGTGCGCCGGCCGGCTCTTTCCGGCGACATGTCCGCCAGAGCCAGAGCGACGGCGGAAGCTGCTCGCGCGAAGACGGATCCCCGGCCGAGGGCCTCGGGCCGGGACGGCCCCGAGCACCCTGCTGCGGTCCCGGAGGTCCCGCGCCACTGCCCGCCGCCGCGCACAACGTCTCGCCGTGCGGTTCAGAACGTCTCGCCGAGTTGTTCGATGCGGACTTTCCAGTAGAGAGTCCTGAGCTGCTCGCCGAGGCCGTCGAGGAATACCTTGGCCGCGGCGCAGGCTTCCGGATCGACCGGGCCGGTCTCCGCCGCCAACTGCCGGGTCTGCTCGTAGCGCGCCCGGAATTTTTCGAACTGGTCGCGCAGGATCATCTGGGGCCGTTCTTTGTAGATGCCCTCAAGTTCCGTCCAGAACCGGGTCACTTCGCCTTCCTGGCACTTGAGCATCTCGCGGTATGTCCAGCCGCGCGGGGCTTCGCCCTCTTTCACCACCCAGTAGCCGCCGGGCACATAGATGTGCGCCTCTTCGCCCCCGACTCGACCCGCCGCCTCGGCCACGCTCTGCGCCTCCGGCTGCCAGTCGGCCGGCACGAACCACAGGTGTCCGAACAGCTTGGGACTGTGGAAATTGCCGCGCACGTCAGCCCAATTGTAGAGCTGCAGGCTCCCGCCCGCCTGACGCTCGCGGTCCAGGTTGAACCCCCACACCGTCCCGGGTTTCGGCGCTGCCGCCTTCAGCGCTGCGAACGGGAACGCGGCCTCGATGTACCACGCGTCCGCTGCCCGTGACGTCTTGACCGTCCACGGCGCGCTCCAGGTGCGGTCGAAGCCGACCGCATCGTACCGTGCCCCGACCGAGTTCACAATGAAATGGAAGTAGTTGGCGTGGTCGTGTTTCAGGTCGAGGAAGAACTCGATACAGTCGTCGTTCCACACGTTCGTGTCATCGACCTGGCACTTGGCGACCAGTTGGTCCATGCGCGACTCGGCGCACTTGATGCCGAGATAGAGGTTCGTGTCGTCGTACAGCAGGTGCATGACGGTCTGCTCGGAGGCCAGGTCTTCGCGGCCGCTGACCCGGAACCCCGCCACCTTAACCGCCTGATCCCACTCACCGGGGGAGAGTTGCCCGTCCAGCGTGATCGGCGTCGCCGCCTTCTTCACCGGGTAGGCGAGCGTCAGCAGCGCCTCGTTCCCTGCCGCCAGCGGCTGCTCCTCCTGGGCCAGCACGGCGCCGGCCGTGCCGACAGCCAGCATCCCCCACAACACGATCCGCCGACTCGCCAAGTGTTTTTTCAACGGAGATCTCCTCTTTTCACACCAGCAGTTCCCCCAGAACGCGTTGCCGTCTCGCACGCCGTCAGCCGAACGCCTTGTCTTCCGCATAGGGTGCGCCGCAGAAGATGCACTTCGAGTGTCGGCGGTGGAGTGACCGCCCGCACTGCTTACACTTCCGGAATGCGCTCCGCTTCAGTTTGCCGTCAAGCTTGCCGTCACGGAGGTCGATCTCATTGACCTTCTCAAGCAGGTCTTCCTCCGTCAATTCCTGGTGCTTTGCGATGGTCTCCCAGAGTGCCTGGTTGATGAGAAGCAACCGCTCGACCGTAAGCTCGAGATCCTCCAGGCGGGCGCTTGCATCGACAGCCTTGCGCTTCGCGATGGCCACGTCAGCGTCTGCAGCCGAGATGCGTCGCTGCTGGTACAGGTTCCAGAAGAGGTTTACCACGTTTTGGCCGCTCCGGCTTCGGGGCGTCTGCCCCGCCCGCGTCTCGTCGTCGCCCCTCTCACTTTGCCCACATCGCATCGCCTCGGGCCAGGAGGGCTTGGATCTTGAGTTGCCACCGCGTCTGTTCGAGCTGCGGCAGGGCTTTCAGCACCGCGCGTTCCGCCGGCCAACCGCCGGGGCCGGCCGTCTGCTCCAAGTCCTTGAGTAGCCCGGCAAGCCGCTCGACTTCACTCTGGTACGGCGCGCCGCTCTCGCCCGCGTCCGCCAGCAACGTTGCGGTCTCCGCACTCCACGAGGCAGCCGTGTACGTCCGCAGCGCCTGCGGTTGGAAGTCGGCGGACGTCAACTCGTTTCGCACTTTCACCGCGTTCTCCGCCAGCCAGGCTTGCGCGGCCGTATTGGTCTTGCCCGTGAAGTCCCAGAATGCCATCCGCACCTGGGTTACGCCCGGCTTGACCTCCAGGTCTGTGGTTGTGCCGTAGCCACCGACGCTCACCTTCCCCGCTTGAGTGTCCTCGGGCCTGAACAGCACGGCGCATGGCCCTTTGCCCTCGCCGTTCGCGACGTCGAAGATGCGGTCACAATAGAACAGGTACGTGTCTTCGGCCGGAACCAGGTCGAACGGCTTGCCCTCCGGCTGGTCGGTGCGCGGCGTGATGACTCGCCGCTCGCCTTTGCGCTTGTGCCACGAGGTGAAGAAGCTCGGGTAACACAACAGGCTGATGCTGGCTTTGGTGATCTCGACCTTGGGCTGCCAGACGGCTTCCGCTTTGAGGTGATTCGCACCGGCCTCGAGCAGGAACCGCAGCCGCACGGTCGCTGCTGGGGTCTCCCAAACCCACTCGCACTGGCCGCGCTCGCCCTGTTCGGAGACACAGACGTCCACCAGCCGATACGAACCCACATCTTCGCCGTTCAACGCGAGCCGGAAAAACCCGCCGCCGTACCAGTTTTCGTTCGACGGCTGCGGCATGCCGAGGTAGCCTTCCACGATCCCGACCCGGTCGCCGTGCGATTCGTCGACACACGCCCGGTAGTGCAGGCTGAAGAGGGTGTCGCCGGTCTTGAGTGTGATCGTCCGATTTTCGTACTGGTGTCCCTCGTGTCCAGCGTATTGCGTCGGGGCCTGACGCGCCCCGCCATCCTCGACCGCCACCACGGCCGCCGGGGGCACGCGCGGCGGTGCCACCGGGACGTCGCCTTGTGCCAGCACGGGCTGTGCGGCGCAACATACCCAGACGAGCAGCATCGCCGTGCCTGCTGTCCGTGTCAGTCTCATATCCCATCCCCCTCGATCATGCCCTGGGCCGGGGAGCACGCCGGTGCGGCTGGTTTCTTGCCGGCGCCCTGCGTGTCGCCTTTGTCCCGGCCCGCGGCGTCCGGGCTCGGTTCCGGGAGTTCCATGCGGAACAGGATGATTCGCGTCTCGTTGCTGTCCTTCGATGCGCCGAGGGCTATGCAACCGGAGACGGGAAGCTTCCATTCGCGTTTATGAACGATCTGCTCGCGGCCCTGCGCGTCATAGACGAAGGTGCCGTTGGCGCTGTGGTCGGCCAGGTGGAACGCACCATCTCGGACCCGGACCTCGGCGTGTTGGCGCGACACTGCAGGCGCCTTGATGATGAGGTTGCGGTCCGGACTGCGCCCGAGGGTCACCACCGGCACGATCTCGTCCACCACGGCAATCTCCGTCCCGCAGCTCAGGCGCAGTCGCGGATTGGGCAGCGGGCCCGCTTCCCCCTGCCGTCCGGTTGCACCCGTCGCCGTGGCGGATGGCACCGCCGCCGGTTCGGGGCGGTTCTTCGGCAAGACCACCTTACGCTTCCGTGGGGGTGGGGCCGCCTCGTCCGGGTCCCTCAGCGGCTGCACCCGCTGCGTCGCCTTGGCAAAGACGATCCGGGATGTCGGATTCATCGCGGATTCGTCATCCGCCGCCGGTCCGGGGACAATGCGGCGCCAGTCCACCTCGTAGAGCCGGGAGCTGCCTGGGGCCGGTTGGACAGAGCCGGCGGCGGAGCGGGGCTGCATGTCCCGGCGCAACTCGTCCGACGCGCTGCGGTACACTTCGGTCGTTGCCACGACCTGCTGCGGGGCTGCCAAGGCCAGCATGCGCGCCGCGGCTTCGAGGGACTGCTCGGGCGAGTAGCCGCTGAAGGCCAGAGCGTCGCCCGAGTGCAGCACCGCCCTCAGTGTCGGCGTCACCAGGTTGTGCTCGATCACGGTGGGGCAGGTGTCGGTCATCAGGGCGCTGGCGGCGGCAATGGCCACGTTAGTGTCGTGGAACAGAAATTGCAGGACGTTCCTTCCTGACGCCACCAGTTCGCCACCCCTCTGTCCCAGCAGCAGGGAGATGCGTGACTGCCAGTGCTCCAGAAATGCGCGTTGGAAGTGACTGGCACTTGGCGGCGCACCTGCGTCGCCGCCCATGTGGACGTCAACGGAAAGCAGAACAAACCATCGCGTTTTGGTTGCATCTGCCATATGACTGTCTTCAAGGCCAATAAGACGTTACGTTCTTCCCGAGACTGGCGCTCGGGAAAGGGGTCCGGTGCGCTGCCGTTTCGTGGGGGGGGGGCGTGACTCAGTGACTCATTGACCCACGCCACCCGCCACTCGACACCCAATACGACAGCACACTGGTGCAGAGGCAGCCGCTAAGGCGACTCAACTGCATCAGCCGGACGATACCGGGCCGGCCTCGGTCCGGAACAGCATGATCTTGGCTTGTCCGTCATCCTTGGGCCGGCCGAGACTCAGGCGTCCCGAGAACGGTAGTTTGAACTCGTACTTGTGCACGAGCATTTCGGTGCCGCGCTCGTCGTAGATATACGTGCCGTTCTTGCTGAAGTCGACCACGTAGAAGCAGTCATCGCGGTAGATCAGCTTGGCATGCATCCGCGAGACCGACGGCGCGTCCGCCATCAGTTCGTTGGCAGAGCTGCGCCCGATCGAAGCCATGGGCGCAATGCGGTCAATCAGTACGACATTGCCCGCAAACGTGACCCGCAAGCGTCGACCCTGTGGCGGTTCCACCGGCTCCGGTTCTTCGACGGGCGCACGCCGCACGGGAACTGCCTTGGGTGCGGAGGGGCGCCGCGGTGCAAACGGCGACAACTTGTCCTTTTTGGGCGGTGCTGCGGCGGGTGCGACTGCCTTGGGTGGCGCAGGA
>Ga0208961_1000434_pt1 | contig 17966 bp, 21 predicted proteins | sample RifOxyB3_FD_184034 | JGI IMG/M metagenome (GOLD analysis project Ga0208961, IMG submission 184034) | Groundwater microbial communities from Rifle, Colorado - Rifle Oxygen_injection B3 (SPAdes) | ecosystem: Environmental > Aquatic > Deep subsurface > Groundwater | place: Rifle, Colorado, United...
TGGCCTCTGTTTTTTCTAGAGATTGGTTTGTTAATTGGTTTACATTTCGTAAAGCACAAGCCTGGCATTAATTTAGCCGTTATGTTCGGTTTTGTATTTATGACAGGGCTTATGCTTGCACCTTTATTATCTCGTACACTTGGGATGAGCGGTGGAGCTACTATTATAGGAAATGCTTTTGCTATGACTTCGGTGGTATTTGGTGCTATGAGTTTTTATGCAATTAAAACTACAAAAGATTTTACAGGATACACAAAACCTCTTATGATTGCTATGTTTGTAATCATTGGGTTTTCTATTCTTAACATATTTCTTGGTAACCCAATATTGCATATAATCATTTCAGGTGTTGTAGTCATACTTTTTAGCATAATGGTAATCTATGATACGCAAAATATTATGCAAGGCACTTATGAAACACCAATTGATGGTGCAATTGCTCTTTACTTAGATTTTTTAAATATCTTTACTGCATTATTGCAACTATTCGGTATATTTGGAAATGATGAGTAATCAACTTTCGCCCGAACTTTTTCGGGTGATTGATGCAAATCTAAACCGTCTAAGAGAAGGTATTAGAGTTGTTGAAGACATTATAAGATACAGAGACAATAACAAAGAACTCTCCTCTCAATTAAAACTCTTACGACACAGAGCAAAAATCAAAGAAACACTAGAGATACTCAAAGAGCGTGACAGCGTAAACGACGTACTTCGTTCTACCATAAAGAGCGAACTCAATCGTACAGATATATCATCTATTATAATTGCAAATTTTAAAAGAGCAGAGGAGTCTGCAAGAGTGCTTGAGGAACTTTTTAAACTATATAGTACAGAGTACAGTGAAAATTTTAAGTACATTAGATACGAGTTATATAGACTTGAAAAAGAAATTCTAACTTAATAAAAATAGCAGTTGGGGGATTTTTTGTACGAAGAGACTATATTTTATAGAGGCGATTTGGTCCAAAGACCAAATCACTTCTTCTCAAGACCCATATCGTATTCCATAAATGCTCTTGACACATTTCCTGCATTTAACAAATCATAAAGAGCTTTATCTTTAAACTCTTCAAGAGGCACTTTTTCAACAATTCCAGTTTCATCTATGCCATCATCAATAGCTTTCTTAACTCTATCTCTTGTTAGAGTAAAATATTGCTTTGCTTCATCGGCAGCCGTTTTATCAATTACAAATCCATGACCAGGAATCATTATCGTCCATGGTAAAGTATTCATCTTTTCAATAGCAGCAATTTCACCCTCAACAGATCCGTCTCTGTTTGATGTAACTCTTCCATTCATAACTAAGTCTCCAGCAAGAATAAGCTTGTTATCCGGCATATAAAGAAAATAATCCTCTTCAGAGTGTCCGTTGCCTACCGGCACGTATTCGAAGTTAACACCAGAAATAGCAAATTTAATTGTCTCTTTATGCCATTTATCAACTGGTATAATTTTTGTTCCTCTGATTGCATTTTCCGATAAAGTTTGAAACATTCTTGTCTTATCACCCGGTTTATAGTTTTTATTTATAGATTCAGGTCCTATAATTTCTGCGCCGTGAACTTCTTTGTAGTAGTTATTACCTAACCAGTGATCATCATGCTCATGACTTAATATAATAGTCTTTGGAGGTAATTTAGCAATCTTGCTCATAGCCTCATAAGCTTGTTTTGCATAAACATAAGATGCACCCGTATCCCACAGAACATAGCTGTCATTTGTTTTAATATAGCAAGTATTCACCATATTACCACCGTTCTCTTTTGTAGGAATTTCTAGCACTCCAAAGAAACACCATACATTTTCGCTTACTTGTTTCGGTACTAACTTATAATCATATTCAGGAGCTACAGCCTCTTTGACAGGAGCAGGTTTTTCAGCTTTAGCACTCTCTTGTGCTTTATTTTTATTATCCGAAGAACATCCATTTATCATCGGTAGTAGTGCTATTGCTGATACTACAAATGGATTCATCATTTTTTTTAACATACGATTACCTTTTGATTTAATTTATTCTCTAAAGAATAGAGTTGATGTGTTACAACAACACATCAAATTTACTCTCATATTTTAAAATTTCCCTCGTTTGAGGGAAATTTATGTAAAAACTATTTAATTGCTTCTTCAGCTTTTTCAGTTTTACCTTTGTTATCGATAGTTTCGATAACAATTTTATCACCCGCTTTAGCACCTTTAAATTTAAACATGAAGTAAGGGTCTTTTGATAAGAATGGACCAGTTGAAGCTTCCCATACAACAGCAGAACCTACTTTAGCAGTAATGTGTGTAATATAGCTCTCTTCAATTTTCTTTGTAGCAGCCTCTTCTTTACCAGCCATTGGACTCTCAAGTAATAACTTGATTTCTGTTTCTTCACCGTTTAATTTTGCTTTTATTTTCATAGTAATCCTTTTTTTATTTTTTTTATTTTTGCAACTATATTGAGAGGTGGGGGTTTATATCAACCTCCACATCCACCGATAGAAACTTCTACTTTTTGTACAGCTGAGTATAACTTGCCGTCTTTACCTTTTGCAACGATAGTAACATCAGCAGTTTTTCTCATTTTGATTTTAGTCATCATGTCCATAACACCGTTATCACCCATTTCAAAAACAACAACTGCACTTCTAGGGTTTGCATCTTGGAAGATAGCAATAGTAGTAAGCGCTACGCTTGATTTAACACCGATTGGAACTGCGCCACCGTTTTCAGCAAGCTTTGGAGCTTTAATCTCAATTTTGCCTTCAGTCGTAACAGATGAACCGAAAAGTGCCTCCATAGCCTCTTTACTTGTTGGAGCTTCCCAAGCTTTTGGAGCCGTCGTTCTAAAATCAGTAGCAGTTAAACTAGATGGTAAAACTGTTACAACAGCAGCTGCAGCTGCACCTAAACTTAAAAATTTTCTTCTTTGCATTTCTTTTCCTTTATGTAGTGTTTAAGCAGATCTAGTAAGCCTTACTTACTAGATTCTACCATATATTTAACAATATCTTTGACTTCATCGTCACCTAAATTCGTAGCACCGCCTTTTGGAGGCATACCGCCGATTCCATTGATAGCGTTATGATTCACTTTTTCCATACCTTTTTCCATAGCTTTTGCCCATGCAGCTTTAGCTCCGACAGCAGGAGCTCCCATTGCATCTGTTTTATGACAAACTGCACATGATTTCTCATATTCTTTAGCAGCAGGAGATGAAGCGGCACCTTTTGATGCATCCTCTTTCGGTAAATCTCTTACAGTAGAGTACGCAGGCACAACAGCTGTAATCTCATTTGCTATTTTCGCTACAGGCTCTTTACCACAATTTGTCATACAGCGAGTTCCTGTAATTGCACCGAAATTTTTCGGATTCTTATAGAAAGCTTTTACATTCTCTACACCTTTTGGTCCATCAACATTGGGATAGAATCCATCGCGGTTTGGCATAACAATCTTTTTGAAGTTATCTTTATTTAACTCTTCAATATCTTCGCCATCTATTTTAACACCGTTTTCTGCCAGTAAGTAAGCCGTCATAGCATACATCTGATTTGGTGTATAGCTTTTTGGATGTGCATATGGCATAGCATCGCGGATATACCAGATAAGCGTACTTGCCTGAGGCCAGTATGAACCAATCGTTCTGTTTGGAGCATCTTTGCCTGGACATGTTCTTTGGTTTTTAAGCGACTCTATGCTTCCGCCTGTTAAAGTCGGATACCCTTTTCCGCCTGCGCCAAACTCACCGTGGCAAACTGCACAATCTTTATCATAAAGTGCTTCACCCTCTTCTACTGTACCGGAACCTTCAGGTAAACCTGTACCGTCGGGCATAATATCAGCATCCCAAGCTTTTAGCTCATTTGGAGTAGGTGCTCTACCGAAGTTTACACCTTTCGTTGATTGCTCATTTACTCGATATGCAGTATATGAACCTTTTTCTCTCTTATAAGTAACACCGCCGTCTAGAGCATTTTTAGTTGCTTTATACATACCAGCAGGAGCAGCTTCAGTTTTGCTTTGAGCAGCAAATGCACTTGTTGTTAAAAGCGCACTTGCAACTATGGAAGCACCTAAAGCAATTAATTTATTATTTAATTTAATCATCATCTTCCCCCCTACTTTGGACAGTTGTCTGTTCTAACTTGAACATTATGAACTGACCCGTCTTCTCTAACTTCCCAAGTACAAATTGAGTTTCTGTGATAAACACCTTCTAATCCCATTATTGCTTTTTCTTGAGTGATTGATGGCTGAATATAACCAGCATCATCCATAGCACGAGATTGAATTAACAATGGTTTGCCCTCATATTTGTACATATAAGAGAATCTTGTCCAAGACTTAGGAAGAATTAAACCTTTTAGATTTGCTTTAACATAGTTATCTCCGCCATCAAACGATACATCTACGGCAGTAATAGTTCCATGTCCACTCCATGCAATACCCTCAACTTCTACTAAATCACCTTTTTTAAGGTCTGACCACGGCTTTTCAGGACATGGATTTGTAATAATCGAGTTTACTTCTAACGGATAGAAGTGTTGGATTGCTTTACCGCTCGGCATTAGAGCAGTATATTTAGAAGTCTCTTCTTTACAGTACCAAGGCTCTGATCCAAATTCAAGACGTTTTAACCATTTAATACACAGATTCGCTTCCCAGCCCGGCAACATTAGACGAACAGGATAACCTTGTTCCGGTCTAAGAGCTTCACCGTTTTGAGCCCAAACTATCATAGCATCATCTAAAACTTTCTCAACAGGAATCGTTCTGCTCATCTCTGAGCCGTCAGAACCCTCTGCCAACATCCATTTTGCAGTCGGCTTAATGCCGATTTCATCAAGGATAGTTTTAAGACGAACACCAGTCCACTCTGCATTACTCATCATCCCTTTTACAAATTGTAAAGAGTTGAATTGTGGACCTTTCCACTCAGCAGCACCATTTGCAGGGCACTCTAAGAAAAGAAGTCTACTCTCAGCCGGATACTTTTTCAACTGATCTAGTGTTAAAACGATAGGCTTCTCAACCAAACCGTGAATCATAAGTCTAAACTTATTAGGATCAATATGAGCTACACCGTTATGCGTTCTTGTAAAGTGCAAGCCATTTGGAGTTATGATTCCCTCTAACTCATGTAGAGGTGTCATAGAAACCGCAGCATGCATATCTCCTGCAGATGAAAGAAGAGCCGATGTTCTTCTTACAACGTTATGCTCATATGCCGATGGTATACCGTATGGGTATTTGTTAAGCTCATCACCCAACGTTGTTCCCCACTCTGTATGGTGAACTATGTTCGCATCATCAGCCAACAGCTTAGCAGGTGCTAAAATATTAGCGGCCGCAATCGCGCTTACAGAATAGACCGCAGTTTTCTTGAAGAAATCTCTTCTGCTTGATTGTTCTGTTTTATTTGTAGTAGTTTCTAAATTATTTTCAGAAATTTTACTCATTAATCATCTACCTCCTTCTCTTTAATCTTGTAGATTTTATGGTGTGCATAATTACATTTTATGCAAGGTATAAAATGCAAGACGGGAAGATTATATATGAAAATAAATTAAATTGTCAAGGATTTCTAGTAAAAATGTAACAATTTTCTCACATTTTTATAATTATGCACATTTCTACTCTTTTTTAGTAATAAATTTCTCACAAAGTGTAATAAAAAAATATGATAGAATTTCGCACTTAAACAAAATAAGGTCTTTTTTTATGCCAAACAAAAAAGTAGGACAGATTTTAAAACTTTTTATCTCAGAGGCTCAAAGCTCACAAAGATGCGATAAATCCACTATTACGCTGGATGAACAAGGGGTAATCGGCGATAAATTTTATGCTAAAGATAGTGCACGCTCTATTTTGCTCACATCCATAGATAGTTATGCACTGATAAAAGGTTATGACATTGATATGCCGCATGGATATCTTGGCGAGAATCTTTTAATTGACTACAACCCTTACTCTCTCTACATCGGAACGCAGCTTAAAATCGGTGATACTATTTTAGAGATAAGCCAAAACTGCACCATCTGCAATCATCTTTCCGTAATAGATAATCGTATACCAAAGCTGCTAAAAAACGATAGAGGAATTTTTGCAAAAACTATTCAAGGCGGAGATATACATGTGGGAGACAGTGTCTATCTGCTATAAATAAAAACAACCTCAAACTCCAAATAGTTCAAAGGGTAGTTATTTAGCAGCTCTTTGCTCTCTTTATAACTCAATATTTTTCTTGCTCCGCTTACGCCGCTTCTTTTTATATATCTAAACATATCTCTTGTTGATTCAAACTCTAACTTGTACTCTACAACCTCAAACTCTGCATTAAAATATTTTTTTTGAAGCTCATGTACCTCATCAGCACTCTTTAAAATCGAGTTGATTGATGCTGTTTGATTTATGGTTTTAAAAGTGTTTGACGTAAAAATCGCCAGAGCAAAAGGGATATTGAATTGTTTAATATTAAAAAACACCTTCTCTAAATCATCCGCCCACTGAAGAGCTGAGGATGAAAAAATAAAATCATATTTCTCTTTGAATAATCGCTCAAAGAGTATATCATCATTAAAATCACCGTAAAGGCAATCAATCTTTGAAGATTTTGGATGCAGATCTAGCATACCCTGTGCAAAATCGACACCCATAAAATATTCATACTCCCAATCTATAGTCTTACAAAGAGTTCCGCTTCCGCATCCAAGGTCTAAAATTCTCTTAGGTTTTCGCCCTACTTTGCTTAAAATCCTCTCTATTACACTGTTTTGTATAACATTATAGTTATTGTACTCTAGAGCGTATTTTGAAAATTCAGAGCTTATTTTCATTTTCTATTATTAATGATAAGAGAGAGAATAAAAATTCCAAGCACACATAAAACTATCGTCGCACCTGATGGAAGAGAAAAGTGGAAGGAGAGTGTCATGCCGAGGATTACGCTAAAGAGGGCAATAGATAAAGAGATAACGACACTCTTTAAAAATCCTACTCTAAACTGTAGCGCACTAACGGTAGGGATAACCATAAGCGCACCTATAAGCAAGCTTCCTACAACTCTAATAGAGAGTGCGATAATAATAGCGACTACGCTTACAAGCAAGAAGTTTAAAAATTTTACTTTTATGCCGCTTACCTTTGCGACCTCTTCATCATAAGCGATAAAATAGAGCTCTTTTGAGAAGAAGAGCAGAGTTCCCAAGGCTAACGTTCCAAAAATAGCTATAGTTACGACATCCTCATAAGTTACAGATAATATAGAACCGAAAAGATATGAAAAAAGAGAGTTGTTGAAAGCTCCGCCGAGAGAGACGATAATAACTGCAGCAGCAAGCGAGCCTGAGAGTAAAATAGAGAGGACGGCATCGCTGTAGAGTGAAAAAGCACTTCTTAGATACTCGATTATCCATGCAGATATAACGGCAAAAACAACGGCTGCCCAAAGAGGGTTGTACCCTGCTATAAGCCCGACTGCAACTCCTAGAAGTGATGAGTGGGCTAATGTTTCGCCTATTAAAGAGTAGCGTTTAAGCACCACAAAGGTTCCACTGATTGAAGCAAGAATTGCAATGATAATCCCTGCTAAAAAAGCTCTTTGCATAAAATCATATTCAAACATCTCAAACATTTAGTGCTCGTGCTTGTGATTATGAAGCAGATGTGCATCTATGCCGTAAAGTTCGCTCATCTCTTGGCAACTCAAAAGATGTTTCGGGTCATTGCATATGACAGCTTTTTCGTTTATAGTAAAAAGTCTCGCTATATCGTCTGCGATAACGCCTATATCATGTGTAATAAAAACTATGGTTATCTTATCTTCCTGATTTAGCTTTCTCAAAAGTGCATAGAAGTTTTTTTGTGAAGCTACATCAACACCGGTATTTGGTTCATCAAGTATCAAAATTTCAGGGTTTGAGGCAAGTGCACGGGCGATCATGGCTCTTTGCCTCTGCCCGCCGGATAGAGTTCCTATCATCTTATCCTGTAAATCTAAAATATCCATCTTTGCCATCGCATCATAAACAAGCTTTTTATCCGTTTCGTTAAAAGAGCTAAAAATTCCGCCCTGCGATGTTCTGCCCATTTTTACGATATCTAAAACCGTAGCCGGAAAAGAGCTGTCTACATGTGAAGCACGCTGGGGAACATAACCGATTTTATGCCACTCTTTAAAATCACTGAGTTTTTTCCCATAGATTTTCACCTCACCGCTTGTAGGCTTTTCAAGTCCCAGCAACATTCGAACAAGTGTTGTTTTGCCGCCGCCGTTTGGACCTATGATGGCAATATACTCCGAGCGAAAAATCTCCAAAGAGATGTTTGATAAAATTCTTTGACCTTTAACAATAAAGCTTAAGTTTTTAATATCAAATATCGGAAGATTAAATTTCATTTACACTCAAGTGCCTGAGATATCTTTTGTAGATTTTTTCTCATAATATCTTCATAACTCAGATTTGCTTTTGCTTCATCTGCCGTGATATTACCTAAAGGCTGAAGCATATCTACTTTTACTTTTGCCTCTTTTGCTATACTTTTTATCGCTCTATCGCTTGCAAAACTCTCAAAGAAAAGAGTACCGACTTTATGCTCTTTTACATGCTCTATGATTTTCATCATATTTTTTGCACTCGGTTCAGCTTCCGGAGACAAACCGCTGAGAGCTTCAACATGAAAACCGTATCTATGTGCAAGATATGAAAAAGCGTCATGATTTACGATAATCGTATCTAGTTTACATGAAGAGAGGCTTTTTTTATAATCACTATCAAGTTTTTTTAACATATCTATATAACTGTCTCTGTTTTTCGTATATAAATCTCTGTTTTGAGGAAAGAGCTCGGAAAGCTCTTTAGCAATATGCTCTGCAGCTTTTATCATATTTAGCGGATCTTGCCAATAGTGCGGATCTATGTTATGATGAGAATTATGGGCATTTTTGTGATTGTGTTCATGGTCTGATTCAAGTTCTCTCAGCTCTACATGTTTACTCATGTCTACAGCTCTATTTTTAAAACTAAAGCCTTTAATCCAAGGCTCAAGCCCTGCTCCGTTATATAAAACCAATGCACTTTTATTTATCTTTATCATCTCTTTTGGAGTCAATTCATAGCTATGTGCATCTACCCCAAAAGGAAGAATCATAAAAACTTCTGCACTCTCGCCTGCGATACGCTTTGATATATCATATAAAGAGAATGTGCTTGCCGCAACAGTCGGCTTCTGCGTGGACTCTTTTGCACTCAATGGCATAAAGAGTATAAAAATTGACGCTGCCGCCATAAAAATTTTGTTTTTAAGATTCACTGCTTTTGTCCAGTATTTTTTTGAAATTATAGCCAATTTTCTATAATCTTAATTTGCACCGCAACACTTTTTAAATTTTTTACCGCTTCCGCAAATGCACTTGCTGTTTCTATCAGTATCTTTTAAAACCATGGCTTCAAATGCTCCGATTGCGTTTTCTATATCTCTCATTGTTCCCTGTAATGCGTTGCGTTTTACAATGTTTTGAGGATCGCTTAGATGCTCGATAACTAAAGCGTCTGACATATAAACTTCTACTTCACTAAGAGCTTCAAGAGCATGAATAAATGTTGCCGTTTCAGTGGAATCGTCCATTGCTTTATATATTGTGGGAACTCTTTTATTTTCATATTTCATAGCAGAATCTTCCAAGAACAAAATCTTATCGTATGATTTTGAATACGGAGTTACACATATCAACTTACCACTGCCTGATTTTATTACATTATGAAATTCAGCTTGAAGAAGATACGATGAAGTCTGCCAAATTATCCATCCCAAAATTGAAGATTCACTGCTATTTAGCGTATCTTCTACATTATTGAAGCAGTTTCCGACACTGTTGCCGTCTAAAGGAAGAGAATCAACATATATCGGTTTAGACAATGGATTTATATTGCCGCAGAATTGAACTATTTCATCTGAAATAGAGCGTGGAACCGATGAGAGATTTCTCATATTTTTGCTTCTTTTAAAGCAAAAAGCGTTTCAATATTTTTATGTGACGCACTAATCATCATTATATACTGAAGAAAATCATCATGTCCTAAAAAAAGTTCTTTATTTTGCATTCTCATAACAGCAATTCGCTGAGGATGAATAATATATAACTGTTCAGATAAGCTAGGCTTAAAATTTAAATATAGAGCATTGTTGGCATAATAATTTACATATGGAACTAAAAAGTTATTTTTAACACAAAAATCTACAAATCTGCCTGTAGAAGTAAATATTTCTTCTTTTTGCTCTGTGAATTCTTTGCCGACAAAATTTGAAATGAAGTACGGATTTAATTTTTTCTTTGCATCTAACAAAGAGACTCCACTATTTTTTGAGATACTTATTTTTGGGCATCCGTCATCAAAACAAGGGTTGCCTTGCTCAAAACTAAAAGGATATGAGCGACATGCATAAGGTCTATTTTCATAAACGGAACACATAGTTCCGTTTAAATGAGGACATTTTTCTCCTACCGTTTCACCGTAATAGAAGAAGTAAACAGGAGATATTTTTCCATCAGCTACATAAAACAGTATAGGGAAAAGTGCCGAAGCTTCTTTTAAATCATAAATCGTTGAATAAATAATGTTGCTTGAACAACATTTTGCATCACATGTACTGCATCCTTCAAATATGTAATCTTTATGTTTTTTAGAATTGAGTAGTAAGCGTGCCATTTTTTGCCTTGTATTTTAAGATATTTTAGTTAAATTCACAATTACTGTACATATTTTGGACAAGCAAGGCAAAGAAAGTGTTTTATCTGAACTAGTTGAGACATAGTATCTTAATTATGCATAACTAAAGAAACTATTTGACTAAAAAGCTAACATAAAAGTGTTATACTTTCACAAAGGAAAAAATATGTATGCAGTAACATTTGATATAGACACAAATTGCTTAGGCGACCAATACCATAACGAATCAAGCACTAATGCTTATGGAGATATTCGCAAGTTCATGGAAGCCAATAATTTTGCTTGGCAACAAGGAAGCGTATATTTTGGAAATGATAAAATAACTGCAGTAACTTGCGTTCTTACGATTCAACAACTAGCAAAAAAATACCCTTGGTTTACTGCTTGCGTAAAAGATGTTCGTATGCTCCGCATAGAAGAAAACAACGACCTTATGCCTGCTCTTGGACTAGCTTAAATTCTAATTGCCATCCCTGTACCCCCCCTGCAACTACAAAATGAAGTTTCTTTAGAAAAAACAAGTTTTTCAAAATTTACAAGGTGTTTACGGTAAAAACAAATCTTTACTTCAAATATACCCTTTAGGTAAACAAAAACTTAAAATAAAGTAAAAGTTAATATTTTTTTATTTATCTTATGATAAAATAATTTTTTTGATGAAAGCACCATATATTATAGATTTAAGAGATAAAGAATGCAAAATGCTAAAATAGTTTGGAATGACGAGAAGTTTAGTATATATCCGCAATGTGATGATAAGCATTGTGAAGATATTATTTATGACAATTGCGATAGAGAAAGGGATGAAATAAAAGTTTTAAAAAATAAGAAGATATTGCGCAAACCTGAAATTGTGGATTGGATTATTAGTAGTTTGGGAGATAAGGTTGAGCGTAAAAAAAATATATTTTATTTACGAGGTAGAATAAAAGAAAAATATAAAGACTGTAGTTTAATTGAATTAGAATCAAGCAATACATACTACATCATACTAAAACAAAGCTGTTTAGATTATCCATCAAGGAAAACTTGTGCATAGTGAAAAAATTATTTATGAGGAGATTGTTGGTCTGGATCTTGAAGAACTAAAACAAGGTGCGCAAATGATAGGAAATATTTGGGCTTTTTTAGAAAAAAGCGGCACAAAAATAGATTTTGCCAGATTTGATCCGGTATCTGTAACTGAAATTATCAGAGATGTTTACAGAAGCGATTTAAAACAAGATATAGATGTTTTTCATATAGCTAAATTTTACGGTATCAAAGTAGAAGAAGTTGCCAGTTTGCTGAATGACGATGAAGCAACGGTAGAATATATTGACGATAGTATACGGATATCCTATGTAAAACAAACAGATCCCGAGCGTTTAAGAAAAATTATCGCTCATGAATTGGGACATATATTTTGCCATTTTATTTTAGGGCGTAAATTTAGGTTTGAAGATGTGTTTGAAAAAAACGAGAGTACCAACAATGCTTCTTATAATACAATGGCTCAAGCTTCTTACAATAGTAGCAATAACGATGAATTTGAAAAAGAAGCTCAAGAGTTTGCTATAGACTTACTTTTTCCTGAAAAAATACAAAATGCTTTAATGGAAAAAATAGAAGTTATCAAAGATTCAACCTTTGAAAATCTTAACTCCTTGCGTGGGCAGCAAAGCAAATGAGTACATATATAAAAAATATTAAAGACTTTATATGTTTTCATCAAGGTTGTATCATAGAATTTGAATTCGGTATAGCTTCTTTGCATAAAGAGTTAAGAAAAGAGTGGGACGGAGAAAAAAGAGAGGAAGTTTTAAAAGAAAAGCTTATCGGACTTTATGATGAAAGCAGTGAAAAACTGCAAATAATTTTAGAAAAAACTTTTGAGCAGATAAAAGCTATTTACGGTGAAAATATAAGATTTTCCGTAAAAACAATCGAAAAAAATGAGTATGAAAATCTCTATATAACCGATTATTATAGAGAAAATATGCAGGAAATACCAAAAGAGCTCAAAAGAGCAAGAGATCATACTCCTTTTGCAAATATACTTTTTGACAATGAAGATAAGTATATTTCCAATGATTTAGAAGAAGATTTTAAAAATGCAAAATACAGAAATCCCAGGGTACTCGGCAATAAAATCGGAGATTTAAATAAAGGCGATGTAGAATGGAAAGATTGTTGGATAAAACATTCAGGAGATACGGAGTTAAAATACTATAACTCTCTTTTAGTAATGCCTTTAACTCTAAAGAATAATAACTTTATGGAAAATTTTAATAAAAAGTTCAAAACAGATGCAATTTGGGGATTTTTTTGTTTAGACAGTGAAGAAAAAAACGCATTTGCCGATGAAGCACTTCAAGATATCGGCAGAATTATGGCGGATATGCTCTCTATTTATTTTATATTTTTATATGAACATACGGAAAACTCCGAAACATTCAACCTAAGTTTAGACTATCTGATATCAGAGTAAACTACCAAACTGCTTTAGTAAGCTAAAGCAGTTACACCTCTTGCTTCACAGTTTCTCAAAACTATTTTTTGCAACAAACTTGCAACACTATGAATGTAACATTTCGCAGTTGCTTAATTTTTGAGATATCAAGGGATAAATTTATGTTTTTTAAGAATACTTTAAACTCTTTTATGATAGAGAGAGAGAGCGGAAAGATTCGATAACGATTATCATTACTTGCCTAAAAAAACTATTTTCCTTTTTTCACCTCTTTTCCTTTGATTTCTCATGTCATAACAAAATTTTGCAACAAACTTGCAACCAACACTAAAGATCTACCATTTCTCGTCCCATCTCGACACACAAAATTCAATTTACTTTTAAAGGATAAAGCATGCTAATTAATAAAACTTTAAGGTCTTATATGATAGAGAGAGAGAGACGAGAACTATTCGATAACGATTATCAACACCAAAATCTTCCTCTATTTTTTTCTTTTTTCAATTCTAAACATCAACTTCTCCCAAATAAAAGTCACTCTATTATTTCCACATACTCTAAAAATATTTTTACAAATATTTGTCTTTCACGATACTCGCTATTCTTAAATTTTACATTAGATTTCTTTCATAACCCAATATCGTTTTGTCATAAATTCATATACAACAATTTTTGTCGTAAACAAAAACCGGATTATGAGAGAAATCTATTTCAAGATTCACTTGTTACACAAATTTAATTTAAAAAAAAAGGAGTTTTATGTCTAAAAATATATTAATTGTTGATGATTCATCAATGATGAGGCTTGCGGTAAGAACCGCATTGATTGAGGCGGGTTATACAGTGTTAGAGGCTGTGGACGGAGTTGACGGTCTTTTAAAATTACAAGGAGATATCAAAGTCGATCTAATCGTATGTGATGTCAACATGCCCAATATGGATGGGATCACTTTTGTTAAAAAATACAAAGAGGATCCTAAACTTAAATTTATTCCTGTTTTAATGTTAACGACAGAGGAAGGGCAAGAAAGAAAAGAACAAGGCAAAGAAGCCGGTGTTCGTGCATGGATGGTAAAACCATTTAACAAAACCACTCTTTTAAACGCCGTTAGCAAACTTTTAAGTGTATAAGGCAAGACAATGATTAGCATAGAAGATGAGAGTTATGTCATTAGTCCACCCACGGAATTAAATATTCATACCGTAGAAGATTTTGTAGAAAATCTTAAAAATGAACTTGTTGAAGACAAAGATATCATACTAAACTTGGCAGATATATCTGAAATTGATTCAGCAGGTTTTCAAGTGCTAGTAGCACTAAAAAATGAAGCTCTTAAAAGAAGCGTTTCATTAAAAATAAATGATATGTCACCGGAAGTATATGAGATTATTACTCTATACGGTGTTCATACATTTATAGAAAATAACAAATAAGGAGATTCATGTTTTTTTCAGACGAACAACTGTTAGAAGCCGTCAAAGAGTTTAAAGACGAGGCGCTGGATCTTCTAAACGGAATGGAAGAAGGGTTACTGGAGATCCGTGAATTTGGTATCGGTGGAGATCGTATCAATGCTGTTTTTAGGGCTGCACACACCATAAAAGGTTCCGGTGGGATGCTTAAACTTACTCATTTAGTTGAGTTTACTCATATTGCGGAAAATCTGCTTGATGAAATTCGCAATAACAAGATTTCAATAACCGACAATATGATTGATACATTTTTTCTATGTAAAGATCATATGCAAAGTTTAGTGCTGTTTTATGCACAAAATTCAAAAAAAGAACCTGATGATTCATTAAAAACGATGAGCGGTTTTTTAATGGAAACACTCCAAACCTATCTCAACGGTTCAGTAAAGATAAATGCACCAAAAAAGAAAATAACAAAAAATCAAGAAGGTGTTCAATACTGGCAAATTGACATTATGTTTAGTAAAGAAATTTACTCACTGGGCATGGATCCTGCAAATTTCATACGATATCTATCCAAAATCGGAGAAGTTGTCAAAATTCAACTTAACACTGAGTACATAAGCGATTTAGAACATTTAAATCCCTCAGAGTGTCTCATTGAATGTACGATAGCTTTTCGCAGCAGCAAAAGTAAAGATGAAATTATTGAAGTTTTTGATTTTATAGAAGAGGACATTGAACTCAAACTGACAACTCTCAATGACGCACAAGAAGAACAAAATGATGAAAATCAAAGCGAAGAAGAGGAAGAAGAAAGCGAATCCAATCTGTTATCTTCTCAAAATATTGAAAAACCTATCGCTGTAAATAATGAAAAAGAGACTTCTATCGTTAATTCAAGCTCTTTGAGAGTAGATAGTGACAAAATAGACATTCTCATAAATCTTATCGGAGAGATGGTTATAGCAAATGCCAATGTCGTTCAAAGGGCAAGCCTTATAGAAAACAGCGGCTTAAACGAGTCTGTATCTGCAGTTTCACGAATGCTTGAAGAGATTCGTGAGAGTGCCATGAAGATACGAATGGTACAAATAGGCGAAACATTCAGCAAGTTTAAACGCATTGTTCATGATATAAGCAAACAGTTGGGCAAACAAGTTGACTTAACCATAAGCGGCGGAGAAACAGAGATGGATAAAACCATTGTAGAAAAAATCTCCGATCCTCTGGTGCATATCATAAGAAACGCCATGGATCATGGACTTGAAACCATAGAAGAGAGAATTGCAAAAGGCAAAAATCAAAAAGGTACACTAGTCCTCCATGCATACCATGATGCAGGAACTATAGCTATAGAAATAAGTGATGACGGCAAAGGCTTAGATGAAGAAAAAATCTTTAAAAAAGCTGTTGAACGAGGAATCATCAGCGAAGATAGCAAGTTAACGCAGAAAGAGATTTTCAACCTTATCTTTGAAGCAGGTTTCTCAACCGCCGATGCAATAACTTCTATTTCGGGTCGCGGTGTAGGAATGGATGTCGTAAGAAGAAATATTGAAGCGTTACGCGGAACTGTTGATATAAAATCTACAAAAGACAAAGGAAGCACTTTTACCATGAGGTTGCCATTAACACTGGCAATTATAGACGGGTTTTTAGTAAAGGTCGGAGCTACTCATTTTGTCATACCGCTTGATATGGTACTGGAATGTATAGAACTCTCGGCACGATACCGCAATGAAATGCATGGAAACAACTACATCAATTTACGAAACTCTATCCTTCCTCTACTTAATGTCAGAGAGCATTTTAGTACAGGAAATGATTCAGAAAACCTGCGAGAAAACATTATAGTGGTTCAGTATGCAGGAATGCGGTTTGGACTCATTGTTGAAGAGCTGCACGGTGAATTTCAAACAGTTATAAAACCTCTAGGCAAAATTTTCCGCCAAATTAGAGGCATAAGCGGATCTACCATACTTGGAAGCGGTGAAGTTGCGCTCATACTAGATATTCCCATGTTGATGAATCATATAGTAGCACTACAGGCTCACAATGAGAAAGGAGACGCTAATGAAGTGAAAGAGAACTAAGAAACAGCTGTCTTCAACAAAAAATAAAACAAAATAAAAGGAAAAACATGAGTATCTTAGAAACATTAGATTTAGATGAATTAGGTGTCGAGGTTGACGAAATCCCTGGACTAATCGAAGCCGGTAAACGCTACAAGTCGCTAAAAAAGTCATTTGACAAACAAAAAAGCGATATAGTAACCCTAAAAGACACAATTGTTGCCATAGCAAACGGTCGTTTTGATGTCAATGTCAAAATAATAGAAGGAGACCTTAAGGACATTACCGTTGCCATGGGTACTCTACAAAAATCATTATCATCGTTGATTGATGACTCTAACATGATGAATGCAGAAGCTATCAAAGGTAATCTTGATGCTTCAATCGATGCGGCTAAATATCAAGGCGACTTCGGAAAAATCTCCGGCGGTATCAATGCGTTTGCTCTTCAAATGAAAAATACGTTTATGGATATTAACGATAATGTTGACAAACTTGCAAACGGTAACTTCCAAGCTCAAATCACTGCTGACTACAAAGGTGCATTTGCAGTAACTAAAAAAGCAGTTAATGATTTAGGAACTAACTTAAACAACTTGATTGTCGACTCGAACATGATGAATGCGGAAGCTATCAAAGGTAACCTTGAAGCGGCAATTGATGCGGCTAAATATCGTGGCGACTTCGGCAAGATTTCAGGCGGCATAAATGCATTTGCATTGCAAATGAGAAATACGTTTATGGATATCAATACAAACGTTGACAGACTTGCAAACGGTGACTTCTCTGCTCAAATCGCAGCTGACTTTAAAGGTGCTTTCCTTGTTACTAAAACAGCGGTTAACAATCTTGGTACTAACTTAAATAACTTAATCATCGACTCTAACATGATGAATGCGGAAGCGGTTAAAGGTAATCTTGATGCTTCAATCGATGCGGCTAAATATCAAGGCGACTTCAGTAAGATCTCAGGCGGTATCAATGCGTTTGCTCTTCAAATGAAAAATACGTTTATGGATATTAACGATAATGTTGACAAACTTGCAAACGGTAACTTCCAAGCTCAAATCACTGCTGATTACAAAGGTGCATTTGCAGTAACTAAAAAAGCAGTTAATGATTTAGGAACTAACTTAAATAACTTAATTGTCGACTCGAACATGATGAATGCGGAAGCTATCAAAGGTAACCTTGAAGCAGCAATCGATGCGGCTAAATATCGTGGCGACTTCGGAAAAATCTCTGGCGGCATAAATGCATTTGCATTGCAAATGAGAAATACATTTATGGATATCAATACAAACG
>Ga0208961_1000444_pt1 | contig 17749 bp, 13 predicted proteins | sample RifOxyB3_FD_184034 | JGI IMG/M metagenome (GOLD analysis project Ga0208961, IMG submission 184034) | Groundwater microbial communities from Rifle, Colorado - Rifle Oxygen_injection B3 (SPAdes) | ecosystem: Environmental > Aquatic > Deep subsurface > Groundwater | place: Rifle, Colorado, United...
TGGCGTCAAAGGTCCCTCCCACCACCACAATCGGCCGGCAGTCCTCGCTCATGCCAGGATTGACGCAGGGATTGGAGCCATCGCAGTCGATGAACTCAGCGCCGCGGGCTGGCATTCGGCTGGTCGGCTGTCGGGGATCACCATCGATGACCGTGCCACAGTCGGTGTAGCCGTCATGGTCGCCATCAAAAAACGGCTCGTCATCAACCAGCCCGTCGCAATCGTTGTCCTGGCCATCGCATTGGCCAACTTCGCCAGCGCTTGGATCACTGGGCAGCTCGATCCAACCGGGTGCCGTTGGATTGCGTTGCGGCCGCGCCTCTCCAGAACAGCCGCCGAGAGCGCACGTTTGCCAGGTTCCGTTGATGCACTGTTGTACCCCCGCGCGACAATTGGACCCTGTGCCGGTGCTGTCCAACACCAAGCCAGTGTCGTCGGCGTTGAGTTTGCCAAGGAAGATCGGTCGCGTGGTGTCGGTTGGGCCGCAGGGACTTCCCTCGTCGACGGCACCATCACAATTGTCATCGCGATCGTTGTTGGGTAGCTCACCGCTTGGATGGGGTCCGTCACCAACACACTCTGTCTGCCAGACACCGGCTTGGCACAGTTGTTTGCCAAACGTACATTCGCCGATACCGGCAAGATGCAACAGATTCTCCGGAAGGGTGGTGCAGTAGCGCCATGGCGTCAAACACGGATTGCAGGGGCAACCCTCGTCAATGGGCAGACCCGAGCAGTTGTTGTCGAGATAATCATCACAGATTTCGATGGTGAACGGATTGATCCGCAGATTCTGATCGTTGCAGTCACAACCGTCCCGATTGCAACTGGCAAAACCGTCGTTGTCGGCGTCGATGAAGTCTTCCGTCAACACGATGGAGGCGTCGAGTCGCTTGTTTTCCTCAAAAGCATACACAGCAGACGCCGCGACTACCGAATGGCCATCGACAAATCCGCGGGCATGCACCAAGAATTCATTTTGAATGATGCTGGACGGCAAGATCAGCACCACGAACTCATCAACGGTGATATCCCTCCCGTCGAGATCCTTCTGCACTTCATCGGACTCGTAGGCGATGTTGCGAATTCGAAGTACGATTTCGTCTACGCGAATGTCACTCGAGATCCGGAGCAGCAGCGAGGTCTCAAGCCGATCAGTCTCAGAGCACCCAATTCCAAACATCAAGGTAAGCACGCCTATGCGAATGAGCACGACACTCCTAGGCATCAGAAAACCTTCCTCCGTTCGGACAGCGACTGACGACGGGTTTGTGGATTATACTTGGCAGCAGGATTCGCGCAATCCGCGGCACTGTGTTACACAGGCGCCATGAGCATCACATACAAAGGAATCGATCACTTGGGCGTCGTCGTCAGTGACCTGGAAGCTGCCACGGACACTTACGGCGAGCTCCTCGGCATGCCGATCACTGGCGGCGAGGAAATCCCGGAGAGAGGCATAGAGGTCCGATTTGTCGACACAGGTAACAGTCGAATCGAGCTGCTCGCGCCGATGCGAGGTGACTCTGAGATCAGCCGTTTCCTCGGCAAACGCGGCGAGGGGCTGCATCATATTTGCCTAGAAGTTGAAGATCTGGAGGCGACACTCAAGCAAATGAAGACAAATGGGGTTCGCCTGATCGACGAGATACCAAGGCAAGGCTCTGGTGGCAGTCGGGTGGCATTTGTACACCCCAAGGCCACCCACGGGGTTCTCCTCGAGTTGGTGGAAATCGCAAAACTGTCGCATGGAGAAGACGCATGAGTAGCGAAGAGAACGACGACAAAAAGGGCAAACAAGTTCAGATCCAAATTCAACTCGACGAAGACACCGCCCAGGGCATTTATGCCAACCTGGCCCTCGTCAATCACACAGAGACCGAATTCACCCTGGACTTCATGTACCTGCAACCGCAGCAACCCCGCGCCAAAGTGCGGTCGCGAATCATCTCCAGCCCCAAACACACCAAGCGCCTTCTCAACGCCCTGCAAGAGAACATGCGTCGCTACGAAGAGCGGTTCGGCACCGTCGAGCTCAGCGGCCCGAATCCAGCGGACCAGTTGCTACAGTAGACGCTGGTTCTAAGTTGCTGTGCCAAAACGGCAGGCAGTTGCGTCACCCAATACGGCATCGAGGATCCGAAAGCGCTCCGGCAGGTTCGCGCGAACCTCCTTCTCGACGGGCTGCCCGGCAACATGCAAATAGATGGCTATCGTCTCAGCCAAATCTTCTTGGTCCGATATGTCAAAGATGCTGGCGGCATTTCTCCGTGTGGCTGCGTATCTGGAAGGCGCACAGCCATCGATCGCCATGGCCACATTCCACAACTCCGCCACAACGCTATCTTTGTCGGCGTCGTAGATGTCGGGAAAGCCCGACCCGTCGAAGTTCGCTTCCCACAGTGTATGTCCGCCTTCATGGGCCAGGGTGTTGACCATTTGGGGAAGAGTGACTTCGTCGGGAGTGGGAAAGATTGAAAGGCCTGGGTTGTGACAGATCATGGCGCTTCGATTGAGTACCGATGACAGATTCTTGCCGTCTTCTGCATCGTCGGGATTCAAGCCGGGATGCAAATGAATAGGGGATAGTTCGTCGCGTAAGAGCGGCGGCAGCGAAGCCAAACACGAAGCCACTTCTTCAACCGTATGGTAATGGCCACAACTGGGGTCCTGATTCATTGCCACAAACACATCATACGACCTGCCCTCAACGGTGATTCGATAGTGAAGAGCTGGTATCTCAGAAGAACCAGAGAATCCGTTGCACACCTCAATCAACTGCGGAGCCGAAATCGAATACTGCGACGAGAATCTGTCAATCAAAGACGACACGAATCCCCGTTCGTCGGGTGGGCCATTGACGATGTCTTGCAGCATCTTCTCTTGCTGGTCGACAGGGCGCTGTTGAAATGCCGCATCCCGAACCAAGCAGTGCAAGGTGCCGCCGGCGCGAGCATTGAGCAGGTTCGTTGAGTGCCCCAACCCGCTGCTCTTTAGCAATGCTGCGAGCGGCTCCGCAGCAGGCAGGGCCAGGTTCACCAGCCAAGATAAGCACTCCCTCTGATCAGGTCCTGAGAGTCGCCAGAAACCCGAAGACCCCGCCAAAAGGACAATCGTCTGCCGCGCCACCTCTCCACTCTCACTGCCCCACCGACCGAAAGCTCGCAGGGTGCTGTCGATTGTCTTCGGATCGGCTGTCACGAAGCCTTCGGCTTGCACCAATTGCAGCAGATGTGTCGACGCCTCCGGCCATTGTGACAACAGCTTGAGAACTGCAAGTTGATGATAGTCCGCGAGCTGTGCAAATCCCTCGCCAGCAGTCATGATCTCCAAATCTGTGAAGGCACGGCTGTTGTTGCGAAGAGATGCCCCAGTCTTTCTGATTTCCTCTTGGATGAGCACTGGAAGATTGACAACCGCATCTCTTGCGTACAGGCCAATTGATGGGGAGTCCGGGTCTTTGCCTTGTGTGTTCTTCAGAACCTCGGCGAGGGCCGTCAACGCAGCGGCAACCCGGACAGACAATTGAGTCAATGTTTCGTTGGAATGAGGCGACTCGTCATTGGACGAAGTGGGTGTTTGAGTGGAAGGTTGACCGAGGATCTCGAGCAATCGGGTCAACTCAGCCCGAGTCGCCAACGTGCCCAACTGCTCAGTCCTGTTGTTGCGCTGCACCGTAATGGAACCATTCGGTGCCACGCTGATTTCGCGCGAGACAATCTCTGACTGATAACCAAGTGCTTCGAGAATTTGCTGTGTCTCAACTCGTGTCAAGCTGGCCCCGTCGGGACGCAATTGAACCGTTTTCATTACCTTTTCACCCGAACCCCAGGTCTGGACGGATACTACTCCAAAACACATCGAAATGCAGCACGCATGAGTTGCACAGAGTTGCACAGTTGCACAGTTGCACACGCACGACTTGCACAGAGGGAGATGAGCAGTGTGATGATGGCAACAACGTCTCCGGCGACGGTTGTCGCGACGGTTGTCGCGCCACTTGTACCCCGGAGACCTGCGTTCCCCTCGACGGCTCCTGCTCAGGGGCGATTGCTGCGACGGGTCTGTTTCGATATCGGCCTGGGTTCACGCTGCTACTTGCTGTGAGGCGGCAATACGCAGCAACGCTTTGGTCAACAAATCTTAAGAAGCTCGATTTCAAACACCAAGGTTGCGTTCTTGGGAATGTTGAGCTCGGGCACACCGCGGGATCGATATCCCAGATTCGGTGGCACCACGAGCCGTCGCAGTCCCCCGACTTTGAGGCCCACGAGCCCGAGGTCCCAGCCCTCAATGACGTGCCGGTTGCCGAGAACAAACGTCGACTCATTTCCTCCGGGAAACTCGATGGCGCGTTGTCCCTCGAGCCAGCCGGTGTAGCGGACGCTGAGGCGATCACCTTGTGATGCGCCGCGGCCGTTACCTTCCCGAAGGTCCTCAAGGAGAAACCCAGGATATTTGTCTACTAGCTCCATCGGGCAATCAATTGCTTTTCGATCGGGGCGTATTTGTCGACGAGTCCCACCACGCCGTCAGTTTGCCCCACGGACCGAGTTGGTCGACGAAAAGGTCGCGTACCGTTTCGGCCATGTGGTCCCCGAGGCCGAGGTCGCGGCACTGACCCTGAATGATGTGCATCATCTTTGCCGCCGCGAAGAAGCCCCGGGGAATATCCAGCCCTTGTTTGCTGCAAGCGTTGAAGAAGACCTGCAAACGATAACCGACCGAGTCATCCGCCACTCGTTCAGCAACCGCGTAGGCTTCGTCGAGCCTTTGAGCGACGGTCTTCGCTGGGTCCTGACCCTGATGCTGGCGGTCGATGTTACACAAAGGCGTCAGACTCTCCAGCAGGTCTTCGCGCATGGACACCTTCAGGCCCTCGTTGCCGAATGCCACGAGCATGCGCAGGAACAGCTGAGCTTCGTTCTGTTTGAGCGTCGCGTACTGTCCGGGGTCGAAGACATAGGCGACCTTCCCGTTATCGGCGATGTTGGCGAGGTGGGGATCCGTGAACACAAAGGTCTCGGCGCCCTCTGGCAGACCCCTTGTGTCGAAGGCGTCCTGGATGAGGGTCTTGTGCAGTGACACCAGACGGGCCTTGGCAGATTGGGAGAGTGCGCCCTTCTTCAGAAGCGAGTGCAGGGTCGAGCCGTCAAAACCCTCTCGCAGCAAGAAGGACTCAGTCGCTGCCGCCACCCGCAAGGACCGTATGGTGGAGGAACGGCCGGTGCGGGTTTGGGCAACCCGCAAGAACGCCTCGGATTCCGTCACCAGATTGAGCTCCCGCTCGATGACCGGTTGTATCTGTCGAAGTAGATATGCGAGCTCAGGCACGGCCGTTGCCGCTTTGGCGAGGTCGATCAAGTCGGGCAGGGCATCGGGGAGGGTCACCGCTCCCACCAGAGGCTCGCCCTGCGTGATCCAATCAGCGGCCATACTGCCGGGGCGGGTCTTCACCAAGAAGGTTTGTTTTGCCGATCCCGTTCCGAGTTTGGGACCAATAGCGGCGATGTTTTTTTGTTCGGCGGGGGGAATACGTTTCCATATTTCCAGCACCGTCAGCGGCTGATTGTCCTCTAGGAAAGACTTGAGAGGATTCCTAATGCGCTCCGGGACGTCGGGATCCTCGGAGAGTTGTTGACCAGCCTTGACCGCCAGAATTCCACCATGCCGAATCAAGACCTGCATCAAGTCCACCGCATCACCGGGTGGGGTAAGCACGAGCTCCGCCAACAAGCGCCCTCGCTTATCGGCACTCAGTCGGCTGAGCACGGCACCAAAGCTCTCCGCCCAGGGGCCGAGGTCGGCATCCTCGGCAAGGCGTCCCTGCACATGCTGGTCGATGAGCTCCTTGAAAAACTCGTGCGCTGAACGCCCGTCGGGAAGCTTCTGGGTACCCGACAGAATTTTCGTCAGCACACCAGCGAGCAGGGTTCGTTGTGCGTGGGCAGAGCGTGTCTGCCAAAGGCCGCGCAGGCGCTCGAGGGCAACGACGGTGGGATCGTCTGCGAGAACCCCGAGCTCTTCACACATTTTCGCGCTATCGATGCGCCCACATAAATAGTCCACCAAACAGAGACCGTCGCCGGGGAAGTGTGTGAGGGCCGTGGTCAACAGCCACTCTTCTGGCAGTGCTTGCGGCAGGTCCTGATGCAAAGGCAGCGCCGCAGTCAAGAGCTCGGAGCTGATCCAGTCGGCGCTCAGATAGCGCTCCACCGCTTGGTTGATGTCTCGGGTGCGCGGCATGCTGCTGAGAAGCCGTAACACTTCGAGACGGCCCGCATCATTCTCAGCCGTCTCCCATTGGGCGTTCGTCTGGGCCAACAGTTGATCTGTGATACGCCTGCGCAGGCTCGGGCCCGGTCCGGTGAGCCATCCCAGGGACTGGTCGAGAAGTGCCATCCATGCAGTCCCCGGTTCCACCTCTGGCGGAGGAACCAGCATGGGCGCGCCGGTGCGCTGCACCACCCCCGCGACCATTTTCGCGCGGTCTTTGAAGTCTGCTAGGGAGTCGAGCTCCAACTCCAGTCGAGCCACACCAAGGGATTGGGCGATCTCAGAGGGCTGCTCGAGCAGCCGCATGGCGCCGTCTCTTGTGAGAGTTTCGGCGGATATCTTGGCCAGAACATCATCGGGGATGCGGAAGAGTTGGCCGCGGTTTTTGAACTGTTCTGACCGCTGGATCAGCACATCGAGCTTCTGGGCATCCTGCGTGTCGCATAGCTTCGCCACGTGTGAGAAGCCAGGCTCCATGACTTCCCGCATGATCTGCTGAGCGTCGAGCTCTGCCTGCTGCCTCTTGCTGCTGCCGAGCCAACCCATATAGCCGATGGCTTGCTCCAAACGCTGACAGACGATGAGAAAGCGCGTCGCTGCCTCATCCGGATCTGTTTGGGAGAGCAGAAGCTCTCGCAGTCGAGCGGCCGCCGGGAATCGGGTCTCTTCCTTCTTGAGAGCATCGAAGCAAGCGTACAGGTCCTTGGACTCGTCGCCGGTTTCGAGATGCGCCGGCATGCCGTCTAACTGGCGAACGAAGGGAACGGGGATCCGATATTGACTGTCCTTGCCGAGAAGCCGGTGCAACTTCTTGACCGCCTCGGGTATCACAGCCTTGGAGTCGAGGTTGGCCAGGATCTTTGCGAAGGCTGGCCGGATGAAGCTTTTGCGCAGGGCGCTTGGGTCGCGTTTGGTGGCTCTCCAGCTCTCTTCGATGAACGTGGAGAAAGCCAGCCGTTGGCGGTCCGTTACCCGTTCTGTCGTGACAAGAGCCTTGGCCAGAATGCCCGCGTTCTTGGCAGACACAAGCAGAATGTCCAAACCCTCGAGGGTGCCTGTGTTCAGACACGCGCTCGCGTAATCGATCCATGCATTCTGTGGGAACGGTGCACGGGTGTGAGTGAACCAGCTAGCGACCAGCTCGCGATCCTTGGCTTTGCCAGGATCGGCGAAACGCATAAGTGTTGTGGTCGCTTCCCCAAGAAGCTGTGGCTCCACGGGGAGATTGCCCTGGCTGGTGATCGCTTTGAGAACCTTGTCCCACGCATCGAAGGATTTGAGGTTCTGACTGTCCCGGCATGCCACGAGCGCAACATTGGCGACATCGTCGTGGTCAGTTGTTGCGCGGTAGCGGCTGCTCAAGCGCATCAGGAGGTAGTCAGGGGAGCCAGCAGAAACCACTGTGGCCAGCGTTTCCGTACGCAGCCAATGGAACTCAGGAAGACTGTCGAGGATGCCGCCGGCTACGGTTGTGTCCAACGCGTTCAGGCTTCGCAGCCGGGCCACCATCGCATCTTGCAGGTCTTGCACGCGACTTTGGTACACGGCATTGAGCTCGGAGTTACAAACACGTTGGTGCGAACCCCAGGGCTTTGACAGGGCTGCCTTGAGAGCGGTTTGCACGTCGGCTGCGGTGGCCGTTTTGGTCCATTGGATCAACGCTTCAAGATGGACGAGCAGCTCTGCGGAATCGGCCGAGTCCCGCATACCGATGGCGTTGAGCGCCTGTTCCAGGCTGCCGAGAGAGACCGGCTCGACGCTGGCGATTGTCGCTTGCTGGAGCTCGAGAGCCATCGCCTGCATCGGCAGGCGCCTATGGATCTTCTGCTCCAAGGCTTCCATGCGCTCTCGGCAGGTCGCGATGTTCTTCGGGGTAGGGGGCTCCGTGGTGAAATAGTCCGCAAGCAGACGGTTGAGAAATGCCTTGGCCGACGGAGTCACCGCCGACTCGATGAGTTTTGTCGCCAGCTCAGGGCTCTGTGTGAGGCTCGAATAGAATACGGGCGCGACCCTGAGCAATCTCTCATGGGCGCTGGGTTCACTCATCAGGGTCGTACACAACCCGACAAAGGGCGACGCGCCACGCCAAAGGCCGCGCCTCTCGAGCGCGTCTTGATGCGGGATGATTCCGAGCAGGCGGTTGAGCAATGTCTCGGGGTTGTCTGCCTTGAAAAAGCCCACCCCCCAATCGAAGTCGTGGGCATCTCGTCTTCCGTGACGCAGTAAGATCCGCAGGTACTGCTCAGGGTTTTCGTCCCGCAGTTGGGCGATGCTTTCCGTATCGATGGTCAACACAAGGTCTGGAGAAAAAGCCGCGATCTCCTTTTCCACCTCCGGGTCCGACCAGTTTGCGTGCATGCACCACGATCGGAATGTATCGAAGATTTCCTCCACAACCGCGGTCTTTTTGCGCGACCACTCGCAGGTCTTCTGACGCGACTTCTCGTCGCCCCAACTGGGGACGTTGTGACACAATTCGCGATATTGTTCGGAAAGTTTGTGGAGCTTCCGCTTTGCGGATTTTGCGATGGCCAGGCTGGGCGACGACTTGCTGCCCAGAATGCTCATCAGCCCCAGGCCTTCTTTGGTGCTTCCCTTGGAAGCCTTGGACAAACCCCCGCCTTTGTAGCCATCAGTAGGCTTGTTGCCGCCCTGGACGGCAAGATCCGGTTGATGGGAAGCGGAAGTGGCTCCCACCCCGACCAGGGACTTAACGTCAAAGAATGCTATTTTCACTTCGCAACACCTTGGTTGCTCTTACTCATACTATCGAATCGACCGGCAACAACATGAATGTCATAAAAGTCACGAAGCTGTCGCCCGAAATCACGGGTTTCATATATCACGAGTATTCATTCTCGGCCACCTGATTGTGCCCGGCAGCTCGACGACCTGCGACAGCGCACGGCGGACGGACCGATCATGAGCGAAGAGAGAAGAATAATCCCAGCGCCCATGGCGCGGCGGGTTGCTTCTTTGGCTGCCCTTGGACTGGCAGCGTACGCACCAGAGCTTGGAGGCCCCCTGCCCCACCCTCATCGACGAGCGCGTGCCCGCGGCCTGGAAGGTAGCTCGAGCCTCGCCCGTCGAGGCAGTGGCCGAAGCGACATCGACTCTCCAACCGCTGATTGGACACACGACAACGTCAGCGGCAGCTTCCGCGCACGCAGTTGTTGCTGCAGCACTCGGCGTTGGCTGTGCATGCGGTTCTCTTCGGGGCGCAGACGCACGTACCATTGTCGGGGTACACGCAACTGCCGGCATTGCAGAGGTCGTAGGTGCAGTCATTTCCGTCGTTGCAATCGGAGTTGATGGTACACTCCGGTTGCGGCCCGGCGATGAAGTCGTTGATCCACGAGTCGTATGCGCTGACGCGCATACTCCAACCGTAATCGGTACACGCGGAGTCGCCCCACGAGGTGGTGCCACCGACGTACAAGGTGCTGTCGAAATCGTAGATAAGTGGGCCGCCGCTGTCGCCACCACAAGTGCCAGTCGCATCATCCTGCTCGTTGCGGAGCCCGGTCGTGGTAACGTCAGAGAGCGAGCCGCCAACCACGAGCTTCTTGCCGATGGTGCCAGTCTCGGTCGAGCCGTAGCCAGCGAAGATTACGGGCGTGCCCACGGCCTCGCGGTTCGCGAAGTTGGTGGGCAGATGGGCCATCGGCGGGATGGTCACTGGGGCCACGAGGCGGAGCAGGGCGAGATCGTCGACACCATAGCGGCGCGGGTCGTAGCCGGCGTGGACCAGAACTTCCGACACCGCCACGCCCGCTCCGCCGATCTCGGCACCGAAGAAAATATCAACATCGCTCGCCGACGAAAGGACGATCCCCTTGCCGCGGGCTTCGGCAAAACAGTGCGCAGCCGAGGCCACTACGTCCGGCGCGATGAGGGTACCGGAGCAGATATAGGTGGAGCGACCCTTGCGAATATAGAGACCGACCACCGCATCGAAACGCGGGTCACTCGGAACAGAACCGCCGTATATCGGTTGGCCCTGGAACTCGACGGCGGACATGTCAATTGCCGACATGTCACCACTGTCACCACAGGCGGTGAGAAGGACCGGTGTAAGCATGATGGAGAGGATCGTTCGCATTGAAAACTCCTGGAGGGCCATAGTGATGACAGCCTCGGTGATGGTTGTGTCACTCAGTTTTCGGACGGTTATCCGCGAAGTTGCCCAATTCTTTCGAGCTCTATCGGGTACTTGACGGGAGTAGGATTGACGTGGTGCCCAGAGGCGGAGTTGAACCACCGACACGTGGATTTTCAGTCCACTGCTCTACCAACTGAGCTACCTGGGCACAGCGGGCCATCTAACTAAAAGACTCGGCACGAAGAGTCAAGCAAATCTGAACGACCTAAGCTATCTTCCTTTGCATGAAAGACATTGCCAAAATCCTCGAGCTCCTTCACGAATCCTACACCCCGAGCTGTGCCTTGCTTTACCACAGCCCGTTTCAGTTGCTCGTGGCCACCATTCTTTCCGCTCAGTGCACGGACGAGCGGGTCAATAGGGTCACGCCATCACTGTTTGCGCGTTTTCCGACGCCGTACGATATGGCCGACGCAGACCTCGCAGAGGTCGAGAGGCTGATCCATTCCACGGGCTTTTTTCGCAACAAGGCGAAGTCCCTCGTTGGCATGGCCAAGGCGCTGGTGGCAGACCACAACGCCGACGTGCCCAAAGAGGTGGATGCGTTGGTGCGTTTGCCTGGAGTTGCTCGCAAGACTGCCAATGTGGTTCTCGGCACTTGCTACAGGATTGCCGCAGGGGTGGTGGTCGACACCCATGTCGCTCGTATCAGCAACCTCTTGGGTCTGACCCAGCACAGTGATCCGGTGAAAATCGAGCGCGATCTGATGGCGCTATTGCCCGAGGGCGAGTGGATCGATTTTAGTCACATGGTGATCCTACATGGCCGCAAGGTATGTGCGGCTCGCCGACCCGACTGCGAAAACTGCACACTCGTCAAGATCTGTCCATCGGCGCACAAAGTGGTCAAGATGGTAGCGGCGGAGAAGAGCCTGGGGGAGAAGAAAGGCCCCGCGAAGAAGAAAGGCCCCGCGAAGAAGAAAGGCCCCGCGAAGAAGAAAAGCCCCGCGAAGAAGAAGAGCCCCGCGAAGAAGAAGAGCCCCGCGAAGAAGAAGTGAGTCCCCAGTTATGGCAGAGCCGTGATGATTGCGGGGAAGGGAATACCTATTCCAATCCGAAGATGTTGCGGAAACGATGGCTCGATTCACGCTTTTGGCCTTCGTCGTCGCCAGCAAAGTAGCTGCGCTTGAGCCAGCCAAAATACTCCCGAAAATTTACCTGGGATTGCACGAAGGCACGCAGAGCACACTCAACATCCGTGTCGAGGTCGAGAAACTCGACACCTGCCAACAGCTCCCGGGCTCCCGGGTCGCGTTGCACGCGCACAACATTTCCATGACACACAATCGTCGGCATCTTTGGTAGTTGGAAGGTCAGACGCAAGACCATCTCTTCTTCACATCGGTGCGGAGTCCTAAGAAGCATTCCCCCCACGCTGACGTTGATCACGTGCCCTTGAAACTCTTCTTCTCCGAACTCGGCGAGAACGCCCGTGCTCACCTTGATTCTAGGACCCTTCCTTTGCGCGATATTCAACCGTTGCCGGAGGTGCTCGATGATAATCTCGGGATCCTCGTCGTTCCGAATGACGTTGTCGCACAATCCTGATGCGCTCAAAGAGGCTGCCTCCGGATGTGAGGAGACATAAATGATCGGAACGTTTTCACCAATCAAGTGTGCGAGTTTTTGCAGCGTCGTCTCGGCAGAGGCGCTGCCTATTGCCTTCTCGGTCATCACACAGACCGATATACTGTGTACCGCAACAAAATCTTCGGCAGCTTCCAAGTTTGGAAAGGAGATGGCCTCGACATTTGTGCGGTGGACGAAACCGGGTTGGCGCAGGAGACTCTCGGCCGGCATGCCCACAAGCAACAGCCAAATGGGACCCTGCTGGGAATGGGGCGAACTCTGGGAATCGCTCTGGGTATTGCGGGAGTCTTGTGTGGACAAGGATCGCAGGTCGGCGACCAATTGTTTCAGGTGCAGCCGATCCTGCGGGTCGATGTCGGTGAACTCGACGCCGAAACCTGGCGAGCTGCCTTCTTGTTCTGCTTGGTCGCGCGTGACGCGGTGGACCACTCGGGCACGAACACTGATTTTCTGCTTCACGTGGGGGACTTGCAGGGTCAGGTCGACGATCTTGTCCACTTCGGGCAATCTCTCACAACGAATGAACAACCCTCCAGCCGAAATGTTGCTAGTGTATTCCTTGACGAATTCACCGAGATTTTCGAATTCGACGCAATACGCCTGCTCGAGTCGGACCTGACGTCGGTCCTTATCGGTATCGACGCGGGCGACAGCCGACTCGAATTCATCCGACAAGTCTTCTAGTCGCTTGGCACCATCGGCGCCGTACTGTTGTGGGGGCACCGCTTCGGTTGCCTCCGATAGTTTCTCCGGGTGACCCAAGATGGCGGAGACAACGTCGGCGAAACTCTGACCCTTAAATGGTTTCTTGAGGAAGGTCGCCCCAAATCGGCGCTTGCAGAGTTCCTCGAGATCGACGTTGCCCCATTTGATACCCGACATACACAGAATCGAGATATCGTTATCGTGTTCCTCGCGAATCTTTTGGCACACCTCGAAGCCGTCCATACCCGGCAACAACAGCTCGATAACAACAAGGCGGGGGGTGGTTGTCGCGAGGGCGTTCAACGCCACGGTGCCTTTGGCGACCGACAAGACTTTCAGTCCCATGCACTGGAGCATACCCGTCAGGGCCTCACGAGTGTCTTGGTCGGGTTCAATCAACAGTATGTCGAGGGCTCTTTGCGAAGTTTCTTTCATCTTTGTTGCCGAGAAAAGAAGCCCATGTTCGGTAGAAGTGACAGTGTTTAGGCATATCGGAAACAACAAATGAACTCAACGGCGACCATCGCTCGCGAGGTCGTTGTGGTCGCCAATGGCGGCAACGGCATCTGGGAGTTGATCGCGGAGTTGCTGCCGTCAACGTCGTCACGACGGGTCGTCGAAATTCTCGATTGGTACCACGCCGCATCCCATGGCATCCACGCCTGGGTATTCCAACAGTTGCCGCCAAAGAGACGCCGCGTCAAAGAGGGGCCGCCGCATGAAAGAGTCACTCAGAAGAATCTGCGCCCGGTGCCTGCCTATTTCGCAACACGTTGAATTCCCTTCCACGACCCGTTCGAATTCCTTTTGCACGTAGACCGGCAACCCGCGACCCGATTGTTCTGCTGTGTCTTTGGCGGTCAACCAATTCTCTCGGATGACCCGGTGCAAAACGTGCCGCAAGGACCGCTCGTTGATGCTCCGACGGCATCATTGATGAAATCAGGCGGCGCAGAATTATCACAACAACGGAGCTGGCTAGCTTGGCGATCCCCGAATAGTCTGTTTGCTTCATCGATATTTTCTCAATAGATGTTGAGCCGATATGATGTCGACAGCTACACCCCATCGATATTGCATTGCATAACACTTTTGAGGTGCGCTCACTTGGTCACACTTGCTCCCCGCTCAACAGACAATGCAGCCGTCCAGACCCGCCTGACTCCAATACACCTTGCCGGTGACGGCGTCGAACGTTAGGGTCCAGCCGACCCTCCAGCAGGCGGCCGAGGTGCCGTCCAGCGGGCCCGCGTTTTCCAGTGCCACGATGAGCTCGCCTTCGTAGACGAGCACGAGTCCCCAGGTGTTGTCGGCATCGGGGTACCACAACCAACGCGGCGGAGCGGTGACAACCATCGTGTCGCCAGGTTGTGGGGCGTATTTCCCTTCTTCGACGACTTGGCAGGCAACGAAACGCTCGAACGTGTAGGTCGCCGCGAAGACCCCTTGCTCGAGAACGGTTTGGCTCGAGGGGGCGCAGGTCGCGAGGGTTTGTGCGAGGGCCGTCGGGGCCGTGGGGAGGTAACCGAAACTGTCCAGCATGCGCAGGTAAAAACCGTTGGTGTCCTGCCCGAGGTAGAACCGAATGGCCTGGGAGTTGTAGATGGGCTGTCCACCGATAGTGGTGCGTTGATAGGCCAGACTTGTTGTCGCGCTAGCGTTGTCGCAGGGGATGTTGGAGAGCAAGCTCGAAGCTCCGACCCATTCGCTGCGATCGAGCGCAAAGACGTTGGGCCACGCTTCGACCACCTGCCATACGAGGTCGTCGACGAGGGTCGCTCCAGTACAGTTGGGGAGATCTACGTGCATCTTGGCGTTGCTGAAGGTTCCCCACTCGTCGTACCACACGGGATCATTGGCGGTGTCTCCTTGCAGGATTGCCAAATCGGCAAAGGCGCGATCCTTGGCATCTGGGTCAAAAGGAAAAGCCAACGGAGTGCCGGACGGGCACCCGTGTGGCTCATCGGCATCCGATCGAGTCGAGTCGCCGGGAAAGTCACCCATGAAGTCCTCATCGGCGTTGCCGCGGGGCTGTGGCGTTGCTTCTCTGCAACCTACGACCAGGATCGTGGCCACAGCGGCGACAAATCCAGTAAGGAAAGTAGGAGCGAGAGGGTTATGTGTCTTCATTGTTGTTTCCTTTATTTATGCGGCCACGAGAGTCGATGTCCTTGTTTTGTCGTGTTCCTGGCGGCGGGTCTGGTGAGTTTTCATGGCAAGTGTCCTCACACTTGGTTACGTACCGCAGTGTTTGCACGAATCGGACAATTTCCTGCACTGCGGCCTCCATTGCGCATTCATAGGAACCAGCCGGCCGATATTCTCCAATTCTCCAAGACGCACCCACACACGCACGCACCGCACGCACCCGGGTGCCTACCCGAAATGGGGGGTCCCCTGCCGTCCTCGCTCGCTCCGCTCGCTGCGGAACGGCAGGGAACGTAGCATCAGCTGATCACCCCGGGTCGGAGTTGACGTAAGTCAGTGCTCCTCGTGTCCCGGTGTCTCGTAGTAGGCGTCGGCACAAGCGAGCGCGGCGCGAATGGCAGCCCGATACGCAGCAAGCGGCTGGATTGCTCGTGCAGGCAATCGAGCGAGAAATTCCTCAAGAACTTCTGGACGACGTTTGAGCGAGGCGAGGGTGTCGCGCACCATCGCGCGATAGTCGAGTGCGTTCGGTGGCTGGCCCAACGCCCAGAGAGCCTCGGCGAAGTCCGCGTCGAGTTCAAAAAGCTCGTGAAGGAGCTGTTGAGGGAGTTCGACGGCGCTGAGGTCGAGGCGGTCAATGGCGCGAACCAGCGCCAAAGTTCGCATGGCCGTGTGTCGTGACGCTGGTCCACCATAGACCACTTGAGAATGGATGCCGGTTTGGCTGAGATATGAGACGGTGGCAGTATGTTCGCCGGTTGACGCCAAATCGGCGTTGACGTCACAGTTGGCCGTTTACTGCCCGTCAGTAGCCCCGAGGTGATTGACAACCCACATGAGCGGGCCAATGACCGGCACCAAAACCAAAACGATTGCAATGGTTTTCCCTACCCAGCCACCGTTCGGAGAACGCCATATTGCCACCCCAATGAAACCCGCAGCGACGTAACTGGCAACCAGCGCTCCCACAAAGACCAAACCGCCGTAGGGCATAATACAATGGGGGGCATGAGACACAGGCCCGGTCGGCCAGTGAAGAGAAAAGCCAAACGGCTCGAGAATGCATTCTGAATCGCTCGGCGTGATGCGAAAAGGAATCATAGCCGGAAAGGCAGCACCGAATAGCACGGCTCCGACAAATGCTGCCGCAATCACTTTCAGCTTGGTAATCAAACGCATGTGGGCCTTGGACCATTATATGTTGCTTCGCAGCGACGCGTTGGACAATCCGATGCCCAACGTGACACCGTCGTGGTCGGCAACCGCCGCGGCCTCAGCTTTTATTACTACGACTCGCTGTGCGACCTGCTTCGATGGCCGGTCGAGCAATCCAACGCGCCATTGATGCCGAGATCCGCTCGCGATTGGAGTCTGCGGCGGCATCGGATGTCCGATGCCGTGGACCATTGCGACCATGGCCCCCGCGAGTTGCGTCAGGTGCGCAACTGTTGGCCGATCGCGTCGAGTTGTAGGCTCGCCCGTTGCAGCATTTCGCTGCCCTCGTCTTGGCCTTGTTGGTTGCCCTTCTTGATGGCTGAGAGAAGCTTGCGTAGGCCCTGAGCGTAAAGGGCGAGTCCGTCTTGCAGTTGTTCAGATTTGAGTCGCTCGTCTCCTGCCATGCCTCTTTGCAGCTTGATGCGCAGGGTGGCACGTACTTGGTTGATGACGGTGAGCAGGAGCTCGTAGGTTTGCAGGCTCAGGGCCCGGACCTCAGCGTGCAGCTCACGGGCAAGTGTTTCGGGATCGGCACCCCGCTCGGACTTCTTTGCCATCTTTTCAAGGGCGACATCGAGCTTGCGACCTAGGGGTTTGACTCGAGGGTTGTCGGTCTGGCTGAAGGCATCCATGACCTGGCGCAGATAACGCAGCTGTCCTTCGGGATCGTCTCCCTCGGGGGGAGCACCGAGATTTGTGAATGGATTGCTCATCACATGGCTCATCACATTGCTCACACACGGCTCATCGCCGCAAACGGCCCTACTCTGCTCCCACCCGTTACTTTCTCACACCTCCGCCGGCTCGGCGACGGACGTCTGTGTTTTGTGCGACTCACACTTGATGGTGAGCTCGTTGTTCTGGATCTCGACAGCAGCAGTGCCGCCGTTCTGAAGGTCGCCGAAGAGGATCTCATCGGCCAGCTTGCGACGGATCTCGCGGTCAATGAGCCGCCCCATGGGTCGCGCGCCGTTCTTATCGTCGTAGCCGTTGTTGGCAAGCCACGCCCGGGCTGTGTCGCTCAAGTGTAGGCTGATCTTCTTGTCGGAGAGTTGATCTTCGAGCTCGGCGACGAGCTTGTCGACGACCTGCTCGACGACCTCTGGACTCAGGCGAACAAACCCCACTCGGGCATCGAGACGATTGCGAAACTCGGGGGAGAACATTCTCTCGACGGCCTCGCGACCGTCGGTAGAACGAGACCCACCACCAAAGCCGATGGCCGTGGCATGTTGTTCGAAAGCGCCAGCGTTGGTGGTCATGATCAACACGACGTTGCGAAAATCTGCCTTGCGACCATTGTTGTCGGTGAGGGTGGCGTGGTCCATCACCTGCAGCAGTATGTTGAAAACATCTGGATGAGCTTTCTCGATCTCGTCGAGTAGGAGCACCGCATAGGGGTGTTTGATCACGGCGTCGGTTAGCAGTCCACCTTGGTCAAACCCCACATACCCAGGAGGCGCACCAATGAGACGGGACACCGTGTGCTTCTCCATGTATTCGCTCATGTCGAAGCGTATGAGCTCAACCCCCATGGTCTTCGCGAGCTGGCGGGCAAGTTCTGTCTTGCCCACTCCTGTGGGGCCGGAGAACAAGAAACAGCCGACCGGACGCTCTGGCGCGCCGAGGCCGGCCCGCGAAAGGCGAATCGCT
>Ga0208961_1000450_pt1 | contig 17656 bp, 12 predicted proteins | sample RifOxyB3_FD_184034 | JGI IMG/M metagenome (GOLD analysis project Ga0208961, IMG submission 184034) | Groundwater microbial communities from Rifle, Colorado - Rifle Oxygen_injection B3 (SPAdes) | ecosystem: Environmental > Aquatic > Deep subsurface > Groundwater | place: Rifle, Colorado, United...
CAAGCCCTTTGGGCATTCGGCCGGTCCGATGCCAGTCCCGCATTTCGGACCGCATGGATTTCAATTCCTTGCAGACCGAATCAAGCCTTTTCTGTAATGAGCCCTTGAGCGCCATATCAATCCGGACACACCCTTCACATGACGATACCGGTCAGAAACAGGTACAGCACGAAGATCGTCAACAGTGCCAGGACCACCGGTAACGAGACCGCCAACCCGATTTTGAACCAATCCCGGAACCGCCACCGGAGGCCGGCAGCCACCCCCACCTGTTCAACGATGCCCCGGACCGGTGCCACATCACCGGAACGTACGCCCATGGCATCGATGCGGGCCATGGCCTTCCGGAAGGTGGTGGTGGCAATATCCACCCGGACGGCGGCACGATCCAGTTCAGACTGGAACTGATCATCCATCCAGGCATCTTCATGGATGTTTCGCAGCTCCTCCAGTGACGTCTTGAACCGCTCAATCGTTTCACTGAGCAATTCCACCAACCGGACCGCCTGTTCCTCCTCGCGCTGCAAAACGACGATCGAACGGTCCAGCTTTTCCATGACATCAGCCTTGGATCGCTCATACTCCTGTTGCTTTCTGGCCAATGCCTCAAGCTCACGCTTCTCACGCTCCAAGGCTTCCTGGCGTTGGCGCAATTGCTCGATTTCCGTGGTGGTTCCCGTCACATGCTGGGCCAGTTCTTCCTTCTGACGCTGAAACCGCGGCCTGCCCGTATCCGGTGGCGAAACACGGGGCACGGCCCCCGCCTCGCCCCCCGACCGGGCAGACCGAGCCACGCTGGACGCCTTCAACAAATCCGGATCAACAAAATCGGCACTCATATTCGCCCCCATCCTCATCTTGCACACGGTCAGGGAACATCCAGCAATTGCCCTTCCTTGAGCAACTTGTCGGTCCCCAACAATTGCCGGTTTGCATCATACAACAGCCGCTCTTGGCTGGCATCCCCGTAGACATCTAGGGCAATGCTCTCCAACGAATCACCACGCTGGACCCGATAACTCAGTTTTGGACGGGCTTTGGTAGCCGGCCGGCTTGAGACAACCGGTTGTTTTTCAGCGGCACGGCGGGCACGGCGCAAATCGTCCTCCATCCTGCCCAACCGTTCCTTAAGTTCATGATTTTCCCGTTCCAACTCGGTTACGCGGTCGGCCGCCTTGGACTCCGACCGGAAGAACGTTGCCGCATATAATTGGCCCGCCTGCCGGATTCGGCCTTCGATCATGATGCGTTTTTCCGTTTGCGGCCGCTGCAGCAAGTATTGGCGGTAGTGGTGGATGGCCCCGACATAGTCACGTTCATAATCATGGAGCAGCAGTGCAAGGTCCAGATGGGCACGGGTCAGGAGGGGATTGCGAGTCAACGCATCACGATAAACCTGGATGGCGCGATCAGGATCGCCCTGCTGGTGATAGGCCATGGCGCGACGGACGTCCGGATCGGCCTGATCCTCCCGGTCTTGCTTGAGGACCGCCGAGTCGCATCCCGGCAAGAGAAGGATTATCAGCCAGCATGCCGCCTGCCTCATCAACCGCCTGTACCCTGGAATAATCACGCTGCCTGCATATTCGAAAAAATAACCTTGCGTGTCAAACGACATCCGATCACCCTTGACTTAAAGGAACGATTTTCCGGCAGGGAATTCAACCGCATTCGTACAACGGCCGAGCACGTAAAACATGGCGGGAAAGGAATTGAACATGAAACCCATCGATCCCAAACTTCTGGAAATACTCGCCTGCCCGAAATGTCACGCCCGCATACAGGAAGCAGCGGATGGCCTGCACTGCACCCAGGCAACCTGCGGCCTGGTATATCCCGTCCGTGATGGGATCCCGATCATGTTGATTGAGGAAGCCATCCGTCCCCCGGTTTCCCGTCAACCGCAATCATCCACCGGCAACGGATAACCCGCCGGATCAACCTTACTTATCGGCCCAATAAAAATTGTCGCTCCAATAAAAAAGGGCGTGATCTTTCGACCACGCCCTTAAATTAAACCCGGCAACGCGCTACTCTCCCACGACCGAATGCCGTAGTACCATCGCCGCAAAGGCCCTTCACTTCCGTGTTCGATATGGGAACGGGTGTTACCTCCTCGCTATGGTCACCGGGAAAACCGTCGGGGGCATAAAGCCCCCTAAATATAGAATCACATGGAGCGGGCAAACAACTGGCCCAAGAATAGTCGAATAAATAAGGTCAAACCACACGGCGGATTAGTACCGGTAAGCTCAGTTTGTCACCAAACTTTCACATCCGGCCTATCAAGGTCGTAGTCTTCAACCTGCCTTTAGGGACCTTGCGGTCCGGGAGATCTAGTCTTGGAGGAGGCTTGGCGCTTAGATGCTTTCAGCGCTTATCCGTTCCATACATAGCTACCCAGCGATGCTCCTGGCGGAACAGCTGGAACACCAGAGGTATGTCATTCCAGGTCCTCTCGTACTATGGAATGTTCTCCTCAAATCTCCTACGCCCACAGAGGATAAGGACCGAACTGTCTTACGACGTTCTGAACCCAGCTCGCGTACCGCTTTAATTGGCGAACAGCCAAACCCTTGGGACCTTCTCCAGCCCCAGGATGCGATGAGCCGACATCGAGGTGCCAAACCGCTGCGTCGATATGAACTCTCGGCAGCGATCAGCCTGTTATCCCCGGAGTACCTTTTGTCCGTTGAGCGATGGCACTACCACGAGCGTCCACCGGATCACTATGTCCTGCTTTCGCATCTGCTCGACTTGTAAGTCTCGCAGTTAAGCTCCCTTATACCATTGCGCTCGACGCATGATTGCTAACCATGCTGAGGGAACCTTCGAACTCCTCCGTTACTGTTTGGGAGGAAACCGCCCCAGTCAAACTGACCCTCTGACATTGTCCCTGTCCCGGTTTCACGGGCTCAGGTTAGACGTCCGCCTTGTCAAGACTGGTATTTCACTGTTGACTCCCCCATCCCTGACGAGATGGGTTCAAAGTCTCCCAGCTATGCTACACATAACAAACCAAACGCCCATATCAGGCTACAGTAAAGGTTCACGGGGTCTTTCCGTCCTCCTGCGGGTATCCGGCATTTTCACCGGAATTACAACTTCACCGAGTTCCTCGTTGAGACAGCGCCCAGATCGTTACACGATTCGTGCAGGTCGGAACTTACCCGACAAGGAATTTCGCTACCTTAGGACCGTTATAGTTACGGCCGACATTCACCGGGGCTTCGGGTCAGAGCTTCGCCTTGCGGCTAACCCCTTGCCTTAACCTTTCGGCATTGGTCACGTGTCACACTCTATATGTCCTCTTGCGAGTTCGCAGAGTGCTGTGTTTTTGTTAAACAGTCGCCTGGGCCCTTTCACTGCGCCTTCAAAACGCTCCCCAAACGGTAAGGCTTGGTTCACATTCTGAAGGACCCCTTCTTCCGAAGTTACGGGGCTATAGAGCCGAGTTCCTTAACGAGGTTTCGCTCGCGCGCCTTGGTATATTCTACCCTCCCACCTGTGTCGGTTTTGGTACGGTTGCCCGAACGGCTTGCTAGAAGTTTTTCCTGTCAGCGTGGCATCAATCAATCCGCTTTGTCCGTAGACTCAGCTACCCATCACCTTTCAGGCATGTGTTCCAGTGGATTTTCCTGCTGGAACGCCCTAGGGGTTTAGACCGTCACTTCCAATCGACGGCTGATCTAGCCTCCTGCGTCACTCCATTGCTCAAGCGCCGCCCTGGCAGTACAGGAATATTAAACCTGTTGTCCATCGCCTACGCCTTTCGGCCTTGGCTTAGGTGCCGACTAACCCTGGGCGGACGAACCTTCCCCAGGAAACCTTGGGATTTCGGCGGCAGGGATTCTCACCCTGCTTTTCGTTACTCATGTCCGCATAATCACTTCCATACGGTCCACGCTCGGTTACCCTCACGCTTCACCCCATATGGAACGCTCTTCTATCACGGGATCCCGCTTGCGCAGAACCCCATCCACAGCTTCGGTGACCGGTTTAAGTCCCGTTCGTTTTCGGCGCGGAATCACTCGACTAGTCAGCTGTTACGCTTTGTTTAAATGATGGCTGCCTCTAAGCCAACATCCTAGCTGTCTTAGCAATTCCACATCCTTAGTCACTGAACCGGTCTTTGGGACCTTAGCTGGTGGTCTGGGCTGTTTCCCTCTCGACTATGAAGCTTATCCCCCACAGTCTCACTCCACGCGTGTCTGAACCGGTATTCGGAGTTTGATTGGCGTCAGTATCCCGGTAGGGACCTTCATCCATTCAGTGCTCTACCCCCGATTCGAGCATTCGCGCAGGCTAGCCCTAAAGCTATTTCGAAGAGAACCAGCTATCACCCAGTTTGGTAAGCCTTTCACTCCAACCCACAGATCATCCAAGGATTTTTCAACATCCACTAGTTCGGCCCTCCACGGCCTGTTACGGCAGCTTCGGCCTGTCCATGGGTAGCTCACTGGGCTTCGGGTCTACAGCATGCGACTAATCGCGCATTTCGCACTCGCTTTCGCTTCGGCTTCTCCCCGATCGGGATTAACCTTGCCGCACACTGTAACTCGCGGACTCATTATGCAAAAGGCAAACGGTCATCCAGCTTGCGCCAGACTCCCATAGCTTGTAGGCACACAATTTCAGGTACTATTTCACTCCCCTAGCAGGGGTTCTTTTCACCTTTCCCTCACGGTACTAGTTCACTATCGGTCACCAACGAGTATTTAGCCTTGGAGGGTGGCCCCCCCGGATTCAAGCGGGTTTTCACGTGACCCGCCCTACTTGGGATACCTCTAGGTCCTGGCCGAATTTCGCATACCGGGTTCTCACCGTCTATGACCGGTCATTCCAGACCGTTCTGCTATTCGTACAGATACCACATCAAGGTCCCGCAACCCCATCCCGCAAGCGGGATGGTTTAGGCTGTTCCGCTTTCGCTCGCCACTACTGACGGAATCGCATTTGCTTTCGTTTCCTCAGGGTACTGAGATGTTTCACTTCCCCTGGTCTCACTTCGAAGCCCTATGTATTCAGACTCCGATACTCCACCATAACGCGGAGTGGGTTGCCCCATTCGGAAATCCCCGGATCAAAGCGTGTGTGCCGCTCCCCGAGGCTTATCGCAGCTTACCACGTCCTTCATCGCCTGTTGGTGCCAAGGCATCCATTGTGTGCCCTTTTGCGTTTGACCAAGAAACTCGACTTTCTCGGATTTTCAGTTGCTTGCCCGTCTCCATGCAATTTTCAAAGAACAACTCCCGCCTTAACAGCGGGCCGTCACCAATGGCTTTCGCCATCGAAGATCGTAACCGTCACTCAAGTGCCACCGGATGCCTTGCCAAGCTGGTGGGCGTGCCTGGAATCGAACCAGGGACCTTGTCCTTATCAGGGACACGCTCTAACCAACTGAGCTACACGCCCGGCTTTGCTACGCTACTGCTCGCCATGCCAGGCCGTAACCATCGCGTATCCGCATGCGCCTCCACCGCCTTTTGAATATGGTGGAGGCAACCGGGTTCGAACCGGCGACCCCGAGCTTGCAAAGCTCGTGCTCTACCAACTGAGCTATGCCCCCACTCGGATCACCGATATGGCCCACTGAGTGAACCGCAGTACATGACAACCATCTTTCAAACACTTCGAAACGGAATCGGTATGACGTGCAGGCGCCTATGTCGAGTCGTTCCGGCAATTGCTTGCGCAATCACCGACATGACCTCGACTCCGGTTTTAACACCGGAATCTACTCCTTAGAAAGGAGGTGATCCAGCCGCAGGTTCCCCTACGGCTACCTTGTTACGACTTCATCCCAATCACCACCCACACCTTCGGCACCTGCCTCCCTTGCGGGTTGGCACGGCGACTTCGGGTGCAGACGGCTTTCATGATGTGACGGGCGGTGTGTACAAGGCCCGGGAACGTATTCACGGCGTCGTAGCTGATACGCCGTTACTAGCGAATCCGGCTTCATGAAGTCGAGTTGCAGACTTCAATCCGAACTGGGGCCGGTTTTATGAGATTTGCGCTGCCTCGCGGCTTAGCTTCCCTCTGTACCGGCCATTGTAGCACGTGTGCAGCCCAGGGCATAAAGGCCATACTGACTTGACGTCGTCCCCACCTTCCTCCCGTAAAACGGGCAGTCTGTCCAGAGTGCGCACCGATTTGCATCGGTGGTGGCAACTGGACACAAGGGTTGCGTTCGTTGCGGGACTTAACCCAACACCTCACGGCACGAACTGACGACAGCCATGCAGCACCTGTGTAACACCCTCGAAGGCCGCCTCGCTTTCACGAGGCCTGCAGTTACATGTCAAGCCCTGGTAAGGTTCTTCGCGTTGCATCGAATTAAGCCACATGCTCCTCCGCTTGTGCGGGCCCCCGTCAATTTCTTTGAGTTTTAATCTTGCGATCGTACTCCCCAGGCGGTACACTTAACGCGTTAGCTTCGGCACGGAGAGGGTCAATTCTCCCCACGCCAAGTGTACACCGTTTACAGCTGGGACTACCAGGGTATCTAATCCTGTTTGCTCCCCCAGCTTTCGTGCCTCAGTGTCAGTTACATTCCAGAGAGCCGCCTTCGCCACCGGTGTTCTTCTTGATATCAACGCATTTCACCGCTACACCAAGAATTCCGCTCTCCTCTCCTGCACTCAAGCTCAGCAGTTTCGAATGCCGTTCCACCGTTAGGCGGTGGGCTTTCACATCCGACATACCAAGCCACCTACGCACCCTTTACGCCCAGTAAATCCGAACAACGCTCGCCACCTCTGTATTACCGCGGCTGCTGGCACAGAGTTAGCCGTGGCTTCCTCCTTCGGTAACATCAATTCCAAGCAGTATTATTGCCCGGCATATTTTTCCCGAATGACAGGAGTTTACAACCCGAAGGCCGTCATCCTCCACGCAGCGTCGCACTGTCAGGCTTGCGCCCATTGCAAATGATCCTCGACTGCAGCCTCCCGTAGGAGTCTGGGCAGTGTCTCAGTCCCAGTGTGGCTGACCATCCTCTCAGACCAGCTACCCGTAAGCCTTGGTGGGCCGTTACCTCACCAACTAGCTGATGGGACGCGGGCTCCTCCCTTGGCGACAGGTCCCGAAGGATCCCCGTCTTTAATCAGGGACACATGCGTGTCCCAACCATATCCGGTATTAGCCTGCCTTTCGGCGGGTTGTCCCGAACCCAGGGGCAGATTGCCCACGCGATACTCACCCTTTCGCCACTGTCCTCAATCTTATATTGCTATAAGACCGATTCTCGTTCGACTTGCATGCCTAATCCACGCTGCCAGCGTTCGTTCTGAGCCAGAATCAAACTCTCCGTAATCAACTTCTGATGCACGGACCAGTCTCCCGGTCCGTGTTATCGTCGTTATTTATTTTAGTTCGACCCCAACACAAGCGCCATCTCACGTCACACCGCTTCCGATTCGAAGCGATATTCCATGTACTACGTCGGTTGTCAAAGAACGAGTGCGAGGAGCGCGGCGTTCCTGCCTTCCGGCATTCGCCAGATTTGCCACCGCAGTCTTTCGACCGCTTATCGCAAACCCGTAACCAACTACCCCTTCGCAAAAAGCCCGAATAAACTATCAGTCGGTTTGAACAATGTCAACAGGCATCATCATTATTTTAAAAATATTTTTGAGCCTGATTCCCAACACCCGCCTCACCCGCTGCAGCAAATCCGTTTTCACATTGATTCCACCGCTGGGTAAACGGTATTACTCGATCAATGTACCATTGTTTACCTACCCACACAAGGACCATTGCATGCAACCAACCACCGAGCTGATCGTCGCACTCGACCTGCCAAACGCCCGCGCCATCGACCCGCTACTCGATAAACTCCCGCCCGCCATCCGCTGGTTCAAAGTCGGTTTGGAATTGTTCACCGCTGAAGGACCTGCCTGTCTCCACGCCCTCCAGCAACGCCATCTCAAAATATTCCTGGACCTGAAATTGCACGATATCCCCAACACCGTGGCCCACGCCGTTTCCGCGGCCGCCCGACACGGGGTTGGCATGCTCACCGTTCATGCGTCCGGCGGATCCGGCATGCTCAAGGCCGCTGTCGAGGCCGCCGCACAGTCCGGATCCCACGCACCAAAAATCATCGCCGTCACCACCCTGACCAGCCTCAACCAGGCCGACCTCGATCAACAGGGCATCACCCGCCCCCTCTCCCATCACACGCTCGCCATGGGATCCATGGCCATTGCCGCCGGCGTCAATGGACTGGTCTGCTCACCCCAGGAAGCGGCCGCGTTCCGGCATCAACTGGGCCCGGCCCCCATACTGGTCACACCAGGCATCCGGCCGGCCGGCAGTGCGGTCGGAGACCAGAAACGAACGGGCACCCCAGCCCAAGCCGTTCGTGATGGTTCTAACTTCCTCGTGGTCGGACGCCCAATTGTCCAGGCAACCGATCCCGCAGCCGCAGCCGGTTCCATCCTCAACGAAATGCAAATCTCATCCGGTTAAGCGTCCATCATGCGGCCGGTTTCCGTCATCCTGCCACCATCCATTCTGGCGGCCCGATCCGACCAATCACGCAATAACATGCCATAAACCGCAATGCGGTTCAGACTGTTTAACTGGTTCAAGGCACTCCGCTTGATTGCATCTTTCGATTCATGATATTTTCGATAGGTTTTCATATTCAAGGTCCGCCTTTTGTAGATTATAGAAGAGCATACGCCATGCCAGCTTGACCTGCCTTTATCCCATTGATCGATCACACCACCTTCGCCTATAACCTGTTCACCTGCAGCCACCCTCCCGACCATCCGGACAACGGAAAGGCTCCTTCAGGCTTGTATTCATCACAACCCGCTGTTTTACTCAGGTGATTCTTTTCAGGAGGTCAGGACGCCATGCATGCGATGACACAACAGGAACGTTTCTTAAATGCGCTGGACCGGAAACCCGTAGACCGCCTCCCGTGGTCGGATTCCCTGTGGGGCGACACCGTACGGCGCTACGTGGCCGAGAACCGGTTTCCGGAAAACGAGGACCTCACCAAACATTTCGACATGTCGCATCGGTCCGGTGGGTGGCTGAATGGCGTTGCCAACCTCGATTTCCAACCGGTCACGATCGAGGAAACAGACGAGACGCTCCTGACACTCGATGGCAACGGCGCCAAGCTGCGCCGCTGGAAACACAAATCCGGAACCCCGGAACATGTCGACTTCACCGTTCAGGAGCGGGACGGATGGCTGGCCACCATCAAGCCCCTCCTCCAGGATGTGGACCGGCGCCGCATCCCCTTCGAGTCATACCGCACCCAGCGCCAACTGGCCGCCCAGGAAAACCGCGCATTCTGCTGGGCAGGCGTTGCTCCCTTCGAACAGATGCATCCGGTCTGCGGCCATGAATACATGCTGATGGGTATGGCGCTGGATCCCGAATGGATACAGGACATGGTCATGACCTTCGCCGAGTTCACCATACGTCACCTGGAGGTGCTCTTCCACGAGGAAGGTCAACCGGACGCCATGTGGTTTTATGAAGACATGGGATTCAAGGAGAAACCCTTCATGTCTCCCGCCATGTACGAGTCCATCATGTTACCGGGACATAAACGCCTGTTCGACTGGTCCCACGCCCGCGGGTTGAAAGTCATCGTGCATTCCTGCGGATTCGTGGAGCCCCTGGTGCCCGGACTGGTCCGGGCCGGCATGGACTGCCTCCAGGCCATGGAAGTAAAAGCCGGGATGGACATGCCCCGTATCGCCCGGCAATTCGGCGACCGCATTTCGTTTTGCGGCAACATCGACATCCGGATCGTGGCCACCAATAACCGCCATCAAATCGATGCGGAACTTGCCCGCAAAATCCTTCCCGTACTCGAGATGGGCGGTGGATACCTGCTTCATTCCGATCATTCCATCCCGCCGGATGTCGATTACGACACCCTCCGGTACTTCTTCGAAACCGGCAGCCGAATGGCGGAAAAACGATGATGCAGGGAGGGACCTTCGCCACCATCAACCGTTTACTGGCGGCGGCTTACCGCCGCCATAAAACCCCCATTGTCGAATTGACCAAAATCCGGACCGCCAATCCCTTCCTGATCCTGCTGACGACGATACTCAGTTCCAGGACCCGCGATGAAACCACCGCCCAGGTATCGGAACGCCTCTTTACACGGGTCCGGTCCCCGCAGGATCTCCAGGCACTTTCCGTGCGGGAAATCGAGTCGCTGATCTATCCGATTGGCTTCTATCACACCAAGGCCCGGCATCTTAAACAACTACCCGGAGTGTTGCGCACACGGTTCAACGGATCCATCCCGGACAGCGTCGAAGCCCTCTGCGAATTACCCGGAGTCGGCCGCAAAGTCGCCAACCTGGTGGTGGCCGTGGCCTTCAACAAGCCGGCCATCTGCGTGGATGTACATGTCCACCGGATCTGCAACCGGCTGGGGCTTCTCTCCACCCGGTCCCCTTTCGAAACGGAAATGACCCTGCGTCGGATCCTGCCGAAACGCTACTGGATTAACTGGAATGCCTATCTCGTCTCGCATGGCCAGGCCACCTGTTATCCCCGGAATCCCTGGTGTGACCGTTGCCCCGTATGGCGCCATTGCCGGCGCATCGGGGTCAACACCCGCCATCTCCCCAACCCCGAACAGAACCCCAAACCCGCACCCTGATCACGCTGGAAGCCAACCCATGCCCATCATCATCGGAATCCTGATCACGCTCCTGTTGGCCGGAACAGCCGTCGTGGTCTACCTGCTCGCCGCGCGTCGCGATCTGGCAGCGCGCGTGCAGTCCCGCGAAGCCGACCTGGCCGCTTTCCGCTCCGCCATCACCACCCTGGAACATGACCTCGAATCCCAACGTAACGAATCCACCTGGTACCAGACCCTGTTTACCACCACCCGCGACCTCGTGCTTGTGTTTAGCCCCGGACCCGACGGGATGCCCGGCCCTTTCCTGGACGTCAACGATGCCGCCTGTGAACGCCTGAAATATTCCCGTGAAGAATTAATGAAGCTGACTCTGGCCAACATCGAGGCCGGTGAAGGCCCCGCCAACGGGTTCGGCTACAATCGCAGCGACCTCGTGGTCCTCACCGATGATTACCTCAAACAACGACAAAATAAATATGCCACCCGCATCTTCCGGACCTTCATGGACCGGGTCCTGGCATCCGGGAATCTTTCCGTCGAACAGGAATTCGAAGACCGTAACGGGGAACGATTCCCGGTTCTGGTTCATGCCCGTACCCTGCAAACCGGCTCAACACCCGTGATCGTCCTGACGGTACTCGATGTGACGGAACAGAAACGCGCCGAACAACGCCTGACGGAAAGCGAACAGCGGTTCCGGAAATTCTTCCAGGATTCCCCGATCGGCATCGCCATCTACGACAACCAGCGCAATCTCATGGATGTCAACCGCGCCTGTCTCAAGATCTTCGGCATTCCCGACATGACGGAATTCACCCGTTTCAATCTTTTCGACAACCCGTTTATCCCGCCGGATATCCAGGCCAAGTTGAACGCCGGCGAGAATGTCCGGTACGAATCCGTCATCGATTTCAGCGACGTATTGAGCCGCTCCCTCTTCATCACCACCCGGAGCGGTACCGCCTACCTGGACGTCCTGATCCATAACATGGGTAACGACAAGACGTTCCACCCGCGCGGATTCTTTGCCCAGGTTCAGGATCTCTCCGATCGGCGCCACACCGAACAGGAACTGCAAAAGCGCGAAAAACAGCTGTTGCAAGCGGAAAAAATGGAAGCCATCGGATCCATGGCAGGCGGAATCGCCCATGATTTCAACAACATCCTGACACCCATCATCGGATATGCGGCCCTCGTTTCCCGGCTGGCCAAAGGTTCCGATGACCTGTGCCAGTTCGCCGGCAACATCGAACGGGCCGCCCACCGCGCCAAGGATCTGGTCATGCAGATCCTTACGTTCAGCCGCAAAGGGGAAGGCGATGATGAACCGGTCCAGCCGACCTGTGTTATCCCCATTGCCAAGGAAGTCCTCAACCTTCACCAGACAACCCTCCCCGAGAACATCCGGATCGAACGGAACATCAAGACCGAGCAGGATGTTGTCATGGCCTCCGCAACGGCCCTCCACCAGGTCCTGATGAACCTCTGCACCAATGCCATCCACGCCATGAAATCCAAGGGCGGCATCCTTGAAATGCGCCTGACGGATTATCACATCAAGGATCCCACCCGGAGCGACACCCCGGACCTTCCCGCCGGACATTACCTCCGCATTTCAATTCGCGATACCGGAACCGGCATCGAAAAACAACTGCTCAACCGGATTTTCGAACCGTTCTTCACAACCAAACCCAAGGGTGAAGGAACCGGCATGGGGTTGGCCGTCGTGCTGGGAATCATCAAACGCCTCAAGGGAGCCATCACCGTGGAATCTGAAATCGGCGCAGGAACCGTATTCCATGTAATCCTGCCCCTGATGGAAGGTGCGGCGCTCACCGCATCGCAATCCGAAAGCGAATTGCCTCAGGGATCCGGCAGTATCCTGGTGGTGGACGACGATGCCGACATACTCCAGATGGCCGGGGACATGCTCAAATCACTGGGATATGAACCGGTTACCATCAACCAGCCGTTTGGCGCATTGAAAATCTTCAACCTGCAACCCGCCCGGTTCGCCGCCGTGATCGTTGACCAGTCCATGCCAGCCATGTCGGGCATACAATTCACCGGCGAAATCCGGAAAATTAGACCGGACATTCCCGTAATCCTGTGCAGCGGATACCAGTCCGTTGATGAGGACGCCATCCGTTCGGCAGGCATCAATGATCTCCTGCCGAAACCGATCATCATGGACGACCTGGCCGTGAAATTACACCGCCTGCTGGCCGAGTCCACCCAGGCAGGATTGCAACCCGACCGGTAAATCGCTCCTTTTAACACCCACAAGCGAAGGAACAGGGTCTGCTCTGCAGGCCTAGCGAGTCTTCGAGCTCCAGCCAAAGCGCAGATTGCTTTCCTAAACCACACCCTCACTCCAGCGGAGGGACAGGGTCTGCACTGAAGGCCTAGCGAGTCTTCGAGCTCCAGCCAAAGAGCAGACGTCACTTTCTTTAAACCATCACAAGCGAAGGAACAGGGTCTGCTCTGCAGGCCTAGCGAGTCCTCGAGCTCCAGCCAAAGAGCAGACCCTGTTCCGAAGCACACTGGCACCCCCGGCAGGATTCTAACCTGCGACCAGCGGCTTAGAAGGCCGCTGCTCTGTACAACTGAGCTACGGGGGTAAGTTATTTATCTACAATATGTTACACAACAATAACAAGCGGTTCACATCATGGTTTATGCCGGTTTTGTGCCGCCTTTACAACGACAACCGCCACATATTACACCTGCATTGACCATCCCCTTGACCATACACCACGCCGTATACATCGTCAACGCCACTTAAGACGCACATGCGAGCTGGTGCCGGGGTCAGGCTGTCTCCCCACCTCTTCCGGACCACCGTTGCGGGGATTTGATTCCGGCCGAGTCCGCGAGGTCTGATCAAATGCCCGCAACCTCTGCGGTCCCTCTGCTTACTCTGCGTGAGATCCCATCCCTTCCATCTCCCATCCCGTATTTCATTTTCCGTCTTCCGTATTCCGTACGGGTACCAGTCCGCCAACCCCGAAATGGAAGCCCGCCGGTTCATCACACGGCCTGCCTGCCAACATCCCCACCAGACCAGACGGGCTCGCGGGAGCCCCTCCAAACCGGACCATTCAAAAAAGACCTCTGGACAATTACACGGATCCCATTACCCTTGTGCTACGCAACCCGTTTTTGTAAGACCCTTACCGAACACGCCGCCGATATTGCCGAGACAAACCTGCCATGGATGATAAAGACCTCTCCGACAAACTTCCCCTGCTGCTCTCCGCCGTATTGTTGCCCGGCTTGGGCCAATTCGTGCAACGGCGCTGGATCGCCGGCACCTTTTACCTGCTGACCGCCGGGGGCGCATTCCTCACCCTGGCATTCCGTGTCGTGCGGGCCTTGATGCATAACTTGAAGACCGCACTGGAATGGGCCGATGCCACCAATGTCAACACACCGTTCATGGCGATCATGGAGGCCGGGATCCTCATGCCATTCTTCATCGGCCTGTTCTTCTACACCCTGAACCTCTGCGATGTGCAATACGTACAGATGGCCCGGAAACGTCAATTGGCCGAGCAGGCCTTCGCCCGGCAATGGAACTCGACCCGGTCCCTCCTGCTGGCATTCTGCCTGATCATGGCCAACGCGCTTAACGCATCACCCCTGCACGATGCCGTCCGGCTGGGTGATGCCAACCGGGTCGGCAGCATGCTGGAAGGCGCCGGACAGGCCCTGGTCAACGACCGCATCGGAGGCGGAATTACTCCGTTGCATATTGCAGCCGCCACCGATCGCCTTCCCGTGGCAGCCATCCTGATCAGCATGGGTGCGGATATTGATGCACGCACAACCTCCGGTTTTACCCCCTTGCATTGGGCAGCCGGACGCAATGCCGTGCACACCGCCCGGCTCCTGCTCCAGATGGGCGCCGACATCAACGCCCTGTCGGAAAACGGCGTCTCCCCGCTGCATTGGGCCGCCGGACGCAATGCCACCAACGTGGTGCGGTTGCTGCTTCAGAAAGGCGCGGATTTCCAGGCAGTATCAGAACTGGGGCTCACCCCCCTGCACTGGGCCGTCCGCAGCGGAGCGGACGATTCATCCGCCATGCTCGCTTTTCGCGCCGTCGAAAACGACCCGATACCCCCGCCGTTGAACCTTGAATTGGATCTTGTTTCACCACCCAGGACCAACACCCCACCCGTCCCCCCGCCTCCCGTCACATCCATTCCCCCGGGTCCCACGGCAATCCCCGGCCAAACGCTCGTGGTACCCTTGGGATTCGGCGAAGAATTACGACTGGTTTGGATTGAGCCTTTGGGCATCTGGTTCGGAAAATATGAAGTCACCAACGGACAATTCCGCCGGTTTCGCCCGGCCCACAACAGCTTGTTCCGGGAATCCTTCGACCTGAACGGTGACACCCAACCCGTCGTGTATGCGAGCTGGCATGATGCCACCGCCTTCTGCGACTGGCTGAACCGGCACCTCGCTGAACGCTTGCCTGTTCCGCCTGCCGACCAGCTCGGAATGGCAGACCGTCACCCGCTGCGGCGATAATCGCACCTATCCCTGGGGAAACAGCCTCCCGCCCACCTACGGGAATTATTCCGATCGCACCGCCCAACGCGCCTTCCCCGAATGGACCGGGGTCCGGCATTATGATGACGGTTTCATCGTATCAGCCCCCGTCGAACAAAGCGGTTCAAACACATGGGCCATCTACGGATTGGCGGGCAACGTCTGGGAATGGTGCCTGGATTGGTACGACACCCGGCAATTATACCGCGTGCGACAGGGTGCAAGCTGGGATTTCGATAGCGACATCCTCCTGCGCATCGACACGCGGGGATTCGACCGGCCGGACGCCCGTTACGACACCCTCGGGTTCCGCGTCGTCGTCAGCGGCCCACCGATGAAATAAGTCGCCGCTCATCACCCCAACCGCGACTTGAAATCCTCGTAACCAAAGGTGCGTACTACATCAACCCGGCCATCCGCTTCTTCAATCGCAATGGATGGAAGTCGTATCCCGTTGAACGTGTTGGTCTTAACCATGGAATAATGGGCCATATCCTTGAACACCAGCAGGCTCCCGGGTTGTAGCGGTTCCCGGAACGAATAATCCCCGATAATGTCACCGGCCAGACAGGACATCCCCCCCAACCGGTAGGTGTGGGCATACTCCCCCGGCTTTCCTGCCCCTTCAATCTCGGGCCGGTAAGGCATCTCCAGCACGTCCGGCATGTGCGTGCTGGCCGATGTATCCAACACGGCGATGTCCACGTCATTACGGATCACATCCAACACCCGGCTGACCAATACCCCCGCATTCAACGCCACCGCTTCACCGGGCTCAAGATACACCTCGATCCCGTCATACCGTTCACGGAACGACGTGATCAACCGGCATAAACCATCCACATCATAATCCGCGCGGGTGATGTGATGCCCCCCGCCAAAGTCCATCCATCGCATCTTCCGGATGACCGCACCAAAATCCCGCTCCACAACCACCAGGGTCCGTTCCAGGGCATCGGCATTCAACTCGCACAAGGCATGGAAATGCAGCCCGGTAATCCCATCCAACGCCGATTCGTCAAACTGGTCACGCGGTACACCCAGCCGCGAGCCCGGCTGACACGGATCATACGTCTGCACCCGCACCTCGGAATGCCGGGGATTGATCCGTATCCCGCATGCAATCCGTTTCCGTGCCGACAGTATCCTCGACTTGAAACGTGCCCATTGGGAGAACGAATTGAACACGATATGGTCGGCGAGGGAGACCAGCTCATCGAATTCATCGTCCCGGTAGGCGGGCCCGCACACATGCACTTCTCCACCAAACGACTCACGCCCAAGGCGCGCCTCATCCAGTGAACTGGCCGTCACGCCCTTCAGATAACGCATCACCAGGGGGGCAAGATGAAAACATGCGAACCCCTTGAGCGCCAATATGATACGGCATCCCGTCCGCTGCTGAACCTCGTCCAGACGCTTCAGGTTTCGCTCAATCGCAACCCGTTCAATGACGAAACACGGTGTATGCAGGCCGCTGTAATCAGCGCGCAAGGAACTTCTCCACATAGGGCAGTCCATGCCGCGGCAATTGCTCCATGAACGGCAGGGGATCCAGTTGTTCGACATTGAATACACCCTTGCCGGCCCAGACGCCCTTCAGCATCAGCATGGCGCCGATCATGGCCGGCACACCGGTGGTGTAGGAAATCGCCTGGGCGCCAACCTCCCGGTAACACTTCGCATGATCACACACATTGTAGATATACAATTTTCGCCGCTTCCCCTTGCGGGTCCCATCGATGATACATCCAATGTTGGTCTTGCCTTTGTACCCCTTGGCCAGCGAGGCCGGGTCCGGCAGGAGCGCCTTGAGAAACTGCAACGGAATGATATCCCGGCCCTGATATTTAACCGGGTCAATACGCGTCATGCCCACGTTCTGCAACACCTGCAGATGGGTGATATAACTCTGCCCGAAGGTCATCCAGAACCGGATACGCTCCAGCCCCTTGATGTTTCGGACCAGCGACTCCAGTTCCTCGTGGTACAGCAGGTACATTTCCCGGTTCCCGATCTCGGGAAAATTGAACGTCTCATGCTCCGACATGGGCGGAATGATCTTCCACTTGCCTTTTTCCCAATATTTCCCGTTTTGCGTGATTTCACGAATGTTGATCTCCGGGTTGAAATTGGTGGCAAACGCGTGCCCATGATCACCCCCGTTGCAATCCAGAATGTCGATGGTCCGGATACGGTCAAAATGCCGCTTCTGGGCATAGGCACAAAAGATGTTTGACACACCCGGGTCGAAACCGCATCCCAGCACCGCCATGATGCCTCGGGCCTTGAACCGGGACTGGTAGGCCCATTGCCATTTGTAACAGAACCTGGCCTCATCCGGCGGCTCATAGTTGGCTGTATCCAGGTAATTGACACCGGTCTCAAGACAGGCGTCCATGATGGACAAATCCTGGTACGGCAAAGCCACATTGATTACCAGGTCCGCCTTGAAACGGCGGA
>Ga0208961_1000454_pt1 | contig 17582 bp, 16 predicted proteins | sample RifOxyB3_FD_184034 | JGI IMG/M metagenome (GOLD analysis project Ga0208961, IMG submission 184034) | Groundwater microbial communities from Rifle, Colorado - Rifle Oxygen_injection B3 (SPAdes) | ecosystem: Environmental > Aquatic > Deep subsurface > Groundwater | place: Rifle, Colorado, United...
CCCGCCGCGGCCGCGTGGTTTGCCGCCGCGGCCACCGCCACGACCACTCTCGCGATCTCTGTTGCCGCCCGCACTCGGTACCATGTCGACAAGATAGGCAAACTCGCCGACCTTGGTGGCCCGCGCCGGTGCTCCTTCGATCTCAACGACCGTTACTTGGCGCACTCGATCGATGGTTTTGCTGACGAGACCCAACGCATCAACGAGTCGCGCCGCGCGCTTGTCGTCGATGTGCATCTGCTCCATCAGGACGGCCGCATCGGCGGACGGGCCGTCTGATGCCGCTGCCTCGTCGGCAACTTCATCAGAATCAGAGACCGATGCCGCGTCGTCTGCGGGCGATGCCTGTGCGGCGGCATCTGCGGGAGTCGCATCATCTGACGATGCCGCGTCGGCCATGGGAGTCGGCTCTGCGGCTGGTTTTGCACTCTTGTCGGCGTCCTTCTTGGGCGCGTGCTGCGACAGGTGCTGTTTGGCGGTCTTGAGAACGATAGAATTGAACTGGGTTACGGTTTTCATGGGTCGCCGCCTATCACGATTGGCCTGTCGTTGGACAGAAATAGATCACGGGTTTTTCACCCCAGGTGTTTGTCCTATGTCCACCTGCCAGGTGTACCTTGGGACCGCGTCGGGCCGATCCCCTCGATTTCGGCGAACCTCAGATTCGGAATCGTTTCAGCTCTTCCTGGAATTCGTGCACCTCACTCTTGACATCTTCAATGACCGACTCGAGTTTCTGCACCGACTCCTCTTGCTCCTGACCAACATTCTTGATGCCGCTCGCGGCGGCCAAGGCGCGCTCGGTTTCAAGACCTTGAGCCTTCTGTGCCTGTTGAACGGACGCTGCTGCCTCATTAACACTGCGAATGGCTTGCACGGCGAGCGTCGAGCTTGCGGCTTGGGTCTCTGTCGAGCTGCTGACGTTCGCCGTCAACCCGCGCATGTGTTCAGCGCTTCTGGCGATGTGCTCGGCACTCTTGGCCTGTTCGATGGCTGCACTCTTGATCTGCTCAGCGTTCTTCGTGACTCGCAAGACCGCACTGCTCACGTCTTGGGCGGCACGGGTTTGCTGCTCGGTGACGGCTGCGATGGTCCTGACCATCCGCGAGCTCTCGTTGGCAGACGCGACAATTTCGGAGAAAGCACTGTCGGCGCGACGACCCACCTCAAGTCCGTCCTCAACGCTCCGCATGCCAGTTGTCGCAGCATCGAGCGCGTGGCTCGACTCCTCGCGAATTGTGGTGACCAGACCAGTGATCTGTCGCGTTGAGGATTGCGTGCGGTCCGCCAGACTCTTGATCTCGTCCGCGACAATGGTAAATCCTCGACCGTGCTCGCCCGCCTGGGATGCGATGATCGCCGCATTGAGAGCCAATAGGTTTGTTTGTTTGGTGACGTCTTCAATCACGCCGATGACGTCGCCAATGTGTTGGATACTCCCGGCCAAGGTTTGCATGGCTTGTTCGACCACCTGCGAACTCTCGCGAATCTTCTCGATTCCTCGCAGTGTCTGCGCGAGAGCCGCGCCACCTGACTGTGCATTCTCGGCCGCTTTTGAGGACAACTCCTTCGTATGTGCGGCGTTGTCCCGCACCTCTTTGATGGCCTTCTCGATCTGTTCAGTAGCACCGAGAGTCTTCTGCAGAGTCTTGCTTAGGTCATCGATATTTTTTGCCGTCTCTCCTACAGAGGACGCCATCTCAGAGATTGCCGAGGATGTCTCCTCCACCGAGCTGGCCATGGCGCGCACATTTGCGATGACACCGCGGTTTTCCTGGTCCATGTCGCCTATCGCCCGCGATGTTCGCTTGGCACCCATCTGAAGGCGTTCGACGCTGCTCTCCAATCCACCGAGGGATTCGCCAACGCTGCGCATGGCCGAGGAGGTGTCATCGACACGAGCCTTGATGGTGGTCGAACCATCGGCGACGGCATCGCCAATTGTCGCGAGCTGTGAGCTCACCTTCGTTAGGTTGTCTGCGGAGCTCTTGACTGACAACAAAGTCCGTCGTTGGCTCTCAACCATTTGACGCAAACTCGCAGCCAACACGCCCACTTCATCAGAGGAGTGCACCTTCAACGGTTGGGTCAAATCACCCGCAACCACCACATGGGTCGCATAGTCGGCGAGCTGCCTGATGGGGCGAGCGAGGACACCTCCCATCAACAGGCCAATGACCAAACCGACTGCTGCGGCCAGAAGAGAAACAAAAAGGGCAACACGATTGTTGGCGGCGATCTCCTCGTTGAGCGTGCGCAATGCAAACCCGAGGTGGATGGTGCCGACGCGCACTTCTTCATAAGACACGGCATGAACGAGATGCAGGACCTCGTCGTCTTTGCGCGTCATGATCTCCTGGTCTGCTTCAAGCTTGAGCTTGGGGTCACGTCCGTCGCTACCTACGAGAGTCGATCCATCGGCCCTTCTGACAACGGCGTAATCGATCTCTGACGTTTCGCTCAGGGCCCGCAGGTTGGCACTGAGGTCCTTGTCGTCGTTAATACTGATCCCTTTGCCGAACTTGCGCGCCATCTGCGCAATGAGGGTTTTGGCGTGGTCAACGGCTAGAGCGCGAGCCGACGATGCCGCACGGGAGTTGAAGAACACTGTCACACCGATTGCGACGAGAGCCATCGGAATTGCTGTGCTCAAGGCGAGCTTGCCCCAGAGGGGAAAACGGGCCTTCTTCATTGCCCAAGTGATCGGAATCTCTGGTTGTGGATCCATGGACTTGGAGATCCTCGCGTTAGAACTTGCTATTTAGCGGTCAATCACCTGCAATGGATAGTTGGCCTCAATGAAAGCAATGCCATCCACGGTAATCGTCTTGACCGACGGTGTGAGCTGATTGGCACGCACGTAGCCAATGGCGTCTGGGTTGCGAGCAATAACGCGCTGCAGGTGCAACACAGAGGAGGCCGATTTCGGTTCCGCCGCTTGACCGCGAATCTTCTGGTCTATCCAATAACGACTCAGAACCCATGGAGAAGAAACGACGGCATTGTTTCCGGTCGTTGATTGGATGCGCACCTGGCGAGGGATGGTGGTGCTTGAAGATCTGCAGCATCCGCGAACTCCTACTGTGTGAACAGTTGCGGGCCGACTACATCATGCCCCAGTGGCGACGGCAAGCTGCCTAAATCATTTAGAGAATGTCACTCCGATCTCTCCTCCACCGCGCCGTTGAAATTGCCAAAAAGAGTCCGACCATTCTCGAATAGGATGGAGAATTCGCCATTCACCATGCCCCCCCTCTCGAACTCAAAGGTGCCGAAATGCACGGTTCCAGATTCCAATGGCGGAAACTCTCCGGCTCTTGCCACTCTCTCGATGGTGACGATCTTGTCGGTGAAGGCGTCGGTCTTGAGATCAGAGTTATCGGTGATCTTGAGGTTCGCGGTGTTGACCGCAAGCTTACAAGGAAGCTCAGGATCGCTGCCCTTGATTGGCTTGACGTATTCGATGCGCAGAGTCGCCAGTTGCTTGACGATGTCGACGCGCTCAAAATCCAGAGCATAGAGCTCATCCATCGAGCCCCACAGTGCATTGTCACCATCGCCGCATGCTGTCACGCCCGCGAGCAACAGAAGACAATAGATCCCAGAACGCATCCGCCACCTCTCGATTGGTGCCATTGCTCTCTTATGCTCTCTCTGATGTCTTGCCCCAACAGCGGTGTTGTGTCCAGTGGCGAGTTTATCCCCGAATCACCATCTGCGCCGTTATCTCTTCGTCGCAGCTTCGGATTTGCTGCTCGCCGTACGTCAAAGTACGACTGTGCGCAAATCCTCGCTTCTCCTCGACCTAACGGCGCATCTGGCGACTCGGATATTGTTTGATGGTGGATTTGGGTTATCGGTCATAACGACGCCGACAACAAGATGACTCGACCCCGGCAAGGATTTCTGTCAAATGGGTCCAGCGTCATAACCCTAGCTAGCTAGAGTTGAGGTTGGCGGCGACAATCGGACTTTAGAACCGAGAGACAATGAGCGTGCTAACAGACGAGTCACCCAAATCATTTGATGCGGCACAGGAATACCGCATCGCTTGGTACTGTGTGATTGCTGTTTTGGTGACCCTGACGGTGGTGAAACCCTTGGCCGGCATCCCCTTTGTCGGGACCGTTGCCATTACTGGCGCGGCGCTCTTGCAGCTCTATTTGCCACTTTGGCGCTGTGGCAAGCTTGGACGTGATTGGGATTTTGTGGGTTTGCACCTGCAGACCTGGCGGATGGACCTCAAGTGGTTTTTGCTACTGTGCTTGGTCACCTTTCCGCCGTTTTTTCTCGCCCACCACCTCTATATGTTGCACGCCCACGATTGGCTCAATCAGCTCGGATTGGAATGGGTGGCCAATTTCGTTCATCCGCGAGTTCTCGCTCCCGAGCTACCGGCAGGATGGGAACAATGGTGGGAGAAGGGCAAGTGGATCTTCACGATCACTGCTACTCACGTCCTTGGCGTGGCCCTTCCCGAAGAAACTTTTTATCGCGGCTATTTGCAACCCCGGTTGGAGGCGCGTCTCGGCCCGAAGACGCGGATTTTCGGAGTCCTCATCGGTCGGGCAGCTCTGTTGGCCGCTGCCCTGTTCGCCCTGGGGCATGTCCTTGGGGAGTGGAATCCACTGAGGCTCGGACCATTCTTTCCCGCCCTGCTGTTCGCCTGGCAACGCAATGCCACCGGCTCCGTGGTGGGTGCCATCGCCTACCACGCATCGTGCAACATCCTTGGGGAGATACTGTTTTCCCTCTACAAACCCGTATAACCTGTGCTTTGCTGGAAATCGCTTAGATGTTATGCGCACCTTTCGAGGGACAACCCAATGAGTGAAAAGCAAGAGGTCGGCTCGGTGTTGACCCGAACCTATCCACCTGGATCGATCCTCTTTGAGGAGCATGATCCAGGCAGTCGCATGTATGTGATTCGCAGCGGCCGAGTGAAGATCTTCCGCGAAAATGCCGGCAACGAAATGGTCCTCGCTGTTCTGGGGCCGGGTGAGTTCTTTGGCGAAATGGCATTGCTTGATTCTCTGCCTCGCTCAGCCAATGCTCAGACCATCGAGGAGTGCGCCCTCATCGAAGTAGACAGCCATACCTTCGGCAAAATGGTGCGCACGAGCCCCGAGATCGCCCTGCGTATGATGCGTAGGCTCGCCTCGCGCGTGCGTGAGCTCGATCTGCGACTGCAGAATTTGCTCATCGACAATGGCGTCGGCAGGTCCATCGAGATTCTGCGATGGCTGCTAAGCAAGGGAAAACCCGAGGGGATGTATGCGCGCCTTAACGCCTCAGTGGTCCATATTGGTATCGCCGCCCAATCAGGCATCCCCCCGAGTGAGGTCACCAGAGTTTATGAGCGCCTCCGTGACGCCGGTTGCATCAAGGAAGACGGCAAAGACGTCTTGGTTGCGAACAGCGAAACTTTGGACGCCTTCAGCACCTATTTGGATCTCAAAAGACGGTATGATCCCAACATGGCTAACGAGGGCGCTCCCGACAACGAAAGTGAACAAAAAATCGCCATGCATCGCCTGCTCAAGGCCCTGGAAATAGATCTGAGCAACCTCGAAAGTGACAAGGCTGCACTTTCGGGCGAGTACAATCGCTACCTAGATCTGCGCAGACGCTTTGAGCTGGGCAAGGGAGCAGGTGAATGAACGTCGCGTGCGCCTCGTGCCAAACTCAATACAAGATTGACGCATCAAAGGTTCCGGCCAGCGGCGGCTTCATCCAATGCAAGACATGTGGTGGTCGGGTCAGGATCCCGCCTCCGTCAGGGGCCGCGAACACGGACGTCACACTGGCGGCAAACGCACCGAGCGGATCCTCTCCAACCGCCACGGTGCCCATGCCGCCCGCCAACATATCGGCAATACCGCTGGCTGGCTCCGAGCCTGACAACGATGTTCCAACTCAAGTGACCGTCCCCCCCGCAGGCGTTACATCCCTAGCGCGGGGCGCAGCAATTCCACTTGCGGGCATCGATGCCCCAGCTCCTGTTGGTGCCATTTTTCTGAACTCCGACGCACCGAGCACTTCAGTCGGTGCCATTCCTCTGGGCGGCTCGGACCCGGACGACACGAAGATCTCTGCACCCTTCCCCACTCCTCTCGATGCAGATGTCACCGATCCGGATGCAAACCCCGCTGGTGCCATTCCCCAAAGCGGTCCGATGGCTCCTGCGGCAGGTGCCATACTCCTCGGTGGCCCAAGCGCTCCACTTCGCGCAATCTCCGGTCCTTACGACGACGTGCCGGCACCCGTATCCGACAACGCACCCGAGGTGACAAGGACTGGGGCGGGCGGTCCGCCCCTATTTCTCGATAACTTGCCGATCGCAGTGGACACAACCCTCGCCGTCGATGACGGTCCGGACGACCTGCCGATGGCAGCCATGGAAGATGTTTCTGTGGGTGATCTGTTTGACGATTTGCCAACGCCTGACAACGGGCCGTTTCGTACCTCTCCCGTAGACACGGTCTCCATCCAGTCTGGTAGCAGCGAGCTCGGTACCTTTGACGATTTGCCAATTGCTAGCGATGCCGCCCCATCGTTGATGGACGATCTCCTCGACCTCGACGGCGATCGTCAGACCGAAGTCTCACCTCTCGACAGCGCCGCCATGAGCGCCGACATTGACGGCCAGGGTTCGGCGGCAGCGCCCCATCCCTCAGACGTAGGACCCATCCAAACGGGAGAGCACCCAACTGTCCCACGAAGCAGCGCCGAGACCCAAAGGAAACCCAACATTACACTTCTGGTGGTGCTCGGTGGTGTTTTGGTCGTTGTCGTGGCCGCTGTGGTGAGCACTCCCTTTGTTGGCTTGCAACTTTGGGATCCTTTGGGACTTGCCCAATCTGTGGAGCCACAATCGGGTGAGCCGCAACCACGCGAGCCACTGCCAGGCAAAGCATCTCAGGCACAAGCGAAGGCGAAAGCCAAAGAGAGTGCCCCCTCCCCCGAGCCGCAACAAGCTTCAGAGCCCAAGGTCGTCATGTTGTCCGAAGCCAACGTCGACTCACTCGGATATGTCGACTTGCGTGAGGCCACCACCACCTATGCTGCGAGTGCAGCGCCGAACCGGGGCTTGCTCGCGTGGGCTCGCTACCGCCTCGCTGTCACCTATGACGATAAACAAGCACGCGAAGCATTGATCGCAGCCGCACCGAAAAAGAGTGAGATCAACAAGCTCGAAGGTCGAGAGGCGGCTGCAGCCATCGGGGCACTCGTTCTTTCAGGCAAAGTACAGCCGGCGCGGAAGTTGGGTGAAAAGCTGCAACGGCGGTTCAAGAATTCCCCTCATCTTGCCTACGTTCTCAGTACGACCTTCAGCAAACGTCCCGAGATCGGCAAGGCACTCAAGCAACTCGATCGCGCCAAAGAGTCAGGACTCATCGATGTCGAGTTGCGCCGTGGTCAGTTGCTGCTCCAGGGGCATAATCCCGATGCCGGAGTCATGCTGCTCACCAAGCTCGCGGCGGCGTCCCACGAAGCGGACCTTGGCGTGCTCATCGCAAACATATTGATAGAGAACGGACGAACGGAAGAGATCGAAACAGTCACAGCTGCACTGACGACGGCTGCAACTTTGGAAGATGTGGCACCCGTGCGAAGCGACCTCGCTTTGCAGATTCTCATTGGTAGCAACCTGCGCCTGGGTGATCTCGACGCCGCGATAGCCAACGCAGTCAAACGCCACAAACTTTCGCTGCAAAGTGCCAACGCGACCATCGACTTGGCCCGCTTGCAGCAGGCCGCCGGACAAGACGGCGACGCTACCCTCAAAGCTGCGATCGGTCAGGCTACCGATGCCACGGCAGCCGCCGACCTGGCCGCGGCCCGCGTCGAGTTGGCTCTGCGAAAGGGCGATACGGCGCTGGCGACGAAAGCGTTCGAGGAAGGTGACGAAGTCCTGTCCAAAAAGGAAGCACGGCAGAAACTCGCCGAAGGTTGGATCGCCAAACAAAACGGTCAAATGGCAGCAGCAAAAAAGGCGTTCACGGCGGTAGCTCGCTCCAAGACTCTGGCCTCGCGCGCGCATCTCGAACAAGCGCTGCTCAGTGACACCGGCGGGTCTCTTCTCAAGAAACTCACAGAGCTCGACAAGCAAGGATTGGCCGACGCAACCTATCACCTGGCACGGACCGTGAAGCGGCGCGGCAACGCCAAGGGTGCGGCCGACCTCTACGGACGGTTGGTTGTTCTGGGTGCCACAGTCATCGATCCCATCGACCTCGTGCTCGAATGGGCGGACACGATGGCTCTCGCTGGCGAGCCGGATCTCGCGCAAAAGCAGATTGAGGCATTGCGTGCGAAGCGGCCGGAAGACGAGCGCATTGTCGCACAGATGATAACCATGGCCGCTCGAGCTGGTGACACAGCAACTGTCGTCAATCTGCATCGTGCTCTGGTGGAAGCCAAGCCCGCGGACATCGATCGCAAAATTCGGTTTGCAGCCGCCCTCAATGACGCCGGTGATTTCATGCAAGCGCAGCAATTCCTCGACGACTTGTTCAAGGCCAACAAGGAGGCCCGCAACGCTGCGGCGCTAGCGCAGCTTGGGCGTGCCTGGGTCACGCGGGAACCATTCCGTGCCAAAGAGCTCTTTAACGAGTCATTGTCGTTGAAAGAGAATGTCGGCACCTATGTGTTGCTCGGCGAGCTCGAGGCGGGCAGGGAGAAATTCAAGGAAGCCAAGAAAGCATTCGAGAAGGCGTTGTCCCTAAACCCACAACTCACGGGAGCACAAATCCAGCTCGCACGTGTCGCAATAGCGGAGGGCAGCTTGCCAGAGGCGGTCAAGAGGCTCGAGAAAGTCTTGGGGAAGGATCCGACAAACTACGACGCCATTTTGTCACTCGGTGACGCCTATCTCGGTCTCAGCCGACCCGCTGACAGCGCCGTGCAATACGAGATAGCGGTGACCTTACGCCCCGGCAACCTTGACCTGTTAATGAAACTCGCGCTGCTCCAATTGCAACGCCTCGCCCGCACCGATGAGGCGATTACCACCCTGCAGAAGGTCATTACACGCGATCCCGAGCGCTCCGTGGCCTACTACCATCTTGGTATGGCCATGAAGGACAACGGTAATACAGTGGGTGCTGTCACCAATCTACAGAAGTACCTCGATCTCGCTCCCGACGGAGAATGGGCACCCGACGCAAAGAAGATTCTCGACGATCTCAACTGAAATACATTTCAACCATGACTCACAACCGTCAAGCCGACGGTCTGTCTCATTGCAAGAAGACGAAGAAACACCATGATCGACCATCGCGCCCTCATTGATGACCCACAAGGCATTCTCGCCCAACTGCGTCGTCGTGGAATCGATTCAGCCACTGTCGACGACCTCACCCGACTCGTTGAAACCCGCCGGGAGGCCATTCAGAGGGTCGAAAAAATGCGACACGACCTCAAAGTGACCAGTGGTGAGGTTCAACAGAGGGCCAAATCCGGTGACATGGAAGCGGTGGACAGTGCGCGGGCGCAGCTCAAGTCTCTCAAGGCAGAAATCAAAGACGGCGAAGATCTGCAACAGAAGGTAGAGGCTGAGCTCGAGAACCATATCCTCACTGTCCCAAATCTGCCACAAAGTTCCGTTCCAGATGGACCGGACGAGTCGCACAACCGTGTGGAACGAACCGTGGGTGCGCCCACCCAATTTGACTTCGAGCCCAAGCCCCATTGGGAGGTCGCCGAAAAACTCGGCATCCTCGATTTCGAGCGCGCCACAAAGATGAGCGGCTCACGCTTTGCTGTGTATTTTGGCGCTGGGGCCCGTCTTGAACGCGCACTCATCAACTTCATGCTCGATGTCGCCGCGGAGAATGGTTACACCGAAGTGCTCCCTCCTATATTGGTTCGACGTGAGGCCATGCTCGGCGCGGGTCAGTATCCCAAGTTCATCGGCGAGTCCTTTGAAACCCTCGACAACGAGTACGCGCTCATCCCGACCGCTGAGGTCCCTTTGGCAAACCTTCACCGGGATGAGATCATCCCCGAGGACAAACTGCCATTGCGTTACGCAGCCTTCACACCATGCTTTCGTCGTGAGGCAGGTGCTGCGGGCAAAGACACCCGTGGATTGATTCGCCAGCACCAGTTCAACAAAGTCGAGCTTTTCTCTTACACCACCCCAGAGCAGAGCATCGACGAGCACGAGCGCCTTACCGACAACGCTGAGGAAATTTTGCGCCGCCTTGAGCTCCCGTACCAGGTCATCAGTTTGTGCACGGGTGATCTCGGTTTCACATCGAGCAAGACCTACGACATCGAGGTTTGGTTGCCAGCACAAAACCGCTATCGTGAGATCTCGAGCTGCTCCAACTGCCTCGATTTCCAAGCGCGTCGCGCCCACATACGTTGCCGGTCAACTGACGGTGACAAGAAAGCCAAGCCGCGCCTCGTCCACACCCTCAACGGCTCTGGTCTCGCCGTGGGCCGCACCGTGGTTGCCATCCTCGAAAACTATCAGTGCGCCGACGGCTCCGTCGTCATTCCAAAAGCATTGGTCCCCTACTTCGGCGGTGACAGAATAGCTCTACCCGCCCAGTAGAGCACCTGACCGACATCCACACTGGCCTGGGCACGCCAGACGGGCTCATCCTCGATGATGCGATAGATGGAACCACGGCCGCGTTTTGTAAAGACCACGACAAGCACCCCAGAGTCTGCTTCGCCAATGAGCCATTCTCGCACTTCAGTTGGGCTGGAGTGCTTCGGGTCTGGAGCGATGAGGGCGAATGGCCTGCCGGCGGGCGACGGGAGCTCACACCCGCGGTATTTCTCCCAGGGGCAGGAACATCGGCAAGGGCTCGGGTCGACTCCCAAGTGCTCCCTCGATGACCTCAAAGGGCTCGAAGCCGTAGCGCTCGTAGAACGCAACAGCGTCGGGCTTGGCGTCTACAACCACGCCAACACAGCCCACCGACTCGGCCATGTCGCGGGTGATCTGGAACACTGCGCGCAGGAGCAATTTTCCGACGCCACGACCTTGCGCCGACTGGTCGACCGCGAGACGCGCAAGGCGGAGAATCGGCAAGGGGTAGTGCGGAAGTTTCTTTCGTCTTGTCTTGGGGAGGTCTTCGATCTCGATGTTCCCGCCCGCGATGGTTGCGAAGCCAAGAACGTGCTCTCCTTCCACCGCGATGTAGGTCGCTCCGATGTGATGGCGAAACTGGTTCTGACCGGCAAAACGGCGGAAGAAGCGGTCTAGGTCGATGTTGCCCGATTCGAAATTGGATCGGTCGTCAGCCGGTCTGAGCACTCGAACCTCGACGGATTCAGCCACGACCTACCCGCCCGCCGCGTCGTCGATGAGTTCCTTCATCGCGGCAGTGGGCTTGCGCGGCTTTTCTATTCGTTCGAGGAGCGCCTCTCCGGTTTGGCGCGAAACCACCAACCGTGGCGGGACGACCACATCAGCCGGGAGGGATTCGAGTGCCGAGATGTGGTGCAGCAACGCCGTTTCGATCAGGTAACCCTTTTTGAGACCATGGGCACGGGCATAGCGCTCCAGGCGCTCCTTGGTCTCCGGTGAAATCATCGCTGAAACTTGCGTACTCGACATGCGCATCACCGACCCTTCATACATTAATGTAGTCTTTCCTACCAATAATTTCAAGTGGTCTATTCGAAATCGCTCGGGACGGTCCAAAGAAGGCATCATCGCCAACAATGCGGACGACGTCCAAACGCCTGAACGATGCAAGCTCGCGAATGAAGGATTGGGGACGTTCTGTACGTGCGTGCTGTCTCGAGACGTATCGAGCCCACGTCACTGAGCTCATGCCACGTCAAACATGTCACCCTTGGCCTCAAGCGCCAACAACTCTTCTGCATCGCTACGACGAGTCATGTGGGGGCTGCTCTGCAAGGTATATCGAGTTGCAGAAACCAATAGCCATCATTCCCGCGAGTAAATCCACTGCGGCGTGCAGTGACGTCGTAAAGCATTCCGCCGCGGTCCCGTTGCAGGTGGCCATGCTGGCGGGCCCAGGAGACATTGTCCACCGACGCCATCGCGACCTCGGAGAACTCGTGTGCCCGAGCCCAACAAACCGCATGGTGCACCAACGCCCGTTCCCATTTGATGGGCCGCAACGCGTCACTCGCTCCTTTTTTGCCCTGCAGTTGCCAGATGGTCATGGTCCCATCGTCCATGTCGACATCGAAGCCGAGTGAGGCAATTAGGTGTCCCTCATGGGTGAGGCAGAAATTGTAGGTGGCGTCAAAATAGCGTTCGCTGAACCGACGCCCGTACCGAGTACCGTTGAGACGCAGGTCGTTGGAAATGCCATAGCGATTGAGAGCGACATCATTGAGGACCGAGCTCTGCTTGACGAAACCGCCGAGAGCAGTGAGTCCAATCATTTCATCGGGCTCGTCGCCAAAAGCATCTAGGTGTCCGTGCAGATCCAACATGGGCGCGCGAAACTAACAGAAACCCCGCCCTAAATCTTCACTTTCACAACAATCTTCTTCACCTTTTCCGGTCCAACAATCTGCATGCAAGGACAGTGAAGATCCTGTGGGAAAAACACGGCGAACATGCCTGCCTCGACACGAATCGGCGTTCCATTTCCTGCATAGAATGTGATGTCTTTCTCGGGATTGTATGAAGCAAGTTCAACTTGATTTCTCAAAGTACTATAGCCAATCAACTCCTCACCGTTAACGAGATACTGAATATCGGTATAGATGCGATGCGCTTCCAGTCGGCAATCTTCGGGCTTCTTCAACTCGTATTCGCTCACGAGGGCAAAAACATCATTGCCCAGAACGTCGTGACGACCAGCACCAAGTGCAGCCAAGTCCGTGCCTTTCAAGAAATCAAAACCCATCTTCAGATTTTCGCTCATGCGGGAGTAGAACGCGGCGTTTTCGAGTTTGTCCAGAATCATGAAGTCCTCACCTCAACGCATAACCGTAATTCGATTGCACACCTTCTGTGGCGGAAGGAATGCGAATACAGAAGTCTGTCTCAGCTGCGCAAAAAAGCAGTGACGACGCGGCTGTGGCCCTGCAAATCCCTGCCAATCTTGATCTCATCCCACACGCCAGCATCACCCAAGAGAGCGAGCGCCGTCTCGCGTTGGTCGTGGCCGATCTCGAAGGCCAACAGACCCTTCGGCCGCAGATGAGTGGGCGCCTCGACACACAGACGACCGATGATTGCACGACCGCCGTCGTCGGCAAAGAGAGCTTCGGCCGGCTCGTATTCTTTGACCTCGGGGTCGAGCTGTTCACGGATGGCTGGGTCGATGTACGGGGGATTGCACACCACTACGTCGAAGGCATCACGACCTTCAAGGGGAGCGAATAGATCACCGTGTAAGATCTCGACTCGCTCGGTGAGCTCATGGGTAGCGATGTTTTCCTTGGCGATAGCGAGAGCCGCCACAGAAATGTCAGTCGCGACCAACAACGATTCTGGGATCTCTTTGGCCAAAGCAATAGCGATGGCACCGCTTCCTGTACCAATATCAACAATAGAAGGCGCTTCGATGGCATTATCGCGAACCCAGTCGCGAACGGCATCGACGAGGTGCTCGGTCTCGGGGCGAGGTGTCAGCACGTCGCGGGTGACCCGCAGCTCCACGCCGTAGAATTCCTTCTTCCCTAAGATCTGTGACACCGGCTCGCGGGCGGCGCGCCGTTTCACACTCGCCTTGTAGGCCTCACGTTCCTCTGTTGTGAGCGGCTTGTCGAAGTGGGTGTAGAGATAGATGCGGTTCACATCCAATACGGCAGCGAGTAAGACCTCGGCATCGAGGCGTGCTGACTCCACACCCTTTTTGACAAAATGTTGCTGCGTCCAGGTGAGAATGCGAGCAATGGTCCAGGTCTCAGTCATCCCCAGTTGAGCTTCTCATTTGCCGCCGGTCTTGAGTGCCTCGGTTTGGTAATACGTCCGCAAGGAAACGACGAGATCCTCAATTTCGCCATCGAGGAGCTTGGGCAGGTTGTGCATGGTGAGGCCAATGCGATGGTCGGTGAGGCGATCCTGGGGGAAGTTGTAGGTACGGATCTTGTCCGAGCGATCGCCGCTCTTGACCATACTGCGCCTTTGTGCGGTGAGCTCGGCATCTTGCTCGGCCTGCTTTTTGTCGAGCAAACGGGAGCGCAGGACCTTCATCGCTTTGGCTTTGTTCTTGATTTGACTCTTCTCGTCCTGACAAATAACGATCATGCCGGTTTCGAGGTGGGTGATGCGAACCGCGGAGTCGGTGGTATTGACCGATTGTCCGCCTGGTCCACCTGCACGACACACATCGATGCGAATGTCCTTTTCTTGAATGTCAATGTCGATGTCCTCCGCTTCCGGGAGAACGACCACCGTGACTGCCGAAGTGTGAATGCGACCTTGGGTCTCTGTTGCGGGAACGCGTTGCACGCGATGTACGCCGGACTCGTACTTCATATTCGAGTAGACGCTGTCACCCTCGAGAAGAACGATGACTTCTTTGAAGCCACCTTGAGAACCTTGTGAGACCGACATCGTGTCGACCTTCCAACGCTTCTCTTCGGCGTAACGCATGTACATGCGAAAGAGGGCGCCAGCGAACAGACAGGCTTCGTCACCGCCTGTGCCCGAGCGAATCTCGAGAATGACATTCTTGTCGTCGTTGGGGTCTTTGGGAAGGAGCAGGAGTTTTATCTTCTCAGAAAGCGCTTGGCGTTGCACTTGAAGACCCAGAACCTCCTCTTTGGCCATGGTCACGAGCTCAAGGTCAGCTTCGGTCGCGATGATTTCGCGATTGCCCTCGAGCTCTGCCTCAACCTTCTTGAGCTCACGAAAAGCACTGACGACCTTGCCCAGCTCACGATGCTCACGGCCGAGGTCGCGCAACAGGTTTGGGCTTCTGGAAGTTTCGGGCTCGGAGAGTTTTTGATTGAGCTCGTCGTAGCGGGACTCGATCTCAGCAAGCTTGGTGAGCATGGTCATACCAACCGACTGCAGACGTCAGCAAAATCTCTATACACGACAACGTTTTCAGGCTCGGCCTTCTCTTCTTTGACCTTGTCGCGGGCGATTGCAGCCTTGAGTGAAGAGATGGACACCTCGAGCATCTCGTCGGTAGGCTCACGGGTGGTCAGTCGCTGCATGAGAAACCCGGGCGAGACCAGAGCCCGCACCCAACGATTGTTGAGATGCTTCGACGCCCAACGATTGAGCTCATAGGCAAATCCCGCCACCGGCAACAACAACGGGATCTTGATGAGGACCGCAGCAAAATGACTGGTCCAGCCTTCACCCAACCAAGGAATCAGCGGGAACACGACAGCAAAGAGGAGAATTGCCACCACCACCACCACCAGCAGAAAGCTCGTGCCGCACCGTGCATGGAAGGTGGTGTACTTGCGAGCGTGCTCGACATCGAGGGGATCGCCGGCTTCGTAGGTGGCGATGACCTTGTGTTCCGAACCGTGGTACATAAACACCCGCCGAATGTCGGGAATCATCGAGAGGAGACTCAGATAGGCGACAAAGATCGCGAGCTTGAACCCGCCTGCCACCAAATGAAACGCCAGGGACTTGAGCGCCAAACCGCCGAGCCACCACCCCACAAGCATCGTGAGGCCATGGGGCAGAGCAACAAAGAGACCAATGCCGAGGGCAATGGCGAAAATCATCGCCAGGGTGGTTCCTAGGCTCGAGGATTCCTTGTTCGCTTCTTCTTTGCCAGCCTGAGAATCTGCGGCACCGTCGCCGCTTGCTTTAGCTTGCGCTCTCTCTTGTTCCTTCTCGCCCAGCTCAGCCTGCTCGGCGGAAAAGCCCAGGGCCGCATAACCTGCACAGAGGGTTTCGATGAGCACAACAATGCCACGCAAACCGGGGATCTTGAAAAACGGAACCTTCTCGGCGATGCTGACGAACGTTCGGTCTTTGACGATAATTTCGCCGTTCTGCCGACGCACCGCCACGGCGAGCCCCGACGCAGCGCGCATCATCACGCCTTCGAGGACGGCCTGACCACCAACATTGGTAGGGGCGGGCATAGGTTTCGTTAGGGCGCTGAAAGCCCCAAACATCTACTGCGCGCGGCGATACTTGCGGTTGAACCTCTCAACGCGGCCTTCAGCGTCGATCAGCTTCTGCTTGCCAGTGAAGAACGGATGGCAGCCCGAACAGATGTCGATTTTGAAGTCGCCACGAATCGAGCGTGTGTCGATAACATTGCCGCAGGCACATATAATCTGTGCTTGCTTCAACTCTGGATGGATACCTGCCTTCATCTCAAACCTCTCTGGGGAGGCGACTAACTAGGGGATCTGGCCCCCCCATGTCAAGGGCAAGATGACAGGAAATCCCCTTTGTTTTTGGGTGGGATGGGTCAGCTTCCCAGTTACCGGCAACTGCTTCACGTGTCGAGGTGGAAGGTTCGGTAGGCGGCGCGCAGGGATTCTTCGACTTGCACAAATTTCTCAAAGGGACCGGCGCTCTCGAGAACAATGATGGCGTCATCGATGACGAAGAGACACTGGCTGAGCACCCAGTCCTCGGCACCATGGGGCAGGATGAACTCAATGGCGCATCCGTCGAGGCCCGTTTGGGTCTGAAAACAGTCCTCGTGCTTGAAGGCGTACCCGCGCTCCTCGAGGTGGCGCTTCATCGCGTCGACCCAAAACAGGAGGTCAGCCTTGGGGTAGTTTTCGATGGTTCGACTCTTGAGCATGACACCGTCGGCGGTGATCATCTTGAGATCGTCGGCGTCGTGAAAACGGCGAAAACGGTCCGGCGTGTCGATGTTGAAGGAGAGGCAGCCGCCGAGGGCGAGCATCGCAGTCGCCACGGCCAAAAAGTACACCACGGTTCTGCGTACCTGTCGGATAGCCTGTCGGATGAATCCGAATTCGGTTGTTTGCATTTGATTGCGCGTGTGCATGTCTGAACGCCTGTCGAAACTCATGTCTGAACGCCTGTCAAAACTCATGTCGGAACGCATGTCAAAACTCCCTGATGAAGCGCGGTAGCTCGACGTTGTTAAGCCACGCAAACGGCGACTCGACATAGACAATCTCCTGACGGGCGCGATATTGGAATGAAAGATTGATCACTGCCCATTGCGCCCGCTCTGTCTCGACTCGGAGTCTGCCTTTGGCTTGCTCGATCTCGCTGACCAGTTGTCCCATGGTCCGCTCAATGTTCAACGTCGAGCTCAGATCTGATTGATTCACCAAGGTCTCGAGCCGCTCGAAGATTTCCTGTTTGGACCTGAGCGCCCCCTCAAGCTGGGCTATCTCTTGGGTAAGGTCTGTGCGCTGAATGGCCTTGGAGATCACCAACCCATGCACAGTCATTGTCTTGATGGCCTCGGATAGATTCTCTGGCGGCACCTTGAGATCGAGGCGGTTGTCGGTAACCAACACATGGAATCCACCAAGACCTTTGACCTCTTCGAGGATCTGCTTGCGAATCTTTTCCACATGCACGACCTTGAGGACGACGTCGGCCTTGAGAGCCGTGGCACGTGCCATGGTTGCGCCTTGGGTGCCGGGCGTGGCGGACGACGCCTCTTCGGCCGCAGCGGTTTGGGGAAACAGCAGTGCCGGTAGGACCCCCAACACCA
>Ga0208961_1000456_pt1 | contig 17572 bp, 13 predicted proteins | sample RifOxyB3_FD_184034 | JGI IMG/M metagenome (GOLD analysis project Ga0208961, IMG submission 184034) | Groundwater microbial communities from Rifle, Colorado - Rifle Oxygen_injection B3 (SPAdes) | ecosystem: Environmental > Aquatic > Deep subsurface > Groundwater | place: Rifle, Colorado, United...
CCCGCCACTCTGGAGGGCCTGCTGTCTCACTAAATCGACACGCCCTTCAGGTGGAAGTGACAGGCGAGCTTCCGCCTGAAGGCGGGACTCTGACCCGGGCGTCCGGATTGCGAAACGACCGAGTTTCATGGTACCTCACGACTCCAATGGCGCGTCCTCTGGTCATCTTCTAGAGCGTGAACTCTAACGGGCAGCGTTCGGGGATGTGGCTGGAGTTCACCATAGCACGGGGCATCAGCCGCCTCAGGAGAAGAACCTCTTCGCCTTCTTCATGAACGTCTTCCGGCGCGGGTAGACGCGTTCGTCGCAGGCTTCGGCAAACTCTTCAAGTTTGCCCTTTTGCTCCGCGGACAACTCCGTCGGCACCTCGACGATGATGCGCACGTGCTGGTCGCCGCGTCCGTGTCCGCGCAGGGACGGAATGCCCTTGCCGCGCAACCGAAGGACGGTCCCGCTCTGCGTGCCAGCCGGGACCTGCAGTTCAGCCGGTCCGGCGACCGTGGGGACTTTGACGGTTCCGCCCATGGCGGCGACGTGGAAGGAGATGGGGACTTCGCAGAGCAGGTCTTCCCCCTCGCGGACGAACAGATCGTGTTCCCGGACGTGGATGACCACGTACAGGTCGCCGGTCGGGCCTCCGCGCCGGCCGGCCTCGCCTTCGCCGGAGATGCGGAGTCTGGACCCGGTGTCCACCCCGGCGGGGATGTGGAGCTGGATCGTCTTTTTCTTGCGTAGGCGTCCTTCGCCGTGGCACTGTGTGCAGGGGGATTCGACGGTTTCACCCGCGCCGCCACAGCGCGGGCATGGAGTCCGGACGCTGAAGAAGCCCTGGGTCATGCTGACATGGCCTGAGCCGCGGCAGTGCGCGCAATGCCGCCGGGAAGTGCCTGGCTCGCAGCCTGCGCCGTGGCAGCGGTCACAGGTCTCCGCCCGCGGGATCTCAATCTGCTTGTCCATGCCGTAGACCGCGTCTTCGAACTCGATCTGCAGGTCATAGCGCAGGTCGGCGCCGGGTTGGGGGCCACTGGCGGGTCGCCCTGCGGCGCCACCGAAAAAACTGTCGAAAATACTGCCGCCAAAGACTTGACTGAAGACGTCGAACGGGTCCACATTGGGCCCGCCGCGCCGGCCCCGCGTGTAGGTTTCGTGTCCGAACTGATCGTACTGGCGACGTTTGGCCTCGTCGCTCAGCACGTCGTAGGCGGCGGAGACTTCCTTGAATGTCTCCTCGGCCTCCTTGTTCCCCGGGTTCTTGTCGGGGTGGTACTTCAAGGCCAGTTTGCGGTAGGCCTTCTTGATGTCTTCGGTCGAACTCGAGCGTTCGACACCGAGTATTTCGTAGTAGTCTTTCGACATAAATGATGCTCCGCGGTCGCGTTTCGGCAGCGCCAGGTGCGGCTCACGGGTTCTGTTGTGGTGTTGAGCCGTCCGCCGTTCCCGCCGCGTCCGGCACCCCGGAACTTACGACGACAACCGCGGGGCGCAAGAGGCGCTCACCAACGCGGAACCCGCATTTCCATACGCGCACGATTTTGCCTGCAGGAACGTCTGCCGACGGTTCCTGCGCCGCCGCCTCGTGCGCCGCGGGGTCGAACACTTCCCCGGCGGGCATGACGGTCTCGATTCCCAGGCTGCTCAGGGCACGGGAGAACTCGTTGGTGATCATCTCCATGCCCTGCAGCAGGGCTTGCATGTCCGTGCTGGTCTTCGCGTGGTCCCTGGCGATCAGCAGGTAGTCATAGACCTGCAGAAACTCCTGTGCGGTCATGGCCTTGGTCTGCTCGCGCAGTTCCGCGAAATCACGTTGTATCCGCTTGCGGTAGTTGTCGAACTCCGCCCTGCAACGTAGGTACTTGTCCAGGGTCTCCGCCAGGTGAGACTCCAGTTCGGCCGTCGGCGACGGTGTGACGGGATCCTGGCCTTCGCCGGTCGCCGGGGCGCCGGGGGGGACGGGCGGAGTTGGTTGTCCCGCAGGCTCCGTCTGGCCGGCCTCCGGGGCGGGAACGTGATTGTCGTTTCCTGTGCCGTTTTTCTTGCTCATGACTCCGTGTTACTACTCAGGTTATGCAGCCGATACGGCGGCGTTCATCGTTGAAGCATGGGTTCGTCACACCGGTCAGGGGATTGCCTTTTCGGCGGTTTCCCGGACCCCTTCTGCAGTCGGTCGCGCGAATCCCGTCGTGGCTTCCGACGCCGCGACGGTGGTGGGGAGTGCTTGGCCTCTCTGGAGAACAATCAGGTCGGCCAGGATACGACAGGCCTCGTTCAGGACCGGGTCATTGGCGGGGGTCTCGGTGTCCTTACTTTTGCCGCTGAGGTGTTTGCGGGTTCGCCGGTTACCGAGATCCTTGATGCGTTTGGACCACTCATCCTCCTGTTTCTGGAGCTGGATGCGATCCTCTTTGCGCAAGGGCTGTTCGGTGCGCTTGCGCTGTTCGCCGAATTCCTTGAACATGGGGATGAGTTTCTGGAACTCGGGGTCAAGGTTGACTCGGGCCTGGGACCGCTCCTTTAGCTTGGGCAGGAACGGTTCGACATCGACGTCGCGTTCGACGGCCAGCGGCGCGATGTCGTCCCACGGCAGTGCGTGTGGCAGGTGCGATTCGCCCAGTTCCAGGTAGTCCGTAAACGCGGGGAAGACAATGTCCGGCGTGACTCCGCGCACTTGTGTCGAACCACCCGAGACACGGTAGAATTTCGCCATGGTGAACTTCAGGGACCCGGCCTTGATGTCCTTCAGGGCGGAGTTGCGCTGCAGTTTCTGGTCCAAATGGTACACGGTCTGCACGGTGCCCTTGCCGTGGGTCTGCTGTTCGCCGACGATCACTCCACGGTGATGGTCCTGAATGGCGGCAGCCAGAATCTCGGAGGCGGAGGCGCTGAGGCGGTCCACCAGAATGATCAGGGGGCCGCCGTAAGCTTCCGACTCGTCCGGGTCGTCGCGGCGCTGGATGCTGCCGCCCGCTTTACGGACTTGCACGACCGGGCCTTTACCGAAAAACAGGCCGGCCAGGGTCACCGCTTCCTCGAGACTGCCGCCGCCGTTGCCGCGCAGGTCCAGAACGAGTCCGTCCACCGGGCCATCCTTGGCCGCCTGGTCGATGAGTTGGTGCGTATCGCGCGTCGAACTCTTGTATTCGTCCTGACCTTTGTTCTTGGCCGTAAAGTCGGCGTAGAATGAAGGCAGCGAGATAGTCGCGACGCGTGCGATGGTGGATGGATCAGGTTTGGCGTCCTGGGCCGTGGCTGGGAGCGGCACCGAGAGAGTCTCCATTTTCGCTTCCTGTTCGGTCAGTTTCACTTCGTCCCGAACCAGGTCGATGATGACCGGCACGCTCCCGAACGGTTTGCCGGCTTCCCAGATGGTGAGGTAGACGCGCGTTCCTTTGGTGCCGCGGATCAGTTTCACGGCCTTGCGCAGCGGCGTATCGACGATATCGACCGGTTCGTCTTCTTTCTCCTGTCGCACCTGCAGGATGCGGTCGCCTTCTTTGAGCCGGCCGTCGAACTCCGCCGGGCCGCCGGGCAGGACTCCGGCCACCTTGACATAGCCGTCGTCGACGGAGAGCAGGGCGCCGATGCCTTCCAGCGACAGTTTCATGGAGATGTCAAAGTCTTCCTCAGTGTTGGGCGCCATGTAGCTGGAGTGGGGATCATAGACGCCCGTGAGTGCGGAGAGGTAGATTTCCAGCACGTCGATGCTTTCCCGGCTTTCCACTTGGTGGAGGTAGGTCTCGAATGACTTCAAGGTGCGCTCGGAGGGGGTTTCGGTTGGTTTCGCGGCAGCCGCGGTTGTACCGGGGAGCGTGGTCACCGTTGGGCCTTCAGTCCCGGCAGTTGGGGCGGGCGTCGGAACGTCACCGGTTGTGGGTGCCGGCTGCACCGCGGCGCCCGGCGCCGGTTGCGGCTGCGCGGCCGAGTCCGGAAGCGGTGCCTGGGGCGACTGCGCCGTGGGCGCTGGCTCTTTATCCTTCGGTTCCGTTTCTCTTTGTACGGGTACGTCCAGGTCTTCCTCCTGGGTCACGGCTGCCGTCTCGCCCATGATATCGTAAATGAGCAGCTTGTTCTTTAGGCGTTTGCGCCACAGCTCATCCATCTCCTCCTGCGTTTTGCACCACGGCTGCTTGGTGCGGTCCACCTCCAGGAACTCCTCCACGTTGAAGTCAAAGGGTTCCTGGAGTCGTTTTCTGCAGTACTCGACTCGTTCGCGGACGCGCTGCAGGAAGCGGGCGTAGACGTCGAACGCGAAATCGATGTTGCCTTGGAGCAGAAGGTCATCGAGGATCAGTTCGTAGCTTCGGAACTCCTCGATGTCGGAGGCGAGAAAAAAGCTGTGGTTGCTGTCGAGCTTCTGGAAGTAGTCCTCGAAGAGCTGCTTCGCGATCTGGTCGTCCAGATTGTGCTGCGAATAGTGATTGCGGGAGATGATGCCGGCGACCACTTTGGTGATGATGCGCTCCGCCGGTGTGGCCCGCGGCATAGGCGGCGGCGTGACCGTCGTCTCTGCGGCCCAGGCGCTGCACGCGCCGAGAACAAGCACGGCAAGCAGGCTTCGGCAGAACTTGACGCTAGTAGCTGGACCAGCGCATGCTCGAGACGGGTCTAGTTGTTGCAGCATATGGTCCACCCTGATTCCTGGCCGATACGCGAGAACACCACCACAGTCCTGCTTACCGTTCACGAGCCGGTCGTCAGGACACATCGTCCTCTGGATTGCGCGATCGACTGCGAAAGGACAATTTAATGCCTATTAGACGCGCTCGCGAGTCGGGAGTTCCAGGTAATGGTAATACGTCCGCGGCTTCCGGGGCGTCCCCAGCGGTCACGCCAAGGTGAAACTGGCAACGACGCTTCCTGAGCCCGCGAGGACGCGGGCGCTCCAAAGTCAGACCCCGCGTCAGACCCTGGAGCGCCCGCGTCCTCGCGGGCTCAGGTCTCCTTCAGTTTCAGGGTACCCCACGACTGTAAACTCGCGTTCTCTGGCAGACTTTGTGACGATCGCAACGACGCTTTTCGAGTGTCGGGGGGGCGGACTTCAGCAATCAGCAATCAACGATCAGCAATCGGCGTCGGGCTTGGTTCCGGCTACGCCGGGTTAGGAGCGAAAGGTGCAACGCTCACTCCCCCGGGCGCCGACGCCCAGACGGAACGAACCGAATGCTCTGGACCTGTGCGTCCGTGAACGTGCGAACGGCCTTTTCCAGGTCGGCCTTCCGTTCGCGTTCAAGGACGTACTGCAGTGTGACGTTTTTGACTTCCACGTGGAGCGTCTTGCCGCGAAGGGCTACGGGCGCGGTGGCCTTGGCCAGGTCTGAACCGACGACTTGCGGCCAGTGCAGGCGGACCTGGTCGAGCAGTGGGACCCGCTGCCGGGCGAGGTCGTAGATGACCTCATCAATCGCCGCGCTGATGGGTTGGGCGGGTTGTTGCCGGGCGGTGATCTCGCCCGGGGCAAGGGTCTCGCCGAACCAGGCCTGCATGCAGTCTTCGCGCCGTTGTTCCAAGCGCGTGGGTCTGCGTCCCTCATGGGTGCGGTGACGGTTGCCCTTGCGGTCCAGCCAGAACGGACCGGCGGAAACTGGGTTTTGGGCCTTCTGTCGTGCCATGGTTCGTCGGGGAGTTACGGGGCTTTCGGTTGGATCGGAGTTGGGTGTCATTGGGTACTGACCTAACGTAGTTTGGAGGTGCCCGGGTTCAAATGCGAGTGGTGAAGACCGCCGGTGTGTCAAGCCGCAGAACCACCCCGCGTTGGACCGGAACTGGCAGTGTCCAGGTCAGGGCTGTTTCAAGATCTGGCGCCGCGTCTCGGAAGGCCACACCTCCGCGCACACCTGGTAGGGGCGGCCTGTCCTCAGGCCGCCCCCCCCGGCGTGGGGACACGCCGGGGGTACTCGCTGCACGCGACGGTCACGAATCTTGAAACAGCCCTGTGTCCAGGTCCGGACTGCTTCCATTTTGGTTTGAATGGGACTAAACTAACGGCCGTCAAACTGGCGAAACAGGTTGGCGGCGAGGGCGCGCTTGGTCGTGCGATGGGGAAGGGCGGGCGGTCATATACAATGAAGGTGCTTTCCCATGATGCTGACATGGCGTGAACGACGGGTGTGGTGCGCTCTCGCGACGTGGGCCCTGCTCGCCGGTATGGCCGGGTCGGGAGCGCTCGGGCAGGCGGCGACGCCAAAGGCGCGGGCCCCGGACTGGTCAGGCTGGCGCGGGCCGAACGGGACGGGGGTCACGGCGGATTCAAACTGGAGTCCAGCTAAACTGAACGGCAAAGCGGAGGTGGTTTGGCGGGCCAACGTCGGTGACGGTTACTCGGCGATCAGCGTCAGTGGCAAGAATGTCTTTACGATGGGGAACCGGGACGGCAACGACGTTGTCTGCTGTTTAAGCGGCGGCAGCGGGGAAGAGGTCTGGACTCACTCGTACCCATGCGCGCCGGGCAGCTATCCCGGTCCGCGCGCGACGCCGGTGATTGACGATGGCCGTGTCTATGCGTTCAGCCGTGAGGGGCAGTTGTTTTGCCTCGAGGTGGACACGGGTAAGGTGGTGTGGCAGAAGCACTGCGCCAGGGACCTGAAGGCGGGCGCGCCGCAGTGGGGCTTCGCGTCCTCTCCGGTCATTGCGGGCGAACTGGTTCTGGTCAACGCGGGCGATCACGGCGCGGCATTCAACCGCAAGACGGGTTCGGTCGTGTGGGCCAGTGACGGCGGCATCGGGAACTACTCCTCGGCGGTGTTGTTCTCCCCCGGCGACAAGAACCAGGTCGCTTTTTTCGGTAAGACCGACATTCAGGCGATGGACCTGGCTACGGGGAAGAAGCTGTGGTCCTTCCCATGGCAGACCAGCTACGACGTTATGGCGGCTGACCCGATCGTTTCCGGCAACCGCATGTTCATCTCGTCCGGATACAAGAAGGGCGGTGTCATGCTGGATTTCGCGAAAGGCAGTCCTCAGGAGGTCTGGACCGCACCGAACATGGGCACGCAGTTCAGCAGTTGCGTGCTGTTCGAGAAACACCTCTACGGCATTGACGGGAATGCCGGGTCCGGGGCCCTCCGGTGCCTGGACTTCGACAGCGGCAAGGAGAAGTGGAGTCAGAACGTCGGCTTCGGTTCGCTGATCATTGCGGATGGGAAGCTGATCGTGCTGAACGAAGCGGGGCGTCTGTTCGTGGCGGAGGCGTCGCCGACTGGATACAAAGAGCTGGCGCACTGCGAGGCGCTGCCCGCCAAGGGCGCCAAGTGCTGGACGTCTCCGGTCCTGTGCAAGGGCCGGCTGTTCCTGCGCAACAGCAAGGGCGACGTCGTCTCGATCGACGTGAGCAAGTAGGTCCACCGTTCGTCCGGGTGGCGCGGAACGGCGGTCGGGAGCGTTCTGCTGTGGGCCATACCGTAGTGCGTCGGCGCCCGGAGACCAGCGTTCCCGCACCGCGCGAAAAGCCGGCGGCCACAGGTATCCGCCCGTCCCTTCCTCCTGTCCCCCGACGCGTTGGGGGGGGGGGCGTCAGTGGACGGTGGGCACCCGGCCTCCTGACCCGGTGCGATGTGGTGCCGTGGCCGAGACAGGCCAGGCCGGGAGACCTGGCATCCACCTTGGTCGCGCCACGCGATTTCCCACCTTCACTCCCATGAAACTCGAATCCGGACCGCGTGAACGCGGTACTACAAGCCTCGTTCCGCGGACGGCCAGGTTCGTAGTACCGCCTTCAGGCGGTCTTGGTGCATCGTCGCCAGTTTCACTCCGAGATGACCGTCCGGTCCGCCGCCCGGGGGACGCTGTCGCATGGCCGCGTTGGGGCCGTGCGCACTTGACAACGCGGCCGGGGTGTTGTATTATTCGCACAATAACGAACATAATCAACCATCAACGGAATACGGTCCTGGGGCGAAAGGAAAACGCGCAGATGACAGGCAAGGACATGCGGTTTGGGAGGTTGTTCGGCGACTCGGGTAAGGCGGTGGTGGTGGCGTGCGATCACGGCATGTTTGACGGTCCGCACGCGGGCATGGAGGACATCGCGGGGATGCTGGGGCGGCTCGGGACCGGCCCGGACGCCATTCTCCTGTCGCCCGGCATGTTGCGGCACACGGGCGCGTACTTCGCGCGGCGTGATGCGCCGGTGGCGATCACACGCATCAATTTCAACAGCGTGTTTGCGTTCACGTGGGGGTACAAAGGCGCGGTGATCTCGAATCTCTACCAGCCCGAGGACGCGCTGGCGGCCGGCGCTGACGCTGTGCTGGTGTGTCTGACGCTGAAGACGGGCAGCGAGGAGCGCGACGCCCGCAATGCGGAGATCTTCGCCGACCTGTGTCTGAAGGCGCACAAACTGGGACTTCCGGTCATGGCGGAGTATTTTCCGCACAGTCACATGACGAAGTCGGCGGCCGCGTTTCACGAGGAAATCCTCATCGGTTGCCGCATGGTTTCGGAACTCGGCGCGGACTGCATCAAGACGTTCTTCACGAACAAGTTTGAGGAGGTGACCTCGAAGTGCCCGGTGCCGATCTTGGGCCTGGGCGCGGAGAAGACGCCTACGGACTTGGGCGCGTTGCTGTTGGCGGAGAAGGAAGTACGTGCCGGCGCCTCGGGCGTGGTGTTCGGGCGCAACGCGATTCAGGCGTCGAACCCGCCGGCGTTCGTCGCGGCCCTGCAGGACGTCGTCAAGCGCGGCCTGACCGCGAAGCAGGCGGTAAAGAAGCACGGGCTGACGAAGTAGCGGCCCATCGCCGTCGGCCCGCTCGATGAGTCCGATGATCTCGATGATCCCGAAGATCCCGATCCGTCCGCTCCCCCCGTCCCAGGAGAGGCCCCATGGCAGCAGCACCGTCAGCACCAGCCGCGCCGCCTCCCAGGCCGCAACTGCAGATGCTCTGGCCCGAACGGCTCGTGAACGCACCGCCGCCGGTTGACTTGGCCGCGGGCTACGAGCTGTGCGTCTTCCAGGATTCGGACCTGCCCGGCTACCTGGCGCTGATGGAGTCGGCGGGCTTTATCGGCTGGACGCCGGAGAAGTTCATGCAGAATTCCGGCGGTGCGCTGCCGGATGGGATCTTCGTGATCAAGCACGTGGCATCGGGTGCGGTGGTGGCGACGGCCATGGCTAACCACCGAGCGCAGCCGCTGCACCGGTTCGGTGGCGAACTGGGTTGGGTCGGCGCCAGTCCCGCGCATCAGGGCAAGGGTTTGGGCCGGGCCGTCTGCTCGAATGTGGTGCGCTGTCTCCTCGAGCGGCACTACCGGCGTATCTACCTGCAGACGGACGACTGGCGTCTGGCCGCGGTCAAGACGTACCTGGGAATGGGTTTCGTGCCGTTCTTGCACGCTGAGGACATGCCGGAGCGCTGGCGTGCGGTGTGCGCTCAGCTCAAGTGGCCGTTCACGCCCGACGTGTGGCCACAGGTTGTCCGGAAGGTCGAGGAGCAGAAACCGGCATGAGTTGGAACTCGCGGCAGAACGAGATCCTGGACCTGCTCGGGCGCGAAGGCGAGGTCGTTGTCGAGACGTTGGCGGCGCAGTTCGGCGTCAGCGAGATGACGATCCGACGTGACCTCACCCGGTTGGCGCGTGCCGGCAAGCTCAGCCGCACGCATGGCGGCGCCATGCCGTCGCGTGCCGGGATTGTCGAATTCAGCTTTCAGGAGAACCTGAACCGCAACGCGGAACAGAAGCGCGCCATTGCGCAGGCGGCGGCGCGGGCGGTGCAGCCGGGTATGACGGTGCTGCTGGACACGGGCAGCACGACGCTCGAGGTGGCGCGCGCCATCGCCGGCTTGCCGAAACTTACGGTTCTGACCACGTCGCTGATGATCGCCGCCGCGTTGCACACGCAGGAGAGCATCGAGCTGATCCTGCTCGGCGGTACGGTGCGGAAGGACAGCCCCGACCTGTCCGGGCCGTTGACCGAGGAGAACCTGGGTCGGTTCCGGGTCAATCTCGCAGTGCTTGGCGCCGACGGTGTCTCGGCGGACGGCGTATTCACCGAGAGCATGAACGTGGCGCGGGTATCGCGCGCCATCGTCAAGGCTGCGGAGCGCGCGGTGCTGACGATCGACGGCAGCAAGTTCGGCCGAGCGGCGCTGGTGCGCTACGCCGAGTGGCAGGATTTCAACCAGGTCATCACGGACAAGGGCGTGCCGGCGCAGGTCCGCAAGTGGTTGAACCGCAAAGGCCCGGAGGTGGTGTATGCCTGAGCGCAACGCGGCTCGACGCAAGGCGCCGCCTGAAGGGCGTGTCGATTTAACCACCTCAGATGCGCCACCACGCCCAAAGTGGCCGGACCGGCTCGGTCCGGCGTGCGGGAGCGAGCCGCTCCCGCCACCCTGGAAGGCCCGCTGCCGCACCCCATCGACGCGCCCTGAATGCGGGACTACGAACCTGGGCGCATCCCGCGCGCCGGTTCGCGCTCGTGGTTCCGCGTTCACGCGGTCCGGTGCCGCCTGTATGCGCGGGGCAAGCGCGACGGCCTCCCGCGGCGTGCTGGTCGGGATCGATCTGGGCACGACCGCGCTCAAGGCGGCGGCGTTTGAAGCCGGTGACGGCACGGCGCTGGCCGTGGCGTCGCAGCGGCTGCCGGTCCATGTCGAAAGTGATGGAACGCGCGAACAGACGTCGGAGGCTATTTGCCAGGCCTTGAAGGACGTCGGCGCGACGCTGAAAGCGCGGCTGGGTTCGCGCTGGCGCGAGGTGCGCGGCGTCGGTCTGGGTGCGCAGGGCGGCAGCGGCATGATCGTGGACCGCGACACCGGCACGGCCCACACGCCGATGATGCTGTGGAACGACAGCCGCGCGTTCCGGTTCCTGCCCGAGATCGCCGCGCGCAAGGATGCGGCGTACTGGCAGTACCTGGCGCAGCGGCACGGGCCGGGCGCCGGCCTGGCGAGGCTGCACTGGCTGAAGCAGACGCGTCCTGAGTTGTTCACCGAGCGCCGTCTGTACGCCGGGGCAGGGGAGTATGTCTATTTCCTGTTGACCGGAGCCTGGCGGCAGGACGCCTGCAACGCGCTGCAGATCGGCTGTTACCACGTGCCGGAGAACCGGCTCGACGCCGACCCGCTGGCGGTGGTCGGCGTGCCGTTGTCGTTCGTTGCACCGTTGCGGAGCGGCCACGAAACGCACGCGTTGTCCGCGAACGGCGGGACGTTGCTCGACCTCGCGCCCGGCATTCCGGTCGCCGGTCCGTACATGGACCACGAGGCCGGGTACCTGTCCGCCGCGCGGATCTCGGCGCGACCGCTGCAGTGCTCGCTGGGCACGGCGTGGGTGGGGAATTTCCTGATCTCCGATTTGCGCGCGGGCGCGTCGCCGTTGCAACTCGTGATCGGCTCGCCGCTCGGCAAGGGGCACCTTGTCATCCAGCCGTTGCTTGCCGGCAACGTCGCCTGGGACTGGGGCTTGCAGAATCTGGTGGACCCGGACCATGCCGCGGCGTTGGCGAAGCTGGACGGCATCTTTGCGGAACGGTTGCTGCCGCCCGATGGCCTTGTCGCGGTGCCGTGGCTGACCCAGGCGAACCCGTGGGGCCCGGGTGTGCTGGGCGGCGGCACGTTCTCCGGCGTCAGTGCGCACACGAGCAAGAGCGATCTGCTGCGCGCCCTGGCGGCCGGGTTGGCGTGGGAGTTTGCGCGCGTGTTCCGCGACGTCCGCGACCGCGGTCTGGTGGACAGTGTGGTGCTGGGCGGTGGTGCGAGCAAGGGCCGGTTCTTCCGCGATATGTTCGCGGCGCTGTTTGCGCCGTTGCCGGTCTTCACGCTCGCCGACGAGGAACTGGCCGGTGCCAGAGGTGCGCTGTTCGCGTTCAACCCGGACACGGCCGGAGCAAGACCAATCCCTGTGCCGGTTGCGACGGCCCCGGTGGCCGACGCTGTCCGGCAAGGGTTCGACCGGTACTGTGCGTGGTTCGATAAGCTGTACGCCGACGTGAAGGCCGGCGAACCGTTCCGGGTTGCCGTTCCGTGAGCCCGCCGATGACGGAGGAACCAGCGCGTGCGCTCAGAACGAGAAACTCCCTGGCATGGGGGTCGTAGTTCGGCCTTCAGGCGGCCCGGGGCCAGCGCGTCACCCGGACCGCGTAAACGCGGGACTACAAGCCTGGCGTCTTCCGGCGGCCACAACTCCGCGTGTCCCGGTTCCCGCTGACACCTGAACACTGAACACCCGCTCTGACGAAGGAATCCTCACCATGCAACGTCTTCCCCGCATCGGACTGCTCCCGCTGTACCTGAAGCTCTACGACGAGTGCGCGCCGAAGGTTCGTGCGGAGTTTGCGCCGTTCCTCGACCGGATCGCCGCGAAGTTCGCGGGGCAGGGCGTCGAGGTGGTGCGCAGCGACATCTGCTGCGTCGCCGCGGAGTTCGGTCGTGCGGTGCAGGCGATCGAGAAGCAGGACGTGGACCTGCTGGTGACGGTGCACTTGGCGTACTCGCCGTCGCTGGAGAGCATTGACGCGCTGGTGAAGACGGCATTGCCGATCCTGATCCTGGACACGACCATGGACGCCGCGTTCGGCTGCAGGGTCAAACCCGAACGGATCATGTACAACCACGGCATCCACGGTGTCATGGACCTGGCGTGCATGCTGCGGCGGCGCGGGAAACCGTTTGAGATCGTTGCCGGCCACCTCGAGGCAAAGGCGACGCTCTCGCGGGCAGCGGAGATCGCACGGGCGGCGTGCGCGGCACGGACGCTGCGCAAGACCGTGACGATGCGGGTCGGTGGGCCGTTCCGGGGCATGGGCGACTTTGCCGTGGCAGAGGATGTCCTGGCGAAGAAGCTGGGTATCCGCGTTATCAACGTCGGCGCCGCGGACCTGGGCCGCGACGTGCGCAGCGTCCGGGTGCCGCAGGTGGCCGCGGAGGTGGCCGAGGACCGGAAGCGGTTCCGGTGCGAGCTGCCGCGCGAGTGCCATGAGCGGTCGGTGCGCGTTGGCTTGGGCCTGCGCCGGGCGCTGGAGAAGAACGGCTGCAATGCGTTCAGCATGAACTTCCTGGCGTTCGACAGCGCCGCGGGGCCGGTCAACACGGTCCCGTTCCTCGAGGCCTCGAAGGCCATGGCGCGCGGGGTGGGCTACGCCGGCGAGGGAGACGTCCTGACCTCGGCGTTGGTCGGGGCGCTGGCCTCGGCGTTCGGGCAGACCACGTTTACGGAAATCTTCTGCCCGGACTGGCGCGGCAACAGCCTGTTCCTTTCGCACATGGGCGAGATCTGCCCGGACGTGCTGGCGGGGAAACCGCGCCTCTCTGAGAAGCCGTACAAGTTCTCCGCGGCGCTGAACCCGGCGATCCTGACCGGCCGCATGCAGCCTGGGCCGGCGGTGTTTGTCAACCTCGTGCCCGGCCCGAGCGACCGGTTCAGCCTGATCGCGGCGCCGGTCGAAGTGCTCACGGACTCCGCAAGCAAGGCGATGGATGGAGTGGTGCGCGGCTGGATCCGGCCGCCGTGTCCGTTGCCCGCGTTCCTCGAGGCGTATTCGCGGCACGGCGGCACGCACCACAGCGCGCTGGTGCTGGGCGAGCGTGCCGACGCGGTGCTCGCGTTCGCGCGGTTCGCGGGGCTGGATGAGGTCCGAATCGGCGGCGAGTGAGGTGCACAACATGAACGGATTCAACGTCTTTACCGGCCAGTGGGAGGCGAACGCCCAACTGGCGCTCGACACCATTGCTATGCGCCCGACGCGCGGGATGGCCGTCGGCGGCTTTGGCGTCAACGACATGCAGTGGTCGCACTTGGAGACACTCTCCGGCAACCCGCCGGGCAGTTACCCGAAAGAGTCGATCCGGGTCTACCGCGAGTTCCAGCTTGCCGCGGGAGTCAGCTTCATCGACCAGTGGATTCCGGAAAACCCGCTGAGCATGAGGGATCAAGGCTATGGTGACGATACGGCGCGGGGCGCCACAACCGGCGCCCACCAGATCGTGCGCGACGGCATGCTGATCGACTCGCCCGAGGCCGCCGTTGAGCACATGGAGAAGTTCCTCTTTCCGCAGTGGGAGCAGTGGCGACACAATCTCGAAGCCAACGCCGACGCGGAGGTGCGCAAACGCATCGCCGGCGAGGTCGCGGTGCAACAGCTTTTCGGTATGAACATGCTCAAGGGACCCTATGGCGGTTTCTTCGCTTTCCCCGGCTTCCTCTACGGGCACTACGGCTACAGCAACTACTTCATGGCGTACGCGTTGTACCCGGAAGTCATCGAGCGCGGGTTCAGGATCCACGCTGATGCGTCCGTCCTGCACAACCGCATCGCCGCCCGCGCCATCATCGAGGGTGGCCTGCCGCGGTTGCTCCGCCTGGATCACGACATGGCCGATTCGCGCGGCACGCTGGTGGACGTGAAGACCCTCGACAAGCTGTGGTTCCCGCACTTCGCCCGCGCGATCGAACCCTTTCTCGACGCCGGCATCCGCCTGATCTGGCACTGCGACGGCAACCTGATGCAGATGGTGCCGCGCCTGTTGGAGTGCGGTCTGGGCGGATTCCAGGGGTTCCAGTACGAGGACGGCATGGACTACGAGAAGATCTGCAAGATGACGACCCGGGACGGCGACAGCCTTTTCATCATCGGCGGTGTTTCGGTTACCACTACCTTGCCGCGCGGCAAGCCGTCGGACGTCAGGCGTCAGCTCGACTGGCTGGTCGAGAAGGGGCCGAAGGTCGGACTCATGCTCGCCTGCTCGAGTTCCATCGCCCCCGGCGTGCCGCTGGAGAACATGAAGACTCTGATCGCGGGATTCCGGCACTACCGCGAGCACGGCAGGGGATAGGCGGAACACAGCCGGCGTGTTGAGCGAGCGCGGAGGACAACAGGAGATCTACTCATGGGTATCAGCATCGGACTGGTGGGGCTCGGGTCGTTCGGGTCGGCGTTTGCGCCGCTGTTCAAGAATCATCCGTTGGTCGACCGCATCGGCCTGTGCGACCGCGAGCCGACCCTGGTCGCGAAGTTCGCAAACGATCCGTTCTACGCGAACAAGCTGCATCCGCGGGACTGCCACGATTCGCTCGATGCGATCTGCCGGGCGGACTTCGACGCGCTGGTGATCATCACGCAGCCGTGGCTGCACGCGCCGCAGTGTATTCAGGCCATGGAGAGCGGCAAGCACGTGTACAGTGCGGTGCCGGTCATCTCGATCCCGGACGACGAGGAGATCCTCGGTTGGTGCGACAAACTGGTTGCAGCCGTCAAGCGCACCGGCCGGCACTACATGCTGGGCGAAACCACCTACTACCATCCGCAGTCCATGTTCTGTCGCCGCAAAGCGCGGGAAGGCGCTTTTGGCGATTTCGTCTATGCCGAGGGCGAATACATGCATGACGTCGACAGCGGCTGCAATCTGCGACGCGTGCAGCAGTCCCGCACGTCGAGCAGTTCGGGTAAGGAATGGCTGAGGGTGCAGGATGCGTACCGGGCGCGCGGTGTGAAGGGCGGGCCGATGCATTACCCGACGCACTCGGTCAGCGGCCCGGTCTGCGTGATGAACGCGCACGCCGTGCGGGTCAATGCCCACGGCTATGCCAACCGGACGGGCGACCCGTTCTTTGCGGACTCCGCGTTCAGCAACGAGGCGGCACTGTTCAAGATGAGCAATGGCGCCGCGGTGCGGATCCTGGAGTCCCGCGAGATGCCGGGTGTGGCGGGGCAGGATTCGGAGACCTTCCGTGTGTTTGGCACGCGCGGTTCGTTCTCCGAGAATCGCTGGTTCACGATCCGGCGGCCTGATCCTAAGGCGGTGGACATGGACCATCTGCCGACGCCGGAGTGCGCGACGTTGAAGCCGGCGGAGATGTTTGACCCTCTGCCGCTGGACGTGCAGAACGGTTTCAAGCAGGCCCTGCACCGGGGTAAGGACCCGCGCGAGTTGCTGAGCATCGATTTCACCCCCCAGGGCCACGGCGGATCGCACCCGTACCTGGTGCATGAGTTTGTCGACGCCGTGGCACACAGCCGCACTCCGGCCATCAACGTCTGGGAGGCGGTTCGCTACATGGCCATGGGCGTGGCGGCGCACCAGTCGGCGTTGAGGGACGGCGACACGGTTAACGTTCCCGACTGGGGCGACGCGCCGTGCAAAGAGTAGACATCCCTGCCCGGCGGTCCCGGCAGGCGAGGGACATCGGATGCACCGTGAGGAGCCATGAACCATGCCACAGACCGCTGCACGCACGACGCCGCTGTTTGAAATCAACGCCGTGGATCGCCGGCACTATGCCGCGCGGATCCGGGACTTCCTGCCGCGCGATATCGTGGACATTCACACGCACGTCTGGCGGGCGGGCGATTTTCCACATGGGAAACTGGGGACGGGCGAGCCGCGCACCGTGACCTGGCCGGCGCGGGTGGCTGCGGAGAATCCGATCGAGGACCTGCTGGAGACGTACCGGCTGCTCTTGCCCGACCAGTGTGTGACGCCGCTGATTTTCGCGACCCTTCCCAAGGACGGGAACCTGGACGCGCAGAACAGCTACGTGGCGGAGTGCTCGCGCCGGGCGCACGTTCCGGCCCTGATCTTCAGTGACCCGGCCTGGGGCGCGGCGGAGTTCGAGGCGCGGACGCGCGCCGGTGGATTCATTGGAGTGAAGAGCTACCTGTCCATGGCGCCGGTCTATATCCCGACCAAGGAGATCCGCATCTTCGATTTCTTCCCGCCCCAACATCTCGCGGTTTGCGACCGCCACGGCTGGATCGTCATGCTGCACGTCCCGCGCGACAACCGGCTCAAAGACGAAGTGAATCTGGCGCAGTTACTGCAGATCGAACGTGACTACCCGAACCTCAACCTGATCGTCGCGCATGTCGGGCGGGCCTACTGTGGTGAAGACGTGGGGAATGCGTTCGAGATTCTTGCCGGGACGAGACGGATGTGTTTCGACTTCAGCGCCAACACAAACGACCGCGTGTTCGAGCAGCTTCTCCGTTGCGTCGGCCCGAAACGGGTCCTGTTTGGCAGCGACCTGCCGATCCTGCGCATGCGCATGCGCCGGATCACTCGGGACGGTCACTATGTCAACCTCGTTTCCAAAGGGCTGTACGGCGACGTGTCGGGCGACAGGAACATGGGCGAAGTGTCCGGCGCTGAGGCCGACGCGCTCACCTTCTTTCTCTATGAGGAGTTGGCCGCCTTCCGCCGGGCCGCGGAGCGGGTTGGCCTGACGGGCGCGGACGTGGCGGACGTGTTTTGCGGCAATGCCCGCCGCCTTCTGGCGGCGGCAGCCAGTGGAAAGACCGCGACGTGAACCCGCAACGGCGTGCCAAGAACCAGTTTCGACCTGCGCGGGTAAATCCCGAGAGGGAAGTGGCGACGCGGGGGCGCCAGGATACATCTGTTCGTAGTGGGATCGCAGTGCGCGGAACGAAGTGGAGCGCCAAGAGCCCATCCGGCGCGGTGCGGCGGTCTGGCGTGGGAATGGTGTCTTGCCCGGCGGACAACCGCCGGGACTGCGACACCACTACGAGCGGGGCCGCGACCGATGTCTGTCCGCATCCCGCGTGGCCGGATTTACCCGCACCGGTCGACGTGTTTCGTTCGCGTTACGATGGCACGCATCGGGCAGGGGCAGGGGCAGGGGCAGG
>Ga0208961_1000470_pt1 | contig 17368 bp, 13 predicted proteins | sample RifOxyB3_FD_184034 | JGI IMG/M metagenome (GOLD analysis project Ga0208961, IMG submission 184034) | Groundwater microbial communities from Rifle, Colorado - Rifle Oxygen_injection B3 (SPAdes) | ecosystem: Environmental > Aquatic > Deep subsurface > Groundwater | place: Rifle, Colorado, United...
CCCTTTCCCCCCCCATCGATCGCCCCACTGCCGCAAGGGCAGTGGCGGCGCGAGCCGGCCAGTAACCCGATAGGTATGACCGGCCGGTCCGCCGGCCGGGACGGGCTGACGCATTACTTTCTCCCCTCCCGTCGTCTTGACGTTCCGGCGCGTTCGTCTAAGTTTGACGGATACAGTCACGGCCGGTTGCGCGGACCCGAAGGAGATTCGCCTCCGTGGGATTGCTAAGGACGGTCGTTCTAGTCGCCGCCATACTGGCCCTGCTGAAGGGCGTGGCGTGCCTGGCAGCGCCCCGGGCCATGCGCAAGACGGTGGACTGGTGGTTGCGCATCCCGGCGGACGCAGCCCGAGCCGTCGGTGTGGTACTCATCGTTGGCGGCTGCGTCCTGATCGGCCTGGCGGTGTTGCAGATGCGGAACGCGGTCGTAGCCGCGGTCACGGTCCTCGGCACGGCGTGGTTCCTCGCCGGCCTGGCGTACCTGAGGCCGCCCGTACTGCAAGCCATCGCCAAGCCGTGCGGCACCGCCGGTCCTGTGTGGAGTATCCGCGTGGTGGGCGCCGTAGCGCTCATCTTTGCTTTCGTATTGCTGGTCATCCATGGGCACGGCCACTGACGCAACCGACGGGCAACCGCCCCGACGTCGGGGCCCAGGCTTTCACAACCATGTCGAAAAAGAAGCGGAACGTCCTGACCGGAGTCGAGATCGGCACCAGTACCATCAAGGTCGTGATGGGCGAATTGCTGCCGGACGACATCATCTCCGTTCTCGGTGCGGGCGAAGTCCCGTCGCTGCGCGTCGTCAAAGGCGAAGTGGCGGACGCCAACGTGGTCCAGGAACAGCTTGAGCGCGCCCTGGTCATGGCCGAGCAGGCCTCCGGAGTCGAGATCGAGGCGCTGTTCCTCGCCATTACCGGGAACCACATCCACACGGTCAACAGCCTGGGCAGCACCATGGTGCGCACGCCCAACCACAAGATCACCGAGGACGACATCGTTTCCGCGGCGCGAAATGCGCACGCCTATTCACTGCCGCCGGATCAGAAGGTCCTGCACTACTTCGACCGCGTCTACCGCATCGACGGGCTGCGCGAACTGGCCAATCCCCTCGGACAGGTGGGCAGCAAACTCGAGGTCGATGTTCACATCATCTACGGCCAGCACAACCGAATCGAGACCAACTGCAGCCTGCTGGCTGACATCATGGGGTACCCCGCCACCGACATCGCCTTCTCCGCGGTCGCCGCCGGAATGGCCGCCTGCCCACAAGAGGAAGTTGACAAGGGTGTACTTCTCATCGACATCGGCGCCGGCGTCACCGAGTACGTCGTCTTCCACGGCCCCGGCTGCTTCCACTCCGGTCAAGTCACCGTCGGCTGCGACCACATCGCCAACGACCTGTCGCTCGGATTGCGCCTGCCCATGCCCAAGTGCCGCAAGATCCTGCACGACCTCGGCATGTTGTCCGGCTCCGCCGCCATGACCCCCGACGGACGCAACCGGCTGATGGCCGTCGAGAGCTTGGGCCAACCGACGCGGCACATCCCGATGTCCACCATCGAACAGGTCATCGAAATGCGCCTGCAGGAACTCATGGAGGCTATCCGCACCGACTTGGAGGCAAATCGCGCCCTCGACCGCGTCGCCAGCGGCATCCGCCTGTGCGGCGGCGGCGCACGAATCGCCGGCATTGACCGGCTCGTCGAGCACGTGTTCCGCATGCCGGTCACCATCGCCAGACCGCGGCTGGCCAGCGGCAAGCCGGAAATCTTGGAAGACCCACGCTTTCTCGTGCCCATCGGACTGCTGCGCTGGGGCCGTCTGTCGCTGAACATCGGCACCGAAACACAACCGCCCCTGTGGCACTGGCATCAACTCCGGCAGGACGCGCGAAAGGCCTGGAAGGCCGTGACGGAGGCCGTGAAATGGTAGCGGCGGAGGCGACATGACGAAAACGGCGGAAAAAGTGGCCGTCCTGGGATTGGGTGGCGGCGGCAGTCGCGTTGCGGCACTGCTGGCATCGCACTTGGGCGCCCTGGCCGACGTCGCCATTGCAGACACCGACAGTCACGGCATCGAGGAACTGACCGGCGTCAGCACACGCATCCTCATGGGCGGGGATTGGACGCGCCACGACGGCTGCGGTGGGGACGTGTCCCTGGGCGAACGCGCCGCCAGCGCGGCGGTGCCCGAGTTGCGGGAATTCCTCGCCGGCGGGCGCCTGCTGATCGTGATCGCCGGACTCGGCGGCGGCACGGGGTCAGGCGCGGCCAAGGTCGTCGCGCAACTGGTGCGAGACGCGAAACTGACCGCCGTACTCCTCGTCACCATGCCGTTCGCCTTCGAAGGAAGCTGGCGCCGCACCGAGGCCGAGAAAAGCCTGACCGTGCTGCGCGGCCTGGCCGACGCCATCGTGGTCGTGCCCAACGACCTGCTTTTCACGACGCTCAAAGCGGACACGCCGGCCCAAGACGCGTTCCGCATTGCCGACGCCGTGCTGGCCGAAGGCATCGCCGGCCTGGCGCGCCTGCCCGTGGCCGAAGGCCTGGTGACCGCGGACTTCGCCAGCGTCCGGGCCCTGCTCCGGCACCGCCAGGCGACCTGCACGATCGGCGTGGGACAGGGCACCGGCGAGAACCGCTGGCAGGACGCCATCCGCACCTTCCTGGAGTTCCCCCTGATCGGCGGCAAAGACACGCTGGCGCAGGCGGACGGCGCTGTCGTGACACTGGTGGGAGGCACCGACCTGAGGATCGGCGAAATGCAGATGTGCCTGGCCGCCTTTGAGCAGTACTTCCGCAAGAATGCACGCCTGGTGGTTGGCGCCTACACCGACCGCAACATGAAGGGCGAGGTCCGGCTCACCGGCCTGGTCTGCAGATATCACGAAGACGGAGCGCCGCCGCCCCCCACGACATTCGCGGCACATCCCGGAAACCTGTCCGCCCTGCCCGTGACTCAACCCGCCGAACCGGAGGCGAAAAGAAACGCTGGCCCTCGCAAGCGCCGCAAGGACGGTCAGCAGCCCGAACTGCCGTTCGTCACACAAACCGCCGGGGTCTTCGCCGGCGCCCAGCAGACCAGCATCGGCGGCCAGAACCTCGACATCCCCACCTTCCAACGCCGCGGCGTCATCCTGGACGTGGGGGACTGAGACTCGGATGCCGGTCCCTTACACCCACATGAACGCCAGCGCGACCCTCACAAGAAGCAACATACCTGGGACAAGCCAGTAGGGGCGTTCACCGCGCCGGTGGGACATGACCCAACCCGCAACGCCCAGCACCGTCAGCAACATGGCCACGATCCCGACTACGGTGCCGACTGCCGTCAATCGGTCGGACTCGACTATCAGCCGGTCGGCCTCCTCGCTGAGCAAGCCCCGCTCCTGCGGTGAAAGGGCAGCGGACTTCGCACGCGCCATCGTCGCGATACGCTTGGCGCGCGCCATCATCGAAGCCGTGCAGACGCGCTTGAAGCAGAGATCGGCGGCAATCGCCAGAACAAGAAGGCAACAGGCAAGAAGGTAGAACGGTTTTCTGACTCTCACGCCCATGTCAGGGCCTCGTCGTCTCCACCTGACACCTCGCGGTGTCTCCCGGAACCCGCGGGCAAAGGACTACCCGCGCCCCTGAACACCGAACCATGAACACTCATCATCCCCCCGCTCGAGCCACATACCGCCGCTCGACGCGCGGGCCGAGACCGCACATCAGTTCGTACGGAATCGTCTCCGCGGCACGCGCCAGTTCGGCCAGCGACACCATGTCGTTCCCCTGCCTGCCGATCACCACCACCTCGTCGCCAACCTGCGCGTCCGGGACACTCTCCAGCGAGATCATGCTGTAGTCCATGCACACCAGGCCGGTCACCGGGCAGCGCTGGCCGCGCACCAGCATCACGCCCTTGTTCGAGAGATGCCGAGAGTAACCGTCCGCGTAGCCGATCGATACCACGCCGATGCGCTCGCCCGCAGCCTTGGTGACGCGGTAGGTGCGCCCGTAGCCGACCGGTGCGCCCATGAGCATGTGCCGCACCGCCAGCAGACGTGCTTTCAGCGTCAGCACGGGGCGTGTCTGGTAGGGGCGCGGCAGCGCCGAAACGTGCCCGCCCTGCAGGTCGATCCCGGACCGCACCATGTTGAATGGGTCGCCGCACACCTCGGGGAGACCGGCGATCGCCGTGCTGTTCCCCACGTGCCGGTACGCGAAACGAATGCCCTGCGCGGCCAAGTCCCGAATCAGGACGGCGAAGTCCGCAACCGAATTCTGGGTTTCGCGGTCACGACTGCGCGACACAGCCAAGTGCGAAAAGATGCCGTCCAGGTCCAAGCTCGGCAGTTGCGCGATCTCCGCCACCGTCGCCCGCGCCTGCTCCAGCGGAATGCCGAACCGGCCCATGCCCGAGTCAATCTTGATGTGGATCTTCAGGCGCTTGCCGGCTCTTGCCGCCGCCCCGCTCAACGCCCGCGCCGTCGACACATCCTGAACCGACGGGATCAGGCCATGCGCCACAACCAGCGGGATCTCGTCGCCCAGCGACGCGCCCAGGATCAGGATGTCAGCCCCGACCCCCAACAGTTCGAGGCCTTCGTCGAGACACGACACCGCCAGGTGCGTCGCGCCGCAGGCCCGGAACGACGACGACGTCCGACGCGCGCCCATGCCGTACGCGTTCGCCTTCACCACCGGCATGAGTTTCAGCGGCGCTACGTGCTTCTGAATCGCCGTGAAATTGTCCACCCATGCCGACTCGTCAATCTCCGCCCATGCTTTCGCCACAGTCCACCCTATCTGCTAAGTCCACCCAGGCCGGTATGCCCCGCCGGGGGATCGGTTCTCTATGGCAGGGACACCGGCGGCGGCGCGCGAGGAAGAAGCGTCACGGAGTCAGAGCCGGTCTAAACCGCAGCATTCCCAGTCACGGGCTCACGAGCGAACCAGGGACATGCCTGGATCGCAACCACGCCAAATGTCCATCGAAATACAGCACGTTGCGCCCGAGGGTGTGGACCGGGGCCGAGTCCATCTCGCCGGGCGAACTGTAGTTCCACGCGTCGATGTCCTCGATCGCCCACTCGCCCACGAAACCGCCGGACTGCTTGCCAACCCATTCGAGCTTCTGCGGACGGGTACGGTTCGCAGGGGCAGGGTTGCCATAGTTGCCGAAATACGAGTAGCCCCGGTTCAGGTAGTACCGATACCGAGTCGTGCCAACGAACGGGAGCTGGACGTCCCGCGAGCAGGACGGACATTTCCACATTTCCTCCGACGGCAGGTAGTTCGCCAGATAGCGCGGCAAGTGATCAGCCGCCGTGAGCAGGTAGTACATACCGCCAGCCGCCGGGCCGGGGAGGTAGCCGTCAAAGTCGTCGACGTACATGTAGATCGCCTGGCCCATCTGCTTCATCTGGCTCTGGCACACCGCCTGTCGCCCCTTCTCCTTGGCCTTGGCCAGAGCCGGGAGCAGCATCGACGCCAGGATCGCAATGATGGCAATGACGACGAGCAACTCGATCAGTGTGAAACCCCGAACCGTGCGTCGCTGGGTCAGTCTAGTGAACATGGACGTCTCCCTCTTTGCCTTTGTCCGGCATCCAGCGCTGATGGACGCGTGCTGCACCCGCCCGCCGCGCACGCGCCACCAGATTCCGAATTATACAGGTCGAACCACCTCACTGCAAGGCCGGTTGTCTTCGCGGCGAAGCGGCATTATCTTCCCCAACTTATTGGTTTCATTCCCTAGCCCGTTTTCGGTGGATGAAGGCAGTGCGGAGTCCGCAGGTTCGTTGAGACGAAAGGAATCGCCCGGTCATGGCTGGACACAAGTACACGCTGACGCCCGTCGACGTCCCGAAAGTCGATACTAAGTACCGCCGAATCGTCACCCGGATCCCCGTGCCCGAGTCCCTGCCGCTGTTCGAAAAGCTCAGCAAGTGGGAACCGGTCAGCATGCAGGGCCAGCCCCCGATTGTCTGGGACCGCGCCGTCGATTGCCAGGTCTTCGACCGCTGGGGCAACATGTGGCTGGACTGGTCGAGCTGCGTGCTGGTCTCCAACATCGGCCACGGACGCCCCGAAATCTGCGACGCCCTGCGTCGCGCGCTCGACAAACCCCTGCTCGCAACCTACGTCTTCCCGCACGAAGCGCGCGCCGAACTCTGCGAAATGCTCGCCAAACTCGCACCACCGGGCCGCGACAAGGTCTTCCTGCTCTCGACCGGCAGCGAGGCGACCGAAAACGCCATCAAGCTGGCCCGCACCTACGGCGTGCGCAAGCACGGCCGGCACAAGTTCGTCATCGTCTCGTTCTCCGGCGCCTTCCACGGCCGCACCTTCGGGGCCCAGATGGCCGGGGGCATGGATGCGCTCAAGGACTGGATCGTGCACCCGGCTCCCGGGTTTGTGCAAGTCCCGTTCCCGGACGGGTTCCGCAATGAAGACACCAGCTTTGCCCTGTTCCTCAAGAGTCTGCAACGTCACGGGTTCGGCCCGGAAGACGTCGCCGGCGTCATCACCGAGTCCTACCAGGGCATCGGCCCCAACTTCCTGCCCGACCATTACGCCCGCGAGCTGGGCGCCTGGTGCAAGAAAAATGACGTCGTCCTGATCATGGACGAAGTGCAGGCGGGCTTCGGCCGCACCGGCAAGATGTTCTGCTACGAGCACTACGACCTCACCCCCGACCTGATCTGTTGCGGCAAGGGCATCTCGTCCAGCCTGCCGATCAGTGCGGTTATCGGCCGTGACGACATCATGAACCTCTACGCGCCCGGATCAATGACCAGCACCCACTCCGCCAGCCCCCTGCCCGTGGCTGCGGCCGTCGAGAACCTCAAAATCCTCCTGCGCGAAAACCTCACCCAGCGTGCCGCGGACCTGGACAAGGTGCTGGGACCCGCTTTGGATCGCATCCAGAAGAAGTACTCGGCGAACATCGGCGCGGCCATGCACCGCGGCCTGGTCGGCGGCCTGCTCATGGTCAAGCCGGGAACCAAGGACCCAGATCCGGACAAGGCCCTGGCCATCAATGAGAAATGCCTCCAGAAAGGCCTGCTTATGTTCGCCCCGGTCGGCTTCGGCGGCGGCTGCATCAAGATCGCCCCGCCCTTGACCATCCCCGAGGACGCCCTCAAGGACGGCCTGTCCGTGCTCGAAGAGTCCTGCGCCGAAGTCCTGGGAGGGTGAAGCGGGGGAAGGAATCGTCGGAATCGTCGAGGTCATCGGGATCATCGGCAGGAGAATACACGCATGAACGACGCTACTGGCTTGACGGCCCCGATCCTGGCCATGACACGGACGCCTGAGTTCGAGGCGTACCTCACCGACCTGCTCGTGCGGCTCTGCCGGCTCGACACCACGCCGAACAGCGACGTGAGTGTCATGCGCACCGCGGAGTCCGCCGCGTTCGACATTCTCGAGGCGGAACTGGCCACGCTCGCGTTCGTCGACGCAAAGCGCGAACGCCGAGCGATCAACCCGGGCATCGTAACACACCGCAACTACTCGCAGTTGCACTTCACGAAGACACCGGCGCGCCCCGCAGGCCTGACGCCGGAGCAGGCCTACGCCGGCCGCTGCAACCTCCTGTACACGATCCCATCGGCACGGGGTCAGGCCTTGGAATTTGCAATTGACGCCAAGCGCCAATTGCAAATTCCAAGGCCTGACCCCGCTTCGGGAGCCGCCCTCAACGCCCACATTGACGTGGTGCACCCCTATTTCCCGCCGCGCGTCGAGAACGGCATCGTCTACAGCCGCGGCGCGTGCGACGACAAAGGCGGCGTGGTCGCGCTGACCGCGGCGCTGAAAGTCCTGTCACAGGTCCTGCCGGCTGCCGGCAAGCGTTTGCGCGACAACGTGGTCGCTATGTTCGTCGTCGAGGAAGAGACCGGCGGCAACGGCTCGCTGTCGCTGGCGACCGACCGCGAACTCAAGCAGCTCTACGACTCGATCCTCGTGCTCGAGTGCACGGACAATGTGATCCACCCGGCGAACCGCGGCGCCGTGTGGTACCGCGCGGACCTCAAGTGCCCGGGCGTACCGCTGTTCGAGCTGTTCGCGTTCCTCAACGAGGAGATGGAGAAAGAGGGCCGCGCGATCAAGGCGGAAAGTCGGCACGCGCTCTTCCCGCAGCGGCCGGTCCAGACCTGTCACGGCATCATCGGTCCGTACGGCGAGCACCCGAGCCGCATCTGCGGCGAGGTCGGGTTCCGCATCCGGTTCGGCGCCGCGCCGGCCGACGCCGTCAAGGCCCTGGTCCAGGACCTGATCGACGGCGCGCTGGCCGAGTACGTCGCGCTGTACGGCGACAAGACCAAGTTCATGGACCCGGTCACCGGCAAGCCCAAGGTGCACCACCACCTTGACGTGGTGCCCGAGGGCACGGCCATTCGCGTCGACGTGCACGGCTCGACCGGGCACATGGGTTCGATTCTGGAAAACGACGGGGCCATCACCAAGATGGCGCACCTGGTCCGCTGGTTCGTGCGCTCCAAAGCGAAACTGCGCGACCTCGCCAAGTCAGAGGTCAGTATCGAGCTGGTCAAGGCGGAAGACGTGGACCTGCTGACGCTCGAGGGCGGCCAGGGGTTCGTGCCGACGCACGACATCACCGAAGTCATGAAACGCATGGCGGACGCGGCCGTGCGCGGCGCCGACGCCTACCTGCGCCTGATCGGCAGCAACGCTCGGGCCGCCGACGCAGTGCACGTCACCTACGACAAGCTGCACAACGCCGCGTTCGACGGCGATCCGGACTCCGTCCCGATGCGCAATGCCGTGGCTGCGGCCAAGGCGTGCGGCATGTGGAAGGACCAGCCGGTGTCCGGCTGGACCGTGTCGTGCGACTCGCGGATTTTCGCCACGGAGTACCCCGGCATGCCGGTGCTCACCTGCGGTGCCGGCCGTCTCGCCCACGCCCACGCCGACCAGGAACAACTCAAAATCACCGAGATGCGCAGCACCGTCGAGTTCCTGGCCCTCTACATGCTCCTGCAGGCGGGAACGGTGTGATCCGTCGTCAGGGTTTCTCATACCGCAACGTCTTGAGGCGTTCGAACATGTCCAGAACGAACTCCCTGTTGTTCGTCCTGGACAGGACCGTCACCGTCCCCTGAAGCCCCCCCAACGTCCAGTATGCCTTGCATCATGTAGGGGCAGTCACCGGGCGCCCTGGGCTTGCCCACGATGTCCTTGCCTGCGGCTCCACAGAGAAGTCCGGTCAGCACAGTAATCCGCCCCAGAAGGATCTTTGACATGACAACGCGCGACATCTATGAACCATGGCAACCCTGACGGGCGGGCACCTGGTCGCGATAATCCGCCGGCAGTCTCTTCAACGATGGTTCGGCATCGCCTTCAGAGCCTGCCGACGGATTCTCATCGACCATCTGCCCGGCCAACAGGCCGTTATTTCCGCCCGCAGGCACTAGATCGACCCTTGCCTTTCGGGAGCAGTCCAAGAGCCCAGCGGGGCCTGTGCAGTTCTTGCTTCGCGTCATCCACATACCGAACTTCTTGACAGACCCGAGACGGGGCGGTAGTTTCCCATAGACATACCTCAGAGGACAAGACTCCATGGCCACTACATCCACATTCGACCGCGCATTGGCCACCGTGGGAAGGCTGTCCTTGGACGAGCAGGAGTCGCTCATCGAGGTGGTGCAGAAACGCATCATTGATGCTCGCCGCGCGCAGATGGCGGGGGAAATCCGGGAAGCCCGCGCGGAGTACAAGGTCGGCCGCTGCCGTCCTGTATCGCCGTCAGAACTTCTGGCCGAGATCACCTCATGAGCCGGGTCCTGCTCCGAGACGAAGTGTACTGAGTGGACTCTCCCAAGAATGGCAGTTGCCTGACGCGCCCGTGAACCCGGATTCACCTCCCACGCCCTCAGCGCCCCCCCGCACCGCCGTCACCCCTCCATCATACGGCGGAAGGTGGCGGGGCCCATGCCGCGGAGCTTGCGGAAGGCGCGCGAGAAATGGTAGCGGTCGCAGAAGCCGGTGGCGGCGGCGATCTGTTCAATGCTCTGCGCGGAGTAGTGCAGCAGCATGCACGCGCGTTCGACGCGCTTCGTGCGCAGGAAGTTCTGCGGCGTCTCGCCGGTCACATTCCGGAACCGGCGGATGAAGGCGTTGGTGTTCATGCGCGCCATTTCCGCCAGTGCGGAGTTCGCGACGCGCCGGTCCAGGTTCTCCTCCATGTGGTTCATGACGGCCTGGAACCGTTCGTCGACGCAGCCCGGCCGGAGCCGATCCTCCGGCACGTGCGTCATGGCCATGTAGATCAGTGCGGTGGCGAGCACGGAGGCACGCATAGCGCCGTCGCCGGCGCGCTCGATGGTCGCGGCGATCTGGCGGGCGAGTTCCAGAGTCTCGGGCGTGCCAGGACAGACAAACAGGTCCGGCTCAACTTTCAGAAACGGCGCCTGCAGGGTGAAATGCAGGTACAGGTGATCCACCCCCTGCACGACGCGGCCGCGGTACGGCGTATTCGGCGGAATGAGTAGAAGCATTTCCGGCGTCAACGGCTGCTCCCGCGATTCAAGGCTGACCGTGGCTCCCGGCGCGCGGTTCCAGTACAGCCGCCAGTACGGGGCCGACATGCTGCCAAGCCCGCCCCAGTTCGCACCGCCCAACCGCGTCAACCGGCAGCAGAGCAGGCGCAACCCCGGACTGAATACAGCGTTATCCATAGTCCGGAATATGCCGGGGCCGGGCCGGGAAGTCAACTCCGCCGCAAGCCTGGTCCTGGCGTGACGGGCGGCGGAGAGGGCCCGCGCCCCGCAAGATCCGACCGCCGTCGATCGCAATCGGTCGCAACCGACTGCGATCGGCGACAGTTGAGCCAAGGGACTTGCTCGGTGCGTGTCCACCCGCGACGCAGGACCATCGTTGGGGATGCGTCAGTGGCGGGTGCTGGGCTGGGGGGGGGCTCGCCAAAAGTGGCGGGACCGGCTCGGTCCCGCGGGCGTCGGAGCGAGCCGCTCCGACCACTTCAGACGCCAGCCCCGGTCAACCTTCGACCTTATCTCCACCCGCCACTCCCATGAAACTGAAGGGGCCCGGGAGCCCGCGAGGACGCGGGCGCTCCAGGGACTGGCACGGGGGGCTGACTTTGGAGCGCCCGCGTCCTCGCGGGCTCCGGAAGCGTCGTCGCCAGTTTCACCTCGGTATGACCGGGCGGTACGCCGCCCGGGGAGCGCTGACGCATTACCGCAGATCTTGACGTCACCCTGGAGATGGTATAGACTATATATATAATGTACCGAAGGTGACCTTGGTGCCGTCGGGCAGGAATATTGGTCCCAGGGCTTGCCAGATGTCGGATGTCCAGCCGATTGAGGACTTTACAGGGCGCAGCCGACGTACGTCTCGTAAGGCTCGGAACAGCTGGACGCCGATACGATCTTCTCCTCGCCGGGCAGGCTTTTGTTTACGAGTTGACCCTGGTTACGCCCAACACGGCCGAGTTTTCCCGGGGACAAGGCTTGCGGTTGGCGGACTGGCGTCCGTCGTTCGACGTGTGATGCGCGGCTGCGGACCGTGTGACGCCTGTTCGGAAGGACTCCTGCGCCTCCATCAAACCGGTCCATGTGGGCCGAGGATTGAGAACCCGGGCCGCGACAGCTCAATTTCCCGATTCCCGCCCCGCTGGACGGCAGTGGCGGGGGGAAACCCGTTCTGAACCCACGGCAGGAGCAAGGTCGATCGGTGGGTGCAAATCTCCAGATCTCGCCCGTTGACACCGGCACCGGCATTCAGGTCTACGACCATGCCCGGGCGCAGATGATTGAGGAGCGCGTGCTTGGGGACCGGCTATTGCGGTTCGCCTACCTCAGTCCAGCGCGACCGTTGTGCAGCCTGCTGCTGTTCAGGACCGCTTTGCTCAGCCGGTTCCTGGGCTGGTACTGCGACACCGCGCGGTCACGGTGCAAGATCGTGCCGACGATCCGCGAGCTCGGGTTGGACGAGAGTGAGTTTCGCGACCCGACCTCGAGCTTCCGCACCTTCAATGAATTTTTCACCCGGCACCTGCGTTCCGGAGCACGCCCGTTCGATGCCTCTCCCGAGATCCTGAGTTCTCCCGCCGACGCGCGCCTGACCGTGTTCCCGGATCTGCGCGAGGGGACGTGTGTGCCGGTCAAGGGTGCGGCTTTTACGGTCTCCGAACTGCTGCGCGACGCCTCTGGCGACGCGTCGCAGTTTGTCGGCGGCACGTTGCTCGTGTTGCGGCTGTGCCCGGCGGACTATCACCGATTTCACTACCCGGCATCGGGTCGCGTGCTGCGCCGGTGGGAGATCAGCGGGCGACTGCACTCGGTCAACCCGCTGGTGCTCGCGCTCGGGATCCCCGTATTCACGCAGAACCGGCGTATCGTGACGCTGCTCGACCTCGAACGGTTCGGTGTGACCGCGTTTGTCGAAGTGGGCGCTTTCGGCGTGGCCGGCATCGTCCAGACCCACACGGGGCGCGAGTTCCGCAAGATGGACGAGAAAGGTCTCTTCCGGTTTGGCGGTTCGACCGTCATCCTGGTTTTCCGGCGCGGGCGGGTTCTGATGGATCCCGACCTGGTCGAGCGCAGTCGCACGGGAATCGAGACACTGGTCCGGGTCGGCGAACAGCTGGGACGTGTCGGGAGCATTTGACTTTCTTGCCCGCGTGATGTAATCTGATGCTCGCCTAGAGAGAACGAATTCCGGGATCCGTTCAGAGGATGCTCGCGCGGCATCGTAGACAGTCGCCGCGGCGGTGGGCAGGACGGGGCCGGGAGTAGATCCAGACGGAGATATGGTCCGCTCCATGGCGACTGAAGTCACTCGAACTTCGACAGCTTGGCGTAACAGGGTCGGTGACTCCAGCGGCACCGCACCGGTGGAGGCGCATCACTTTCTACGCGAGTTCCTGCGGTCGCCACGCAGCATTGGGGCACTGACTCCCAGTTCACGCTGGCTGGCCAGGGAGATGGTACGCGGGCTGGACCTGGCCGACATGGACGCGGTCGTTGAGCTCGGTCCCGGCAGCGGCGCCTTGACCCGTCATATCATTCAGCGACTGTCGTCTCGGACAGCCTTCATTGCCGTGGAGAAGAACCCCCGGATGGCCGGCTCGCTGCGGGGACGTTTTCCCCGTGTCATTGTTCACCAGGCCGCCGCCGAGGAGTTGCCCGCCATTCTGCGCTCGCACGGGCTGCGGCAGGTCGACTGCGTCATCAGCGGCCTGCCCTGGGCGAATTTGCCCGGCAGGGTGCAGGAAGACATTCTTGGCGGTGTGCTCGAGGTCTTGCAGCCGGGTGGACACTTTGTCGCGTTCGCGTACCTATCCGGGTTGCTCATGCCCTCGGGTCGGCGTTTCCGCCAGAGACTGGCCGACAGTTTCGCGTCGGTTTCGACGTCGCGGGTGGTGTGGCCCAACCTACCTCCGGCATTTGTCTACCGTTGCCGGCTGAACGGGTGTCAGCATGTCGAGCCCGCCCTTGGCCACGACGCTGCCGCCCGCGTTACTCCCGCCTGCCGTCAGAGCTGACGGCGCCGCTCGCTCCTAACCCGACGTAGCCGGAACCAAGACGAACGTCGAACGCTGAACGTCGAACGCCGAAGTCCGGAGGCTCTTCCCCCCCCCGACACCCGACACCCGACACCCGACACCCGACACCAGGCCGGCGTGGCTGCTACCGTCACAAATGCGCCGCCGCCCGGCTCGGCCGGGCGCAAGACCCGCGGCGGCGCGAACCGGCACGAGTAACACTAACCTATGATCGGCCGGTCCGCCGGCTGGGGGCGCTGACGCATTACCGATAATGTGCAGTGATTTCTTGCCGAACCGGCCTTGCCTGGTTATGTTGTAGGCCTCCAAGCCGGCGCAACCTTTTGCGACGCGGAATCTCACTCTGGGCAGGGTCGAGACTCCCATCCTATCTGTGCCCATATACAATGGGGGCCGTGTTATGCCGCGACGGGACGACATCAAGAAGGTGATGATCATCGGGTCTGGGCCGATCGTGATCGGTCAAGCGTGTGAGTTCGATTACTCGGGGACGCAGGCCTGCAAAGCGTTGCGCGCCATGGGGTACAAGATTGTGCTGGTCAACTCGAACCCGGCGACGATCATGACCGATCCGGGCATGGCTGACGTGACGTACATCGAGCCGCTGAACTGCGAGCGCATGGCGCAGATCATCGAAAAGGAGCGGCCCGACGCGTTGTTGCCGAACCTGGGCGGCCAGACGGGGCTGAACCTGTCCAGCGAGTTGCACAAGCGCGGCATTCTGGCGAAGTACGGGGTGAAGATCATCGGCGTGCAGGCCGATGCCATCGAGCGCGGCGAAGACCGCACCGAGTTCAAGAACACGATGAACAAGCTTGGGATTCCGATTCCCAAGAGTGAGGCGGTCTACAGCGTCGAGGAGGCCGAACGGGTGGCCAAGGAACTCGGTTACCCGGTGGTGGTCCGGCCAGCCTATACGATGGGCGGCACGGGTGGCGGCTTGGTCTACAACGTCGAGGAACTGCGCACCGTGGCCGTGCGCGGCATCGCGGCCAGCCTGGTGGGGCAGATTCTCATCGAGGAGTCAGTGGAAGGCTGGGAGGAACTCGAGCTGGAGGTGGTCCGCGACGCGAAGAACCAGATGATCACCGTGTGCTTCATCGAGAATGTCGACGCCATGGGTGTGCACACGGGCGACTCGTATTGCACCGCACCGATGCTGACCATCAGCCCGGAACTGCAGGCCAGGTTGCAGAAATACTCGTATGACATCGTGGAAGCCATCCAGGTGATCGGCGGCACGAACATTCAGTTTGCGCACGATCCCAAGACGGACCGGGTGGTGGCCATCGAGATCAACCCGCGCACTTCGCGCTCGTCGGCCCTCGCCTCGAAGGCCACCGGGTTCCCGATCGCGCTGGTGTCCTCCCGGCTCGCGGGCGGGTTGACGCTGGACGAGATCCCCTACTGGCGCCTGGGGACGCTGGAGAAGTACACGCCGTGGGGCGACTACGTGGTGGTGAAGTTCTCCCGCTGGGCCTTTGAGAAGTTCAAGGGCGTGGAGGACAAGCTCGGGACGCAGATGCGCGCCGTGGGCGAGGTCATGAGCATCGGCAAGACCTACAAGGAGGCGTTCCTGAAGGCCATTCGCTCGCTTGAGAACGGCCGGCACGGCCTGGGATTCGCCAAGAACTTCAACAGCCTGACGCTGGACGAGGTCATGCAGCGCCTGCGCTACCCCACCAGCGAGCGGCAGTGGCTGATGTACGAAGCGCTGCGCAAGGGCGCTACGGTTGAGGACCTCCAGGCCCGGACCTACATCAAGTCCTACTTCATCGAGCAGATGAAGGAACTGGTCGAGCTCGAACAGGAAATCCTGAAGTACAAAGGGCGGAAGCTGCCGGACGAATTGCTGACCCGCGCCAAGAAGGACGGGTTTGCGGATCGGTACCTGGCGCAGATCCTGGGCGTGCCGGAGAAGGACATCCGCACCCAGCGCACGGGCATCGGTGTCGTGCAGGGCTGGCACGCGGTGAAGGTCAGCGGCGTCGAGAACGCGGCCTATTACTACAGCAGCTACAATGCCCCCGACACGACGACAACCAGCACGCGACGCAAGGTCATGGTGCTGGGCGGCGGCCCGAACCGCATTGGCCAGGGCATCGAGTTCGACTACTGCTGCGTGCACGCCGCCTTCGCCATGCGCGAGCAGGGCCTCGAGACGATCATGGTCAACTGCAATCCCGAGACGGTGTCAACGGATTACGACACCTCGGACAAACTGTATTTCGAACCGCTCACGGTCGAGGACGTCCTCAGCATCTACGAGAAGGAGAAGCCCGAGGGTGTCATCGTCCAGTTCGGCGGGCAAACGCCGCTGAACATTGCCCGCGAGTTGGCGGAGGCCGGGGTGAAGATCCTGGGCACCTCGGTTGATTCCATCGACCTGGCCGAGGATCGCGACCGGTTCCGGATCATGATGCAGAAGCTCGACATCCCGATGCCGGAGGCCGGCATGGCCAGCAACCTGACCGAGGCCCTGGCAGTGGCGCGGCGCATCGGCTACCCGCTGATCGTGCGGCCCTCGTACGTGCTTGGCGGCCGCGGCATGGAAGTCGTCCAGGACGACGAAATGCTCAAGCTCTACGTCGAGACTGCCGTGGGCGTGACGCCTGAGCGTCCGATCCTGATCGATAGGTTCCTCGAGAATGCCACGGAGTGTGAGGCAGACTCGATTGCCGACGGCAAGGACACGTTCGTGCCGGCCGTCATGGAGCACATCGAGCTGGCGGGCATTCACTCCGGCGACTCGGCCTGCGTCATCCCGCCCACCACGATTCCGAAGAAACACTTGGACACGATTACGCGCTACACGCACCGCATCGCCAAAGAACTGAATGTAGTTGGCCTGATCAACATCCAGTACGCCATTGCCAACGACCGGGTGTACGTGCTGGAAGCGAACCCGCGCGCCTCGCGCACGGTCCCACTCGTCTCAAAAGTCTGCAACATCCAGATGGCGCGCGTAGCCACGCAGCTCATGTTGGGCGCAAAACTGGCGGACATGAAGCTTAAGAACCAGAAGATCCCGCACTTCGGCGTCAAGGAGTCGGTGTTTCCGTTCCCGATGTTCCCCGAAGTCGACCCGCTGCTCGGCCCCGAAATGCGTTCGACGGGCGAGGTGTTGGGCATGGCGGACTCGTTCGGCATGGCCTTCTACAAGGCGCAGGAGGCTGCCAACTCGCACCTGCCCACCGAAGGGACGGTGCTGATGAGCGTAAGCCGGCGCGAGAGGGACGGCCTGAACAAGGTGGCGAAGGGGTTTGTCGACCTCGGGTTCCGGATCAAGGCCACGGACGGCACGCACAAGTACCTGGCCGAACACGGAATCGCGTCGGACCTGATCGCCAAGTTGGACGAGGGGCGGCCTAACGTTCTGGACGCGATCATGAACGGCGAGGTCCAGCTCGTGATCAACACGCCCATCGGCAAAGAGGGGCGGCACGACGATTCGTACATCCGCAAGGCCGCGATCCGGCGCAAACTTCCGTATGTCACGACCATCGCCGCCGCGGCGGCTTCCGTCCAGGGCATTGCGGCTGCTCGCAAGGGCCGGGGTGCGGTCAAATCGCTGCAAGCCTACCACGCCGACCTGGCCACCTGAGGGGCGCACTGCCGGCCTTCGGTTTCAGACCCCCCAGCTCCTGCCGTCCGGACGTGCAGGGGCTGGAGGTCTTCTCCTCCGACCGCGCCGATGATGCGTCAGCGCCCCCCGGGCGGATGCGTCCGATCATGTGTGGGCGTTACTCACGGTTTGTCCGGGTCGTTCTGGCAACGTGGCGGGAGCGGCTCGCTCCCGCGGGTGCCGGAGCGAGCCGCTCC
>Ga0208961_1000476_pt1 | contig 17208 bp, 15 predicted proteins | sample RifOxyB3_FD_184034 | JGI IMG/M metagenome (GOLD analysis project Ga0208961, IMG submission 184034) | Groundwater microbial communities from Rifle, Colorado - Rifle Oxygen_injection B3 (SPAdes) | ecosystem: Environmental > Aquatic > Deep subsurface > Groundwater | place: Rifle, Colorado, United...
CGGTATTCGGGCAAGGCCACATGTACGTTTGCGCCCTGGCGGTCGAGTTCCATGACCAGGGCCGCGGAAATGTCGGCGAGTCCGCCGCCGTCGCCTGTTGAAATAACGTGCGCCAGATTGCCCATGTTGTGGGGCAAGGCCACTATTTCAGGCGTGGCAATGAGAATGGCCGGCAACGTGGCAAAGGTGCTAATAGAGGGGGCCTTTTGCTCACGGATGATCTCAGAGATGGTTGAGCGGATGTCGAGCCAAAGACTGCGTTGGTGATCGGGCAGCTTAGGGGCGACGGTGTCATCAAAGGCGATGATTTTGAGCTTGAGCGCGTCAAACCCCTTGCTGGACTGCACAGGCGCAGGCTCAGGCGTTTTTGCGGCTTGCCCAGGAGGCTCTGGGATGGGTTTGTTGCTGGTATGGGCGTGTTCCATAAGAATTGCGCAGTATCCTTGGCTCTAAAATAATTTATTGTTCCTGCGCAATGACAGGCTGGACCGCTTTTTCACCATTGTCGCGTTGTTCCGTCTGCACCGGAAAGATACGCTGTTCCGCAGCCTGGAGAATCGCCTCGATTGTGCCGCTGTAGGAAATATTGTCGAATTTGGCCATTTTGGTTAGATGTCCGTCCCAGCACCAGCCCGGATTCGGGTTTACCTCGAGCAGTTTTGGCTTGCCGTTCGCGTTGAGCCGCCAGTCGTAGCGCGTATAGTCACGGCATTCGAGCCGGTCTTGCAGTTTGAGGCAGCAATCGATGATGAGTTTCTCAGTATCGTCGGACAAGTCCGCTGGTACTGATTTTATTTTCCAGTAGGGGGAATCGGGCATCCACTTGGCCTCGTACCCGCAGATGCGGGGCAGCTCGGCCGGCACGTCAGAGTAGTCCTCTTCGGTAATGGGGAGAATGAGCGGCGATTTACCGGTGTTGCCGATGATGCCCACGCTCAGGTCTTTTCCCACCAGGAACTCCTCGACAAGTATGGGCTTGTCATAGCCCAGTTTTTCGCGGATCTCGGTGATGGCGTTCATGAGCTCCTCGATGGTGTTGGCCACAGAGCGCTGGGTTATACCGAAGCTGGAATCGCCGAAATTGGGTTTTACAATGACGGGAAATTCAATGGCCAGTTCGAAGATGATATCATCAGGTTTAATGAAGAAGGCTTTTGGCGTCGGGATTGCCATCTCAGTGGCAATCCCGCGCACCAGGGATTTGTCGTAGCAGTAGGCGAGGCACTGGGGGCCGCCGCCTGTGTAGGGAATGCCGAGCATGTCGAGCAGGGCCGACACATTGAGTTCCTTGCGTGGGTCGTTGTCAAAGCCTTCGTCGCACAGGTTAAAGACAAAATCCACGCGGCCGCGATCTTTGAATCGCTGGAGATCCTGGATAAGCGTATCGTGGTTATTGAGGTAGGTGAATCGGTAGCCGCCTTTGAGTTCTATTTCGCGCAGGGCGCCTTTGAGCTTGTCAATGGTATAAATGTCGTCGTCGTCAAAGACGCCAGCGGGTTTAATAATATCGGTCTTTGTGGGATCGCCCATAAGCACAATTACAGAGCGCGGCGGTTTTCCCTTCCTGATCTTTACCGGCGTCCATGCTTTGCGCACAACGGAGGAGACCACGATGCGGCGGGCCATCATGCCCAGGTCTTGGTTGCGCGTCGAATCGCCGTTCATTTCCCCCTGAAAAATGATGTCCGAAAAACCCGCTTCGGCCAGAAGCTCCCTAAGGCTTTCTTTGTTATAGAGACGTTCGGCGTAAAACTGGTCCACGACTACGCCTTTTTCGATATTACTCACGATTTCACGCGAGATGAGACGCTGACGGTCGTACGAGAGCGAGCGTTCGCGGCAGACAAAGTATGTGCTGTCAATCCATTCCCAGGACCGGGGCTGGAATTTTTTGCGGAGATAATCGCCGTCTGAAACCTCGATGAGGAGCCTTCCCCAGGGCTTGAGCGCGCGAAAGACCTCCTTGAGGATGCGCAGGTCGTCTTCCACGGTCTCAAAGTAGCCGAAGCTGTTGCCCAGGATCATGACCGCGTCGAACGCGTCCGCTGAAAAGGGAAGGGAACGGGCGTCGCCCTCCCGGAACCTGACGCTCAGGCACTCCTTTTTCGCCTGACTTTTGGCCTTCTGGATAAGGAAGTTTGAGCGGTCAAGCCCTTCGATGTTCTGAAAATTACGGCGCGCGAGCTCAAGGGAGTGACGTCCCTGGCCGCAGCAAAGGTCAAGGATTTTATCGTTCTGTAAAAGCTTGAGAATGGAGATAAACTGATGCACTTCCTTTGCGGTGATTTCACGATCGCCCACAACATCGCCGTCGGTTTTCAGATAGGTGGCGTTGAAGAGGGTGCGCCACCATTCGGGCTTTACGTGTTTTTCAAGGTTGGGGACCGGGCCAAGGGAACGGATACCCGGTTCTGGAGGGGGCTCCTTGTCTGATGTCGCTGTCTTTTCTTTCATGGTGTAAATCTCCTGCACCGTTTTGTGATGCTGTGTGTGGTATGGCTGCTTTTTTTTCAGGAAAGAATGGAATGAAAAAGGAAACGCCTGGCAGATAAATGCATGTCCCGCAACCAACTCAGGTCAGGATCCACGGAAGCGCTCCTTGGGGTTGATCGGGCATTAATATTGTAACCCTGTGTTTCCAGGCGCAAGGGAAATTTTTATGTTTTGTCCTTCCACTTGGATTTCAGGCTTCCGTAATAGAGACTGTATCGCTGAAACCGGCATTCGAGCTGGCCATTGAAGAGAGTGCGCTTTTTTGAGGCGCGCAGACCAATGCGCTTGAGTGCCTCCATGTTGGCGCTCAGGATCCATGCCTCGTGGCCCGAAAAACGCTGTTTGAGCGTATCACCCATGGCGGCATATAAAGCGCTGGGATCGTTCTCTTTTAGCCGTTCGCCATACGGAGGGTTTATGATCAGCATCCCGGTATCGGTGGCAGGGGAAAGATCCTCAAAGCGTTTGCACGAAACCGTGATGTTCTTCTCAAGTCCGGCGGCTGAGATGTTTTTGCATGCACCGGCCACTGCCTGTTCAGAGGCATCGTATCCAAGAATGGGGCAGGCAATGGGTTGTTCCGCCGCAATTGACTGAGCAGTGACCGAACGCCAGAGTGCTGCGTCAAAATCTTTCCAGCGCATAAATCCAAAGGCAGCGCGGAATTTTCCCGGCGCAATATTGCCCATAATGAGCGCGGCCTCAACCAGAAGCGTACCTGAACCGCACATGGGATCTATAAAGGGGACGGTCCGGTCCCAGCCGGTGAGTAGAACCATGCCCGCGGCCAGTACTTCGTTGAGCGGCGCCACACCCTGGTCAACACGCCATCCTCGTTTGTGGAGAGACGCTCCTGAACTGTCAAGCGATACGGTACATTCGCTGTCGTGGATATGGATATGGATGCGCAGATCAGGATGTTCCACGTTTACTGAGGGGCGTTTACCGGTCTTGTCCCTGAAATAGTCGGCAATGGCGTCCTTTGCCTTTAGCGCAATATAGTTCGCATGATTGAAGTACGGTGAATTGACGGTGCTATCGATGGCAAAGGTCGTGTCCGGGTCAAGATAGCGCGTCCAGTCGATGGCGCTGACGCTAGCATAGACCTGCTCCGGCATGGTCGCGGTAAATGTGCAAATGGGCGCCAGAATGCGTAGGGCGGTTCGCGCGCATAGGTTGGCGCGATACATAAGCTCTTTGGTTCCGGAAAATGAGACTGCCCGGGTTTGGCTGGTTATATCTGTTGCGCCAAGCGCGGCAAGTTCAGCGGCAAGTATTGGTTCGAGACCGGCCAGAGTTCTGGCGACAAGCGTGAAGGCGCCAGTGTCCATGGTGGTTGAAAAATAGCATTTTACCAGCAGGAGAGGCGCGCTATTTCATAAGCGTGATGGTCTTGGTGAACACACTGCTGCCAAGAGTAGCCCTGACAACATATAGACCGGATGGCTGGCCCGATGCATCCCAGACAACTGAATTACCCGCTTCGCCTGCGGCGATGCGAGGCGAGCGAATTACGAATTTCAAATTACGAATGTCCGAGGTCAGATCTTTTACGAGTTGTCCCTGGGTATTATAAATTTTTAAATCAGGATTCATAATTCGCTCGCCTCGCTTCGCAGGCGAAGCGGATAATTTGACATTCGTAATTGAAATTGTAACAGCCGGATTAAACGGATTTGGTGATGCATGTATGACCAAATCATCATCGGGTTCTGATGCGGGTGTTTCCTTGATCGTTGTTGGCGCAGGCCATCGCACTTTAATGTTGTCAACATAGAACGAGCTGAAATTTGCCCCATTGGCCTGACTCAGAAACATAAAACGGTCGAGTGAGGCGCCGGCAAAGGCCGAGAGGTCGAACTCGCGGTGATACCATTGGCTCGAGGCGCGGCCAGCCAACGATGGCAGCTCGCAGGCATAGCACTGGAAAATGGGCGTTTTTCTCATATCAAACGATATGGCGTTCTGGTCTTGTATCGTTGTTGTGGGATTAGAACCATCGGGCATAACCACGAAAGGCTGGATGCCCGCATGGTCCTGATTGACCGCACTGACGTTTACAAGGTAGATTGAGTACAAAAACTTCATATTGGGCCGGACCGTTATAAGCTGGTCTGAAAATAGATAGGAATGATACCAAGTGATTGCCGGGCCTTTCATCATTTTAGTCCCATAGACCGGGCCTACGCCGTTTTCAGCCGTCACCTGCGAAAAAACATTATTATCGCGTACTGAACTGTACATGCCCCTGATTGAGTCCTCTGCAATCCGTATGACCGAATCGCCCGATATAGGGTCATATTCGGCGACATTACAGGGAAACTGGTCAAGATTGGTCCAGCCACTGCCCACGTTCACGGTTATGTTATCACCGTCAATAGATACCACACCTGCAGTACCCGCGGAGATATGAACGCTGTGAACCTTGTGGAACGTTGTTTTCTTATCATAATGCAAATGTCCTGAGAAAGTCCACGCCTGTTTGCCGCTCAGGTTTATGTGCTTTTCCAATTCAGCGCACACCGGGCCCCTGGAATTAAAGAGGTATCCGGGTGTATCATAGGTCCATTGTTCAATGGGTTCGTGGAAAAAGACAAACACATGCTTGTCCCTGTTTGCCTCGAGTTGTTCCTTAAACCAGCGTACTTGTACAGTATCGAGAGTCCCATTGGAACTGCCGCTTGCGCCAACCTGGTAATCGCCATCAAGGAAGATAAAGAGATATTGAGAACCATACGTGAACGCATAGTATATCTTATCCGTCAGACCGTCTGCAGAAGCCCAATCGGTGACAACTCCTTTGGCAATCGAATCGACCCAAGGGCGTTTTCCAACGCCGTCCATTTCATGGTTGCCCATAGTGAACAGGACCGGAGGGCAATTTGACACAGAGGTGATTGCAACGCGTGTGCTATCGACGTCGGCCTGATTGCCGTAACCCCAATCACCTACTGTGGTCACAAAGGCGCAACCGGCTGTACGCCACGTAGTCAGTGTGTTCCGGTATTGCGCAGCCGTGATACCATAGATGGAGTTGATGTGGTTGTCGCCATTGACACCGAACGTAAACGTAGTATCATCGGCGTTTGATGAGAAGATATCCTGATAATAGGCTGAGAGCTGGGTTGTGGGAGAGGCGGTAATTACATATGCAAACGAAACAACAAAAAGAACAGCTTTAAGCATATCGCTCCCTGGATATGGGTGTTTTATGGTAATATACTCAGTAATGTTTGTCAACAGCAATCTTTCGGTATTCCACATCCCTCCATTGCCTTGTTTCCCTGTAATTATGGATTTTAATGCGATGCAAAGGACTGTTTTATCAGCCTATTCCGGTCTGCTTTTGGGTATGCTGTTGTGGGCGAGTTCTTTTATCATGCTCAAGCTCTCCTTTCGCGCCTATGATCCCATGTTCGTGATTTTTGCCCGTATGTTCATCGGTACGTTATGTTTTGCGCCTTTCCTGGGACGTTTACGAAAATATTGGCCGCGCCGGGAAGATTGGAAATGGATTTTGCTTATGGCGTTTTTTGAACCCTGCCTCTATTTCATCTTCGAGGCAAAGGCGCTTCAAAACACTACGGCGTCGTCGGCCAGCATGATCATTGCAATGCTGCCACTGTTCGTGGCATTGGCCGCGAAGTTTTTTTTAAAGGAAACACTAGGCATACGCACCTTGATTGGTTTTATAGTCGCCATTGCTGGTGCATTTTGGCTTAGCGCTGCTGATACGCCGAGTATCAGCGCGCCAAACCCCCCGCTTGGAAATTTTTTTGAGTTTTTGGCCATGGTTAGCGCAGTGGGCTACACTATTTCACTCAAACGAGCCACGAGAAACATCTCACCGCTTTTTCTAACCGCAGCACAAGCCGCTATTGGGAGCGTCTTTTTTCTTCCGTTGGTCTTTTGGCCTCAACCGGTGATTCCATCTGTATTTGATCCCGTGTCCGCTGGTGCAGTGGTTTATTTGGGTGTTATTGTGACCGCAATCGCCTATGGTTTATATAATTTCGGGGTAAGCCGCATACCAGCGAACCAAGCCGCCGCCTTTATCAATCTTATTCCGATTTTCACCATTACTATGGGCGTTGTTTTTTTAAACGAGCGCTTGAATACATCTCAGATTATTGCCTCGATCATGGTGTTTTCCGGAATTCTAATAAGTCAGAATATCCTGAATAGAAAATCTGATATTGCAGTATAACGCATTGATTGAAAATAAAATAAGAGCATGGAAGCGTATGTAAACTCTTTGGGTCCACCGCTACTACCCCCTGGAATACAGATGCGTATTTAGTCCGAACTGATAAAAATGGCGATACGCTCTGGACAAAGACTATTAGCACACCTGACAATGGACTTGGACTTATCTATTCAGGCCATACAACATTGGATGGAGGATTTATTTTAGCAGGCCTTTCGATCTCAATATGGTACGATATCTATGTTGCCAGGGTAAATTCGTTTGGCGATACGCTGTGGACCCGGAGTTATGGCAGTCATCCAGGGACGCAATTCGCCTATGCCATACGGCCGACACCTGACAGTGGTTTTGTCCTCTGCGGTTTTAAGAGCTCTTCTGATACAAAACTCTACGATGGATACTTGCTCAAGATAAATGCGCAAGGAGACACACTCTGGTCAAGAATATTCGGTGGTCCGGGCTATGAACGTTTCTTCGATGTACAAGTCACTCCTGACAACGGTTTTGTCCTTGTCGGAGATGTCGCGGATTCGGGTTTCACTGACAGGGATATATATATTGTTCGGACCGATGCGGAAGGTAATGTTGCTGCTGAAACAGTCATTCCAGCATTTTCTTCGTCTTCTCCAAGCTTAAGGGTGTGCAACGAATATGGGATGAGCCGGATGGCAATACGCTATTCATTACCAAAACGCGGACAGATAGAAATCGATGTCTTTGATATTCAAGGTAAGAGACTCGGTTCTCCTGTACACGCATATCAGGAGAAAGGCAGTTACTCTGTTGTGTGGGATGCTGCGCAAGTACTGGGCCGAGAACTGCCAAGCGGTATCTGTTTCATACGATTACGCACAAACAACGCTGTTGTGACTCAAAAAATCGCTATAATGCGATAAGCTGAACATCCAGGATGTTTTCCTGTATTTTTGGATTAATCAGGAGACGAATCTATGTGTAAAAAATGCATCATTATTTTCTGTTTGCTCAGCATAAGCATTTGTTTGTTCGCGCAACCCTTTTCCCCAACATGGATCAAGAGGTATGGGGGCTCTGGAATTGAACGTGGGTATTCAGTGCAGACGACCATGGATGGGGGATATATTATTGTAGGTTCCAGAGGAGGTCTTGAGAATGCCTATATTTTAAAAGTTGGTTTTAATGGTGATTCTCTATGGTCGAAAATATACGGCGGGGATTCCATGGATTATGCGTATTCTGTTGTCAATATGGAGAATGACGGTTATGCAATTGCAGGAGGCAATTCATCGATAATTGGGAAGGGTATGGAAATGTACCTGATACGCACTGATCGGAATGGCGACACGTTGTGGACGCGAACCTATGGAGGCGATTCCGATGATTATGCACGTTCAATAAAGGAAACCCCTGATAGCGGATTTGTTCTTGCTGGTTACACCTACTCTTTTGGTGACAGTGGTGATATGTATTTGGTACGCACGGACAAGAATGGCGATACGCTTTGGACAAAAACATATGGCGGGCCCGGGGGCGATGCGTGTAAAGCAATTGAGATAACCGCAGACAGCGGTTATATACTTTTTGGATCCACCTTTTCTTCCAGATGGAATGTGGACGTGTATTTAGTCCGAACTGATAAAAATGGTGATACGCTTTGGACAAAGACTTTTGGCACTTCTTACAATGATGTTATTTATTCTGGCCAGAAGACAATAGATGGAGGATTTGTATTGGCTGGCTTATTAGACACTATCTATAATGATATTTATGTGGCAAGAGTCACGGCTTCAGGTGATACGCTTTGGACCCGTAGGTATGGTGGACCGGGCAGAGAAGAGGCCTATGCCATACGACCGACACCTGACAGCGGTTTTATCCTTTGCGGTTTGAAGAACTATTCTGATACAAAACGAGACGATGGGTACTTGCTCAAGATAAACGCGAAAGGAGACACACTCTGGTCAAAATTATTCGGTGGTTCGGGCTATGAGCGTTTCTTCGATGTGCAAGTCACTTCTGATGGCGGTTTTGTCCTTGTCGGCGATGTTGAGGATTCGGGTTCCACTAACTTGGATATATATATTGTCCGGACCGATGCGGAAGGTAATGTTGCTGCTGAAACAGTCATTCCAGCATTTTCTTTGTCTTCTCCAAGCTTAAGGGTGTGCAACGAATATGGGATGAGCCGGATGGCAATACGCTATTCATTGCCAAAACGCGGACAGATAGAAATCGATGTCTTTGATATTCAAGGTAAGAGACTCGGTTCTCCTGTACACGCATATCAGGAGAAAGGCAGTTACTCTGTTGTGTGGGATGCTGCGCAAGTACTGGGCCGAGAACTGCCAAGCGGTATCTGTTTCATACGATTACGCACAAACAACGCTGTTGTGACTCGGAAAATTGTTTTACTGCGATGAGTGTCCTCGCGAGGATTAATGCTCTTTGAATCCAGTCGGATGTAAGTTCCGACCTTGGCAAGATCTGTAAGCCGGGTAGCAGGAGGCCTGCTGGTTACTGGAAACTGTATGCGGTAAAGCGCGGCCCGATCCGCCTGTGGCGGATAGCCTGTAAGGGCGCTACCCGCCTTGCCGGCGAGGCAGGTGCAAACGCACAGGCGGTAATGAAAGTGAACCTGCATGTAGCCTCGTAAATACCGTCGAAGAGGACGAGCCCCTATCGTATGGGCGAAGTCAGCATCCATATGACGACAGCAGAAAGAGAATGCATATGGGCCTTCTGGGGTATCAGGGATCGCATGTGCGGAAGGATACAGAGGGTAACCGGAGAAGCCCTCTCTGTCACGCAGAAAAAAAACTGCGTAAAGGATTCCGTTCGTATAAACCGCAAGGTTAAGGGACGGAATGGCGGAAGGGTGGCTGATGATGCCGTAGTGTGCGCTGAGCAGCGTATCAATCAGGAGGGTTTGAGTCCCTCTGGTTCTCAAATGGAGGGAACCATATCCAAATAGTACCATAAGCGCCGTGAAAGCGGCGTGACCGGTAGAACGGCAGTCGAGAGGACTGGGGAAGGCGGTTGGCAGGGAAGTCGGAGTAAGCCAAGAGAGCGAGAAAAGCAAGGGTGGAGTCATGGAAAGTTCCTTAAGCGAAAAACCCTTAGGGCCTCATCCGAGGAGACTCGCGGAATGGTTAAATCCGAGCGGAGCGAAGAAGGTCCACTCACTGGTGGACAAGGTTTACAAGATGAAGAACCTGGAGATGGCTTGGCGGAAGGTGAAAGCCAACAAAGGGGCGGGGGGCGTGGATGGGCAAGGCTTGGGGGATTTTGAAGAACGGTTAGAACAAAACCTGACTCGACTCCATCAAGAGCTTAAAGACCAGACATACCAACCGCAACCGGTTAGGCGGAAAATGATTCCGAAAGCAGGGCAAACGGGAAAGTTTCGTCTTTTAGGCATACCGACCATATATGACCGGGTATGCCAACAGGCGATGCTGAACCGACTGGAACCGATTTTCGAGCCGGTGTTTGATGATGCCAACTTTGGATACCGGAAGGGAAGATCGCCACAAGAAGCCTTGCGGAAAATCTGGAAGGAGATACAAACGGGTCGAGAATGGATTGTGGATGCAGACCTAAAAGACTTTTTTGGGTCAGCGAAGCATGATAAATTAATGACCCTTGTTTAGAAAATATAGCGGCCATTGCGAAACAATCTGATAGTTACGGTTCTACCCAGCCACAACCCGCATCAGCTCTTCCAGTGACGTCATACCCGCCTTTACCTTGTCCAACCCGCTGAAGGCCAATGTCCGCATGCCCTTCTCAACAGCCATCTGTTTTATCTCAATATCAGACTTGCCCGCAATAATCAACTGTCTGATATCATTGTCCAGCTTCAGGAACTCAAACACGCCAATCCGTCCTTCAAAGCCTGTATTACCGCACTTTGGGCAGCCAAGACTGTGATAACTTTGGGGAAGCGGAATATCGCCATAAAGATGTTTGAATTTAAAGACCAGTTCATCCGAAGGCGTGTATTCCTTACGGCAATGGACGCACAACCGCCTGACCAGGCGCTGCGCCATAATTGTTATGATGGACGAGGCGATCATAAAGGGCGGCACGCCAAGGTCCTTGAGTCTGGTAATGGCCGAGGAAGAATCGTTCGTATGCAGGGTCGAGAAGACCAGGTGGCCGGTTTGGGCTGATTGCACGGCAATTTCAGCTGTTTCATGGTCGCGGATCTCGCCAATAAGGATAACATCAGGGTCTTGCCTGAGTATTGATCTGAGCGTTGCGGCAAATGTCAACCCAGCTTTTTCATTCACCTGCACCTGATTTATTCCCGACAATTTTATTTCAATGGGGTTTTCAATGGTTGTAATGTTGATGTCCTTTTCCTTGATCTTGTTCAGGAAAGCGAAAAGGGACGATGATTTGCCGCTACCGGTTGGGCCGGTCACAAAGATGATGCCCTGTGGCCGGGTAATGATATCGTTTATATGGCTGATTTCATCAGGTACAAACCCAAGGCTGTCCAGGGAAAAGAGGTCTGCTGTGTGCCGTAAAATCCTGATAACGGTCTTTTCGCCAAAATGGGTGGGCAAGGTCGAAATACGCAAATCAATATCAACCCCATCCACCACCCGCTTTATCCTGCCATCCTGGGGCATGCGTTTCTCGGCAATATCCAGGTCTGCCAGTATTTTTATACGAGAGGTGAGTGCAGCGTGCATCCACCGGGGAAGCTCAGTGGTCTTTCTCAGCAATCCATCCACCCTGTTGCGGACGGCCACGCCATCTTCCTGGGGCTCTATATGCACGTCGCTTGCCCCTGCTTTTATTGCTTCATCCAGGATAAGGTCAACCATTTTTACCACAGGTTCTGCCTGACCGCTTTTTTTAAGGTCATCCACTGTATTTAAAACCGATTCATCGATGCGGCTGCGCTTCATGTCCTCTGCCAGTCCAAAGGCGGTCTGCTCAAAATCGCTTTTTTTCGACACATGGCCTGTGAGCATCTCCTGGATCGCGGTTTTCTCAGCCTTCACCGGGACAATTTTCAGGCTGCTGGAAAAGGAGAGATAATCCAATGCTGTGCCATCCTCAGGGTTTTCCATGAGCATGCGCAATTTGTTTCCTTCAATGCTTTGCGGAAACGCCCGGTATTTCTCAAGCAGGCGGCGGGGAAAAAGATTGGCCAAATCAGCTGATGTTTCCATGCTGGAAAAATAAGTATTTACTTGCAGGAATAGAAACAGCATATTATCCAGCGGCCATGTTAATATGTATATTTCCATAGTTTATGCTGCACCAGATACTCAACCGCGTGCCTTCAAAGGCCCTGACCCTGTTTACCCGCCAAATGTCGGCCATGCTTTCCGCCGGTCTGCCACTTTCAAAGTCCCTGGCCACTCTCTCCAAACAAACCGAGAGCAAGAACCTCAAGAAGAACCTTGAAGCAATTACCTTTGAGGTCCAGGGCGGCTCCTCTTTTGCCGAAGCATTGCGGAAAAAGGAAGTCTTCCCCGAGCTCTATTGCGGCATGGTGGCAGCAGGAGAGGCCAGCGGCACACTCGATGCTATATTAAAAAAACTCGCGTTGTATCTGGAAAAGCGGGAGAAAATAAAGCGTAAAATTCTTTCAGCAATGACCTATCCGGTCGTCATTCTGGGCGTATCGGTCCTGGTTATTATCGCGCTGCTTACCTTTGTCATACCCACCTTTGCTGAAATGTTCACTGACATGGGCAAGGAATTGCCGGGAATAACAAAAACCGTCATTGGCCTGAGCGGGTTTATTGCGTCCAACATTGTCTTTGTGGTCCTTGGCCTTTTTGCGTTTATTGTTCTTGTCTTCTATATTATAAATAAGCCTGAAACCCGCGCTGTCATCGATAGTGTTATTATTTCCCTGCCCATTGTGGGCAATCTGGCGAAAAAAGCGGCAATTTCCCGGTTTGCCAGTACCCTTGGCAGCCTCCTGAACGCAGGCATACCCCTGGTCGATGCCATGAGCATTACTGCGGGCACAGCGGGCAACCACATGGTCCAAAAGGCGGTGCTCCAATCACTCAACAACATTACACGCGGCAAATCCATTGCCCAGCCTCTGGAAGAGACCGGGATATTCCCTCCCATGGTCACACAGATGGTCTCAGTGGGAGAGGAGACTGGCCAATTGCCCGACATGCTTCTCAAAGTGTCTGAGTTTTATGACGATGAAATAGACGCGGCGGTCGAAAGCGTTACCAGGCTCATGGAACCGCTCATGATCCTGGTTTTAGGCGTTGTTGTTGCAGGACTACTGATTGCAATGTATTTACCAATGTTTGATATGGTGGGGAGTGTACAATGATCCCCCCTGCCCCCCTTTTTAAGGGGGGGGATACTGGAAATTTAACAAGGAAAATACCAATGAAGAAAAAAACAAAACAAATCCTTGGCAATCAAAAAGGCTTCACATTGACCGAACTTATGATCGTGATTGTCATCATCGGCATTCTTGCCACAATCGCCATACCGCGCTTCCAGACCGTGACTGTGCGGGCAAAACTGGCTGAAGCAAAACCAATTTTAAGTCAGATATTTTCCCTTGAACAGAATTACTATTCGGCAAACGACCACTATACCGCTGATCTTACGGCAATAGGCTTTGACGAACCAAAGGCAAAATACTTCACCTTTTCAGTTGAAGCTGATTCCGGCAGTTTTACCGCAATTGCTACCTGCAAGGCAGGCCTCAAGGCAAAGGGCGGCGGCACGCTCAATGGCCAGAAACTCACCATTGACAATGAAGAGGAACATGGCGGCGACATGGGCATACGGAGCATGGCCCAGTGGTAATTCTCGCTTTCTCACTTACAGACCTTTCATTTGTCTTTGTTGAAAAGGGCAAAGAGGGTTTTCAGGTAATGGACAAGGGCGTACTGACCCCTGAGAATGCGTCCATGTATAAGAAGGCGCATTATATTGTCGCTGAAACCAGCCAGGCCCGATTTATCCACGATACCCAATTTGCGATAATGGACGACAATGGCGTGCAGCAGACGCTTGAAGATGCGCTTGCCGGCAAAGACGACAGGTCAATACTTCTCACACGGCCCTCACCCATGCTGGCCGCAACCCTTCGTACCAATGTCTTCAACGAGCACATGAATACATTCGAAACGCTTGGTCTTTTTCCCCATGGTATAGCGCCCCAGGCATATGGATTGTACCTTGGTCTGGTAAAACAGCGCACGCAAGGCAGGTTTTCTATATGTATAAATAAACAAGATCTGGTCTTTGTTGTGGAACAAGGCGCTTTGGCTGATTTTGGGTCAGACCCGTATAGAAACAAGGCCATTGCTGCCGCTGGTCCAATTTCTTCCATTTCCCTGCACGAACTTGGCTTCTCGGATATTGAAGAGGAATACGCATCGCTTCTTGGGCTTGCGCTCTTTACTGATAACAAAACACCCTGTTTTTCAACAGCTGAACTCAGTGACAAAGCTGCTGAACCTTTGCGTATGAGACGCTCTATTTTAACGGCAGTCTGCCTTTCTGTCCCTTTGCTTCTGGCCCCTGTTATCTGCGGATACATGGTACACGGCAAGAGCAGGGAATTGTCAGCGCTTGTTGAAACAAACAATGATATCCGAAAAAAGACATTGCAGGCAAAGGAGCTAGAAAAAGAGGCTGTTGGCTATCTTTCAGGGCTTTCTAAAATAAACCAGGCGCTTTCACCTGCAGCTTTCAAATCAGCCCTGCTCCTTGAGATTGCAAAACAGGCGCCTTTGACAATTTCCATTACCAGCCTTTCGGAAGATGGGAGACTGCAGGCCGCTGTTCCTGCGTTTACGCTTATTGGCAATGCGCCTGCCATGGCCGATGTCTATACATTTGAAGCAGCATTGAAAAAAGGATTTTTCAACCAGTCCAGGGTCATTGATACCCGTAAAATAAAGATACAGGGCAATGAGGCGGTTTCATTCAAAATAGTGGTGAAACAATGAACGAAACGGGAATCAAAAAGGCCTTGTACCAGAACCGGCATACAGCCATTCCCTATGGCATACCCGCTCTCCTGGCCTTTGTCCTGTACATTGGTGTGGTTTCCAACCAGTTGGACAGGCTCGAAGACCTGAAATTCCAGGTGCAGGACAAAACAGCGTATATTGCAAAAAACAAAAACGCTGCGAACAATGTGTCCCTATATGAAAAAGACATTGCACAGGCAAAGGAGATGCTTGGAAACATGGGTTCGCTGCTCTTTGCAGAAGGTTCGGGTGAGGAGCTTGTTTCCCTGGCTCTTGGTTTGGCAAAGCAAAACAACATTTCCATAGAAGGCATGGAAGCGGGAAAAATTGAACAAGGCCGATTTTTCAACACGCTGTCCCTCAAACTCAGCGTGCAGGGTGGATTTGATGATTTACTGGGCTTTTTCCACGCACTTGAATCGAACAAGCCGCCTGTCACAATTTCAGGTCTTGCCATGAACGCGGACACACGGGGTGTATTAAAGGCGCGGTTTAGCATAAAGGCGTTTGCGCACAATGGGCAAAAGTAATAAAAAGGGGCTCCTTGTCATTGGAGCCATTGCGTTTGTCAGCTTCCTCTATCTCCAGTCAGGAGATACCGAATGGCAAATTCCTGTAAAGAGCAAGAAACAGGCAAAGACCAAACAGAAAAATTATCAGGAACTGCGCAAGGCCGTGTTTGCTCCAGCGGACAGTACCGTGTCATCCACCTTCCCCAAGACCATACCCGATCCTTTCAAGAGCATCAGGTATGGAGGCGCGAAAATTGGAGGGCAAAAGGCGGTTATAAAACGCGCTTATACCTTAAAAGGCATTCTCATTCAAACGCCCCTTCTTGCGGTCATTGTCGATGCTTCGGGTGAAAGCCACATTGTGGGCAAAGGCGAGCATTTTAACGGCATGGCAGTGGTCAGCATTGAACGCGACCGGGCAATCCTCAAAGACGCATATGGCACCTTCACCCTTATCCAAAAATGACGGTTCAATCGCGGTCCTCGCGATAATCATCCTTGGCGCTCTTAGCGCGGCAATACTTCTCTTTGCCATGAGGTCTGCTCATGGCACCATGGACCTCAAAAAAAAGATCCTTGAACGTCAGGCAGTTTATACAGCTGAATCAGGTATAGAATACGCCTGTGCTGAGGCGCGGCGCATCAAGGCGCTTCAGGACAGCACAAACAAGAGCGGTATTGTCAACAGCGAGGGTATCATACGAGCTGACAGCGCTGTTTCTGATTCCCAGCCGCTTACCATTCTCGATGAAGGCTCATTTACCTACTATCCCTTTTCAGACAGTTTGTTGGGGTCTGCCTATGTGTCTGGGAAATTAATGGATGGTTTTCTGCAGGTCACGTCCACGGGTCATTATAAAACAGCGTCCAAGACCATTGTTGTCAAACTTGGCACGCGTTTGCCCAAGATATTTGACGCTGGTCTTATTCTTTCCGGTCCCAGGCCCCTGCTTGTGGATGGCGGTACTCTGAATGGCTCAGCAGTATTAAAGGTCAATACCATGCCCTCAGGAGCTTTTCTTGAAATGGAGTTTTTAAAAGGTGATTTACCCGAGATAAACGAAAAACTCTTTAAAAAGACCATGGACAATCTTCTTTCAAGCACCCAGATAAGCGATACGGGAAAAAGCGCCATAAGCCAGCTGATAAGCTACAATTTCAGCAACAAGCCTGATTTTACCGGCGATTCTATGTTGACCCATGCGGGTAATGTGCTTATAAATGGCGACAGGTTCAACACAGACCTTGTTATTGAAGGTCCTGGGACTATTGAATCTGGCCAGGGCATTCAGCTGACTGGCAGGGTATTCCTGAAAAAAGTGACCCTTATTGCCCAGGGAGATCTTGCCTGTTTTGACAATGCGCGGCTCGAAGAGTGCGTATTGCTTTCGTATACACGGGTGCATCTGGGAAACAAGACGGATTTTTCAGGCACTATTTATTCAAATGGTACGGTTGAAATTTTAAACGAGGCAAAGGTGAGACCATTTGCCCTCATCTATGCTCGCGGCCAGGGCGGCAAGGGAGCAAAAACCGTGCAGATCGACGAACAGGCTGTTGTCGCGGGTACGGTGATCGTCCCGGGCCGCAATGGTTTGGTATATATCGGCTATGAAGCGTTGTTCTGCGGGGTGTTGTTTTGCCGTGGTTCCGTGGATATCAGGGGCAATGTAAAGGGCGCTGTAGCAGCTGTTTCTTTTATGGCGCGAAGGGATGAGGCCCAGCCTTATGCGAATGTGTTCATAGATGGCAGGATAGACAGGACGGAATTGCCGTATAATTATTCCGCGCCCCTGGGGCTTTTGACCGAGCCTGATTTTGAAGTGGTTGGATGGGATGTAGAGTGAATGAAGGGCGCCTGATCTTTCTTTAGGCTTCTTATTTTCGTTTCCTGCTAAACAGCGGCCAAAAAATCCCGTTTTCTCATGGGGCTGTATTCTTGGAAAACGGACATTTTTTGGCCTTGGCCCGCAACTCGCGTTACCTGCCTACCCAATGTAGCTTCCTGCTTCACAAATGTTTATGGCCGGGA
>Ga0208961_1000488_pt1 | contig 16921 bp, 11 predicted proteins | sample RifOxyB3_FD_184034 | JGI IMG/M metagenome (GOLD analysis project Ga0208961, IMG submission 184034) | Groundwater microbial communities from Rifle, Colorado - Rifle Oxygen_injection B3 (SPAdes) | ecosystem: Environmental > Aquatic > Deep subsurface > Groundwater | place: Rifle, Colorado, United...
CCTTTATTTCGGCGTACAGGCCTGAGGCCGCCGCGAGCAAAACCCAGGCCGCGAGCACTGACCTGCCAAAAAAATCTTTCATGAATTTTCTCATAGACAATCCTTTACTCATTTTAGTTTTTCGTACATGCGCTTAGACTCTTCGTTGCCAGGATAAAGTTTGAGGGATTTTTCAAAATACTCCCTGGCCTTATCGCTTTCACTCTTGGAATACGCTTCCATGCCGCGGTCATAATAATATTTTGAGAGTTTTATGGAAACCTTATCCAGGCCCGCTTTAGCCGTGGAGTTGTCCGGATTAAGCTCCAGAGCTTTCTCGTAGGATTTTGCGGCATCCTCCAGTTTGTCTTTCTGAAAACTCGTATCCGCGGCAACGCAAAGCTGGTCGGACAGCACCGACCTTACCTTTGCCATTGAATTATTCAGGCCCGGAACATAAACCTCAAGCTGTCTTTCCTCGGCTATTTTCATGGCTTCGGCGAACAGGTTCAAAGAGGCCTGGTAGTCGCCTTTCAAATACTTTTTATTGGCTTTTTCTTTAACTGCCAGAAGCTCTTTTTCATATTTCACCGACTCCGCCGGATCCATGGGAGGCAGCTGCGAGACCCCTTCCTGGGCCCTGGCTATATACTCCTGAGCCTGGGCGTTCTTAGAGTCGGCGGCCAGCACAGCGTTGAAATACTTTATGCTTTCCGCGAACCTGTTTTTTTTGTACAACCTGACTCCGGACTTAAAAATATTTTTTGTTTCCCATTTTGTCAAAGTCGTAAAGCGGTTATTGATATCCTTTACATATTCTCTTGCCTCGGCGTTAAAAGGGTCCAGCTCAAGGATATTCAGGAAAATATCCCAGGACTCAACAAGCCGGTCCTTTCTATAGAGCACCAGAGCCTTCTGAAAAAGCCGTTTTGCCTCGGCTCTGTCCTTAAAACCCTTTTCGTCGTTGTAGCCGCCCATTATCTGGTCTATTCTGGCAAGGCCGTCAAGCGCCGCGGGATGGCCCGGGAATATTTCAAGGACTTTGTCATAGTTTTTTTTCGCCTCGGGAATATTCTCAGCCTCCAGCTCGGCATCGGCGCGGGCCAGCAGGGCATTGGCCTCAGGGGTCTTTGACCTGTCAATAGCGTCAAGTTTTTCGCCTATTTTTTCCAGATACTCTATTGAAGGCCTGTGCCCCGGATAAACCGCCAGAATATCTTCTATTATCTGCCTGGCGGCTATATAATCCCTGCGGTAGTATTTTTCCTTCGCCTTCTCAAAATAGTATCCGAGGCTGCGCTTGTATGCCGCTTCCTGCTGAGGAATGGGACCGAGCGGTATTTCAATGGCGGCCTGATGAGAAATAGCGGCATCGTTTGAAGGCAGCATGGCGTAATTGACCGTAAAAGATTCAAAATCAAAACCAAGCCCGAAGCGAAACCCGGAATTAAGGGAATCGGCGGACTCTCTCCAGCCGCTCATAAGCCTTATGGAATGCGCGGGATAAACAGTAAATCCGGCGGAGTACGAGGAGAGGCTGGACTCCGCGTCGTTTGAGGAGTCCGCCACCAGCGTCATCCATGGCAGGTCATATCTTACCCCGTAATTGAGCGAAGCCGGCAGCTGGTAAGTGTCATTGACGAATTTCATGGAACTGCCCATGTTTTTATAGAGGAAACTCGCGCTGAAACTTTTCACAAAAGGCATCTTAACGACGGCAGACAGGTCAAAAGCCATGCCCTCCAGCGGATATTCCGAAAGTTTATCCTGAATAAATTTAAAATTAAAGCCCACGCTTCCGTATTCAACGAGAACCGGAACATGCCTGTTCACGGGGATAGAATAATTCAGAAGAAATGTGGTGGCGTAGGAAGAAGATATATCATAAGGATCGCCATTATTATCAAACCCTGGGATATCGCCGTACGCCATATGCGCTACACCGGCGCCAATATTTCCCATTTGCGTGGGCATCACGGCTCCGAGGAAATAATGGCGCATTCCCTCCCACATAAGCGTTTCGCTGAAAGAAAACTCCGGACGGCGCACAATAGACATGCCCGCGGGGTTTGACACCATGCCCATAGGCGACTCGGGAAAAGCCATGATCGTCTCGCCCATGGCGACAGACTGCGGATCGGGCACGATTCTCAAAAATTCGGATGTGTTATTAAAAGTTCCGGCCAAACACGAGACCGAAAAAAATAAAACAGCCGCAACGGCTGAAATTGATGATTTGCTTAAACCGCGCATCTGGCCTCCGCTATACATTCTTAGAGTATTCAATGTATTTTTTTATCCTCAGCAACAGATCCTGCGTCTTAAACGGCTTAAACAGGTAGTCATCGGCGCCGAAAGCGAAACACTTCTCTATGGAGTCTGCGTCTTCATTGGCCGTCAGCATTACAACCGGCGTTTTCCTCGTCTCGCTGTCCGATTTTAGCAGCCTGCATATTTCTATTCCGTCCGGGGGGATCTGCAGCGAAATGTCTAACAAAATCAGGTCCGGCGAGAAACCCTTAACGACATTAATAATGTCCCTGCCGTCGTTGACAGCCTTGGCGTCATAATGTTTTTCCGCGAGCATGGCGGTTACCATTTCGCAGATCTTTCTGTCATCCTCAACTAAGAGTACCCTGGGATCCCTGCGGGCGAGTTTTTTTATTCTGGCGATAACATCGTCAATATCAAAAGGCTTGAATATACAGTCATCGGCTCCGAGCGCGAACCCCTTGTCTATATCTATCGTCGCGTCGCCGGTCATCAGAATAATCGGCAGCGCCCTTGTCTCAGGAGCTGACTTTATCTGCCTGCATATGCTGAATCCGTCCTCGCCGGGAAGGTTTATGTCTAACATAAGCAGGTCCGGCTTTTCTTTGGCAATATTTTGCGCGATGTTCCTGCCCTCGGTGTAAGCGGCCACCTGAAAATCTTTTGTCTCAAGCAAATCCTGAATTGTCTCAAGAAAAGACTTATTATCTTCAATTATCATTATTTTTAAACCTTTGCCTGTCACTTTTCTCTCCCTATTGCGCTGATATTTTTATTCCGGCAGCATCACAAGCAGAATGGGCTTTAAAACATCACTCATCTCTACATTTATGCCCACCGATTCCTTAAACTCCAGGGAATCTTTTACAACCTTGTATCCGTCGTATTCAACAACAAATTCGTACGAACCGCTGTTAAGTTTTATTTCAATAAAGTCCTTCCCGTTCGTATTAACCCGCAGTTTTTCCACCCCGCCCTGCTTAATGATCACGGTCACATTTTTCATGGGCACGGTTAATTCGTCTTTCTTTGAGTACCAGTCCTGAATCATCTCCAGCCTATCAATTCTGTCCTCGGCGGCTTTGAAAGCCGAAATATATTCCTTCTTTGGAGCGCGAACCTCAAGCGCAATCCCCGCCACCTTTCCGGTCAGGTCCAGCAGTTCCGTATCCGGCTGTTTTGTGCCGAGCTTGGACAAGGAAAGAACAACTGCGAAAATTATCAGCGCAAGCGCCGAACCAAGATATAATGGATTAGAGATTATGCTCTTTTCTCTGGCTGATTTCGGAACCTTTACCCTGGCAGCCGATATAATACTTTTAAGAATTTTGTCCTCAACCGCCGACTGCTTTTGCGTCTCCTCGGGTACGGTTACGACATTCCCCACCATATCGCCGGAATACTGCGAGGCGGCCTGGGCTTTATCATCAGGGAGAAATCTCATCGTAATAACGGTATCGTTATCTTTGCCGCCGGCCTCGTTTGCCGAAGAAATCAGCCTCTCGGTGCTTTCCCTGACGCTGTCTTTGTTGGCCAGCATTATGTCTTTGATATCTCCGTCTTCAAGCTCACTGACAAGGCCGTCACTGCACAGCATTATATTGTCGTCGGGCAAAACAAACTCCGCCCTGTAATCAATTTTGACTTTTTCGTGTATTCCCAGCGCCCTGGTTATCATGCTCTGGATTTCCGCCGTCTTTACATCCTCCTCGCGCATTTTGCCCTGTTCAATAAGCTCAGTGACCTTGGAGTGGTCCTTTGTGAGCTGGTCCAAAAGGCCTCGCCTTAAGCGGTAAACCCGGCTGTCTCCGACATGGAACATATGCAGGATATTTGTATCTTTATTATAGAGAACCGCGACGATCGTAGTTCCCATCCCGCTGAGTCTGTGAAATTTATCCGAGAAATTAAAAAGCGCCCTGTTGGCAAGGCGTATGCACGCCAGGGGCCTGAGAGCTTCGCCGGGAACCCCTTTGGCCGAATCTCCAAGGACTTCGGATATCTCGTCTATGGATAGTTTTTCAAAGGCTTTGAGGGCCACCTCAACCGCGGCGCGGCTCGCGAAGTCTCCGGCGGCTCCGCCGCCCATTCCGTCGCAGACAATAAAAAAACCGCTCTCTTCCAGGTAACCGAAATAGTCCTGGTTCTCTTTCCTCACCCTGCCTACATCGGTCTTAGCGAAAAAATCTATTCTCATAAATAAACCACTTTCGGGCGTTTCATCAAAACTTTTTTCTTTGCAAGAAATTTTACAGCCAGGGCAGTCAGGGCCGCCGCTATGCCGGAAATAAGCATAATAGCAAAAGGCTGCTTACTTTCCGTATCCGCGGGCATACCGGTTCTTCCGGGGCCGGACAGGAACATCGGCCACGGCACCCGGTTTTTAAAAACCCTGGCATTTGTCTTAAGCAGATGCACCGAATCCGTTACATCGCTTATGGCAAACTCCAACAGGCCGTCTCCGTCGGCGTCGCCGATGGAGAGGCTTGAGGTAATAGACGAATTGCTCGCTCTTGTCATGGCAAGCAATCTGTTGCCGCGCTTATCGTTTCCGGTCTCAACCAGATATATGGTTCCGCTCTCTCCCGCGAAAGCAATGTCAAGAGATCCGTTTTTATTGAAGTCGTATAGGGCCGGCGAGCTCAGCATTCTTCCTGATTCGGGAACTTCCAGCTTCCACAAAAGTTCGCCGGCAGGATACCCCGTTTTTCCCTTGAGAGCATAAACCGTTCCGTTGGCGGAAACAGCCACAACATCGCCCAGGCCGTCTCCGGTAACATCGGTGACAACGGGCGAAGCGTTATGCTTAAGTCCTCCGGGAGGGACAGGATCAACAAAATATGTCCATTTAACATCAAACTGAGAAATATCTATCGCCGAAATATACTGAGGAAGAGTTGACTGCACGACAATATCGGGGGTTCCGTCACCGTTTAAATCGCCCACTCCGGGCGCGGCGGCCAAAAGATGCGCCTTGCCGGTACGCTCCGAGAGGTCTATGGTTTTCTTCTCTCTGTTCCTGCCGTCAATAATGTATACCTTGCTATTGTAAGAACTTATCACGGCAAGCGGAGAAATCTTTCTTGTGGCGACAATAACCGGCGAAGCGTAAACAGGGGCCTCTACGGTATCGGTATATTTTTCCGTCTGAGTTTCAAACCCGGGCGAGTAAATAAAATACACCGAACCCTCTTCGGAGCAGACCACAATGTCGTTTCTTCCGTCAAGATTAAGGTCCGCCACCGCGGGAGAGAGATCCTTTATCGTGCCTCCGAGCATATCTTTATAAACAACCACCCCTGACTGGCCGTCTATTACATAGATCATGGAGTTTCCGGAGACCACGGTAATGTCCTGAAAACCGTCGTTATTCATGTCGCTTATCACGGGCGAAGCGCTGCCTGGAGCCTGAATGTCAACCGAATCCCAGAGGCTTCTGCCGTTTTTGCCGTCCCAGGCGTACAGCTTGCCGGTCGCGTTCACCGAGACCACATCAACCGTTCCGTCCCTGTTAATGTCTGCCATCGCGGGTGATGAGGTCACATCGTACGGCACAAGCGCCTCATGCGGCATATTACCGTCGGCAGACCATCCCTGCATAAAATCAATATTCAATTTGGCAGGACTGGCGGAAAGCGTTGAGAGCCCGCTGATACCTTTATAAATATAGAAAACCGAGACCCCGAGGATTCCAAAAAGCGCCACGAACGAAATAAGGCGCTGCATCTTCATCATAAAAACGCCATACTTTTTTGACGATGAATAATCGGCGGTGTCTCCGATGACAAACCTGAAAATAGTTCTGCCTATCGCTATTTCATCGCCGGAAGAAATCGTGATATCATTGAGCTGGCCCACCTTAATTCCGTTAACCGCGACGCCGCCCGTGCTTCCTATGTCTGTGAGCGTGCACTTTTCGGCCGCGCAGTTTATTTTAGCATGGCCTTTTGAAACCGTCATATCTTCTTTCAGGGCTATATCGTTTACCATGCCCCTGGGGTTTGAATCTTCCCTTCCTATATATGTATCGCCCTGGATAATTTCGTACTTCTTGCCTTCATATTTACCGTAAATGCCGAGAAGGTACATCTTGGGGCCGTCGGATAACCCGGAGTCGGTTGTTTTCTGTCCCTGCCTGCCGGACTCGGGCCTTATGGTAAGAGAATGCGTCCCGAGGCTGATTATATTGCCCGGACGAAGTTCAAAAATTGTTACCGACCTGCCGTTGACCTTTGTTCCGGTCAGCGTGTTATTGTCCTTCAACTCATAAGTACCGTCTTTGATCTCTATGGTGCAGTGATGTTCCGAAATATTCTTGTCGCTTATCACAATATCGTTGTCCCTGGACGAACCGACACTGATCTTTTTTTTGCGCAACAGGCTGATCTCGGCGATAACCTCTGCTTTTCTTTTTAAGATTACTTTAGGCATTATCTGCTCTCCTCACTGAAGGACTTATCTTGCTATAAAAAATGCCGCTACCATGCTTAGGCCCAGGCTGATCTTTGTGAGCGAAGACGAAGAACCGCCGGCATCGGCGTATTCCGCCGCGCCTCCCGCGCCCCTGCCGCTCTCCAGGCTGCTTATTCTTCTTTCCAATTTCGCTATACGGCTTGAGGAATCCTGCCTGTCGTCGGATGATTCAACTTTTCTGCGCAGGTCTGCGACTTCCTGCTGGGTTTTAACAATAATTCCCCTGAGCGCGGGATCTTCCGAACCGCCTCTGGTGCCGCCCATTGAAAGCGAGGCAATATTTCTCTCAACCAGCGAAAGCTTGTTTGACAGCTGACTGAATTCATCCCTGGCAACAAAATCCCCTTCCGGAACGGAGCGGGAAGCGCCGCTGTTGGCAGCCACAGACTGCTTGAGCCCCTGAAACACCTTTGAATTTGACAGGGAATTGTCCAGAATATACGGCATGTTCGGAACAAGGTCGTTTATCAGCTGTGTCATATCTATGCTCTGAGCGGAGGAACCGCCGCGGGCCGATTTTTCAAGCAGCGTGAGCCTGTTTTGCAGCTCTTCGTATTCGGCGCGCGAAACAAAATCCCTTTTACCAATCTTTAAAGTCTTGTCGTATTCATAGAGAGCCTGCATAAGCGTGCCCCGCGTAACCGCGCCGTCGGCAACAAAAATATTCTGCCCGTGCTTGTCAATAAATTTCGGCATCCTCGCACTGAAGGTGTTTATTATTTCCCTCATTACGGGATCGGTGACATCTTTTTTCTCGGCCGAGAGGCCGGCAGGAACAAGCGGCAGCAGAACCGCGGCCAGCAAAGGCAGCAGGAACCGCGTTACTTTTCTCCTTGCAGTTTTCATAATAATACCCTCTAAAAATAAATACTGACCGAGAACCTGTTTTTATCTCCGAGCCTGTAAGAACCCATCACATAATCCAGCTGCATGGCAAAACCCATATAGAACATTCTAAGCCCGAGTCCCGCCGTATAATTTAAGTTATTGTTAATTTTTGTCATATAATCGTATCGGTTTTCAAGAGCCGCGCCGTCCACTCCAAACCTCAGGTATATGCCCTCTATGCCGACTATGCTCCCGGAAACATTCCGATCATAACCCAGCTCCGTGCCGAAGTGCCCGAAAAGGGGCTGGTTCTGGCGCTGAACCAGATCCGCGCTGCCCAGCAGCGAAAGCGAATCGGTAAACAGGAAAATTCGCGAAAGCCCGAATTTCGTCGTCAGAGTTCCGGTGTCTTTTGCGCCGTTCTCCCAATTCAGTATGACGCCTCTCTGCATTACAATACCAAGCGTGGTATAGTTGTTCCAGTCATAAAGCATGCCGGCTTCAAAATCGTAACCAGTCGCTTTGGCGCCTTCTATTTTTGTAAACTCCTGCGAAATATATTTAAATGTGCCTCCGACGGATATACTCTCCATGCCCAACAGCGAAAATCCGTAGGAGAGATAGTAAGCTTTCTCAAGGTCGTCAAAAGTATCTCTTACGATCTTCCCGGAAGCGTCAAGCGTCGTATAGGTTACATCCGTAAGGCTGTTGCTTATCATACCCGCGCCAAAAGTATTGTCGGTGCCTATCCAGTTTATAAAACCGAACTGTTTAAAAGGGAAGGTAAGCCCTACGAACTGATAAGAAGGCGTTATGTCCCTTAAAGTTTCCCACTTTACGGCTCCCAGCGACTGTCCCATGGCCGTAAGACTGATACGGTTTACCCTGGAGAGGCCCGCGGGGTTCCAGTAGATAGCCGACGGCTCGTCGCTGACGGAAGTATAGGCGCCGCCCATACCCATGGCCCTGGCGCCCACGCCGATATTTAAAAACGCTGCCGGGTCGGTTCCGCCGTATGCGGCCGCGCTGAATGCTCCCGCGGCAAATAGTGTGATAAGTACTTTTTTAATCATTGCTGTAACAGGCCCCTTACTTACCGAATATGGCAAGCGTTGAGTATCTTCTGTGCTCGCCGTCCGCGTCTTTCGCGGTAATCTCGCAGAAATACACGCCGTTGGCAAGTCCTTCTCCGGCATAATTCGCGCCCGCCCATTCATCTTCGTTTATTCCCGCGCTTTTAAGCTGATTGTCAGTCACGGTTTTCACAAGCCTGCCGCTCATGTCATAGACATTCACGGAAACCTCGGCTTCCTTGTTTAAGACATACCTTATTTTTATCGGCTGTTTTTTCGGGTCAAACGGCGACGGATACGGCACCAGGTCCGCTATCGCGCCGGCCTTGACGACAAATGTCACGGTTTGGGAGCTGGCTTTGCCGGATTTGTCCGAAGCTGAAATTGTCAGTTTGTAGGTTGCCTCGGGCGTAAGTGGCGTCTTGTTGTATTTAAATGAAAGCAGGTCCTTTGAAAGCGAAAATAATGTCGGAGCTTCCGAAACCTTTGTCAGCGAAACATTTACATCGTTGCCGTTATCAAGCTTTATCTCAATTGTATCAGGGTCCACGCCCCAGTATTTGTCTTTTATTTCGGCCTCAATCTGCGGAGACGCGGAGGCGAAACCGCCCTTTTCGTCGGGCTGAATTATTGTTATTTCAGGAGCGTCGTTTGTGCTTATCTTTACCCTGTATTTGGCGGAGAAAGCCTCAATGCCTCCCGTATTTTTCGCCCGCCACTGAATAAAATTATTTTCCGAGTCCGTAAAAGTTTGCGCGCCGGCGTTGGGAATAGCTATCTTATACCTTACTTTTGTCGCGCTGGGGGTGGAATCAACGCTCGCGTCCGACTGCCATGCCAGGAAGCTGGTCTCGTCAGATCCCGAATTTGAAAGTCTGTATTTTACGCTTGAAAGGTTATTCCCGGCGCTCGTCTCAACGGTGACCTTGCAGGTGACATCCGTGGTATCCTGATACTCGGAAGAAGACGGAGACTCATCCAGGAAATTGATAACCACATCAATAACTATGGTAAAAGCCGTTAGAAAACCCGCCGAATTCTTGTAGTTTGAACTCCAGGAACTGCCTATGGCGCTCTGACCGATAGACGCGGTATTTTTATAGGAAGTAGAAGCGGCGGAACCGCCGCCGTTTGAGTGCAGGTCAAATTTGGACGAATAAGCGCTCCCCGAGGAATTATTTCCCCAGGCGGCAGAGGCGATAAACAGTGGAATAATTAATAGTATTTTTTTCATATCAACCTGTTTTAGTTTAATCAATCAGCTGTATATTCTACTTGCAAGGCCATTATCGGAACTACGACACCGCCACCATCTTTTGTAATAGCGACCGTAATTTTCTGCCCTGCCGCCAAACTTGTATTGCTCAAACTCCCTGGAGTTATTACATCAAATTTAGTCCAGCTTGTACCGGAAGTGGCAACAGTTGCTACCGACACACCACCCGTCCCATCAGAATTATACCTGTTAACAGCAACGGTCGCATAATTTACGGGGTGGCCAGACAAATCACCGGCAGGTTCAATTTTAATGGCTGTTATTGTGATTGCCCGCGGTGCGGTAAATATTACCTGCTCGCCAACCAACTGATCGGTAGAAGTATCCGCATATACCTTATACCAAACTGCGATATTTTTTGTTCCGGAGAGCCTTGAACCATCGCCAGTGAAATATTCAGCTGTTATCCTTCCATTTGGAGCGCTTATTCCCGAAGAAAGCGTAAGACTGTATCCGTTTTCATTGGCACCTGTTACCACAACAGTAGAAGCTATTATGCCGTTGTAGGCAGTTATGGTAGATGCTATCAGGCCGTAAGTTGGTGTGAGTATTCCGTCCCTGCTGATCTTCATTGCCGCCGGCCATGTTGTCCATCCATCATTAGGGGCCACAAACTCCAGATAATCACCTGTGGATTTAATAAGCCACAATGTCTTATTGGCTCCGGCGGCCGGGTTATTTATTATCATATGATCGCCAGTTCCCACCACTTCTAATTTTGCGTGTCCGGAGCTACCCTCTAAAAGACCAATATTGGCATTTGCCGAATTTAATATCCCCAATACATTCGCATGTTTAAAGGTAAATGTCGTCAGGTTTAAGTTAAAATGACTGTCCGAATTCGCCATTTTAGCCGGAACTATCCCCTCATCGCGAACAGACATCGCAGTTGTAACTTTAATATCATAAACGATACTATCGTTGTTATTGCCCGCCATATGCGTGGATGCTATCACCGTAGGCGATATCTTCTCGCCATTCACGGCGTTTGCCGCCAGCTTGGCTGTTGTTATTGAACCATCGGCAACCGTCGCGCTGCCCGCGCTGTCAGCATATATCGCTGTTGAAACTTTTACATCGTTGAAATATGTGCCGCTTGCCAGATTCCTCGCGGAACCAGATACCGCCGCATATCCGGAGCTTGAAACTTCAATATCGTAGTTGACGCTATGGTTATCATGGCCGGCCATATGCGTGGATGCTATCACCGTAGGCGATATCTTCTCGCCATTCACGGCATTTGCCGCCAGCTTGGCTGTTGTTATTGAACCATCGGCAACCGTCGCCACAATTCCGCTCAACTGCGATCCGTCTCCAAAATATTGGCCGCCATGTACTCTCGTAGCCGACAAATAACCCAAAGTAAAAGTACTTAGATTGAGATTAAAAACACTTGCGTTGACATTTGCTATTTTTGTTGAAGTGATTGAACCGTTCACAATCTGACTGGTACTTATTGTCACCGCGTCACCGGCGCCGGCCGCGTGAGTTGCCGCGTGAGCGGTCGGAGTACCGGAAGCATGAGTATGCAGGTTTGTGGCGCCTCCGGATGTAAGCTGCAGCCAGTAATTATTCGCGGAGCTGACATTTAACGCGTAATCGCTCATAAAAGCGTAGGGGCTGCTTGTTAAGCGGTGGCGTGGAGACAACGGCTCATAGGTTCCTCCGCCGGTAGGCCTCACCTGGACATCCAGCCAGTAAGGGGCATCAAAGGAGCTGGTGATGGCATTAACAGCGCCAAGGTCAACGCTGTACAAACCGTTAGTTACGGTAATGCCTGTCTGAGTTTCAGTCCACTGAGCGGTGCCGGCAGTTGCATTGTCATAAATTGTAAAAATAAAATCGTACGAACCGTTTAACGCGTTATTGCTGGAATCGGTAAGTTTGCCCTGAAAACTTATCATTTTTGGCGTCGCCGCCCCTGCGATTACAGGAATAAGCAGAACAAACAATGCCGCAATAAATTTGGTTTTACCCATTTTTGTCTCCCAAAAGCTTAATGTATTTGACTATTCGCACCCCAACGCTCAATACAAAATATCATGGCCCAACTTCCTCAAGAGTTATCGTTTTATTAACTGCCTCGGCAGAGGCGCTATCCGTAAGCGCCCGTATGTAATATACGGTAGCGCTTGTTGTGCCGGGCGAATCAACAAAAGTAAACGATATGGTGGGTTTCTCTGCATTGTCTGAAGTCCCGGCGTAAAAAGAAATCAAATCTGTTATTCCTCTCCTTAATATAACTGTATGCGTGCAAACACCGGTATCGCCTACATTATTTATCTGAACACAAACTGTGGCTTTAACCCTGTTTGACGCCGAGGTCGGCGTTATCTGAGCTGAGAAAATATTTGTTGGAGTTCCAGTCAAAGCATCAGATGCCGTTTCATATGCAAAAACCACCGAAGGAAAAGACGAACCCGCGGGCGAACCCCATTGGCCATCGCCTCTAAGGAATGTTGTCCCGCTTGGGGTGCCAGACGCCGCCACATTTCCTGTTGTTATCTTGACGGAATCGGGTATTATACCAGCATTAATTTGAGTTGTATTAATATTACCAGTAAACGCTGGGACTTCCCAGCGCGCATCTCCGCGAAGGAATGTCGTAGTATTCGCGGCCCCGGCAGATGTAATAATGCTCCCGGTAGTAACCTTAACTGAGTTCGGAATTATTCCAGTAATTATACCGGTGGATGCGGATACTCTTAACAAGCGCACACTTTCCGCATCGTTAACAATATTGTCACTGTCCGAATCGTAGACCGCCATTGTCATATCTCCCAATCCTGCCCCCGCGTGCGAGTGTAATGTGGTTGTACCGCTTGACACAAGCTGTTTCCAGTCGCCTTTGTCAATTCCCGTGACACCTAAAGCATACGGGCTTGCGGTTAGCAGGTGCCGCGGAGTCATGGGATTGTCAAAGGAGGCCGTTCCTGATTTTTTGACCGCCACTTCAAGGTAATACGCGGAATCAAAAGGAAGATTCAGGGCGGTGTTCACGCCAAGCGTAACATTGTACAGTCCTCCGACAACCGACACATTAACCTGATCCTCGCTCCAAAGCGAAGCGCCGCCGGAAGAGAGCGTGTATATGCTGAAACGGAAATCATAATCGCCCGAGAGTTCATTGCCCGCCGAGTCAGTCAGCTTGCCTTGAAAGCTCATATTTTTTGGTATCTCGGCAAATACAGCCGCGGACACAAGAAACATAAGGCAGAGTAAATACAATATAGGCTTTAATATATATTTCATTATTTTATTCCCACTTGAGCGTCTTGCCGCAGTTGATACAGAACCTCAGTTTCCTTGAGCCGGCCGGATATTCTTTTCCGCAGTTGGAGCACTTTATGGCTTCCTTGCTGAACATAGATGTGTCACTGCTTCTGGACGGCACCGGCCTGGCAGCTGGTTTTACAACACGGTCCTTTATGGCAGAACCCGTAAATATGGACTTGTTCGTCTGAATCACATCGCCGGTCAGCGCGGCCGGGCTTACAGGCTGGTCGGAAGCAGCCGGAGGCGGCTGACTGATATGAAGTTCTATACTAACAGTGTTTAATTTCCCGGGCAATATTCCGGCCTCTACGAACTTTTCGTCGTAGCCGTTCGCGACTATTCTGATAGTGCTTGAGCCGAATTTAACGGTATTCTTCCAAGTACCTTTGTCATCTGTCTTGCCCATTATTCTTCCGTCCATCCATACATACGCGCCGGCAACAATCTTCCCGGTTCCTTCCTCTTTTACATTTACCTGGAGCTCGGAATCCACATACTCCAATTCGGCGGCTATCGTTGACTGCTGTGAAATATTTATATCTTTTACGGTTACCGGCCTGAATTCCTTTCCGCCGTCAAACACAGCCTTATAGACGCCGAGAGGCAGAGCTATCCTTTCCGGACTGTTGCTGGAAATATTCTTCGTCAGATTAATGCCGTTGCCGGTAATTTTTAAATCCGCGGAAACAGCTTTGGCGGGTTCGCCCTTAACCGCGACTTTAAACCTTACATATTTTTTAAGAGTGGCGGAAATTGTGCCGTCAAAAATCGCATCCACTTTCAATGTCCTGGCGGTATTTTCGTATAAGCCGTTGGGGTCGGCGAAGGTAACTCTGTACTCTCCCGGCTTCATGGGAAGCGCGAGCGGAGTGTTTCCCTTTGACTGCTTTTCATCGCCTACATAAACCGCCATGCTCTGGGGGCTGGAATCTATTTTTACCCGGCGGAACATCGTGCCGTAAACATTAAACATCTTGGCGCCGTCCTGGCTCGTAATATCGTACTTCCAGTATTTCGTGTCTATCCCGCCGAAAATTCCGGCATCGTCAGACTGCGTGAAATCCAGGCTGCACTGCCCCTCTCTGGCCTCTTTAGCGTCGGAGCCGAGGTTATCAAATCCTTTCAGCGTCAGCTTGACTGTGTGCTCGCCGGCCACAAGGTCGCCCTTCCAGGGCGTAACTCCGTACTTGTTTCCGTCTATGACAACATCGGCGCCCGCGGGTTCCGAAAAGACATTTAGCGTAAATTCAAACACAACATCTATTCTCTGGGAACCTTTTATGCTCCCCTTTTCTTCCACAGTAACGATTTTTTCAATCGGCTTAAACCCTTCCTTGTAGGCCGTGAGTATATAGCTTTGCGGCACTACCTTCCTTAACTCAATGGGATATGTTGAATCGGCTTCCGAGATAATAAATGTGTTGTCGCGGGTTTTCAATGAAACTCGCGCTCCGCTGGGAACCGTGGTTATCACGGTGTCGGGAGGATATATCCTGGAATAAATGTTTTTTCCGAACGGGGTTACGCGCGCGAATGTGTCAACAACGACAAGCAGAACCGCGGTGACCACCAGAGCGGCCATTACCGTGATAAGCCTTTTCTTGTATACTTTAAATTTTTTGGAAAACCAGTCTCCCACCTCTTCAAACACCGTTTTGCCGCGCTCTTCGCCCTGCGCTTCCACCGCGGCGGCGCGCGGTTCGGCGGGACGCTGCTCTTTGGTTTTAGGAGGGACTGTTTTAGCCTTTACGGGCTCGGGTTTTGGCTTCTGCGCCGGCGCCTTCTCAACAACTTTCGGCGGAATTGTTTTTTCTTTAACGGCTTCCGGCTTAGCCTTTTCCGCGGGAACTTCAGCGGCAGCCTTAGAAGGCGCGATTATTTCTTTCGCGTCCTCAGCAGCGCCCTTTTGTTCCGGAGCCTTTTCAGCCGCCGGAGGAGTCACAGCCTCGGGAGAAGCCTTCTCTTCAGAATGGCTCAGAACGGGCTCAGATTCAATCTTGGGGAGCGGCTCAACTGGTTCCGAAGCGGTTTCGGGGACGATTTCAGGGGCGGGTTCAGTCTCAGGTTCGCTTTCTTCAACCGGTTCCGGCTGAGGGGCGGGAGGGGGCGGAGCATATTCCTCCTCAACATCCGCTTCACCCATAATAAAATCTTTACACGATATTTTATTTACTTCGGGCAGCATCTTGATATCCTGCAGGTTCAGCTGGCGCACCCAGTCAAGCAGTTTATTGTCAACCAATATCTCGTCAACAAGTATATTGCATATAAAAGTTGAAAGTTCGGACTGCAGTTCCTCTGTCTCTTTGAATTTAAGAAGCCTTCTTAAGTCCCGGAACATCTCAAGCGCCGCCTGATACCTCTTTGTTTTGTCTCTCTTGAGCGCTTTGGCTATAATCTCTCCGAGCTCATCGGGCAGGCCCAGCTTTTTTAACGGCTCCAGGTTAATGGCGGCGTCCGTGACCTGCTTCCTTATGGCATCTACATCTCCCGTAAAGAGTTGTTCTCCGGTGAGCATTTCGTAGAGAAGTATTCCGACCGAGAAAATATCCGACCTGTGGTCAATATTTGAATCTCCCGAGATCTGCTCGGGCGACATATAAGCGTATTTGCCGGTAACTATCTTTTGCTTTGATTTTCTGCTGAGTTCTTCGGCGGTTTTTGCTATACCGAAATCGCTTATTTTTATATTGCCGTCAAAAAACACCATCACATTCCCGGGCGAAACATCGCGGTACACAATTCCGTAAGGTTTGCCCGTGGTAGTATCTTTCGCCAGCCGGTTTGAGTAATCAAGAGCCTTCAGCACGCCGCCGCATATAAATATGCTTAACTCCCACGGCAGTTTTACGCCCTTCTCCGAACATTTTTTCAGCACCAGCCCCAAGTCTCTTCCGAGCACATAATCCATCACGATATAATACGAACCGTTATCGCCTTTCCAGAAATGCTGGACTCTGACAATATTGTCGTGTATCAGGTTTTTTGCCATAAGGGCTTCTTTATAAAACATCTCAACGAACCTTACCTCGGCGTATTCTTTGAGAAGTTCCTTTATGGCCACAAAATTCTTGAGGCTGAAATCAAAAGCCTCCCATACGATTCCGAACCCGCCCTGGCCGAGCTTCTTGATGACAAGATACTGGCCGTTAAAAAGCATCTGCTCTTTTGGAAGCTGATTGTCTGACATTTAGCTTTTCTCCTCGGAAGTTCTTGATTTTTTGAAACGAAATAAAAAAATTTCCCGCGCGGTTGCGATATGGCTGGTCCGGCAACAATAAATATCCTCTTGCTTAAACAAATATATTTCCATAATAAAATTCAAGCGAAAAAACATAAAAACTGTCCGGCAATGCGATATAAAATATAGCACAAAAGCCCATACTTGTCAACCTATTCTTATTAAAAAATACTTTATTATTTAATACGATTTATCAAAACATACGGAACGCCGGAATGAAGCGAAAAACGGCAACCTTTTCAGATATTTAGTGAGTATTTTCTTGAATTTTCACTTAATAGTCAATAAATATGCGGCCACATCTTCAAAACAAAATCGGTTTTCCGCCTCGCAAGCTCGGCGCCCTTCGTGGCTCGTCCGCCCGTGGCGGACACTTAAGTGGGCGCAGGATTCTCCTGCCCTCGCCTGGCTGCCGATAACCACCTCAAAAAAGAAAAATGTGATTCCGCTGCGCGGATATCACATCTTCAAAACAAAATCGGTTTGCCGCCTCGCAAGCTCGGC
>Ga0208961_1000491_pt1 | contig 16814 bp, 13 predicted proteins | sample RifOxyB3_FD_184034 | JGI IMG/M metagenome (GOLD analysis project Ga0208961, IMG submission 184034) | Groundwater microbial communities from Rifle, Colorado - Rifle Oxygen_injection B3 (SPAdes) | ecosystem: Environmental > Aquatic > Deep subsurface > Groundwater | place: Rifle, Colorado, United...
CCCCTCAGGCCCAGCCGTTCGAATGCCCAGGCCACACCGCCCGGAACCTCACGCCCCAACGCAGGCAGACGAATTGCGGGGTGACTTCTGGCGGACGAGCACTAGTGCCCCCGGGCGCAAGTGACGGCCTGCTGGCTTGCCAGATCTCGGATGTTCAGTCGATTCGGGACTTTCGAGGCGTACCCGACGTACGACAAGGTGAAAGGGTGCACACCATGGGAAACGCGATGGACACGTCCGAACCGCGCGCGAAACCGAAGATCGATCGGCGCACCGTGGCGCTGATTCTGACCGAAATCGGCCGCCGCCAACGTGCTGGATGGATGCCGACTTCCGACGGGCGCATCATTCCGGGGTTGCCGGACGACAAGTGCATCGCGAGCCTGCGGCAGGGCAGCGGCCGTTGGTGAGCTCCAGCGGCAGGTGTGATGCCGGGGAGACGGGGCGCGTCCCCAATGCTATTAACCGTCGGCCAGAGGATTTCTCCGAAGTACCGCGGGCGGCCCTCCGCCCGCTGGCACCGCGCGGAGGCCGCGCGGGGTACAGCCGGAACCGTACCGCGGGACTGAGGTACGGCCCGGATAGCCGCGAACGTGACGGTGTCAGATCGCGCGGGGAGACGAGGTACACCATGAACGTCCTGCTCATCGAGGACAATCCGGGGGACGTCTTCACGATACGGGAAATGATGGGCGAGGCCGGGGGGGGAATTGCGCTTGAGAGCGTTCCCTGCCTCTCCCAGGCCGTCGAGAGGATCGCACGGGGAGGGCTGGACCTTATCCTCTCCGATCTCGGGCTCCCCGACAGTCAAGGGATGGAAACGGTGCAATCGCTCCTGTCGCAGGCCCAGGGAATACCCCTCGTCGTCCTCACCGGCCAGTCCGACGACCGGTTGGGCCTGCAAGCGGTCCACGAGGGAGCGCAGGATTATCTGGTGAAGGGGCAGGTGAACGGCCATGTCCTGTCCCGCTCCATCAGGTACGCGATGGAGCGGAAACTCATGGTCAACGAGAGGGAGCGGCTCATCCGGGAACTCAGGGACTCACTAGCCCAGGTGGAGAGATTGAGCGGCCTCCTGCGCATATGCGCCTCCTGCAAGAGGGTGAAAACCGACCAGGGTTCCTGGGAGCAGTTAGAGGCGTACATCAGCGAACACAGCGAGGCGGAGTTCAGCCACGGCATCTGCCCGGAATGCGCCAGAGATCTCTATCCGGAACTCTTCAAGAAGCTCTATCCGGAGGTCCCAAAGGAGAAGGGCCCATGAGTAGTTACGCCTTGGGCTACGGGATTGCGACGGCGCGAATCAGGGATTCCCCGATGTCCCGGCGCCGGTCCCGCACGTAGAGTCGGCCGCGTGCCAGGAGATACATTGCGTCTGCGGGCTGAGTGGATCCCGTACGTCAGCAACCAGGCGTGACGGCGGCGGCGGGGTTGCGTACTTTGCCTGTGCGCGACATATTTGGGCAGAGTCATGGCCACATCATCATACGGAGGTAGAGGTCAGAGGTCAGCCAAACCGGCGACCCTGTTTCCATCGAGTACGACGCCTCACACAGGTTGTTTTTCGTAGCAGTTCCCGTTGGTTGAGGCACTACGCTTTTCCCGCGACTGGCGCGCGGGAAAAGTGGCGCGGTGCGCCGCCGTTGCGAAGGCTCGGTGACTCAGTGACGCGGTGACCACCGGCGCCCATTACGACAAACATGTTGTTGCAGAGATAGCCGCTAAGGCGGCTAGGCCGCTGCTGAGATTGCGCTCAGGAGCGGTGGCGGACCGGGTCCGCAGTCAGTGGCCCGGCCAGTCTCTTGGCCGGCGGTTCCGTTCCCTCGCAGCCCGAAGCTCGAAGCCCACTACGACAAACATGTTGCTTGAAGAGTAGCGCCTAGGGGCGCTAATCATCCGGGGAATTGGGTGGGAGGAGTAGCCATGTCCCACCCCAGCAGAGCCGCATTCAACCACTGACCATCGACCATCCAGGACGCCATGAAGAAGAACAAAACCACGTCATCGGCGGCCGCCGATCTGCGCTGCCGCGCCGAGCAGCGCCTGCAGGCGCGGCGGACGGCGAAGGCCCGTCCGCCGGCCGAACCGGAGACGCTGCGGCTGCTCCATGAACTCCAGGTTCACCAGGTCGAGCTGGAGATGCAGAATGAGGGGCTGCTCGCGGCGCACGCGGCGGCGGATGCGGACTTGCAACAGTACACGGATCTATACGATTTCGCGCCGGTGGGGTATTTCACGCTTGGGCGGGACGGGAGCATCCGCCGGGCGAACCTGACCGGGGCGCGCCTGTTGGGGGTGGAACGTTCCGCCCTGTCGAACCGGCGCTTCGGGTTGTTCGTTGCCGATGTCGACCGCACGGCTTTCAATGGCTTCCTGAACGGCGTGTTCGAGGGCGAGCCACGCGAAGCCTGCGAGGTGGCGCTTTGCCGATCGGGGCACTCCCCGGCTTCGGCCACCGGGCCCGGGGCAGACGGCGCGCTCCATGTCCGCATCGAGGCTGTGGCTACGGAAGACGGGCAGACCTGCCGAGCGGCGGTGACGGACATCACCGAGCGCTGGCGGCTCGATGATGCCCTCCGGTTTCTGGTGCAGTGTGGCAGCACGGGTTCCGGCGAGGATTTCTTCCCGGCGCTGGCGCGCTACCTGGCCCAGAGCCTGGGCATGGGCTTTGTCTGCATCGATCGCCTCGAGGGGGACGGATTGACCGCCCGGACGGTGGCGGTGTGGTGCGATGGCAAGTTCGAGGACAACGTGCTGTATGCCCTGAAAGACACGCCCTGTGGTGAGGTGGTGGGGAAGACGGTTTGCTGCTTTCCCGCCAGTGTGTGCCAATTCTTCCCGCGCGATACGGCGCTTCAGGACCTGCGGGCGGAGAGTTATGTGGGGGTGACGCTCTGGAGTCACACCGGCGAACCGATTGGCCTGATCGCAACCATCGGACGCAAACCTCTGACGAACCCACGCCTGACGGAATCGGTGCTGAAGTTGGTGGCCGTGCGCGCCGCCAGCGAACTGGAGCGCAAGCAGGTCGAAGAGGCGATGCGCGCGAGCCACGAGGAACTGACGCGCTTTAACCGGGCCATGGTGGATCGCGAACTGCGCATGATCGACTTGAAGAAGGAGATCAATGAACTCTGCAAGAGGGCCGGGCAGCCGGCGCGGTATGGGCTGGAGTTTGAGAAAGAAGGGATGGCCATTGGCGCCAACGACTGCTGACAAATGATCCATGACCAACAAGGAACGGGGATGCGGTTCACGCATCGCTGGTACGTGCGGTACAGCCTGGCGCTGGCGATCGTCGTCGGCGCGGTGTTGGCGCGTGCGGCGCTCGTGCCGGTGATGGGGCTGAACGTCCCGTACGTGACGATCTACCCCGCGATCATGATCGTGGCGGTGGTGCTCGGCGCCGGGCCGGGCGTGTTTGCGGCCGTGGTGGGCCTCTGGCTGGCGGAGCGGTACTTCATGCGGCCGGGGACCGGTATCGACTGGAATCTCTCGCTGGCCATCCGTTCGGCGATCCTGCTCGGCGCCAGTCTTTACCTCGGGTGGATCGGCCATAGGTTGCGCGCGGCACGCGCCCGGGCCGAGGCCGAGGCCGCCGTCGCGCGCGCGGCCGAGGCGGCGTTGCGCCGGCAGGTGGAGTTGATCGATCCGGCGCGCGCGGAAATTATCGTCCGCGAAATGCAGCGCGTCGTGCGCGAGCGCGGCAGCGCCGTCGTGCCGCCCTCCGAGCCGGTGGCCCAGGAACTGCGGCGCCTGCCGACCGTGGCGGGCGCTGCGGTAGCCGCCACGGGCCTGCTGGTGCTGGCCGGTTGGTCCCTGGGCATCGACGGGCTCACGCGGATCCTGCCGGGCGCGGCCAGCATGAAGGTCAACACCGCGCTGTGTCTTCTGGTGGCCGGCGGGGCGCTGGCGCTGCGCGAGCGGCGCGTGTGGCGGCTGGCGGGCGCGGCGGCGGTGGGCGCGATCGGCGCGCTGTCGCTGGCCGAATACGTCACCGTGACCGGGTTCGGCATTGACGAGCTGATGTTCCACGACCCTGGCGACGCGCAGACGATACCGGGCCGCATGGCGCAGATCACGGCAGTGTGTTTCATGCTCACCAGCCTGTCCCTGCTGCTGGCTGGCGCACGGACGCGGGCCGCGCTCTGGACGCAACAGGCAGCGTCCGTGGCGGTGGGAATCCTCGGGCTGATGGCGGCGCTCGGTTACGCCTACGACGTGCGGCAGCTCTACGGGCCCGCTGGCTTTTCCAGTATGGCGCTGCCTACGGCGGCGGCATTTGTGGCGCTCGCGAGCGGACTGCTCTTCGCCCGGTCGGACGGCTTGACCGAGGTGCTGATGGCGCCCGGCCCGGGCGGCCAACTGGTCCGGCGACTCCTGCCCGCGGCGATTTTCCTGCCGCTGGTTCTGGGGTGGCTTCACGAGGCAGGGGAGAGGATCGGCCTATTCGGTCCCTCCGTGGGTGCCTGCCTGTTCGCCCTGGCAATGATGGTGGCCCTCGCGGCCCTGGTCTGGTGGACCGCGGCGATCCTCAATCGCGCGGACGCCGCCCGACGGGAAACCGAGATCCAGCTTCGCAACCAGGCCGAGTTGATGGACCACGCCCGCGAGGCGCTGATCGTGCGCGATCTGGACGGGGCCATCCGTTTCTGGAACCACGGCGCCGCGGCGCTCTACGGGTGGCCCGCCGCGGAGGCGCTGGGGCAGCGCATCCACGTGCTGCTGCGCACCTCGGGGCTCCCCCCGGACTACGAGGTCAGGCTGGTGCAGGCGGGGCACTGGGAAGGCGAGATGATCCACACCACGCGCGACGGCAGGCGGGTCACGGTCGAAACCCGCAAGACAGCCCTGCGCGCGGCCGACGGCCACATGCTGGTTCTCGAAAGCAACCGCGACGTCACCGAACGCAAGCAGGCGGAACAGGATTTGCGGCGGGTCAACGAGAACCTCGATCAGTTCGCTTATGTCGCCTCGCACGATCTGCAGGAGCCGCTGCGGACCCTGTCCAGCTTCTCGCAGTTGATCGCGAAGCGCTACCAGGGCAGGTTGGACCAGGATGCCGACGAATTCATCGGCTTCATCCTGGACGCGGCGGCCCGGATGCAGAGACTGATCACGGACCTCTTGGAGTATTCCCGCGCGGGGCAGAAGCACGTTGCGCGGGTCGACGTCGACTGCGACCGGGTCGTGCGCCACGTGATCCGGAGCATGACGGCGGCCCTGGAGTCTGCGGGCGGGATGGTCACGCACGATGCGTTGCCGACGGTCCGGGCCTACGAGTCCGGGATCGCGCAGTTGTTCCAGAACCTGATCGGGAACGCGCTGAAATTCCGCGGCGCGGCCGCGCCCAGGGTGCGCGTCAGCGCGCGGCAGGCCGATGGCGAGTGGATCTTTGCGGTCAGCGACAACGGGATCGGGATCGATCCGCAGTACCACCAGCGCATTTTCGCGGTCTTCCAGCGCCTGCATCCCCGGGACAAGTACGAGGGATCCGGCGTGGGACTCAGCATCTGCAAGCGCATCGTCGAGAACCTCGGGGGGCGGATATGGGTGGACTCGGCGCCCGACCGGGGCGCCACCTTCTGCTTCACCGTCCCGGGCGCCGCCGAGAATCCGCAACCAGGAGGAACGGAAAGTGTCAAACGGAACGAGCATCCACCCGATCGAGATCCTGCTGATCGAAGATAGCCCCGCGGACGTCCGGCTGACCCGGGAGGCGCTGCGGGAGGAGAAGTTGTACAATAACCTGCACGTCGTGACCGACGGCGAAGAGGCCTTGGCGTTTCTGCGCCGGGAGGGCAAACACGCGCGAGCCCCGCGGCCCGACCTGATCCTGCTGGACCTGAATCTGCCGCGGAAGAGCGGTCGGGAAGTGCTGGAGGAGATCAAGCAAGACGAGGAGCTGCGATGCATCCCCGTGGTGGTGCTCACGATATCTGCCGCGGAGAAAGACATCGTCAGCGCCTACAACCTGCACGCGAATTGCTATATCACCAAGCCCATCGACCTGGAACAATTCTCCAAGGTCGTGAAGTCGATTCGGGAGTTCTGGCTGACCATCGTGAAACTGCCGCCGCAACAGGGGTAACGAATGGATGCGCTGCGCATACTCGCAGTCGAGGATAACCCGGCCGATTTCCGCCTTCTGCGGGAGTATTTGAGCGAGGCCCCGGCGACCTCATTCGAGGTGGTGGGCGCCCCGACGATGCGGGAGGCGCTGGAGCTTCTGTCGGCGGGCGGGTTCGCAGCGGTCCTGCTGGACTTGGGTCTTCCCGACTGCACCGGTCTGGCCGGGCTGGACCGAATCGCCGCCAGTGCCCCCACACTGCCCGTCATCGTGCTGACCGGACTCCAGGATTCGGCGACGGGGCTTCTGGCGCTCTCGAAGAACGCTCAGGACTACCTGGTCAAGGGCAAGATCGACGGCGACGCTCTGGCCAGGAGCATTCGCTATGCCATCGCGCGCAAGCGGGCGGAAGAAGAATCGCGCGCGAGCCAGGAGAAACTGGCATTGGCGGTCAGCGGGACAGGCATCGGCATCTTCCACCAGAGCATTGTGACCGGCGAAATTCTGGCGACCGAACAGCAGGTCCGGCTGCTCGGTCTGCGCCCGATTCTGGCACCGACGACGCCACCGACGACGACGCTTTCCCAACGCTATGGATATCGCGATTGGGCCGAGCGCGTCCATCCCGAAGATCTGCCGCGGGTGGAAGCGGAAATGGCCCGCTGCATGGCGGAATGCGCGCCGGTCGAGGCGGAGTACAGGGTCGTTTGGCTCGACGGCAGCGTGCACTGGCTGGTTGTCCGCGGCGTGTTCCAGTACGCGGCCGATGGCCGGCCCCAACACCTGCTCGGAATCGCCATGGACAACACGGTCCGCAAACAGGCCGAGGTGCAGATCAAGGCGGCGTTGGCCGAGAAGGACGTGTTGCTGAAGGAAATCCATCACCGGGTGAAGAACAACCTGCAGGTCATCTCCAGCATGGTGAGTTTGCAGGCCGACACGCTGTCCGAGCCAACCGAGCGCGGCCCGTTTCGGGACGTGCGCGACCGGGTGCGCGCGATGGCGCTGGTGCATGAGAAACTCTACCAGTCCGGAAACCTGGCCGAGGTGGCGTTCGCCGACTACGCGGCTAACCTGCTGCAACACCTGTGGCGCGCCCACGGTGAGGCCGTCGCGGCCGTGGACCTGAAACTGGCGTTGGAGCCGGTGGCGTTGTCGGTGGAGCGCGCGGTGCCCTGCGGCTTGATCCTGAACGAGCTGGCCAGCAACGCCCTCAAGCACGCGTTTCCGGGCCGCCAGAAGGGCGAGGTGACGGTGGCGTTGTCGCGGACGGCGGCGGGCGCCGTGCGGTTGCGCGTGAGCGACAACGGCGCGGGCCTGCCGGCGGGGCTGGACTGGAGGCAGGCGCGGACGCTGGGATTGCGGCTGGTGCAGATGCTGGCGGCCCAGTTGGGCGGGACGGTGAAGGCGCGCCAGCCGGACGGCGGCGGAACCGAGTTTGAGCTCGCGTGGGCCGGGAAAGAACATTGACGGGCAGGGAAGGGTAAACGAAATGCTACTAGCGCCCTTAGGCGCTACGCTTCGACCAACATGTTTGTCGTAATGGGTGTCAGGTTTCAGGTTTCGGGTTTCAGGAGTCCAGGGGCATGAGACGTGAGTCACCGAGTCACTGCGTCACTGCACCCGCGGCGCACCGCGCCACTTTTCCCGCGCGCCAGTCGCGGGAAAAGCGTAGGTTCTTGCAGGATGGCAACTTCCGAAGTACTGCGGGCGGCCCCCCGCCCGCCAATGCCGCGTGGAGGCCACGCGGCGTACTACCGGGACCTGTCCGGTGGGACAGAAACACGACAGGGATGGCTGCGAACGAGAACCGTAGTAGGATTTGGCGTAGACGAATGAGGAGCATCCGCCATGACCGATTCATCCATCCTTATCGTTGAAGACGAGGCCATCGTTGCGGCCGACCTCGCCGCCACGCTGCGGCAGCTCGGCTACAGCGTCGCCGGCTCGACGGATAGCGGCGAGAAAGCCATTGCTCTGGCCCGCCAACTTCGGCCCGCGCTGGTGCTCATGGACATACGGCTGGCCGGCGGCATGGACGGCCTTGAGGCGGCGGCGACCATTCGCCGCGAGACCGACCTGCCCATTATCTATCTCACCGCCCACTCCGACAGCGCCACGGTCAAACGCGCCATGCTCAGCGAGCCGTTTGGCTACATCCTTAAGCCTTTCGAGGAGCGCGAACTGCGAGTCCAGATCGAGATGGCGTTCAACAGGCACGCGGCCGACCGCCTACTGCGTGCGAGGGACGAGCAGTTGCGCGAAGCCAACACCGCACTCGTGCAGCGCGCCGCCGAGCTTCAAGCCGCTAACGAAGCCCTGCTCGCCTCTCGCCGGGCGGCGCTCAACCTGGTGGAAGACGCCGTCGCCGCGCGCCGGCAGGCGGAGCAGGCCCTGGTTGCGTTGCGCGAGAGTCGCGAAGACCTCAAGCGCGCGCAGACGGCGTTGCAGCGGATGAACGCCGAACTGGAGGAACGCGTGGTCCAGCGCACGGCGGAGGCGCGCGAGGCCGCGCGCTATGCCCGCAGCCTGATCGAGGCGAGCCTCGATCCGATCTTCACTGCTGACAGGAACGGGACCATCACCGACGTGAACCACGCGACCGAGCTGGCGACCGGCCGGTCGCGCAAGCAGTTGATCGGCAGCGGTTTTTTCGACTGCTTCACCGATCCGGACGGGGCCGCCGTGAGCCATCGAACGGCGCTCACGCAGACTCAATCTCGCGACTGCCCGCTGACCATCCGCCACCGGTCGGGCCGCCCGACGGAGGTGCTGTGCAACGCCACGGTGTATCGTGACGAGAGGGGGCAGGTGCAGGGGGTGTTGGCCACGGCCCGTGACATCACCGAGCGCAAGGCTTTGGAGCAACAGGTCCTGAACATCCGCGACCAGGAACAGCGGCGGATCGGGCAGGACTTGCACGACGTGCTCTGCCAGCAGATTGCCGCGATCGGTTTCCTGTGTGAAGCGTTACGCACCGATCTGGCGGGCAAGAAACTGGCAGAAGCCGAGAAGGCCGCCAAGATCGGCAGGTTGTCGGAGGATGCCGGCAACCAGGCGCGATACCTGGCCCGCGGCTTGTTCCCGGTGGGGGCGGACTCCAGAGGTCTGATGTCGGCGCTCAAGGAACTGGCAAGGCAGACAACGGAGGTCTTTCGGATCCCCTGCCAATTCAAGCGCCATCGCCCCGTGCTGGTGCCGAACAACGTCACGGCAACGCACCTATATCGGATTGCGCAAGAAGCGGTCAGCAACGCGGTCAAGCACAGCGCGGCCCGGCGCATTTCGATTGTGCTGACCGAGAAACTCGGCAGAATCGAGCTCGCGGTCCGGGACAACGGCTGTGGTTTCTCAAGAAGACTGGCCAAGGGGAAGAGCATCGGGATTTCCAGCATGCAGTATCGGGCCAACATGATTGGCGGTTCCTTGGCGCTGCGAACGCGAAAGGGGCGCGGAACGGTCGTTGCCTGCTCGTTGCCGAAGAGCGATCCAAAGCGCCCCGTGGCCAGGAGAATCAGCGACAACGGCAGGAAGCCAATTCTCCTGCCCGCGAATGAGGAACATCGTTCATGACCGCTGCGTCCATCCTCATCGTTGAAGACGAGGCCATCGTTGCGGCCGACCTCGCTGCCAAGCTGCAGCAGCTTGGCTACAGTGTCGCGGGCTCGACGGATAGCGGCGAGAAAGCCATCGTTCTGGCCCGCCAACTTCGGCCCGCGATGGTGCTCATGGACATACGGCTGGCCGGCGGCGTGGACGGCCTTGAGGCGGCGGCGGCCATTCGCCGCGAGCGCGACCTGCCCATCGTCTATCTCACCGCGCTGACCGACATCGCCACGCTCAAACGCGCCATGCTCGACGAGCCCTTCGGCTACATCCTCAAGCCTTTCGAAGAGCACGAACTCCAAGTTCAGATCGAGATGGCGTTCCACCGGTACGAGGCCGACCGCCAACTGCGCGCGAGGGACGAGCAGTTGCGCCGAGCCAACGCCGAACTGGTGCAGCGTGCCGCCGAGCTTCAGGCCGCTAACGACGCACTGCGCGCCTCCCGCCGGGCGGCGCTCAACCTCGTGGAAGACGCCGTCGCCGCGCGCCGACAGGCGGAGCAGGCCAACGCCGATCTGCGGCAGCAAGTCGCCGAGCGCAGGCAGGCGGAACGGCGCCAACATCTTGCGACTGAAATCCTGGGCATACTTGACGCTCCGCTCCCCCTGGTTGGTGCGATCAAGTCAATCCTCGCCGCCATCAGGCGGAAAATGGGTTTCGATGCGGTGGGGATTCGCCTGCGCAGCGGGGATGACTTTCCGTATCTTGTCCAAGAGGGTTTTGGCCATGATTTTGTGCTCGCGGAGAATTCACTGGTTGAGCGCGCGTTGGATCGCGGGATCTGCAATCACGGGCACGGCAATGTCCGCTTGGAGTGCACCTGCGGGCTGGTAATTTCCGGAACCATCGATCCGAACCATCCACTCTTTACGTCCGGCGGGAGTTTTTGGACCAATGACTCACTTCCACTGGCAAGCCTCCCGGTCGGCCAGGATCCAAGACTTCATCCGCGAAACCGCTGCATTCATGAGGGCTTCCGTTCCGTGGCGCTGGTTCCCATCCGTGCGAATCGGCAGATCGTTGGTCTGCTGCAAATGAATGACCGCCGAAAGGATCGTTTTACGCTCGAGATGATCCAGTTCTTTGAAGGGATCAGCGCCAGCATCGGCCTTGCGTTGATGCGCAAGGAGGCCGAGGGGGCGCGGGAGGCGGCCCACCAGCGGACGCTCACCATCCTGGAAAGCATCGGTGACGGGTTCTTCAGTTTGGACCGGCAGTGGCGGGTCATTTACATCAACGCGCGCGGTGCGCAGCTCATCGGGAAGCCGGGCCCGGAATTGATGGGCAAGAGCCTGTGGGAGAGTTTTCCTCAGTCCGAGACATTGCCCTTTCGGCAAGCCTACGAACGGGCGCTGGCCGAGCAGACGTCCACCAGCGTCGAAGCTTTCTTCCCGCCGCTGAATGCGTGGTTTGCCGCCCACGCCTATCCTTCATCTGAGGGGCTGAGTGTCTTCTTTCAGAACATCACCGAGCGGAAGCGAAACGAGCAGGCGTTGCACGAGAGTCGCGAAGACCTCAAACACGCGCAGGCCGTGGCCCACGTGGGGAGCTGGCGGCTGGACGTGCGGTGCAACGAACTGCTCTGGTCCGACGAGAGTTGGCAAATCTTTGGCGTGCCCAGGGGCGCGCCGCTGACCTACGAGACGTTTCTTGGCACCGTGCACCCGGACGACCGCGCTTACGTGCATGAGAAGTGGTCGGCAGGCCTGCGCGGCGAGCCCTATGACATCGAGCATCGCATCGTCGTCGGCGACACGGTGAAATGGGTCCGCGAGCGGGCCGAGTTGGAGTTCGACCGGGAGGGAACGCTGAAGGGCGGCTTCGGAACCACGGAGGACGTCACCGACCGAAAGAAGGCCAACGAGCAGCTCCGGCAGACCGTCGCGCAACTGGCGCGTTCCAACGAGGACTTGGTGCAGTTCGCGTACGTGGCCTCGCACGACCTCAAGGAACCGTTGCGCATGGTGACGAGTTTTACCAGCCTGCTGAAGGACCGGTACCAGAAGCAACTCGACGCCAAGGCCAACGAGTATATCGACTTCGCGACGGACGCCGCCTCGCGGATGAGCCGGCTGATCGACGACCTGCTGGCGTACTCCCGCGTCGGCCGTGGCGTGGCCGTCGAAGCCGTCGACGCCACCGCGATTGTGGACGCGGTGGTTAAGGATCTCGGGGCGAGCATCGCCGAATCCGGGGCGCTGGTCGCCTGCGATCCGCTGCCCACCGTCAAGGCGAGTGCGCTGGAACTGACGCAGCTCTTCCAGAACCTGATCGGCAATGCCGTCAAGTTCCGGCGCCCGGGTGTGGCGCCCCAGGTGCACATCGGCGTGAGGAAGGTTTCAGGTGTCAGGTGTCAGGTGTCAGGGAAAGGCGAAGTTCCAGCGCATGGCGTCGGGCGGCCAGGAGACGGTGAAGAGCGCGGCGACACGGCGCCATCCGGTCCTGAAACCCGAAACCTGACATCTGAAACCTCTCCCGTCTGGCTCTTCTCCGTCCGCGACAACGGGATTGGGATCGATCCGCAGTTTGCCGGCAGGATATTCCAGATTTTCCAGCGTCTGCATACGCGCGACGAGTACGCGGGCTCGGGCGTCGGGCTGGCCATCTGCAGGAAAATCGTCGAGCGCCATGGTGGCCGCATCTGGATCGAATCGGAACCGGGAAAGGGCACAACGTTCCTGTTCACGCTGCCGGGGTGAGCGGGAAGAGGGATGGGTCAGTGGTCAGTGGGGAAACGGTCGACCTCGGCGGATGAATGCACAGAGAGAGAAGGCGGCGCAATGGGTGTCAGGATACGCCCGTTCGGAGCGATTCGCCACGGCGGACCGGGTGCCGAGCGGCAGTGGCGCGTGACCTCCGGGACCGCGGTAGGGTGCTCCGGGCCGTCCCGGCCCGAGGCCCCCGGCCGGGGACCGGCCGGCGTACCCCGCTTCGGCGCGGGACGCGCCGAGCCACCGCGCGCCCGGTCGCATCCTGGGCGAGGAACGCCGCCTTATCTGGCAAGGAAGGCAGGGCTCGACGTGGTGAATTCAGTTGACGTCCTGATCGTGGAAGACAACCGCGGCGACGTGGTCTTGATGCAGGAGGCGTTCTTGGCGGCGGGGCTCTCCTGTCGCGTCTCGGTCGTCCCCGACGGCGTGGAAGCCATGGCGTATCTCTGCCGGCAGGGCAAGTACGCCGCGGCCATCCGGCCGGACCTGATCGTTCTGGACCTGAAGCTGCCCCGCAAGAGCGGGCGTGAGGTCCTGGAGGAGATTCGGCCAGACCCCGATCTGAGCGAGATCCCGCTGGTCGTGTTGAGCAGTTCGAGGTCCGAACTCGAACTCGCGCGACCGCGTACGTTGCCAGGGCAATGTTGCATGGCCAAACCGAGTACCTTTGGGGGCTACCTGGAGTTGGTGCGGGCCATCGAGGCATTCCGCCGGGAGCATACGGTGGAGGCAGGGATGAAGGATGAAGGATGAAGGATGAAGGATGAGGGATGAAGGATGAGGGATGAGGGATGAGGGATGAGGGATGAGGGATGAGGGATGAGGGATGAGGGATGAGGGATGAGGGATGAAGCTGAGGGTTGAGGGCGGAAGGCCAAGGGGTTCAGGGCTCGGTGTTCAGGGAAGCCCCCCCCTCCACACCCGACACCCCCGCCCAAGGTGGCAAACGGAAGCCAGGGATCGGCACAGTCGCTCGGGGACAGGAGAGGCTCTTGCAGAAGTACTGCAAGAGCCAGGTGTCAGGTGTCAGGTGTCAGGTGTCAGGTGTCAGGTGTCAGCGTCCCCCGGGCGGCAGACCGCCCGATCATACCTGAGTGAAACTGACAGCGACCCACCCGGAGCCCGCGAGGACGCGGGCTCTGGGACCGCAGTTTCATGGGAGGTGTCAGGTGTCAGGAATGCGTATATTACTGACCATCATAGTGTTCCATTGTGACACCTGAGATCTGAACACTCATCCCGCAAGACGCGGTTCTGCAGGAGGCTCAGGAAGATGGATCCCACGCCGGGCGAGACTGAACGTAACGCAAGCGACAGTGCCATGCGCGTGTTGCTGATCGAGGATAATCGGGCCGACGCGGTGTTGCTGCGGGAATTGCTGCTGGACGCCGGTCGTGCGACCTTTGATCTGACCTGGGATGACTGCCTGGGCAAGGCCGTCGACCGACTCAAGACGGAGCGGTTCGATGCCATCCTGCTGGACCTGACACTCCCCGACTCGCAGGGCTCGTCGACCCTGGACCGGATTCTGAGCGCAGCGGCAGCCACTCCCATCATCGTGCTCACGGGAGTCGAGGACGAGGCGGTGGCCATCCGCGCCATACGCCAAGGCGCCCAGGACTACCTTGTGAAAGGCACCGTGGATGGCAGAATCATTGCCCGGGCGATCCGGTATGCCATTGATCGGAAGCAGGCGGAGCAGGCGTTGCGGGAAGCGCGCGACCGTCTGGAGGAGCGAGTGCGGGAACGCACCGCCGAGTTGACCGTGACCAACGCGCGACTGCAGGCGTTGGCGTCGGAGTTGTCCTTGGCCGAGGAACGCGAACGTCGGCGCCTGGCCGCCGTTCTGCACGACGATGTGGGGCAGACGATGGCGTTGGCCAAACTGAAGCTCGGGTTGCTCGGGCAGCTCCTCAAGACGGCGGACTCGAAAGCGGCATTGGCGGAGGTCCGCGAACTGATCAACCAGATGGCGAAGCGAGTCCGGACTCTGACCTCCGACCTGAGTCCGCCCATCCTTTACCAGCTCGGCCTGACGGGCGCCGTGGAGTGGCTTGGGGAGAGGTTCGGACAGCAGTATGGCGTGTGCTGTCGTTGCCAGGCGATGGGCGACCCGCAGGGCACCGCTGAGGCGGTCAATGTCCTGCTGTTCCAGTCGGCACGCGAACTGCTCGCCAACATCGGCAAGCACGCCCACGCCCACGATGTCGAAGTGGCGCTCGCGTATGGCGACGGCGGGGTGACGCTGGCGGTCAGAGATGACGGGGACGGGTTTGATCCCGACTTGCTTCGTACTGCCTCGCGGACGAAGGAGAGTTTCGGGCTCTTCAGCATCGAAGAGCGGATGCGCCATATCGGCGGCACGATGCGGATCGACTCGGCGCCGGGCAAGGGAACGACCGTGACGCTGACGTGTCCTGGCACCCCGCGCCGCGCGTGATCCGGAGTTAGGGCCTGTTTGTCGAGAGCGGCGACGGCGACGTTGGCGTGATAGGTATGCCCGTTCCGCCTCCCGCCCCGTGTCTCACCCGACACCCGACACCCGACACCCGACACCTCGTCCGTAGGTCAGGCATTTCGCGCTGAGCAATCGGGGTTCCCCCGATATCGCGGTGAGTGGCGTGCCTGTAGAGTCATGGGTAGACAAAGACGCCGGCAACGCCCGTGTGCCAGTGAGCTGCGGGTCCGGCGCGGAACGGGGACTTCAATAAGGAGACAGACACGGTGAAAGCGGCAGTCAACAAGGATCTGTGCACGGGTTGCGGGTTGTGTGTCGATACCTGTCCGGAAGTGTTTCATTTAGAGGACGATGTGGCAGCAGTGCAGATGGACCCGGTGCCGCCCGAGGAGGAGGCCGCGTGTCGTGAGGCGGCAGAAGGCTGCCCCGTCGACGCCATCACCATTCAGGAGTAGGCCGTCGTGGCGACGGGACGAGGGAACGCAGGCAGGAAGACGGGAGTGACGTGATCGCAACGAAGCAGAAGGCTGCGCGGATCTGTTCGCCCAGGTCACCCTCGCGGGTATTGGAACGTGTCGAGGCGGGCCGGGGCCAAACGACGCCGGGGCATGGAGAGTGCCCGGGGGTAATCTGACTCACCAAGACAGCAGCAATGGAGGTCGCGCGATGGCCGAGTTCACCCAGAACGTAGTCGTGGCGGATGCTCAGGGGTTGCACGCCCGTGTGGCGGCTGTCGTGGTGCGCGAGGCCAACCGGTTCGATGCGAGGATTCGGGTTCGGTTGGGAAACCGCGAGGTGGACGGGAAGAGCATCCTCGGGTTATTGGTTCTCGGCGCGTCGCGCGGGGCGGAACTGACCGTCACCGGCCAGGGTGTTGACGCCCCCGACGCGGTGCGCAGGATTGCGGACGTGCTCCGCCCTGCCGGCGGCAGGAACGGCGATGTGTGCGCCTCGTCCCCCCGACTCATGGCACCGCTTGGGGTGGGCGCAGGGTTGTACGCAGCAAGGTAGACAGCAGCGGCATCCGCAGGAGGCATCTCATGGGCATGCTCAGGAGTCTCAACCAACTGCACGGCTATTCCGTGCATGCGACCGACGGCGACATCGGCAAGGTCTGCGAGTTCTACTTTGACGACATCCGGTGGGGGATCCGGTACCTGGTGGTCAGTCTGGGGCGGTGGTTGCCGGGCCGAAAGGTGCTGATCTCCCCCACGGCTCTCGGGGAACCGGACTGGGAGAAGAGGATCTTGCCCGTTAGCATCACCAAGGCACAGGTGGAGTCGAGCCCGGATGTAGACACGGACATGCCGGTTGCACGGCAGCACGAGGCCGAACTGCATCGTCACTACGGTTGGGAACTGTACTGGAGCGCTGAAGCTCTCGCTGGGGCGCCCTTCGTTGGCCCACTCGACGACCCCGCGTCTTCTCCTCCCGAGACGGTCAACAAGGGCGGCAAGCCTTTCGATGCGCACCTGCGCACGACGCGCGTGATCACGGGGTTCCACATCGAGGCCGTCGACGGGGTGATCGGGCACGTGGCCGACTTCATCGTCGACGACGCGTGCTGGTGCATACGCTATCTGGTCGTGGACACCCGGAGCTGGATCCCGGGTCGGCAGGTTCTGGTGGCGCCCGAATGGGTGGAGAGAGTGAGCTGGGAGACGTCCACGGTCTACCTGGACAACACTCGGAAAGAGGTGAAGAATTGCCCGGAATTCACCCCGTCCAGTCCTGTTAACCGGCGGTATGAAGAGTGTCTGTATGACTACTACGGGCGCCCAAAGTACTGGCGGGACGGGCTCACATTCTGACTCAGCCGGGTCGGAACCGGTCGGACTTGCGCGGGCGTAGGCGGCTGCAAGCGACGGCTGTCTCGGTGTTGCGTCAGCGCATCCCGGGCGGAATACCGCCCGATCATGTGCGGACGTTACTCGCTGGCGTCGGCGCGTTCTGCCAAAGTGGCGGGAGC
>Ga0208961_1000493_pt1 | contig 16780 bp, 7 predicted proteins | sample RifOxyB3_FD_184034 | JGI IMG/M metagenome (GOLD analysis project Ga0208961, IMG submission 184034) | Groundwater microbial communities from Rifle, Colorado - Rifle Oxygen_injection B3 (SPAdes) | ecosystem: Environmental > Aquatic > Deep subsurface > Groundwater | place: Rifle, Colorado, United...
CCGGCTCTGTCCGGCGACATGTCCGCCAGAGCCAGAGCGACGGCGGAAGCTGCCTGGGCGAAGACGGATCCCCGGCCGAGGGCCTCGGTTCGGGACGAACCCGAGCACCCTGCTGCGGTCCCGGAGATCTCGCGCCACTGCCCGCCGCTCCGCAACCCGCCGGTTCGCCGCCCGTCCGCCTACTCGATCACCAAAACCTTATTCGGACTGACATCGCCCGCCGCCGACGTGCCGCTGATCATGACATACTCGCCGTCATCGAAGTCAGCCCCGTCAATCGTGACCGTGCCCTCAGTCGCGGTCACGCCAACCACCACCTGCGCCAGGTACGTGCGCCACTGTCCAGAGTCCGCATCGAAGTGGCGGATGTCAACCGTCTGCGGCAGGTCCGTTCCATCGGCGACCCCGATCGTCAGGACCGTCGGGTCAGCGTCAACCCGCACGTGCTGGATGACCGGCGCCCCCGCATTCTGGATGACATCGAACCGGGCCATCGCACTGGGCCGGCTGCCCGCATAGGCGTCGTCGTACGCAATCACGGTCCAGAAGTAACTTCCGACCAGGACATTCACCCGCAGCGACGTAACGTCGCCGATATCCGCGTAATTGTACGGCAGATGCCCATCGCTCGACCCGAGGTAGAGCAGGTACCCGGCCGCGCCCGGAACGGAGTCCCACTGCAAGAGGATCTCGCCCGGCGCACGGAACAACGAACCATTGGGTGGCTGGAGCCCGCCAGGCTGTGGCATCTCGGGCGGGGGTCCACCCGGCGTGACGATCTGGGCGGTGTCGGACCAGGTCTCGGTCCCGTCGCTGTCATCGATCGGGTTGAACCCGCGCACCTGCCAGGTGTACGTGCCAGCAGTGACCAGGTTGATGTCGAGCTCGTCCGGCTGGTTCAGGGGTATGACCCCGGTCGCGTCCGGCGCGAAAATGTGCAGGAACGTCCGCGCATAGCCGTTCGGCCCGGTAATGGTCAACTCATACCCGCGCGCATTGTCGGCGGTGAATCCCAGCGTGTAGTTGCCGTTGTCGTTGTCCGTGTGCGCCAGGTCGTGCGGCTTCGCGGCATAGCCGTAGTCATCCACGATCCGCTGTTCCGAACCGCGCACGCTGTCCGGGGACCAGGTGGCGCCATACACGTCGGCGACCGGGTCCCAGGCGCGGTACCGCCAGTAGTAGGTGTCCGGCAACAGGCCTTCCGAACCCGCGCTGAAGTACGCCGCGGGCGTCATCTCCGTGCCTTGCACGTTCGTATCGAGAACCAGTTCGGCGCCTGGCGCGTCCGGCACCCCGTTCCAGATCTGGACGTTGTACCAGGTCGCGTCGGCAGCCTCGCGCCCCGGCAGCGGCTTGGCGGTCCACGCGAAGCGCGGGTACCACTGCGGCGATCCGAAGTAGACGGTCAGCGGCACCTCGCTGATGGCGTCGCGCTGGTCGATGACAAACGCCTCGACACGCCAAGTCTCGGACCGCGGCACATTGTCCTTGGCGGTGCTCTTGTGGGTACCGACCGGAATCTGGTCGAAGAGCGTCGTACGGCCGCGGGCGAACGGGTCGAATCCGCTCAGGACCGTGCTCCCGTCCATGTAGACCACGTCATGGTTCACCACGTTTGTCCACGCGTAGAAGATCTTCAGGGTGGTGCCACCGTTGCGGCCGCCGCCCACGAACTCGTCGTCGTGATCGACGTCGTCCGGGTCGCCGCCGGTGACCGTAGCGGTGTACTTCTTGGTGTCACCCACAGTGCCGTCGGCGTCCGTGCCGTCGAGGCTGGCGGTATCGGGCCAGAACGGCGCGTCGTTGACGCCATTGACGGTGACCGTCACGGTCGCCGTGGCGCTGCCGCCGAAACTGTCCGCGACCGTGTAGTCGAACGTGTCGGTGGTCAAAGGCGGGAGGTCGCCAACCTGCAGACTCTGCAGTTGCGCGGCATTGCGCGGATCGTACGTGATGACGTTGCCCGACTTGCTCACCGCCGCACCCTTGGCGCTGCTGGCGTTGACCGCACTGACCGAGAGCACGTCAACGTCAACCTTGTCCACATCGGTATCGTTGTTCAGCACGTTCGTGGCCTGGGCCCGGGCCTGGTCGAACACCAGTGTCTCGTCTTCAGTCCCGGTACCGGTGTCGGCGACCCCGACCGGTGCGGTGTCCGCAATCGTGATGGGGGGGGTGTCGGCCGCGGATGTGGGCGATGTGGCACTCTGCGAGTCGAGGGCGTAGACGGTGGCGGTGATGACGCGGCCGCGCACGGCGTGGTGCTCGGCCTTGCTCAGCGTGGTCGTGTACACCCCGACGCCGAGGTCCGTGGTCTTCAGGATGGCCCGAGCGGTATTGTCCGTCCAGACGACGCGGTAGCGCAGGGTGGCCACATCCTCGGTGTCGGCGTCGGTCGCGCCCGGCGTCACCGTCGCGGTGAGCGTGTCTTCCTTGCCCGGCGCACCCGCCAGCCCGGTCCCGCCCGTCTTCGTAATCGCCACCGTGGTCGTGCCGATCAACGGCAGCGTGTTCAGGTCCGCGACGTTGATGGTCCACGTCTGTTGGCCGGTGACACTCATGCCGTCCGTGGCGGTCGCGGTCACCGTGGCCACCAGTGGGCTCCCCGCGTGCGTCACGTCGTTATTGTTTGTGACCAGCGTGAACGTGTCAGTTTGCGGGCTGGTGTAGGCGAGAGTGTAGTTGGTCGTCCTGCCCGTCTTGGTCAGGCCGGTCACGGTCCAGACGATGGATTTGATGCCGTCGTCCTGCGGGCTGTGCCCGAAGTCCGTGAACGTGGCCGAGAAGTTGAGGCTGGCACCTTCATTGATGTTCTGCGGCGAGGCCGGGCTCGACGCGGAGACGACCGGCGGCTCGTTGCCGACATAGGTCTGCTTCACGACGACCGCCTGCACCGTGACATTCGTTGGCTCCTGCGGGTCATGGACCGTGACCGTGACGGTGACCGGGTAGTTCGCGCCAAGTGTCGGGTGCGGTTTCGGCGCGTTGTAGATGTCCGTGTTGCCCAGTTTCGGGGCCGTCGACTGCAGCACGGTCTCGCCACTGACCCACTCGTAACTGTACTGGATCAGCGCATTGTCGCTGCCGTCCGGGTCGTCGATATTGTCGTTGGCCGTGACGCTCACCGTGATGTTGCCGCCATTGACCAGCAGGCCGGCCGCCGTGATCGAACTGGCCGTGATCACCGGCGCGTTGTTGCCCGGGGTGACGTTGACGGTCATGGTGTACGCCGCCGTGCTCCACAACGTGCCGTCCGAGACCTTGAACGTGAACATGGCGTAGGGTGAGCCGTTCGCGTAAAGGGCCGGGTGGAACGTGACCTGCCCGGCATTGATCGTGGCCACCGGCACCTGCTGCCCGGCAGTGGCGTTCGCACCGTTCACCTTGAGCGTGCCTGCCACTGGCAGTGTCGCGAGTTCGACCGCTTGCAGCGTATCGCCCGTGTCCGCATCCGCGAAGTTGAAGTCCCCGGCGACGAACACGAAGTCCGTGTCTTCGTTGGTCGCGACCGTCTTGTTGGCGGCCGTCGGCCGGGTCCGGTCAAAGGTGACCACGTTGTCCGTGCTGGTGGAAGCCAGGTTCGGGTTGGCCGCCGCGTCCTGCGCGACCCCGGCCGGGACCGTGGCGATCACCGTGCCGTTCGCCGTAATCCCCGCGACCGGCACGCTGACTTGGTACGTGGTGCCGTTGTTCGGTGCGATCTCCGCAACCGTCGGCACGACTGCGCCCAAGCCTCCTGCCGTCCCGCTCAGAGTCACGTCGCCGGTTGCGAAGTCCGCAACCGGTTTGTTGAACACCGCCGTAAACAGGATATCCGCCGCGCCCGTTGCCGGGTCCGCCTGGCCGGTCGCCTGGTTGACCGCCACGCTCAGCCCGGTCGGATCGTACACGATTGTGTTGTCCGTCAACACCGGCGCCGCGCTCGCGTTCCCGGCCGTGTCCTGGGCCGCGCCCGCCGCGAAACCGATCACCACATTGCCCGCCCCGGTCATCCCGTCCACAGCCACGTCGTAGCCGGCCGGCCCGCCCGTCACCGTCACCGCGAGCGTACCTGGCGCCGTGCTGCCAGTGAACACAATATCCGCGGGGGCAAACCCCGTGACGTTCTCGTTGAAGGTCACCGCGAAATGCACCGGCTTCGTCGCCGTCGGGTCACCCTGCCCGTTCGCCAGAGCAATGGTTGACGTCGGCGCGGTCGTATCCACCGTGATCGTCAGCGCGGTCGAGGCGGGAGACTCGTTGCCCGCCACGTCCGTTGCCGTGGCCGTGATGTTGTTTACGCCCGCAGGCAGGGCGATATCGAGCCCCGGGTTCGCAAAGTTCGCAGCCGTGCCGGTCGCCAGGACGACCCGCGTTCCGTCACTGAGTTTGACCGTCGAACCCGCTTCCGCCGCACCACTGATCGTCAGGCCCGACGTGTTCTTCGTGATGTTGTCCGAGTTCAAGGTTCCGGTGTCGTCTGCGGCGGCCAGGTCCAGCCCTGTTGGGGCGGCGGGCAGGTTGGTGTCAACCACAATGGCGCTGTTGTCGGCGAGGTTATGGCCCACGGGCAGGGCCCAGCTCACATCCGTGCCGGCCCCGTTCTTCAGTGTCGCCCCAGTGCCAAGCGCGATGTTCGTGACATTCAGGTCTGCACTGTTCTGGCCGCCGGCCACGGTGTACGCGCCGCTGGCGGAGGTCAAGTTCGTGAACGGCGTGATCTGCACCGTGCCGCCACTGTCGAGCGTGAGAATCAGGTTCCCGCCCGCAAGCGTCACGTTTTCGGAAAAGTTGACCGAGACGTTGATCTGTGCACCGGCTTTGTAGGAGCCGTTCCCAGTCGGTGACGTTAGCGATTGGACATGGGGAGTGCCGATCACGACGGTATGGTCGCCTCCGGTATCCACTTGCTGAATGCCGAACACGGCGATGCCACTGAGCGTGTAGTTCCCGTCATCGCCGGCGAGACGGTACGTCACTACCTTCTCTCCGCCATCTGTGTAAATCCACGAGATCTTCCGCTGTGAGGCGTTCCACACACCGGGGGCACTGATGCCTTCCGGCGTCACACCAACAGGGATGTTCTCTTCGATCGCTACGGCCGTGACATCCGGGTCCGGGGTAGCCGTCACCGTCACGGTATCGCCAGCGACCGCACGCACGGTGATTCCGGTGCCAGCCCGGGACGCACTCATCTCGCGGGCCCCAGTCACTGGTTGCCAGCAATTGGGCTCGGTCCCCACTCCTCGCGTGTAGCCAGGACCTCGTTGGTAACAGTAGATGGCATTCATGACATAAAGGAGCGGGATCGACACAGGACCACTGTTCCAGTTCTCACCGTGCTGATACGCCCAGATGTAAGCCATCACCTCATTTACAAGGCCGAATTCCCAGTCCGCCGGACTGTTGTCAGCCGGATGCTTGCTGCTGATGGTGAATACAGTGTCCCCTCCAATGGTCACCTCTGTGATACCTAGAACGGCGATCCCGCTAACGGAGTAAGTTCCTTCGGCCCCGTCCAGGCGATAGCTAACAGTCTTCACCCCACCGTCAGTGTAGATCCAAGAGATCTTCCTCTGGGAAGAATTCCACACGCCAGGGGAACTAATCTCAGCGGGCGTAAGCCCGGCTGGGATTTGCTCCTCGATCGCTACCGCGGTGACCCCAACGTCCGGAGTCGCTGTCACCGTAACCGTATCGCCCGATATCGTCCGTACCGCTGGATCAACGCTGCCGCCTCCGTCTGGTGCGATAGTCACGGTCGCACTACTCGGGCTGCCAACCGAGTAGCCCGTACCCGCGGTGACAGTGGCAACGACTGTCTCCGCTGGCTCGGTCGTGGGCGTGTTGGCAATCACCGTAACAGGGATGGTCACCGCGCTTTGTCCAGCGGGAATCGTCTTGGTGGCGGCGATGGTCTGGTAGTCCGTGCCGTTGGTAGCGGCGCCGGTGATCGAGAGGTTGACCGTCAGGGCTGATGCTGTCGATCCTGTCCGCGTCAACGTGAACTCGCCGTTGTTGCTTGGTTCGGCCGCGTTGGCGTCCGTGGCAGTGATGGTCACGGTCGGGGTTGTGGCCGTGGTGAAGGTCAGATCGCTGCCGTACGCCGTGCCCGCGGAGTTGGTCGCGTAGGCGCGGATATGGTACAGCGTGCCAGGGATGAGGCTGGTGAGGGCGCTGGCAAAGGCCCCGGTGCCGGTGCCGTCCGTCGTCTTGGAGTTGGCCGTCGTCGGGTTCAGCGACGTGCCCCAGCAGACACCGCGCGCCGTCACTGTGGCGCCGCCGTCGGCCGTCACATTCCCGCCCGAAGTTGCCGTTGTCGTGCCGAGCGCACTCGCCGCCGTGGTCGTCACGGTCGGGATCGTTACCGTAACCGCCGCGGTGAAGGTCAAGTCGTTGCCGTACGCCGTGCCAGCCGAGTTCGTCGCGTAGGCGCGAGTATGGTAAAGCGTGCCGGGTGTCAGGCCGGTGAGCGCGCTCGAGAAGGCCCCGGTGCCGGTGCCGTCCGTCGTCTTGGAGTTGGCCGTGGTCGGGTTCAGCGACGTGCCCCAGCAGACACCGCGCGCCGTCACCGTGGCGCCGCCGTCGGCCGTCACATTCCCGCCCGAAGTTGCCGTCGTCGTACCGAGCGCACTTGCCGCCGTGGTCGTCACGGTCGGGGTTGTTACTGCAACCGCCGTGGTGAAGGTCAGGTCGCTGCCGTAGGCCGTGCCCGCCGAGTTCGTCGCGTAGGCACGTATGTGGTACAACGTGCCGGGCGTCAGGCCAGTGAGCGCGCTGGAGAAGATCCCGGTACCGGTGCCGTCCGTCGTCTTGGAGTTGGCCGTCGTCGGATTCAGTGACGTGCTCCAGCAGACACCGCGTGCCGTCACTGTGGCGCCGCCGTCTGCGGTCACATTGCCGCCCGAGGTTGCCGTGGTCGTGCCGGGTGCACTTGCCGCCGTCGTGGTCACGGTCGGGGTTGTGACCACAGCCGTCGTGGTGAAGGTCAGGTCGCTGCCGTACGCCGTGCCCGCCGAGTTGGTCGCGTAGGCGCGTATGTGGTACAGTGTGCCGGGCGTCAGGCCGGTGAGCGCACTGGCGAAGACCCCGGTGCCGGTGCCGTCCGTCGTCTTGGAGTTGGCCGTTGTCGGGTTCAGCGACGTGCCCCAGCAGACACCGCGCGCCGTCACTGTGGCGCCGCCGTCGGCCGTCACATTCCCGCCCGAGGTCGCCGTCGTCGTGCCGAGCGCACTCGCCGCCGCCGTCGTCACGGTCGGGGCAACGGCCGCTGGGGTTGGGGACGTGATACAAAGCTGAATGGAGCCGGTCTCACCATTATAGCCATCCACGGCTATCTGATACTGCGTCCCAGACGTGGCATTGAAAGTCACAAGGCTTGTGAAGATGCTCCCGGGAATCTCGTCGTCATTGGATGCAACTGACGACAATGTCGTCACCGCAGTGCCGGTGTAAACGGCAAGGAGCGTGTCAAAACTACTGCCAGCCGTGCTGATCGTTGTACTGCCACTGGCCGGCGCAGTCCACGTCCACCAAACCGAGGCGCCGCCTGTGCTGACGTGGTTTGGCTCACCGGTCTCTTTGGTGGCACTGATGTTACTGCCGGTAACCGTAAGGACTGGCGCGACTATGCTGATACGGTTGGAAAAATTATCGTTGGCCGGGCCACTCCCGGTTTCGGTAACCGTCAGCGTCGCCGCATTGGAGTTTGCGAAGTTCACAGAGTTTGTCGCCACGCAACGATATTGCTTGCCGTTGTCGCCGATCACGCTGACTGGCGTCGTGTAGGTTGTGCTCGTCCCACCAGTGCCTGTCGTGACATTGGCCCAGGTCCCACCACTGTTCGTGCTCACCTGCCATTGGTAGGTCGGCGTCGGCGTGCCGGTCGCCGTCGCCGTGAACGCGGCGGTCTGGCCAACCGTCACGCTGATGGCCGATGGATGTGCCGTGAAAGACGGGGCAACCGTGTTGACACCACTTCCTCGTGCATAAATTATACGAAAAACCGTCCCCAAGTTTCTATATCCATTACTGTGCCCTGGCCAATCGTATAGTACGCGAGCACCATTATTATTGAGATATGGCGTGGCGTTGCCGTTGCCGTAAGGATCGTTGAAAATGAGCGCATGCTGTCCTTCGACATAGCCAATACATGTGACGTAATGACCAGATGATGAAAGAGCCGTCAAGATGACAACAGGATAACCGGCATCAATCTCCGCACAAATTTTGGAATAACTTGTTTCCGCATTTGCAGCGACCTCCTCCACTGAAGAAGTCAGTCCGTGATACGAAATGTATTCGCTCAGGCGGCTACTCCGTTGGGAAGAATCTCCGGCCGCATCCTGCAGGAAGTAGCCAAAACCGCCATAGTAACCAGCGTCTGACGCACCAAAGGGTACAGATGACGAGGGAATGTTGTAAGTATGCCCATTATAGTTATAGGTGTTTGAAATGTAGAATCCGTAATTTGAAGTATGGGTTCCTCCACGTGTACAAGTGATAGGACTGGCGGCTAATTTGCCGTAATACTGAATTGCCATCAATGCCGCAGTAACATTGCAGCTATCGGCATTTGCCCCAAAGTTATCCGCCGTATCATAAACTTGATGAATGTATGGAACCCCCGACAACTCAACGGTCGTTCCTGGCGAGGTATTGGAATCCCACAAGCTTTCGTTTTCCACGCCAAAGCGCGTGTAATAAGGATCTTGCCCAGAACCGCTCCATCCATAGGGATCGACTTGGACTGCATCCTTCTTGACCGTAAAGTGGAGATGATTGCCGCCAGCGCCATAGGTGCCGCAGTAGCCAAGATGCTGTCCTTGCGAAACGGTAGCGCCATCCACCAAGTCAACAGTATCGGCGGGTGCCATGTGCAAGTAGAATGTTGAATATCCGTTCGCATGATCAATGTAAATTGTATTGTAAGCATCATTCAGTTTGTGTACGGTTCCAGCGGCAGCCGCAACCACCTCGTAGCTATGAGAGTAAGGAAAATCATAGCCCGTATGCCCTTCATAGTAAAGGGTTCCCGGAGTTCCCCCGCCGGTGTAATGGCCATTGACAGTAAAAGCTGCACCACTTGCCAATTTGTAGCCGTACAAAAGGCCATGTCCATTGTCGGTCGACCAAGTGGTGTCCTTCACCGTACCATTCTCACCGGTGTAGGCCATTACACCCGTCCCCGGATAGTTGTTGGCTGTCGCTAGGTGATCAAAAACAGAAGATATGTTGGCGGTGGACGGCGTCAACCCTTGGATCGGGAATGCGAGAAAGCCTGTCACTACGGTCGCCCCCGTCACATTGAACCCGGTATAGTTCTTGTCGTTGGCCTCATTGGCACTTCCCTGCCCGGCGCTGCTTGTCGTATCAAGAATCGCCCAGACATACTTCTGCCCGGAAGTGGCACTGGATGGAATGGTTACGGCCTGGTTGACGCTATATGTATTCCCTGCCGCAATGGCAGGTACACTGACACTCGCCAGCAGGGCATCGGATGTGCTGACGGAACTGGTTGACGCATTCAGCCGCAAGTTCATTGTGGAGGCACTGGCTGCACTGCCGCCCTGATTGCGCACCGTCAGGGTCACGGTTGCGGCCGATCCGGCATTTCCGCTCGTGGGGTTGACGGCCAGGTTTTGGGCAATCAAGTCCGGCAGCGTCACGGCAACCGTCACATTGAACCCGGTATAGCTCTTGTCGTTGGCCTCATTGGCAGTTCCCTGGCCGGCGCTGCTTGTCGTATCAAGAATCGCCCAGACATACTTCTGCCCGGAAGTGGCACTGGATGGAATGGTGACGGTCCGGTTGACGCTATATGTATTCCCTGCCGCAATGGCGGGTACACTGACACTCGCCAGCAGGGCATCGGAGGTCGAGACAGAACTGGTTGACGCATTCAGGCGCAGGTTCATTGTGGAAGCGCTGGCCGAACTGCCGCCCTGGTTGCGCACGGTCAGTGTCACGGTTGCGGCCGATCCGGCGTTTCCGCTGGTGGGGTTGACGGCGAGGTTCTGGGCGATCAAGTCAGATGCCGCCCACGTGCCTTGGGCGGCGAGGAGCAGGGCTAGGACGGGGAGCAGGAACACGGGCAGAAAGCGGCGGTGGCGCGGCGGGCCGGAATGGGAAACGGGCTGGGGGCTCGAACTGCCGGATGCGGGTCGTCGTGTGGTCGGCCTGGTGGTGGTCGGATTCATGGTTGCGCCTTCCGTGGTTTTGGAAATCCCCTCACGCGTTGTTGCAGGAAAGTGTTTTCAGATTACTTTGAGATCCGTTCAATTCGATCAATCAGGACATGTAAACCGCGCTGTCCTGCAACGCTTGTTTCCTCGGTTTTTCCCCATATCTCAACGATGTCTCCCCGCTTTAGTTCATAAACGATGTCACTTTTCTCTTTTGTCAGCGACAATGCGAAAGGTGGGAATGCTATATCGCTGCTACCAAGGCCCGTTTCACTTGCCGCATAAGAAATGTCCCGGTGGTTAATAAAAACCCTGTTCGTTATCCGAACACCACCAGTACTATAGACATTAACAATGGTCCATTCGCCGATGAACATTGCCTTAAAATGGACACTGTTTCGTTTGTAGTCGTCAACAAAGGTTTCACTGCCAAGTTTTCCATAGACGACATCTTGATAATCTGCAGGGTATGGTGCGGGCGGTGTGTCGCCTGACAAGTTGCCGACTGGAGGTTTGCCATTGACCGGAGGCTCGCCATTAAAGCGTATGGCAAGAACTTTGACTATAGGAGTTGTCTTTGCTGCAAATCCGGCAGACATGTTTACGGTACCAACCTCTTCAACAATGATCGCATCAGCTCCGTTTTTAACTGCCAGGCTATAAGCATACCCGATCATATCTTGTGCTGAGTGGCTTGCTACAACCTCCGGCTCTTCTTGAATGATATACTGCGCCAGCACCGTATATGTGGAAGCACCGGGAGCGTTTCCTTTTGTATAATATTTGCAGACATCGGTAGAAACCCTGGGCGGAAGCCTGCCGAATTGATCACTCATCTGTACCGTATCAACCCGCAAGTCCATAAAGCGCATTGCCGTGCAGCCGGACAACAGAGCGGACAGCACAACGAAGCCCATCGGCGTTTTCCGGCGCAGCCCTCTCCAAATTCTCTGCATCGTGTTCATCTTCTCCCCTTTCCATTTCTGTATCTGCATGAGTGCCAAGAGCCTTTGATCGAGCGCCGGGTTATCAGGGGGCGTCCGGGGTCAGGCCTTGGAATTTGCAATTGGTCGTATGCGTCTTCCTACTCCCCGGTTGTTTCGCGCCTGGGTTGAGCAGGCGATCATGCTGTTGTTCACTCGGTTGCGGCTGCATGTTCGTCGTTTGCCGATCCCCCGGTTGCGGAGAACCGGGGCTCCATATCCATATGCCGCCGGCTCCGGTTGCGGCTGTATGCTCAGCATGTTTCGACGCGAAAACGAACGCGCCGTGCCACGGCGCATTTCCTCGGGACACGGGCTATATTGGAGACATGAGTATCCGGACCTACAATAGGGGAGCCGTGCGGTCATGAGCCTGCCAGGACGCATTGTCATCGATCCGGCAACCTGCGGCGGCCGCCCGCACTTTCGCGGCACGCGTATTCCGGTGTATGTGGCGCTCGAAATGCTCGCCAACGGCGAAACGCGCCAGGACGTCCGCCAGGAGTTTCCGGACCTGACGGACCAGGACTTGGTCAGTGCCTTGGAGTTCGCGCGCGACGTGGCGGCCATCCCACGCCAATCCCCAGCCGCGGCCGTTCCCGCATGACGGCGCTGGTCGACAACAACCTGCCGTTGAGCCTGGCGCGACGCATGCGGGAGATCCAAGACCGGGTCGAGGTCAAGCACCTGGTCGAACTGGGCCTCCAGAACCGGACCGACGCCAGCCTGCGCCGCCGCTGGCGGCACGAGGGCATCATCTGGATCACGCGCGACGAGGACTTCTGGCTGGATGCGCCAGAGAGCTGGGCCGTTGTGTGGGTTCACTGCCATAATCCGCGCTTGTCTTTCCTCCGCGATGTCGTTGCTCCGGCTGTGGCCGCTCGCCTGCCGGCGCTGACACCGGGCGCCCGGCTGTTGGTGACCGAGCAGATGGTGTCGCTCATGTGAGTTCCCGCACCCGTCTCCCGATGCCCACGCAAACGATGCTACCGTTCCTCGATCGGTTGTGACCGCATGTCCGTCATGTTCCCACAGGCGTCGGCTCGGGAACCGACCCGACAGCGCGGGGCCGTTCGCCTGGAGGGCGGGTGCTCCGCAACCCGCCGATTCTCCGTGACCCGCCTTCCCGGGTTCGTCGCACCCCGTCAACCCTTGGTCCGACGTCGCCCGGTTGCGGAGAACCGGGGCTCCAGTCCAGGGTTGTGGACACGTCGCCGCCGTTGAGTTGCCGAGCGTTGGAGATTCCTCCGGCCGCGAGCGTTCGCGCATGTCTCAAAATTCTTCCCGATCGCGGCGGCTTCCCAGGCCAACCCGCACCTCGCAAACTGCATTACCTAATTGGAACATACAGTACGCCCATTAGGCGTCCGGGGTCAGGCCTTGGAATTTGCAATTGGTCGTATGCGTCTTCCTACTCCCCGGTTGTTTCTCGCCTGGGTTTAGCAGGCGATCATGCTGTTGTTCACTCGGTTGCGGCTGCATGTCCGGCATTTTCCGATCCCCCGGTTGCGGAGAACCGGGGCTCCAGTCCAGGGTTGTGGACACGTCGCCGCCGCTGAGTTGCCGAGCGTTGCGCATTCCTCCGGCCCCGAGCCTTCGCGCACGTTTCGCCAAGTCCTTCCCGAATGCGGCGGCTTCCCGGGCCCGCCCGCATCTCGCAGTCTGCATTACCTAATTCTGGAACATACAGTACACCTATTGGGAATACAAGAGCGTTTACGGGACTGCATAGGCTTTCGTGGGATAGACATGACTACCTATCGCGTCAACCTGTGGCGGGCGTACATTGGCGTGCACGACAGTGGTGCGGGATCTCTGGGACCGCGGTAGAGTGCTCGGGGCCGTCCCGGACCGAGGCCCTCGGCCGGGGACCGGCCCGAGCACCCCACTTCGACGCGAGGACGCGTCGAGCCACTGCCGCAGACCTCGGCGCGGGACGCGCCGAGCCACGGATCTCAATCGGACGGAACTATGAGCACGCCAGAGCGGGAATTGACCCCGGAGATGCGGCAGCGACTGCGGCAGAAACGCGTCGAGCTCGGCCTGACGCTCAAGGCGGTGGGGATGCTTCTTGGCGTCGATTGGTCAACGGTGCGCAAGTGGGAGAACGGGCTGACGCGGCGCTGCTCGATCACGGTGGGGCCGCGCCTCGAACGGTTCCTGCGCGGCGAGTTCGATGGGGAACTGGCCGCCGCGCAAGGCGGCGATGTGGTGGCACGGGTCCGGGAGGTGCGGGAAGCGCTGGCGTCGCCGTATGTGGAGGAGTGTACAGCCCTGTCGCGCGGCGGCGTCGAGGCCATCCTCAAGCGCGCCGGCACGGTCTACAACGTCTGCGCGAACCATCCGAAGTTGCAGCGCGAGCTGCTGCGTCGCATCGAGACGGCCACCGACGCCGTCCTCGCCAAGGTCGCCACCGCACGCGGCCAGTAGCGACGCGGGACAGTGCCAGCCACTACCGCAGCCCCAGTGGCGCGGGACCTCCGGGACCGCGGTAGAGTGCTCGGGGCCGTCCCGGCCCGAGGGCCTCGGCCGGGGACCGGCCTGAGCACTCCACTTCGGCCCGGGGACGGTCCGAGCCACTGGGTGCGGCGGTCCGCCTCTCGACACTTCACTGTCTTCCACCGATCGGTTGTGCCGTGCTTGACTTCTGGCCACGCCCCTGCATTTTCCCACGTGAACGCGTGAGGGCCCGATGCCAGAGACAAGAACAAGACGAAAGCAAGCCTTGTCCTCAATCCCGGCGCGATGGCGTCGGTTTGCGGAAGCCCGGAAACTGGTGTGGACACTCGAGTTGCGCGATGTCGACGAATGGCGGCGCTATTGCCTTGGGCAACTTCCGCACCAGGACGTGCGGCCGGACGACATTCCGGCCAGTCCGGATACCGTGTATCGTAGCGCGGGTTGGAACTCCTGGGCGGACTGGCTGGGCACGGCGCCGGTCGTTGTCCGCGGCAAGACGTACCTGCCGTTTCCGGCCGCGCGCGAATGCGCCCGGACCCTGGGCCTGAGCAGCGAGGCGGAGTGGAACCAGTATTGCCGCATGGCGTTGGGCGGCTCCCGGCCCGCCCTTCCCGCGGACCTGCCGCTCTCTCCCGACAAGGTGTACGAACGGCTGGGGTGGCAGGGCTGGCGGGATTGGCTGATTGCCCCGGCTGAATTCAGAGATGAGCAGCCGGTCAGGAGTTACGCGGCGGCTCGACGGCTCGTTCGCGGCCTCAAGCTGCGGAACGTGTCCGAGTGGAACCAGTACTGCCGGGGCGAGTTGCCAGACCGGGGGCCCCTGCCGCGGGACATCCCGGCCACGCCTCACAAGGCATACAGGGGCAATGGCTGGTTGAGCTGGGGTGACTGGCTCGGAACCGGTGGAGAGGCGGCGCGCAGACGAAAGACACGGCCATTCAGGGAAGCCCGCCGATTCGCGCGAGGGCTCGGCCTGAAGAGCATTCGTGAGTGGGACCTCTACTGCCAGGGCAAGATGAAGCACCTGGGCCGGCGACCGGACGGCGTGCCGTCGAGGCCCGATAACGCCTACAGGAACGATGGGTGGGTAAACTGGGGCGACTGGTTGGGCACCGGCACGGTTTCGACTCGCCTCAGGAAATTCCGTCCGTTCGCCGAAGCGCGCGAGTTCGCTCGCGGACTCAGGCTGCAAAGCGTCGCCGAGTGGAAGAAGTACCGCCGCGGCGAGATGCCAGGCAGAGAACCGCGGCCGCCGGACATCCCCACCACGCCTCAGAGTATATACGGGCGCGATGGCTGGATGGGCTGGGGCGACTGGTTGGGCGTCGGCACGATTGTGGCTTTCCGCAGGGAATTCCGTCCGTTCGCCGAAGCGCGCGAGTTCGCCCGCGGACTCAGGCTGCAGAGCCTCGTGGAGTGGGACAAGTACCGCCGCGGCGAGATGCCAGACAGGGAATCGCGGCCCCCGGACATCCCCGCCAGGCCTCGGCATGTGTACAGGCACAATGGGTGGGTAAGCTGGGGCGACTGGTTGGGCACCGGCAGGGTTGCAACTTCTCTCAGGGAATTCCGTCCGTTCGCCGAAGCGCGCGAGTTCGCCCGCGGACTCAGGCTGCAGTGCGGCGCGGATTGGCACACGTACTGCCGCGGCGAGATGCCAGACAGGGAACCCCGCCCGCCGGACATCCCGATCAAGCCTGACGGCGCGTACGCGGGCGACGGCTGGGTGGGCTGGGGCGACTGGCTGGGCACCGGCAGGGTCGCGAATTACCTGAGGGAATACCGTCCGTTCGCCGAAGCGCGTGAGTTCGCCCGCGGACTCAGGCTGCAGTGCGGCGCGGATTGGTACACGTACTGCCGCGGCGAGATGCCAGACCGGGAACCCCGCCCGCCGGACATCCCCGCCAGCCCGGAAAAGGTGTTCCGGCGCGATGGCTGGGTAAGTTGGGGCGACTGGTTGGGCACCGGCAGGGTTGCGCCTTGCCGCCGGGAATTCCGGCCGTTCGCCGAAGCGCGTGAGTTCGCCCGCGGACTTGCCTTGAGCGGAACACGGGATTGGGAGCGGTACTGCCGGGGCGAGAAGCCCCACCTGCCGGCACTGCCCGGCGATATGCCCCGCGATCCGTCCAGGATCTACCGGAGCGGCGGTTGGCTGAACTGGCGCGACTGGCTGGGGGCCAGCGCGACGGCGGCCCCGCATGGGCCCTACCGTCCGTTCGCGGCCGCCCGGCGATTCGCGCAAGGCCTGGGCATGAAGAGCTTCCATGAGTGGCAGCTCTACGGCCAGGGCAGGATGAAACACCTGGGCCGGCGCCCAGATGACCTTCCTTCGACGCCCGATCGCGTCTACCGAAACGACGGATGGGTAAGCTGGGGCGACTGGTTGGGCACCGGCACGGTTGCGCCTTCTCTCAGGGAACGTCGTCCCTTCGCCGAAGCGCGTGAGTTCGCCCGCGGACTCAGGCTGCGAAGCGTTGCCGAGTGGAGAAGGTACTGCCACGGCGACATGCCAGGCCGGGAACCTCGTCCGCCGGACATACCGGCCAGGCCTGACACGGGATACAGGAGCGATGAATGGATGGGCTGGGGCGACTGGCTGCGTACCGGTCGGGTGGCGACCCGGGCGCGGCAGTAAACCGGCGGCCCATCGCCACGCGCTCCCAGGCGGGCGGGATCTCCGCATCCCGCCGATTCGCGTCGTACCCTGCCAATCCCCCGGTTACGGAGAACCGGCCGGGGGGCGTCCGGGGTCAGGCCTTGGAATTTGCAATTCGTCGTATCCGTTTTGCTATTCTCCGCGCTGTTTCTCGCCTGAGTTGAGTGGGTGCTCGTCCAGTTGCTCAATCGGTTGCGTCTGCATGCCCGTCGTTTGCCGATCCCCCGGTTGCGGAGCCGCCTTCGTCCGGGCACTTCGGCGCGCCACGGAACCCGGCCCCGGTTGCGGAGAACCGGGGCGCCAGGGGGCACGAGGGGCTCGGCACGGCGGACGTGACAGGGCACTTCTTCCTCCTCTGGCCCGGCGCGTAGGGCGACGCGTGCCGGGAGCGGCTGCTATATCGTAGAATACCGGGGTATCTCGGGAATCTTACGCGGTCATCGCGCCGTGATCTGCCTTTGCGTGTGTCCGTGGCCCGATTCCGGCGGGGGGCCGAGGGACTCGGCCGGGGACCGGAC
>Ga0208961_1000507_pt1 | contig 16407 bp, 14 predicted proteins | sample RifOxyB3_FD_184034 | JGI IMG/M metagenome (GOLD analysis project Ga0208961, IMG submission 184034) | Groundwater microbial communities from Rifle, Colorado - Rifle Oxygen_injection B3 (SPAdes) | ecosystem: Environmental > Aquatic > Deep subsurface > Groundwater | place: Rifle, Colorado, United...
CTAGTAAAAATATTAAAAGCTATTTCAACTGGCGTACCAGGTTTTACTAAATTAAAAGACAATTCATAATCTTCAATTCGTCTTTGGTATTTTCTATCTAAAGTACTAAAAGTTTTTCCAGATAAATCTAAATATTCAGTTTTAGTTAATTTAAATTCATCTTCTGTAAAATCCATGATTGTACTTAATCTTTGTAAGCCATCTATTACATTCCATTTTCCAAATATTCTAGCATCAATATAAAATGCAGGTATCGGAATGTTGATGAGCAATGATTCAATAAGTAAACTTTTTTGTTTTAAAGTCCATATTTTACTTCTTTGAAAATCAGGGTTTAAATCAATTTCTTCATAAGTATATTTCTTTTTAATAGCTTGAACAGTAAAATTTTGAGCCATAATATCAATATCATTGATGTTATATTCTTTATTATCTATTTCAACATTTTCATCTTCTACATCACCATTATCATTGTAACTACATTCTTCTTGTAGCCAAGTATCAGGTGTTCTTTCCAATAAAAAATCATAATATACAGATATTTGATCATTTAGCTCTTTTTCTTTAAAAATATCACAATTTGCTAGATACTTATCATATAACTCTTTACACTGACTAAATTTATAAAGAATAAAGTCTTTTAAAAAATGTTTTTTTACATTAACATTATGATATTTTTCATATGCTAATCCTATAGGAGCTCCTATTTCTTTTCCAAAAATAGCCTTTGCTTTCTCTTCAAAGGAATTTGACTTATCAAATTTGTCATTTTTTGCAGGACTTAGTATCATCAATACTCCTAATCAGTTAATATTGGTATTATATAGTTTTAACTTTAAATATATTTACACATAAAATGATAATGAAATAAAAGATAAAGAAAAAATTTCTACCTTTTTATTTTGTTTCCATTCTTTTCTAATATGCTTTTCTTCTTCTTTTGATGGAAAGAATTTGCTTTCCACTTTTTTTGGATCTTTTATGTACTGAACTGCAAACCTTTTAAGAGTAAAAACTGAGAATTTACTACTAAACTCTTTCTCGTAAAGATCTTGTTTGTAGTATTTCTTAGCATTTTTAGCAATTGTTCTTAATGTTCTTACTTTATCGTCTGTAGGTATTTTAATATTGTGTTTTCTTGCATGTCTAAATGCCGTTAATGTTATATCGCCTTCATCTAACCATCTTTCTTGAATTAGTATGATCTCGTTAAGTGTAATAATCTCTTCATCTAACTTATCTTGCAATTCTAAAAGTCGTTTAAATGAGTTTTTTCTGATCTGTAGCTTTAAACCTTTAGGCATAGTCATACCAAATTTAGGATTCTCTTTTCCGCCTTTGTTATATAGATCTTTTACTTGCGTTCTATGGTTGTATGGATCTCTTGTTTTTTCCCAGCCTTGCTGAGTTAGATTCCAATACCAATCTCTATATTCTTTATATAAATCAATGTTTTCATAACCGCTATTCATAAGACCGTCAAGGCTTTTATCTGTATCTCTTACCATGTAGCATTGCCAACAACCAAAACGAGACACGCCACAACCTAGCTTGCCATCATCTATGTCTTTGCCACCTGCAGCAACAAAAGAACATTCATTGGCATCTTTGCCACTAGCATCGCTATAAAGTTTCCATAAAAAATCAATATTAACTAGATTATTTGTTTGTTTGAAAAGATATTCCCAAACATCTTTAGTAGTCCAATCCTCGATAGGCATAAGATTACTAGCATTTGGATATCTATCATTAATTTTTAAATTTGTACCCTTAATCGACAATTTTTCTATTCTTGCTGATCTACTAAAACTCTCATCTTTTCTAGTACCAATTACAGAGATAAATTCTCCATCTGGGAATAGAACTCTAATTTTCTTATCGATTGGATTGACTTTTAATTTATCAGTGCACCATCTAAAAGTATTGGAAGGAGGAGGCATTCCAACACCTAAAAGTTGAACATTTAATGTATCTTTTGTTTCAGGAAAAACTTCTTCTACCATTATAGGTAAGTTGTTTTTTAAAGCGTAAGATCTTATCATATCTAAAGAGTTTTCTAAGTGTTTTAACAGGGGAGGTAGTTCAGCCAAAGTGTTAGAATTTATAATATATATTTTTTTATCTAGACTTCTATTTTCTTTTTGTAGATCATGTAGTATTTCACATACTATATATAATACAGCAGTACTATCTTTACCACCGCTGTATGACACACACATAGATCTTTCATCATTTAAGTAGTAATATTTAAGCAGATCTTTTGCAGTTGATAATATACTGATCTCTAAATTGTTGTATGCTAATGTCATATGCATATTATAACATATTGTAGTTAGTGAACTAGTTTTCAATATAAATAGTGCAATTTGTTTGTTGAAATGCTATTGCAAAGTGTTTATTGAAAAAAGAATGAATAAATTTAAGTTCTTTATAACTTAATATTAACCTCATAAAAGGTAAAATCTCTGCTTATTTCACAATCTTGGACACTTAATGAGAATATTTTTACCGCTATTTTTATCTCTTCTAGCAGCAAACTCTTTTGCAAATACGATTAAATCTATAAAATATGAGGGTATGGTTCATATGTCTGAATCCGTAGCTCTTAGAATGCTTAAGTTTGAAGCAGGCGATACGGTTAGTGAAGAGATGCTTGACGCATCAATAAAAGCCTATTATAAACAGGGCTATTTTGAAGATATTTGGATTGATATCGATAACGATGGAGTTTTAACATTCCATTTTAAAGAGAAACCTCATATCTCAAAAATAGAGTTAAAGGGATGGAAAGAGAACGATAGTGATGTGCGAAACAGCATACTTCAGATCAAAGTAGGTTCTCTTTATGATGAGAAAAAACTTGAAGCCGCAAAAAAAAGAATTATAGAAGCGATAAATCAAGAAGCAAAGATTGACAGCGTTGTTGAGATTCAAGAAGAACGTCTTGAAAACGGAAGCGTAATGGTTACTTTTTTGGTAAATGAGGGTGAAGAGATAGTCATTGAAGATCTTACTTATAGCGGTATGAAAAATATTGATATCGATGAATTTGAAGAGGTTATAGCAAACAAAGAGCGAGAGTTTATGGGATGGCTCTGGGGCAGAAATGATGGAAAAATGCGAGTCGCAGATTTGGCATACGATCACCTTAGAATGCGAGATGTTTACATGCAGTATGGATATTTGGATATTGATGTAAAAGAACCTTTTTCAAAAGTAAATTTTGACAACTATACCGCAGATATGAGCTACCAGATAGAAGAGGGCGCAGTTTACAGCGTAAGCGGCATAAGTATAAATCAGACTAAAAATGTGGTGGATGACGCTCTTATTAAAGAGCTGATAAAACTTCAGATAGCAAAGCCCTTTAATATTAAAACCTTTCGTGAAGATGCACAAAGAATCAAAACTCTTATTGCAGACTTGAGTTATGCGTTTGTTGAGGTTGTTCCGGATCTTAAAAAAGATAAAGATAAACAAACGGTTGAAGTAGTTTTTAAAATTATACCCGGTGATAAAGTCAAAATTAGAAACGTAATCATCTCTGGAAACAGCAGAACACTCGATAGAATAATAAGAAGAGAGTTATATCTTGGTCCAAATGACATGTACTCGTTAACAGATTTGACAGATTCAAGAAATGCACTCGGTCGACTCGGCTTTTTTGATGGAAATACGATAGAAGAGAAGAGAATAGACAATAAAACAATGGATCTTATAGTTAAGGTTAAAGAAGCTCCTACCGGGAACATTCAACTAGGCGGTGGTTACGGAAGCTACGGCGGAATTCTTATAAGTGTTGCCGTTGATGATAGAAATATTTGGGGATCCGGTATTGATGTCGGTATAAAGGCGGAGCGTTCTGAATTAACGTCTAACTACTCATTTAGCATATCAAATCCAAGACTAAACGATAGTGATTTTAGCGGTAACTTCTCTGTTTACACATCTGAGTATGAGTACAACGACTATACAGTTTTATCTGATGGACTGAATTTTGGAGTCGGTCATAAATTTACGAGATACATCAGCGGACATATAGGATATGGATTTTCAAAAAACAGCTATGAATTTGAAGAAGATTCTGCGTATATAAATGATCCATATTTTCAAAATTACGCAAAAAGCTCTGTTACGGTAAGTGCAAAATATGACAATACGGATGACTTTTATATGCCAAGAAATGGATTTATACTCAGCCAAAGTATTGAAAATGCGGGAATCGGAGCAGATGCAAGTTTTATAAAAGGCAGAACAAATTTTTCTGCATTTAAAGGGCTTGAAGAGTATGTAAATTTTGACCTTATTGCAAGATATAAAGCAAAGTTTAACTATGTAAAAGAGCTTGATTTTCTTCCTGTTGCCGAGAGATTTTACATGGGTGGCATAGGAAGTGTTAGAGGATATGAATCGTACTCTCTCTCTCCAAAAACTAAGGATGATGCGACAGCCGATGATGGAGTAAGAAGATACGGGGGCGAATATAGTGCAACAAACAGCTTTGAGCTAAGTTTTCCTCTTGTTCCAAAGGCAAAGATGCGTCTAGTTACATATCTTGACTGGGGTTATATCGGAACAACAGAAAAAGCAGAGGATGGTTTTAACATAGAAAACCTATCTCGCGGCGGATTTGGTGCAGGACTGGAGTGGTTCTCTCCTGTTGGACCGATTCAGTTGATGTTCTCAAAACCTCTAGCAGAAGAAGCGGGTGACAAAACTGCCGTGTTTGAGTTTACGATGGGACAGCGATTTTAATTAATCTGAGTCCATGTAGATGTAGTCGAGTTATACATTTTTAGTTTTGAAACAGCAGTGTCAAACCAAAGCGCTCCGTTAATCGGAGCAAGAGGTTCTGTAGCCGATACTATTGCGCTGTTATAGCCACGTGTTTGCGTCGTTATCTCTGATGAGCCGTAGAGTTTGAAGTGATTTAACTCTCCAACCCCAATCTCAAGCATGATATCATCCCCCTGAGCTATGCTGTCATCTTTATCCGTATCAAGAATCATATCCTGACCTGAACTTACAAGCCTGCCGGCAATATTTGTATTTGGAGAGATGGAAATAATATTTTGGGCATATAATGCATCGGCATTTGCAGAACCCAAATCTATGGTTGAGTAGAAAACTCTTTTTCCCCAAGCATCCACTCCTAAGCCTATATTGACAGGCAAGGTGTTATCTGCTTCTTCTTTTAATAGCTCAAAGTATGAATCATTATCAGCATCTTTGGCAGTGTGAAGAAGACGGCTTCTAATAACCTCTAGGATAGTTTTTGAGTTTTGCCCTTTAAGAGTATTTGACTGCAGATGTGTGTAGTAGTTCATGGTTGTGAAAATTGCTGCAACAATACCTGCGATAATAACCGCAATCATCGCCTCCGCTAAAAGATATCCTCTTCTCATCAAAAAGCTCCGCTTCCGCGAGTCATATCAATAAGACCTTTTTGTATAATAATCTGAGTTAAAACAACCGTATAAAACTCGATAAATACAGCAAATGCCATCATAAATATTGACGTCATAGTAACAAGACGGAAAAACTTTGTAGTGAGCATAAGTGCTTCGGTTTTTGCACGGCTGCTGATCTCGCTCATGATAGTTCCCACCTGCATCGATGTTCCGGCTCCAAGCAGCAGTCCTTTTTCAACACCGTCATATAAGCTAGAGTGAAATATAAATTTTCCGTCATTTTTTATGCTATCAAGAGTCTCTCGAAGAGCCTTTTTAAATTTTATAACAGATATTGTCAAAATAGCCGAGTTTAGAGCTTTTTTATAGGATATGCCGCTTTGAAGCATCTCTCCAAGCATATTAAAGAGCATAAACTTTTCAAATTTTACGATGATTTTAGATGAAAAAGGAAGAAGAAGCGCTACATGTTTGGCAATGCCTTGAATAAGAAAAGAGTGGCTAAAGAGGGCGGTTAACAAAACTATAAAGTAAAATGCGACCACGACTAGAGATAGAAAAAGCGTATCGCTCATAAGCTGAGCGACACCAAGATGAGTATCAATCATAGCTAAAATCTCTTTGCTGTATTTTTGTGCCTCTTGCATCTGGTATGGAATGGCAAAAAACTTTACGGCGATAACTATAATGGAGGATATAAAGAGGTAGAAAAAGGGTATGTTCGTTTTTTCGTTTGATTCTCTCTCATAAAGGTCTTTCATCTCTAAATAGGCGATGATTTTCCCAAGAGCAATCCTAAAGCTGACCCCTTTTTCCGCAATGGATATAAACTGTAAAACATCCAGCGAACCGAGGCGGTTTTTTTTAAGAGCTGCAGAAAATGTACTTCCCTCTTTTAGGTCATTATATATCTTTTGGTAGATAATTTTCTCTTTTTTTGTCTCCGCGCTGCTTGCGAGAAGCTGCATTCCGCTTGACAAACTTTTCCCGTTTTGCAGCGTAAAATGCAATGTTTTTAACATCGCATAGAGATTAATTTTCATCCATATAACCTAGTGATAGAAGCTCTAGCGTCAAAGTATCATAGTCGCATAAACCCTGCTCAAAAAGATATTTAGCCGATTCGTAGTAACTAAATGTGATGAGCTTATCCCAAGCCTTCAGTACACTGCTGTTTTTAAGCGCCATGTAGAAGCTGTAGCGTGTCTTCATATCCGATGGAATGAAAACCATATCGGTTAGAAGTATCCGTCCTGAGTAGCCGCTAAAGTTACATTTTATGCAGCCTCTTTTTTGATAGCCGGTTTTGTTTGATTTGAAATAGTTTTTTCCGCTCTCATTTGCCGCCGCTGTTTTGCACTCACAAAGTTTTGGAACTAGTCTTTGAGCGATAACACCGCTGAGAGAGTATGCCAAGATAAAAAGATCTCCGCCCTCATCTCGAATTCTTTCAAGTGCCATGTAGGCGTTTGTGGTGTGAAGAGTAGAGTAGACCATGTGTCCGCTGTGTGCCGCTTTTAGTGCAGTTGAAATACTCTCCTTGTCACGCATTTCACCGATGACGATAACATCCGGATCTTGACGCATAACCGATTTTATGGCACTTGAAAATGTAAAACCTATATCTTCATTGACTTGAAACTGAGTAACAAAATCTATCTTGTACTCAATCGGGTCTTCAATGGTGTAGATAATCTCATGAAGTCTGTCTCTTTGCGAGATGATGGCATTTAGAGTTGTTGTTTTACCGCTTCCCGTCGGTCCGACCGTGAGAAAAAACCCGTTCTTTAGATTTACAAAGCGAAAAAGGTGTTCATGCATCGGGTGGTGCGTAGGAAAAAGCTGTTCTAGTGATTTAAGGTTGCTTGATTTGTCCAAAATACGGATTACTATATTTTCACCAAAGTTTGATGGACCTATTTCAATACGAAAATCTACTTTTGCTTCTTGAAATTCCAGCGTAAAACCGCCGCTTTGAGGTGTTTGTACATTTACTAAATCGATGTTTGATTTCTCTTTGATGATTAGTGAAAATCTTTGCGATAACTCTAAGTTTAGAAGATATTTTGCCTGAACTTTGCCGTTTATTCTGTATCTCAGCCAAGAGAAATTTTCGTATGCATTTATATGTATATCGCTTACACCGTTTTTAATGCCGTGGTTTAAAATCATCTCAAAGAGCGATAATACTTCTTCATCATCAGCGTCAAAGCCGTTAAACTGCTTGATTCTCTTCTCTATGGCATCAGGGTCTATGGTTAGAAGCTCATTGAACTTTTGTGTAAACTCTCGCACCGGAATTGCTTTTTGGATAATATTTTTTCCAAGTTGTGTTTGAAGTTCGCTTAGACGTTTTGGACCGAGCAGCTCTTTGCACTCTATATAAAAACTTTTCTCATCCTCTTTGATGATAACAATCTCATATTTTTTTATGATTTCAAGGCTATAGGAGGATGGTTTCTCTTTTTTTTGAATAAAGTTATGCTCTATGGCAATTTGCACAATATTTTTTTTGATACCGACCTGCTGATAGTAGTACTTCTCTTTTTTGCAGATCTCTAGCTGTTTTGGCGTTAAAATTTTTTCTAATTTCATATTTCTTTTTTAAAAAAATTATACCATTATATTTAACGAGAGAGATAAAAGTTTAGCGTTGCTGTCGTGCCATTGTCCGTAAGAGAGTATTGATTTGCCGAATAGCTATTTTGCAGCTCTTGTAAAACTTCATAATTTGCAGATGCTAGCGGTGTAGTGGTCGTGAAATAGAAGGCTTCACCGACTTGCGTTGCTTTATAAGCGGTAAAATTGAGCAGCGGCGGCGGTATAAAACTTCCATGTCCGCCATCAATTTGATATGTCGGAGATGTGTTACATGTAAGAGTATTTAAGAGTGTTTCGCTTGCCAATACTTCTCCTGCCTGAGTAGGCATAGTGTTACTAAGATTTTTACACTGCAAAATAGTAGCCGTAATAATATTTAAGTGTGATTGAAACTCTGTTTTTATGTTTTGTTTTGAGAGTGTCGTGATATTTAAGTAAGAGAAAGAGAGAATAGCCATAACGCCAATAAGCGTTATGACTAAAAGCAACTCTATAAGAGAGAATGCTTTTTTCAAAGGAAAATTATTTTATAAAAAATATTCTATATGGTGCGGCACCAAGAGCACCTGTACCGACACAGTGAAAATTTGCATAGCTGCCAGTTTTAAAATATGTAGTACTTACAAATGTTGTTGCAGATGTAGCAACTAAAGAAGTTGTACCATCAGCCATATTGTTAACAACCGCACAATATTCCGCATCATCATTAGTAGAAGCTAAATCAAAATAATAGACCACATCTGTTCCACCCGCTACTGCACCAAGTCCTCCACTTGTTAAATTTGCTACTTGAGAATACTGCCACCCAGTCCCTGCCGTTCCAATCTCTTCAATGGTTGTGGGTGTCTGTGTTAAAATTTTAACCGCAGGATCACTTAAGATTGCTAAAGTTGCAGGAGCAGCACCATATTTCATTGTGTAAAGATCATACGCATTTGTCAATTGTGTACCTTGTTCGATCAAAGCTCCGATACGAGCTTGTTTTGTGGCTACATCTGTATCATAAAAAGTTTTAATATACTTAAAACTCATAGCGGCAAGAACCCCAAAAAGTACTATCGCTACTAACATCTCAATAAGTGAGATACCCTTTCTCATCCCTTTAAAACCTCTGTTTACACTACTTCCATGTACCATTTTCTATCCTTTTTATACAAGCTAAGTCGTATATCGGATTTTTCTATTTTAACTTTAGCAAATATGGCTTAATTTCTATCAAAAATCCATAATCATTATCCGTGCAATCCATCCCCACACATGTACTGATAAGATTTACTTCATCGTTTTTTATAATATCTAGCAACCTCTTAAGCAGTATGTATGAAAAGGTGTTATGGATTTCACCTCGGATGATGATAGTCTCTTTTTGCGGCTCTGCAATAGCATCAATATTTAGCTCTTGTATGATTTGGTTGTAGTCGAATGCTTTTTCCTCTATCTCTTGCTCATTTGCAAAAACAACGATCGGCTTTCCTGCAATTCGTTTGAGATCATAGAGTGACTCTACATCATTCTTTACCAGCTTATCTTTGTAGATGATATCAAGGTAGAAAAAGTAGCTCGATACGCTTATGGTTAAGAGTATAAGGATAAGAAGAATTGAGAGATTATATTGTTTCATAGCAGTAGTGCACAGTTTTGTTTATTTTATCGCTTTTCTTGATAGTAGCCTTTGGCGGAAGCAGTGATATAAAAGGTTCTATCTGAAGTGTTTTTACTTCGACGCAAATGTTTTTTCCACTATATTTTACTTGTTGAAGCGTTGCATTTGTAGCTTGTGTAAGGCGTTCAATATCTTCAAGAATATTTACTACATCAACTTTTTGCACGATTTTTTCAGACTTTTCAAACTCGTTTTTAACTATGCTTTTGTACTCTTGCTCAAGCAGCTCTTTGTTCCCTTTGTTTATGTCTGTGTCTTGCATGTAGTAAAAACCGCTGTAAAATATGCTCGATGTAAGTAAGATGGTAAAACCGAGTGAGATAAAACCGGCTTTGGCTCTGCGGCTGTTTTCGTCAAGGTTAAAAAAAACAAGCTTTACACCGTTTGCATTGTCTACAAAATGAGTTTCATAACCTCTCTCTTGTGCAAACTCTTTTGGTTTGTCTAAGATATAGTCTATGATTCGTCCGTATTCGCAAACTACGCCTACATGTTTATAATCAAGTTCAAAGATAATTACGGTTTTTTCATCACATTCGGAAACTTTTTTTAAAATATTTTCCTGTTTGATTTTATCTTTTGGAAGAAACGCAATAAAATTTATACATGTAGAGGATTTTCTAACCGATATTTTCATAGCAGGAGAGTCTAGATCATGTTTTGCAAGCGCATAAACATTGTCGCGAATTTTCTTGCTGTTACTTGTCGATTCAATGCATCCTGCCGTAAAAATTGCCATTTAGCCCATCACTTCATTACATACTTGATAACTCTAGGGGTTACTATGATTACCATCTCTGTCTTTTTGCCGCCCTCATACTCTGTTCCGCCAAGAAGTCTTGCTTCTGTTTTTGCAACTCCCGGTATTCCTTTATACCCTTTGTCCATCTTGTTTCTAAATAAACCCGATATTACGATAGGCACTCCGGGTTGCACACGCATGTTGCTTTTGATGTTTTTTGTATGTACTCTAGGCTGCGTGTAAGATACCTTGTCCACTTCAAAATTGCTGTATCCAATGATATCGTTGATTTCAAGTGAGATATCGGTAAGAACTGTTCCGTCCATAATGTTTGAGTTTAGCGTGACTCTGATACCGCTTAGTGCCGAAGCACTTACGGTAGAGGTTTGTGCTCCGCTATCGCCGACAGTTGTAGTTTTTAGCTCTTTGATATAAGGCTCGTCAAGACCGTCTATAAGCGTTACATCAGTTCCTGCGATACCTAAGAGTCTAGGTCTTTGAATACTCTCAACCTTGCCAAACTGCGTTAGAGCTTCAGCGATAAGCGTACCGGACATGTCAACTGTGTTGAAGACTGCACCTAAACTTGCCGTTGTGCTCGTTGCTCCGACTGAGCCGAATGCGGACGTTGTTTTGGATGTAACGCCAATCTCTTTTGTAGAGGTTGGTATGAGATTCCAGTTTATTCCAAGAGTATAGTTGTCCGTTAACTCCACATTGTAAATTGCGATGTCATACTCGATAACATATAGGTTGTTTCTCAGTATCTCCAAGTAGTTCATAATGTCCGCATACTCTTTTTCTCTTGCAGAAAAGGTAACCGAAGAGGAGATGGAATCATGCACTACATTTATAGCTCCGATTGTCTCAAGAGTCTTTTTTAGCTTATCTGCAAGACCGCTTAGTGATGGGATTTTAAGTGTTACGGTTTTCATATACCCAAGATAGTATGTCTCATCGTCATATCGGATGCTAAGCTTATCACCGACTGCTTTTTTTAATAATCTGCCAAATCCGATATTTGAAGCGGAGACATAAACCTTTGACTCACGAATCTGTGTCTCATCGTAGTTTTCATTTGAATTGTTTGTGTTGTTATTGATATTTGTTCTTGTAGTGTTTGTGGCATTAATATTTGCTAAATTATTTCCGTATTGTGCAGAGTTGTTGATGTTGTCTGATTGGAGTTGAAATATGATATCCTCATCTGTTGCTTCGGTGATAAGAGCAATAACATCATCGAGTTTTGCGCCGAGAATTTTTACCTGTTTTATCTGCTCTTTGTCGGGAATATCTGCTTGCAATATTTTAAAATGCTCAGCATCAACTTCAAGAGTCTCTATCTTTGACTTGCTAAGCAATGGATTTTTAGAGCTGTTTAAATCCTCTCTTAACTCCTCTTTTAAAAGCTCCTCTTTATATTCGTTTGAACATCCAAGAATTGTAAAAGTGATTATTGAAAAAAGCAGAGGGTAAAATAGCTTTATCATTTTTTATGCTCCTCTGTCTCAGAACTAAAATAGATACTTTGAGGTCTGTTATATCTGTCGTTTAAGAGTATGTAGTTGCTGGTAATATTTATCACTTTAAAAATTTGTTCATCAAGATAGAGCGAGTCGTTTTGAGTTACGACTATATTTTTTTTCTCAAAACTGACAAGGGCAAATTTGCCTTTTTTGCTCTCTATAAAGCCAAAATAGCCTATTTTTGCATTTTGTCTTATCGGTGCGTTGCTTGGTTGTATAACTGTTGCATTTTCCTGCACTTTAGGTTTTTGGGCTTTTTGGTCATTGAAAAAAGGGTTATATGCAGCATATATGGTTGTTAAAGAGATGATTAAAAAAAGTAAAATTTTGTGCATGAACAAAGACCTTTTTAGCTATTAACATTAAATACAGCAAAAAGCGTACCATAGGGATAAAAAGGGAGTAAATTATATATTATAAAATGAGATATTAATAGCGTTGTTCTTTAGAATTTCTAATTTTTCTATACTCTCTTTTGCTAAATAGAGACTGTTTTTAGATTCTATTTTTAACTCAGACTCTTCAAAACTAAGCGTAAAATCAATATTTCTAGGCTGATGAGAAAGCAGTGCAACGCTAAGTGAGAGAAGATAACTAAGAGCATTTAGTTGCTTGATTTCAGGAAGAAGATCTCTAAATTTATCTACATGCTCTGATGATGGAAGTTTTCTTTTTGCATATCTTGCAAGTGTTGCGATAAGAATAATCTCTTTATGCGTAAAGCCAAACTCCAGTGCATCCTCTATAAGATAGTAACTGTGTCTGTTGAGCGAATAGTAGTGGATAGAACTTCCGCTTATGTAGAGTTTTGCGGCGATTGCTAGTTCATATCTATGTTTTTTATCAATCCCGAGCGTTTGGTGGGTTAAGTCGAAGAGCTCTTTTGCGACCTTGCATAACTGGTTTGCATAGGTAATATTATCTACATGCGAATCAAGTATATAGCGCATAGAAGTGTTATAGTTTGGAGGAAATCTATCTCTAGAAGTTCTAAGCAGATCTGCTAAAAAAACTCCCTCTCTCACACCTACACCGCTTGTGATAAGATTTTTTACTTTGAATTTTTTAAAAACCCTAAGAAGTATTAATGCTCCGGGTTTTATAATATCCAATCTATTATTTTTAATGCCTAATTTTTTTAATTCATCTTCATCAGAAACTAATATTTTTTTCAAAAATTGTGTAAATTCATCATAGTTTGGCTCGTAAGCATGAAGTTTTTGTAAAGGGTAGTTATCGTTATTTAAAATCGCATTGGATATTGCTCTAAATGAGCCGCCGATACCTATAATCGTCTCAGGATCAGTTATATCTAGTTGCGTTAATATATTTTTTTGCACCATCTATATCATTGTTGTCAAAAAAGAGCTCTTTTAATCGTACTGTTCCGAGATTTAGAGATATATTTAAACCAATCTCTTTGTTGTCTATAAGTGAAAATTCAGTTGAACCTCCGCCAATATCGACACTTAGAGCATTTTTTAGGTTTGGTAAAAGGTTTGCACAGGCAATTGCACCAAGATAAGCCTCTCTTTGACCGTCAATCACTTTTATTTGTAGATCCAGAGAATTTTTAACTCTGTTTATAAAATCTTTTTTATTTGGTGCGTCTCTGAGTGCGGAAGTCGCAACACATAAGACTTTTCTAGCTTTAAAAGAAGAAATTATGGATGAGAAGTTCTCCAACACATCAAAAGCTCTTTGCATAGGAATTTCTTGAAGAATACCACTGTTTTGGTAGGCATTTTGAGAGAGTCGAACCCTGCTTTTTGCTTCATGCAAAATATGAAATGCAAACCGAGAACTCTTTTCATAGACCACCATTCTAACAGAGTTAGAACCGATGTCTATGACTGCTACTCTTTTTGACATCTAATGCTTTTTACTCTTCATCTTGGAGTTGTTTATATTTAAATTGAAGTTCCGCAATCGATTCGATATTATCTTTATCCGGAATGATACAATCAACAGGACAAACAGATACACATGCAGGCTCATCATAAACTCCTACACACTCTGTACAACGATCTGGATCTACCTCTTCAATAGCCATAGTAGGGCACTCTTCGCGGCACGCATCACACGCAATACACTCATCATTTATTATTAAAGCCATTAAAATACCTTATAGTTATAGTCCAATTTAAATATATTTTTTGATATATTTTCATGTGCACGATTTATATCGAAATAAAGCTTTATTATTTTTTAAATTTTGCTATTTTTTGTTTATAGGAAGAATACATGAGAGTTTTGAATTTAGGTTTAAACTCGATACTGTTCCCGCAACCCCGTCCGTTCTGTTTTTAATGCTTATTTTAGCACCGAGTGCATCAGCCGCACTTTTTGCTAAAAAAAGTCCAAGACCGACTCCCGGCTTATTTCCTTCTCTCTTAAACGGTGCAAAGAGATCTGAACTTTCATCGATTCCACACCCCTCATCTATTACTTCTATTAACAATCCATGGCTGTTTAGTGAACTTCTAAGTGTCACGCTTTTATCTTTTGGAGTAAATTTTAGTGCATTTTGCAAGAAATTTTGAACGATTTGATTTAGAAGGCTTATTTGGAGAAATGCCATATATCCGTTTGGTTCAAAATACATGTGAAGTGTTTTGCCCTCGTTTTCGGCTAAAAGCCTAAAATCATCGGCTTTTTGATGAAGAATTTCTATAACATCCACTTCTTGTGGTTTTTCAAGTTGTGCTCCCTCTTGACGACCGATATTTAGAATATTTGAGACGATTATATTCATCTCATCTATAGTTTTATTTGTTACATTAAGAGCATCTATATACTCCTCTGCAGAGCGTTTTTTTATAAGTGTTACTTGATTTTTAAGTTTTATAACTGCTAGCGGAGTTTTTAGCTCATGTGCCGTTCCGATAAAGAGCTCTTTTTGATATTTTACAAAGTTCTGTATTCTTGCAATTAGATGGTTTATTGTTGTCCCAAGGGGTTCAAACTCTTCAGGTAATTCTTCAACGATTATGGGACGCATAAGATGCTCATTCATATTTGAGAGCTTGTTGCTTAGCGTCTTAACTGGGGATACAAGCATCTTAGATAGTCCGATTGCATAGATGATTACAAGTAAAAAGCCTGCAATATTTATAATAAAAAGATAGTTCAAAATTTTATCAAGGAGTATTTTTGTAGAAGTTATCTCTTTAGTGATTTTTAGGTAACTAAGATCATCTAAATTAAACGGATAAATAAGTGTCAAATAAGATTTTTTATTTTTTGTCATCTCGTAAAGATCTATATCAAGATGTGCTTTCTTAAGATGCACTATTTCTATACTTAGTCCTAAATAAGCTTCAGGAGTAGGCATTTCAGCACCATAGATAGACTCGTTGCTTGCTACATTTTTTGCATAGTCAAGAAGTTCTTGGTGTTTCTCTTCAATGATAGAACTTTGAATATAGAAGTATAAAAGAGATGAAAATATAAATATAAGCGATGCGGAGGCAAAGATAAGTTGAATTAAAAAACTCTGTCTAATACTGCTTTTTGAGAACATTTCTTTACCTATTTAAAAACAAAAGTATGTAATTGTAGCCAATTTTATTTAAAAATAAATTTTCAAAAATGAGTGTCTAATGATGAAATGGAGTAAAAAGGAGAGACTCCTTTTTACATTCAAAATAATTAATTTATCTCTTTAGGAAAACAGAAACGGTAACCGCGGCGACGAACAGTCTCAATCGTCGTTATATTTAAAGGTTTGTCCATTTTTTGTCTAATCTGATTTATAGCAACTTCAATTACGTTTGGAGTTACAAGTTCAGGTTCTTCCCAGATTGCATCAAGCAACTGTTCTTTTGAGACGATTTGATCACGGTGACGTGCCAAGTGAGTAAGGACTTCAAAAGGTTTGCCTTTAAGTTCTATCTCTACGTCTTTATATGTAATTTTTTCTTCTTCAGGATTGATTATCAAATCTTCGATTTCGATAATATTGCTGCCGCCAAAACGAAGACGAGCCTCAAGACGAGCTACCAGAACATTAAAGTCAAACGGTTTTCTTATATAATCATCCGCACCGCTTTTTAGAGCTTCTATTTCGCTCTCATTATCATCTCTTGCCGAAAGAACTACGACAACAGTTTTTGGAGTTTTTGATTTAATGTCGCCTATGATATTAACGCTGTCTCCATCAGGAAGCATCCAGTCCATTAATACTAAATCGTAGTTTCGGATATCCAGGTAGTACTCTCCATCTTTAAGAGTCTCTACTACATCGCTTTGGTAACCATACTCTTTTAGCCCCTCAGCAAGCATTTTGTTTAATGTAACTTCATCTTCTATAATAAGAATGCGCATTAATTGTGTCCTATGAGTTAATATTTTGGCGGAATGATATCATATTTTTAGGTTAATTTAAAGAAAATTTCAATTTTTTTTAATAAAACTTTAACTTATATTTAAGATTGAGATTCATAATGATTGCTTACACTCACC
>Ga0208961_1000508_pt1 | contig 16395 bp, 6 predicted proteins | sample RifOxyB3_FD_184034 | JGI IMG/M metagenome (GOLD analysis project Ga0208961, IMG submission 184034) | Groundwater microbial communities from Rifle, Colorado - Rifle Oxygen_injection B3 (SPAdes) | ecosystem: Environmental > Aquatic > Deep subsurface > Groundwater | place: Rifle, Colorado, United...
CCGGTCCCGCCGCTCTGCCAGAAAGTCCCGGCCGGACGCGAGTAACGCCCGCACATGATCGGGCGGCGACCGCCCGGTCCCTTCCCAATCTGTTACTCCGGCGCTTCCAAACGTGTCCGTGCCGACGCGCCGGGACACGCGCTGCAACGCGAACATCCCCTTTGCGAGTAAGATGGGAGGTCGTTACTTACGCCCGCCGGCACTCGTGTCGTCGGGCGGGAATAGTGGCCACAGGCGCGGAGACTTACCAGATGCTGACGCTGGCCGCGCTGGCGCGGACCCAGTAGGCCGTGCCAGGCTTGCAGGGCGCGGTATCGCCAGGGCTGTTGGCCCCCGGCACCACATAGGCGCCAAGCGTCGCGGCCCATTCCCAAGCGGCGACGACATCGTTTACGCTGCCGACGGGGTTGGCGGACGGGGCCACCGGGGCTGCCAGGTTCCAGCCTTCCGCCAGCGTGATGGAGTTGTTCGTGACCGGTGTTCCGGTGAGGGTGACCGTCAGGGCGGTGGCCGCATACATCCAGTAGCCTTGCTTGACCGTGAGCGGGCCGTGCTGTGATTTCACATTGACATAGCCCCATTCTTCGAAGCCCCAGATGGCTGTGATCGACGCATGGTTCAGGAACTTGTCCTGTTCGGTGGCGTCGAATTCGGCGGGCATCCCGACAAGGTTCCAGCCCTGTTCCAGGTCAAAGGTGCAATCCTGCCCCGGTGACACGACGCGGACGCGAAGAAGGTACCGCAACGTCACGGTCCCGGAGGAACCAGAGGGGATGGACAAGGCCACCGAGGAGTCGGTGAGCATGTCTGTGGCCGTGGCTCCCGAGGCAGCCTGCCAGTCAGCGGTGGCAGGGGTCAGGGTGGCTTCCGTATTGGGGGAGAGGTTGCTGGCCGTGTCCCACGAGAGTTCCCAGGCACTTGTGGTGGCGGCCTGAAGTTCCACGGCCAGGCACCAGGTGATGTCCAGAGACGCGGCGCGGTAGTCGCGGATCAGTTCCTCACCCGTTGTGAGCAGAGTGTAGATTCGGACCGCGGGGTTGGACGGGTCAGGGCTGGAACCGGGCGGCGCCTGGTAGTCGCCGTCCGCGGCATTGAATGCGTCGTTGGCGCTGGTGTCGGCGCCGAACGCGATATTGGAGAAGGCGGCGCTGTCTTTCAGCAGGTCCATCTCGTAGGTGAAGACCTGGGAACTCCGGCAGTACTGGACGGTCAAACTATCGGAGGACGCGTTTGCGAGTCCCACCGCATCGGTTGCGGCTTCCGCCATAACACCCAGGGTGACGCTGCCGTCGTGCTGCATGCCGGACACGGCGATGTCGTAGGTCGTTTTGGGGACAATGCCGGCGCCGGTCCTGGCGGTGACGGTGAGGGTGGACGCGGCGGCGTCGCCGACCAGCGACAGACCGTTGCTGTCAAAACCGTTGACCGGTTCGCTGAACGACACGACGAAACGGATGGTCGTGCTGCTCGTGTACATGGCCTGGCCGGTCTTGAGGGTCACGGAAGCGACGGGCGCTGTGTTGTCGTACGTTCGGGAGAACAGAGTCGACGCACGGTTGGTCTTCCCGGCGAAGTCCAGTGCGGAACTGGCCTTCACGAAAGTGGTAACGGTGCCTTCGGTGGTCGGCGTCAGGTCGAACGTATACTGAGAGAGAGAGACGGCGACGAAGTTGCCGACGCTGGCATTGGTGACTTCGAGGTCCGCGGTGGAGAACCCGGAGACGCCTTCAGAGAAGGTGACGGTGACCGGGATGGGGTTGGTGTTGGTGGCGCTGCTGGTGGTCGAGGCCAGGGTGACGCTCGGCGAACTGGTGTCGCCTTCGAACACGACCATGGAGCCATCGGTGGTCGCGGCGGTGTTGGAGGAGTTTCCGGCGGCGTCCACGACCGTGATGCTGAAGGCGATCGGGCCGTCGGTCGGTTGCGCGGTAATGGTCCGCGAGGCTGTCCAGGTGTTGGCGGGGGAACTGACGGCGGTGGCGGTTACTTTTGTGCCGCCAATGGTGACCACCGGGGTGGAGCCTAGGGACTCGTTGGCGGTGAACGTCAGAGTGACCGTGTCGCCCAGTGCAGCCTTGGTGTTGGGCAAGGTGCTGTAATCCGGTGCGATGGTGACGGTGGACAGGGTGGGGGCGCGGGTGTCGTAGGTGCGGGTGAAGGTCGTGGCCGCGGTGCTGAGGTTGCCGGCAGTGTCGGTCGCTGCGCCGCCGGCGATATCGACGGTGACGTTGTAGCCCGCGGCGCTGGTGTCCAGGGAGTTGGGCGTCAGAGTGCAGGTGTAGATCTTGCCCGACCCGGCGAAATCGCTGACCGCCGCATTGGCCACCGTCAGGTCCGTAGCGTCGAAGCCGGTAACCGTCTCGCTGAAGGTAACCGTAACCGGGATGGTGGACGCGGTGGTCGGCTTGGCGGCGCTTACCGTGCTGGTGATGGTCACGGTGGGTGCGGTGCTGTCGACCGTGAAGTTCCTGCCGCTGGTGGGCGCGGACGTCAGGGCGTTGCCGGCCAGGTCGGTCCCTGTCGAGAGGGTCAAGGTGGCGGTCCCATTGCCACTGGGCACGGTCAGGGACAGCGTTCCCACGGTGTCGGAGCCCATGACCAAGTCCTGGGCGGGCAGAGAGGTGATGCCGCCGGTGTAGGCTACGGCAAGCTTGGGCAGGGGCAGGGACGCCATGCTTTCGCTGAAGGTGACCGTGATGGTCAGGGCGACCCCGGCCTTGACCATGGACGCCGGGCTGTAGGTGATGGCGGCCGTGGGTACGACCGTGTCCACCGTCAGGCTCAGAGCCGCGCTGGCGGTCCCCACATTGCCGGCACTGTCCGTGATGCGGGCGGTCAGAGGCTTGACGCCATCCGCGCCGATCTGTGACGATGAGACCGTAAACGCGTATGCGCCGGCGAGGATGTCGGCACTGGTCAGGGTCCGGGCCACCGCGGCGGGGAAGGTTGCCCCGTTCAGGAGCAATTCAAGGATGTCTCCCGTCCCGGCGCCGCTGGACCCGAGGGGGACGATCATGGCGATGCCGGCGGCCTTTTCGGTGCTGTTGATGAGCGGGCCGGCGGCGGCTATTGGGGCACTGGGTGCGTTCGGAGCGGTATTGTCCACAGTAAACGAGCTACCGCTGGTGGGTGCGGCGAGAACGAGATTGCCGGCGCTGTCCGTCCCGGTGCCCAGCGAGAGGGTGCCGAGACCGTTGCCGGCGGGGACGTCCAGTGCATAGGAGTAGACGGTGGCGCTGGTCTTGGTCATGGCGGTCGCGCCGAGAGGGGCTATCCCACCCGTGTAGCTGATGCTGAGGCGCGGTGCCGGGGCGTCAAGCATGGCTTCGCTGAAGGTGGCGGTAATGGTCAACGTGTCAGCGTCCCTGACCGATCGGTTCAGGTTGCAGGAGATAGCGGCGGACGGCCGCGAGTTGTCCACCGTGAACAAGCCGCCACTGGTGGGCGTGGTCACCACCGCATTGCCGTACGTATCGGTGCCGTCGCCGACGGTGACGTAGGCGATTCCGTTACCGGCCGGGACATTCAGCGCATAGGTGTAGACGGCCGGGTCTGCCGTTGCCGTCATGTTCTGGGCGGGCAACGCCAGAATGCCGCCGCTGTAGGTGACGGAAATCTGCGGCACGGGAGCAACGGCCATGGCCTCGGAAAAGGTGGCGGTAATGCTCAGTGTATCGGCGTCCTTGACCCAGTTTCCGGGGCTGTAGCCGATGCTGACGGTTGGGCACGTCGTCTTCAGGGTCAGAGTCTTGGCCACGCTCTCCGGGCCGGCGTTCCCGGCGAGGTCAACAATCAGGGCCGTGATGTCTTTGGTGCCGTCCGCCCCGAGTTGGCCGGAGACGATGGTGAAGGCGTAGGAGTCGGCGATGATTTCGGGGCCGGTCAGGGTGTGGGTCAGGACGGTCGGGAAGGCGCTGCCGTCGAGCAGCAGTTCGAGCGTGTCTCCGGCTACCGCGCCGGCCGCCGCGAATCCAGTGACGGTCATGCTGAAGCCTGCCGCTTCCTCGCTGTCGCTGATGGTGTCGCCCGCACTGGAGGTCGGCATGTCTGGCGCGGTGGCCAGAGTATTGTCGACCTCGAAGTCTTTGTTAACGGGGGCCCCACTGGCCATGACGTTGCCTGCCGGATCGGACGCCAGTGTAATGGCCACGGTTCCCGTGTCGTCGCCGGCGGGGACGCTCAGCGCGTACGAGAAGACGGTGGAGGAGACTTTCGTCATTAAGGTCGCGGACAGGTCGGGCGTGGCGCCGGCGTAGTCGATGGCGATCTTGGGGGTGGCTGAGTTGCCCAACGCTTCCGTGAATGTGGCGGTCAGCACGAGCGTGTCGCCGCTCTTGACGTGGACGTTGGCGTGGTCGGTGATGGCGGCACCGTTCACGACGGCATAGGTCAGGGTCGCGCCGGGTGCGGTGTTGTCCACCGTGAATGTGTTGTTGGACGGCAGCGGCTGAGTGACATTGCCGGCCAGGTCCGTCGCAACGTAGAGCGAGACGCTGCCTGCCCCGTTGCCAGCCGGGACGTTCAAATCATAGGTGAAGACCTTCGGGTTCGCCGTGGGCGTCATCGCGGTCAGGTCCAGGGCGGCGATGCCGCCGGTATAGGAGATTCGCAACTGGGGCGGAGGCGAGGGCAAGGCGGCCATGGTTTCGCTGAACGTGGCGCTGATCCTGAGCGTATCGGCGTTCTTCACCGCGTGCGCAATGTCGTAGCTGAGTGTGGCGGTCGGCCGGGTATTGTCGACCACGAACGTGGCGCCGCTGGCAGGCGTGGCGGTCACGACGTTGGCCGCCGCGTCGGTGCCCAGATAGAGCGTTACGGTGCCGGTGCCGTTCCCGGCAGGGACGTTCAGCGTGTAGGTGTAAATGCGTGCCGTGGACCGGGTCATGTCCGTGGAACCGAGAGAGGCGATGCCGCCGGTGTAGGTGATGCCGATCTTGGGCACGGGGGAGACCATTACGTCTTCACGGAAAGTGACGGTGATGACCAGGGAGTCCGAGTCTTTCACCGCACGGTCGGGCAAGTAGGTGACATCGGCCAGGGGCGCGGCCGTGTCCACGGTCAGGCTCAGCGGCGCGCTGGCCACATCGACGATGCCGGCGCTGCTGATGCGCTGCGCGGTCAGCGCCTTAACCCCGTCGTCGCCCCACTGTCCATCTTCCACAGTGACCGTGTAGTAGCGCACCAGGGGATCGGCCTCCGCCGTGGTCAGCACGTGCAGCAGCGGGTTAGGGAACGCCGTGCCGTCCAGCAGCAGTTCCATGTAGTCGTCGGCCGCGGCGTCCGCGTCCAGGTAGACCGTGATGGAGACGCCGACGGACGCCTCCTCGGCGTTGACATAGGCGCCGGCGGTCGTCGTTGGAGCGGCGGGGGCATCCGCCAGCGCCACGGCAGCGCCCAGCAGCGCCATCAACAGTGCAACGATGATGGCGGCGCGCGGGGTGCACACGGCGGGGACTGACGTGCAGACGGTTGAAGCAGGCAAGTTTCGCAATCTCATGCTGGCGCCTCCTACTCGCGGTATCACTGCAATGTCCGACGACATCATTCCCTGGGCATTGTCCGTCAAGCCTGAAAACCAAGAACCCGCGGACCACACCTGAGTGGTCACCACATATTAAAGATCATCGGCCCGAACGCTCAGAGGTTTAGCTCAGAGGACTGCCGGGGGCGTCTGATTCCGCCCCTGGAGCGGGATTTGGGGCAATGCCGGCGCTGGCTTGAGGCCACTGCAAAAAGCCCAAGAGCCGCGTGCAACGCGGCCACTACAGCGACGAGCGCAAGTCCTGGATCACCTGCGGCTTCGGTCTTGCAGGCCGATCCCCGACTCCTCGCCTTGTCGCCAAGGGCGACACGCATGTCCAGCCCAAGGTTGTCAAACCCTGGGATCCGGCATGCCCGAACCCGATTGCACCCTGAAGGGGTGCTGCATGCCGAGCCACGGTGACGCGCACGAGGCGGTCCGCGTGATCGTCCCTTTCAGAGACGGATCGGGGGGGGGGGGACGGTCACAAGACCCAGGGTCGTTCGACCTTGGGCTGGACATGCGCGTCCCCGTTGGGGACGGACGGCACGGTCTTCCAGCACTGAGACAGCGCCTTGTCAGCAACACCGCTGCTTGCACATGTCGCCTATTTTTCCAGGGCCTTGCGGATGGTCTCGCTGAGCAGGGCGGCTTCGAAGGGTTTCTGCAGCAGGCGAACCCCCTCTTGGAGAAGACCTCGGTTTGCCACCACGTCGCTGTCGTAGCCGGACATGAAGATAACGCGGAGCCCGGGGCGGAGGGCGCGGAGCTGGTCGTACAATTCCCTGCCGTTCATTTCCGGCATGATGACGTCGGTCAGCAGCAGGTCAATGCGTTCCATTTCTCGTTCCATGATTTCGATGCCGCGCCCGGGGGTCTCGGCGGGTTCCACGCGGTAGCCCAGCCGCACGAGCATCCGGCAGATGACCTCGCGGACCATGCTGTTGTCCTCGACGACCATGATCGTCTCTTTGCCGCCCCTGGGGGGGGGCGGCGGCGGCGGGGTTTCCGCGGTCTTGGTCACGGTTTCGGTGACTCGGGGCAGGTAGATCCGAAACGTCGATCCCACGCCGGGCTTGGAGTACACCTGAATGTAGCCGCCGTGCTGGCGTACGATGCCGTAGGCGGTGGAAAGGCCGAGCCCTGTGCCCCGGCCCGTTTCCTTGGTCGTGAAAAACGGTTCAAACAGCCGATCCAGAGTGGCTTTGTCCATGCCGCATCCTGCATCGCTGACGGTCAGCGTGACGTAGCAGCCTGGCGGTATGGTGTTCGGGTCATCCAGGTCGATGTCCTTGACCAGCACGTCACTCAAGCTGATGCTCAGGGTGCCCCCGGTGGGCATGGCGTCCTGCGCGTTGAGGGCCAGGTTCATGAGCACCTGCTCGATCTGGACCACGTCGGCGCGCACCAGCCCCAGCGACTGCGGCAGGGACAACTCGATGCGGATATCCTCCCGGATCGTGGCGCGGAGCATTTTCTCGAATGTCGTGGCGATCGTCCTGAGGTCGGTGGCCTTCAGGTCGAGAATCTGCTTGCGGCTGAAGGCCAGGAGTTGACGGCTCAGCTCACGCGCCCGCTTTGCGGCGTGCTCAATCTGTTCGACCATCTCGTGGCGCGGGTCGGAGCTTGGGTAGTCCTCCATCAACAGTTCGGCGTAGCCGAGGATGGGAGACAGCAAGTTGTTGAAGTCATGAGCCACTCCGCCGGCCAGGCGTCCGACGCTCTCCATCTTCTGTGACTGGAGAAGCTGCTCGCGCAATTTGGCCCGCTCCTCCTCGGTCCGTTTCCGGTCCGTGAGGTCGTTGAAAATGACGACGAGCCCTTCGGTCAGCAGGCGGCCGACAAGCTCGATTTGGCGTACCGTCCCGTCCTTGCAGGTGACTTGGTACTCTACCGGACCGATGGGTTCGACCGTGTTGCGGGCCGTTTCAACCTCGGCGGCCCAGCTTGCCATGATGACGCGCCGGCACTCCGGGTCCGGGTACGCACGGACAAACCAGTCGTCGAGGGTGGGGACGTCCAGGATCGTGTACCCCAGGACTTCAGAGAACCGGCGGTTCACGAATTCGATCCGGCCGCGAGCGTCCGCCCAGGCAATGGGCAGGGGACATACGTGCAGGACGGTCCGCAGTCGTTCCTCGCTGAGGCGCAGCGCCTCCGTGGCGCGTTTGTGCGCTGTGATGTCCACATCCATGCACACGAAACACTTGCGTTCAGCGTTCCCCGGCAGCAGGAAGATCGTGGACAGGACGATCTTGGTCTCGCCGCTTGGCAGCTCGCAGGTCCACTCCGATGGACCTTGCGCCGTACCGGTATGGCCGACGTCCTGAAGAACACGGCTGAACTCGCGCGCCGCCTCTGCACTCAGGAACAACTGGTCCAGGGGCTTGCCCAGCGCCTGCGCGGGAGTGAAGCCGAACATGGTGGTTGCGGCCGGACTCCAGAACAGCACCCTTCCGGTGTCATCGTAGATTTCGACGGCGACGTTGGGTGTGTGGGTGATGATACTGCGGAAGCGTTCCTCACTCTGACGCAATGCTTCTTCGGCCTGTTTGCGCTCCGTGATGTCCTCGTAGGTGCCGAGGACACCGCGGATGCTACCCTTGAGGTCGCGAAGCGGGATCTTGCTGGTTCGCAGCCAGATGTGGTGGCCGTCCGGGGTTGTCTGCGGTTCCTCGTACTGGAGCTTGGGAATTCCCGTGTCGATCACCTGCCGGTCGTCGATGCGGTACCGTTCCGCCTGTTCGCACCAGCCCAACGCGAAATCGTCTTTGCCGGTGAGTTCGTCGGGCGCGTTCAGGCCGGCGTCGTGCGCGAAGGCGCGGTTGCAGCCCAGGTACTTCGACTCACGGTCCTTCCAGAAGACGCGCACCGGGATGGTGTCGAGCACCGTCTGGAGCATCTGCTGCGACTCGCGCAGTTCCTGCTCCGTCCGACGTTGTTCGCGCATGTCGACGAAACAGCCCATGAGCGCAACCGGCGAACCGGCCCCGTCCCGGATCAGGCTCCCCAGCACGCGCACAGGGAAGGTGCTGCCGTCCTTGTGTTTGCCGAACAGGTATCCCTCCCACGTGCCTTGTTCCCGGGCCAAGTTCATCGCTTTGGCCCCTGCTTGCGGGTCATCCCATGCCTCGCTGGCGGGATGGCCCAGCACGTCGGTGGCGCGCGTCAGTCCCCAGAGTTTCACGTAAGCTGGGTTGATGTGGGTGAGTCGCCCTTCGAGGTCTGCCAGCGCTACGGGAAGGGGGGAAGCGTCCAGGGCTTCGGCTTTGACCTGGAGGGAAGAGGTCTGGGCTTCCGCCTGGAGCGGGGCGTTGCTCGGAGGCGTTGCGTGCGGGACCGGCTGGGGGGGCGTGTTTCCCGAGTTGAGCTTCCTCCTGGTCATCTGGCACACTCTCCTTGCACAGAGGACGGCGAGCACCCGGCCACGGAAAACAGCGAAACCCCAAGCCTCGTCCGTCTGCCAGGGGCGGATTCAGGCTTCCGCGCCGGCGGAGTTCACAGCGGCGAGTCTTCCACGGCGGTCGGTCTCCTGTCTGTGGACGGAGCCTACGGGTTCCAGGTCGGCCACCACATCTTCGGTCGAATCTGGCTGGCCACCTTCCAGTCGACGTTCCCGGCGCAGTGAACGCCCACGGCCCCACGGCCGTGCCGGTAGTCGAGGCGGTCGCTTGCGTGATGGAACGGTCCCCCCGGCAACGGGGGCCAGATGTGATTGGAGCCGTCGATGCCCCAGCAGCCGTTCGCCCATGAATCGGCGAGCAGATACCGGACTTCGGGATCGGTGATAGACTTGAGTTTGCGCCCGGTCGCGCCGGTGCCAGAGTAGCCGCTGAGGTAGACGTTGTAGATGTAGCTGCAGTAGGTGTCCACCTTGCCGGAACTGAGGTTGTTCGCCGGGCAGATGAACGACTCGTTGTTGTTGATGTACGGCATCACCTCGCCGCGCCACCAGATGTTGTTCGGGTTCCAGTTGCCGGCGGGCGCCGCGGTGAAAGTCCAGTACATGACCGGCCAGAACTCTTCGTTCTCATCGACGTACATGTGCGTGGCCACGCCCAGTTGGCGCAGGTTGTTGATGCAGCCGGTGCGTTTGCTCCGTTCCTTGGCAGCCTGGAGCGATGGCAGCAGCAACGAGGCGAGAATAGCGATGATGGCAATGACGACCAGGAGCTCAATGAGTGTGAACGAATGAGCCCTGAGCCTGTCGACGGGTCCGTTGAGGGTGAATCGTCGTCGCATATCGGGGCCCTCCCACATCCGGCCTGCACCCGCTCCTTCTTCCGCTCGTGCGCCTACCAGGGAGAATCTACATGCCGGATGCGCATCGGGCAAGGCCTTTGCTGCGGCTCGGGCGCGCGGCAGGTTCTCCGCAGGGCTGTTTCAAGATCGGGTCACGCCGCATGGGAACGCTCCGTATCGACGCGCGTTCAGTAGGGCCGGCCTGTCCCCAGGCCGGCCCCCCCCGGCGTGGGGACACGCCGGGGGTACTTGTCGGTCCCGCAGGCGGAGAATCTTGAAACAGCCCTGGGTTCTCCGCGACTGGTGTTGAAGCTGGGCACACGGTCGGTCATGTTATGGGCTTTCCGGAATCGGAACGGCAGCCGGCAGGCCTTTGGCGTTGAGGCAGAAGCGGTGGACTATGGCGGCACACACACTTCCACTTGAGGAACCGGTGCTGGTTTTTGCCGTCATTTCTCTGCTTATCCTTGTCGTTCCGCTGCTGGCTCGGCGTCTTCGCATCCCCGGGATTGTGGGGTTGATTCTCACCGGTGTGGTTGTCGGGCCGCACGGCCTGGGTGTGCTCGATCGCGGCCCCGGGGTCATGATCCTGAGCACGGTCGGGCTGCTCTATATCATGTTCATTGCTGGCCTGGAGATTGATCTCTACCAGTTCCGCCAGCAACGCAACCGCGCGTTGGCTTCCGGGTTGGTGACTTTCCTTGCGGGGCAGATTCTGGGTGCCTGGAGCGGACACGCTCTGCTGGGTATGTCCTGGCCGTCGGCGATCCTGTTCGGGAGCCTCTTTGCCTGTCACACGATCGTGCCTTACCCGATTGTGAGCCGGCTCGGGCTGGCACGGGACATTGCTGTGGTTATGTCGGTTGGGGCGACCATCGTCACGGATTCACTCGCGTTGCTAGTGTTGGCGGCCATCACGAGCTTCGCCGGCGCGCCGGTGACCGAGTGGCATGCGGTGCGGTTGGTGGTGGGCCTGGGGTTGGTCGTGATAGCGGGTGTCTACGTCCTGCCCCGGCTTGGGCGCTGGTTCTACCGCAACTACTCCGGCGACGACACGGCGGAGTTCCTGTTCCTGTTCACCGGACTGCTGGCTGTGGCGTCACTGGCGCAAGTGGGCGGACTGGAGCCGATCATCGGTGCGTTTATGGCGGGACTGGCCCTGAACTCGCTGGTGCCCGAGCAGAGCCGTCTGATGAATCGCGTCCAATTCACGGGCAACACGATCTTCATCCCCATCTTTCTGCTGTCTGTGGGCATGGTGGTTGACCTGCGCGCTTTTCTGGGCGGGAGCCGGGCGTGGTTCGTGATGGGCATCATGGTGGCGTTGGCTCTGGTGTCAAAGTTACTGTCCGCGTGGACCATCCAGCACCTGTTCAAGCTGTCGCGTGACCAGGGCTGGCTGGCGTTCGGCCTGATCGTCAACAAAGCGGCGGCGACGCTGGCCATCGTGCTGGTGGGCTATAATCTCGGCCTGCTCAATGCCGACGTGTTGAACGGGGCGGTGGTGGTGATCCTTGTCACGTGCATGGTCGGACCCTGGGTGACGGACATCTGCGCGCGCCGTATGGCGCTGCGTCTGGCCGAGGGGCCGCTTCACGTTGCCGAGGGGCCGCAGCGTATCCTGGTGCCGCTGGCGAACCCCGCGACGGCCGAGGCGCTGATGAACGTGGCCATTCTCGCGCGCGATCGGCGCTCTGGCCAGCCGATCTTCCCGTTGAACGTCGCCGAGGACGGGCCGAACGTGAAGGCGGAGATTGCGCGCATCGAGAAGCTGATGAGCCAGATCGTTGTGCATGCCGCGGCGGCCGATGTGCCGGTGCGTTCGGAAACGCGCATTGATACAGATGTGGCAGCCGGGATTGTCAAAGCGGTGAAAGAACTGCGCGCGTCCATGATCGTGGTCGGGTGGACGGGGCAGCCCGGGACATCACAGGTCCTGTTCGGCCGGGTGCTGGACCGGGTCTTGGCGCAGACCGACGAACTGGTGCTGGTCTGCAAACTCGAACAGCCGCTGAACACCTGCGAGCGGGTGGTGCTGGTGCTGCCAGCGCTGGCGGCGAAGGCGGCGGGGTTTGACGAGGCGATCCGCACCGCGCGGTGCCTGACGTTCCAGGCCGGGTGCAGCACGGTGGCGCTATCGTGTGACGCGGATCCCGTCGCGCTGTTCCAGCGCATCCAGTCCCTCACGCCCAATGCCGGACCGGTTAACGGGCGGGGCGTACAGGACTGGGACATGCTGTGGACTGAGTTGGCATCCCTGCTGAGACCTAACGACCTAGTGATTCTGCTGAGCTACCGCGCCGGCAGCCTGGCTTGGCATCCGCGCCTGGACCGCATTCCGGAGCGGTTCGTGAGTTCGTTCCCAAAGACGGGCTTCCTGGTCATCTACCCGGCAGAGCCCCCTATGGACGAAGAATGGACAGAGGACGGACACGCCGTGGCGGCGGCGGTGGCCGAGAATCTGCTGCGTGCCGACCACGTGGCCTTCGGGCTGGGCAGCGTGGGTCTGGCCGAGGCCGTGGACACCGTGTTGGGGCGTTGCCTGGCACCCAATATGGCGTTGCCGGCGGAAAAATGGCAGGAGCTGCGCGATGCACTGCTGCCGTCGCGTCTGGAACTGCGCCCCGGGGTGGTGCTGCTGCACGTGCACAGTGAGGACGTGGATGTGCCGGTTGTACTGTGGGCGTTGAGCGAAGCGGGATTTGCCGACTCGGTCACGAGCGCACCGGCCCGCGTCCTGCTGGTCTTGCTCAGCCCCGCCTCCCTGCCTCCGGACCAGCACCTGCAGATGCTCTCGTCGCTGGCGCGAACCATTCTGGCGGCGCCCAATCCGGCGGCTATTGCGCCGGTCCGCAGCATCGAGGACCTTCGGAAAGCCCTCACCCCGTCCGGTCCGCGCAAGACCCCGCCGGCACAGGCTTAGCTCCCCTGACCGTAACCCCGATCGGCAGGATTTGAGCAACCCGAACGTGTCGTCTGTGGTGCCGAGTCACTTTGCGGACCGGTCGTTCACACCGTTCGCGGTGCCGATCGGTGTCTGAGTCCGTTGCCGGCCCCGAGATCCCAAGTCGTATTCTTGTGCTCGCGTGCCGTCGTCCGGCGATTCTCTCGCCTACTGTGGGTGCTGGACGGGCAGCGAGAGTTTGACCTCCGGCGACTTGTCCTGGAAGAGCGTCCCCTCGAAATGCGGCCAGCCGGCGCCGCCCGTGCAGTAGACCGTGCCATCGCAGTTGCTCTCGACCCAGGTGCCGTCGGCGAGCTGCACCGCGAGAATGGCCTGGCAGAACTTGAAGCAATCCCCGCCGCAGTTGGCGATCGTCAGAGTGTTGTCGCCAGCGATGGCCTTCAGGGCGGCGGCGGGAATCTCCATCACACGCTCCTGCCACTGATCACAGGCGTACCGGTTGTTCGGCGGCAGGATTCCGATACTCTCGCCGTTCAGCGTGAGCGGCTTGTTGGCGTAGTGTTCTTCCGGGTTGGCGCCGAACACGCTGAGGTGCAGCCGCGCCGCGCTGACGGTCTTCAGGTCGGCAATCGACAGCCCGGCGAAACCGCCCGGTGGGGTGGCGGCGACATCACGCCGCGGTTGGACCGCAACCAGGTCGTCGTCTGTGCCGCGAATGGTGCAGGTAATGCGGCGCCGGGCATTCCCGCGGACTCCGCGAGCCGGACGGTCAGGCGTTTGGTGGCCAGCGGGCGCTTGGCGGTGGCGTAGGAACTCATGGCAAACGCCGTGGCGCCGAAGGGGGTCTTGGGCCGGGCCGCGACCAGGACTTCCCATGAAATGGTGTTTGTCGGTTCGGATAGCGGAACGACGATGGTCTTCCACCGGTCGCCCGCCAGGGAGCTCGTCTTAACGGGCTTTCCGTTGACCGTGATCGGTCCGAGGGGCAAGGGGCGCTGCGTGCCCTCGCAGACCAGGAAGAAGCGTCCGTCTTTGGCGGTCGCCGGGAGCGTCACTTTGACGGTGTTTTTCAACGGTGCCTCGGTGCCGGACAGGTCCTCGATCTGCAGCGTTTGCGACGCGGCCTGAAGGGGCACGGTAACGGTGGCCGTGGTCCCCGGTTGCACCGGCACCGGGGCGCCGTCAAGGAGGATTTCGGCGATCGGCTTGGGCGCTTTGATATTGACCGTGGTCGGCTCCGCCTTCTCGCCGGCAAGCTCGAACACGAACTCTGTTGCCGTTTGCGATGCCAGGGCGTAGCGACAGCCCTCGAGCAGCGGCCGTTGCCAAGTTGCCAACGGCATGGCTTCTATGGCGAGCATTTCGTTGGCCGCCAGCTCCAGGTCCAGCGGCTGCATCGGATCGGCGTCGCGCGCCAGAATTTGGTGGTAGGGATAGACAATCTCGACCACCCGGCGCGTCGCGTTCCCCTCAGGCGGCGCCAGACCGACGCGGACCTTCTGTGAGGTGAGGGACGGGTTGCGGACGAAGACGATGGTGCGGTCGCCCACCGCGTGCTGGTAACCCACGGGTTCGCCCGCGTGCGGGTTGCCGAGGATCATACGGGTCTCGACCAGCACGTCCTTGTTGGCTTCCGCCCACTGCAGTGATTTGCCCAGCGTGTCCCAGTGCGCGTCGCTAAGCAGTCTCGGCGTGATGTATAACTCCTTCATCATCAGCCCGAGGCACACGGACCAGACGGCGTTGTCGGCCCAGCTCTCGAGCGGTTCGTCCTTGCCGCCGAGCAGGTGCAGTTGCCCGTACACGATGCCGTGCACCATCAGTGCCGAGACCGGGAACTGGTACCGGTTCTTGACGAAGTTGTCGTAGAGCACACCGTCCACGTAGCTGATGGCCTGGGCGCGCTGGTTCACAAAGGGGTGGGCTATTTCGTAGCCGGTGTCGCTGGCGCCGCGCCAGACGGTGTTGCAGTACATGAGCCACCACGGGCTGAGCCACATGCCGCCGGTGATGTTCAGGAAGATATCGGGGCTGATCTGCCGGAAGAGTTTGAGCATCTCGATGTAGGCGTCCACGTTCGCTTCGAAGCCGTACTCGTTCCTGGGCAGGTGGCCGTGTCCTTCGCCGTCGCAGGCGAACGAGTTGAAGTCGTGCTTGAAGTAGGTCAAGCCGTACTCCTTGACGTGGCGTGCCATGACTTCGCGCAGTTGCGCGTTGTGCTTGGGTGCCGACAGGCAGAGGTGCGAACCGGCCTTGTCGGTTTCGTAGCCCTGTCCCTGGCACCACTTCATGTCCAGATTGCCCACGACGGCGGTGAGCGGGTGCCAGAGTCCGAGCGTGGTGCCGCCGGCCTTCAGCCCGGCCGCGAGTTCGCCCAACCCGTTGGGGAACAGATTCTTGTCCACCTCCCAGATGGAGTTATGGTCCTGCCATCCGTCGTCCGGGACGAACGAGTCCATGCGGACATCGTACTTGTCGCAGAGGTTGGTCTTGAAGCCGGAGAAGGTCTCCAGGAAGGCGGCCGTGCTCATCTGATTCTGGCGGATGTCGTACCAACTGTTGTAGTGCACGTGCGTGCGCGGTGGGACGCGAATGCCGCCCAGGTACGTGGCGAAGGTCCGTTCGACCGCGCCCGACGGGCCGGCCCCGAGCACGGCGGCCTTGGATTCGAGGAAGTCTGACGTCAGCACCTTGCCCGGGAGGTGCCGGAGCGTAACCGTGAATCCGGGGCGCGACGGCGTGGCTTTGGCATTGTCCGCCACGTCGTTATGTCCGGCCGGGTATTCGAGCCCGAGGAAGACGCTGCCGTCGACGAAGACCGGCTGCCCGAGCCCGCCCAGATCGCAGGTGGTGTCGGTGGTGAAATGCTCCACCTCGATGGAGTTCAGCAGTGGCTTGCCCTCACCCGCAGCACGGACCGCGACCACCTTGCGCAGCACCGGAGCATGGGCGGCGACGTCGTACCGGAGTTGGACTTCGATGCCGGCCTTGGGCGAGGCGAGGTTGACGACAAGCTGCCGGGCGCCGTTCGGGAGGTCCTTCAGTTCCTTGCCCGTGACGGTGAAGTCGGCGGTGCGCAGTTCCTGGGTGTCGTTCAGCTTGAGCACGAATTCGTCACTCGCAAGGGCTATGTCCTTGCCGGTCAACTGGTTGCGGATGGAGGTGGTGCGGACCGCGCCGCCGCTCAGGTCAACGGTGCGCTCGAGGGTGCCGTTCCCCAGCAGGTAACGGTCTCCATCCACTCTGATGTTCGCGGCGGGTTGCTGTGCCGAACCGGGCCAAGCGAACAGCGTGAGTCCGGTCGCCACCACCAGCCACGCGGGAAGGTTGGCGCCCGAGGCACGGCGTGCGCGTCGTGAAACGGCTTGCCTGGCGGGTGTTCCCCATAGCAGTTGACGGCATTTCATCGGGCACCTCCGGATTGTCCCTGGTGTGTCGGCGCGCTTCCCCGCATTGTTGAAAATAGCCGTGACAAGCGCCGTTGGCAAGCGTGGGGTGGGGTGGGGGGGGGCGAGATGTAATGCGTAAGGGGTGGAGCATAGACCCCTGCCACTTTGTGTGGCAGGTGAACGGGTTCATTTGGTTACTACGCCGCACCGTGCCCCCTCTCTTCCCTTATAGTCCCCCCAAACTTATTAATCAGGGCGCGGTGGAGGCCAACGGCCAACGCCGCAACCGCGCCCTGTTAATAAGTTTTGCAGAAACGCGTTGCAGAAGGAATGGTATG
>Ga0208961_1000510_pt1 | contig 16372 bp, 12 predicted proteins | sample RifOxyB3_FD_184034 | JGI IMG/M metagenome (GOLD analysis project Ga0208961, IMG submission 184034) | Groundwater microbial communities from Rifle, Colorado - Rifle Oxygen_injection B3 (SPAdes) | ecosystem: Environmental > Aquatic > Deep subsurface > Groundwater | place: Rifle, Colorado, United...
CGCCGGCGGCGGGCGGGATAAGGGAGAGGAGAAGCGCTGGCGTTGTAGCCAGTGAACCTGATTCACCTGTGGCACAAGGCCACAGGGGTCTCCCAATCGGGGTACCTGAGCCGTTACCTTCCCTGAAACCTGACACCCGAAACCTGAAACCTCTCACACGCAACCGCCGCGCAACGCCATGCCCATGATGGTGTAGACAAGCTTGGCGACGACAAAGTCCGAGGCCGGGAATCCGGGGACGGGTGCCAGTTCGACAACATCGAACCCGACCAGTTCGCGCCCCCGCAGTACAGCACCGAGCAGATCCACGGCCTGGTACCAGTTCAGCCCACCCGGTTCCGGGGTCCCGGTGGAAGGGACCAGCGACGGATCAAAAGCGTCGACGTCAAACGTGACGTAAATGCGGTGCGGGAAACCGGGCGGCAGGACCCGCCTGGGGAGCGAACGCCGGTGTGCGAGGTCCCCTGCATCAAGGAAACCTACCCTGTGCTGTCGCCGCAGGTCTGAGTCTTTGCCGGTGCCGCTGCGGACCCCGATCTGGAACAACGGCAACCCGAGTTCGAGGATCCGGTGCATGACGCAGGCGTGACTGTACGGCGTGCCATCATACTCGTGCCACAGATCGGAGTGCGCGTCAAACTGCACGATCCCGACGTCGGGGACCGCCGTCTTGAGCGCGCGCGCCGCTGCGAGGGTCACCGTGTGCTCGCCGCCGAGCATGACCGGGATCCGCTTTTCACACAGGATGGCGGCCCAGCGCGTCTCAATGCGCCGCAAGGCGCCTTCGCTCCCCGCCCCGCGCAAGTCAACGGCACGATCGGTGAATATCCCGACCTCCGCAGGCGTGGACTCGCCGTCGAACGGCTCAACCTTTGTCGACGCCTCCAGAATGGCCCGGGGCCCGCGGCACGTGCCTTTGCCGTAGGAAACGGTTTCTTCCAGCGGCGCCGGCAAGATGTGGAAACGCGCCCCGGCGCGGTCGCTCAACGGCGGCGCCAGGTTCAGGAAGTTCGGGGACCGGAGGTTAGTCTTCAAAGTAGGTATAACCTCTCAAGCCGGTCTCGTAGGCGTCCATGATTTCACGGCGATCGGCAGGGGTGATCTCACCCCGCTGCACGGCCTTCTCTGCGGTGGTCCGGACCTGGCTGATAAGGTCCTTCGGATCGTACTCGACGTAAGATAGGACATCCGCCACGGAGTCACCGACGATTTCGCGGTGGAACTCGATGTTGCCGTTGGCTCCCACGCGAACGCTGACCACGTTGGTGTCGCCGAGCAGATTGTGCAGGTCCCCGAGCGTCTCCTGATAGGCGCCCACCAGGAACGCACCCAGGATGTAGGGGGTCTTTCCGGGTTCGTGCAGCGTCAGCGTGGGCTTCACGTCGTGCAGATCGATGAACTTGTCGATCTTGCCGTCACAGTCACAGGTGATGTCGGCAAGTGTGGCGTTACGGGTCGGCCGCTCGTTGAGGCGATGGATCGGCATGATGGGGAAGAGCTGGCCGATGGCCCACGCGTCGGGCAGCGACTGGAAGACGCTGAAATTGCAGTAGTACACGTCGGAAATGGCCACCTCGAGATTCTCGATCTCGTCCGGCACGTACTTCATCTCACGACTTTCGCGGGCAATGCGCCGGGCCACGTCCCAGAAAATCTCTTCGGCCGTGGCACGTTCGCGCAGGGACAGCCCCTCGTGCAGGAACAACGAGCGGATCTCGTCGCGGTAGAAGGTCGCGTCATGAAACGCTTCTTGCACGTTCTTGTTGCTCAGCGAGTTGCGCACCACCAGAAGATTCTTGAGCAGTTCGTGCGCGTCCGGCGGCAGGGACTCCGGGATGCGGCCTACCCCCGCCGTGCTGACGTCCAGCACGTCGAACAACAAGACCGAGTGGTGCGACACCGTCGCCCGACCGGATTCGCTGATGATGGTCGGGTGCTGGAGCCCCGCCTCGTTGATCATCGTCATGACCACTTCCAGGATGTCGGCGCAGTATTCGGCAATGGTGTAGTTGCTGCTGCTCGGGAAATTGGTGTGCGACCCGTCGTAGTCCACGGCCAGACCGCCGCCGATGTTCAGAAGTCCCATCGGGGCACCCTCCCTGACCAGACCGATGTAGAAGCGGGTCGCCTCCCGGGCCGCGGCACGGATGCTGCGGATGTTGGGGATTTGGGACCCCAAATGGTAGTGCAGCATGTGCAGGCAGTTCAGCATGTTGTGCTCTTTGAGTGTGTCCACCACCTCAACGATCTCCGAGGTGGTCAGACCGAAGAAACTGCGATCGCCGCCAGACTCGGTCCACATACCGCCGACACGGCTGGAAAGCTTGACGCGGATACCCAGTCGCGGCGAGAGGTTCAAGCGCTTGGCGCAGGCAATGATGTCCGGCAGTTCGTTGGTCATCTCCAGCACCAGAATAGGGTTCAGCCCCATCTTCTGTGCGTACAGGGCCAGCGTGATGAACTCCTCGTCCTTGTACCCGTTGCACACCAGGAAGGCTTCGGGATCATCGAGACTGGCCAGAGCGGCAACCAACTCCGCTTTACTGCCCACTTCCAGCCCATGGTGGTAGCAGCCGCCGACGCGCACGATCTCCTCGACCACCTGCTGTTGCTGATTAACCTTGATCGGATACACACCGCGGTACTTGCCCTGGTACCCGGCATCGCGCATGGCAGAGGCAAAGGATTCATTGAGCAACTTGAGACGCGATTCGAGGATGTCGCCGAAACGCAGCAACACCGGCAATCCGAGCCCGCGCTGCCGCAAACCCGCAACGATATCCGTCAGGCTGACAGAGACATCGCTGCCGGCGCCCTTGGGCCGGACAATGACCTCTCCCTTGGCGGAGATATCGAAGTAGCCGGTGGCCCAATCGTGAATGCCGTACAACTCGGCCGACTTCGCACACGTCCAGCGCTCGAGCACTTCGGAGTCCATGGCTTCGTTGACCCTCTGGATGCGCACACCCGTAACAGCAGAACACTTTGCAGGTGATGGAACGGTCCCCCGAAGCCCTGCCCGACCTGGCGGCAGCGACTCCGCCCAAGCTCCGGTCCCGTTCGGTCACCTTTCCGTTGCTTAAGATACCCGGTATTGGAGCAAGTCCAACGGCAAGAACCGTCGATCCGGGATGGTTTTCGCGTTTACAGCCGCTTGATTTTCGGGAAACGCGCCTCAAGTTGAACGCCTCATCGTGTCCGGAAGACGTATTACCGCTTCGGGCACCCGCGAACTGGAAAGGGCCAAACCATCAATACTGCAGACAACAAGAAAGTTCCGCGTTACTCGCTGCTGAAGGCGCTCCTGGCGTGGGTCGTCGTCATTGCGGCCGGTGCGGCTGCACTTGAGTACACCGGCCCGTGGAAAGGATGGTTCGAACGCGTCACTCACCGCGAACCGGCTCAGACGCAGGTGGTGGCCGAGGCGCCAAGCCCTGTCACAACGGCGGATCTGCCGCCGCCGCCCGACGAAAACTCCCTGCAGCTCGAGGAGTCGGCCAACGCTGTCCCCAAGGAACCGGAAAAAACACCACTCGAGAAGGAGTTCGAAGAACTGTACGAGATGTTCCTGGCCAAACTGCCCAAGCCGAAAATCGGCGAAAAATACCGGCTCTACCTCCGCGACCGGACCACGGTGGACGGACGCCTCGCAGCGGTCAGCCCCGGCAAAGTGGAGATGATGCTCGAGTACGGAACCATGGCATATGCGGTCAACCAAATCACCCGAAAGACGGTCAGCCAGCTTTTCCCCGAGCGTGCGGCCAAGTGGATGGCTTTGAAGGAATTGCGTCGTCGACACCAGCCCCAGACGCAACCCGTCGAGCACGCGGTGGCGAAGCCGGGAACTCGCCCTGCCGGAAGTGGACCGCCGCAAAGTCCGCCAGAGGAGGATGAACTGACCTATGACCCAACCGAACCGTTGAAGTACGACCCGACGCCCGCGCCCACTCCGGAACGCCTCGCCGCTGTGGTCAAAGAGTTCGGCGGCTGGATGACGTATCAGCACCGACGGGTTGGCGGCAAGATCGCGGACAAGGTTTACGCCAAGCAGCAGGGGTCAGCCTGCGTTCTATACCTGGTCCTGAATCCCCTGTTCTCGAAGCAGGACTACGAGTTGCGTTTCCAACTCGCCGAAGGATTGCAGAAGTTCTGGGCCTTCCGCTGTGAAGGTGCCGGCGTCTGCGGGGTCCCGAGTGCGCACATGGTCCTGCTGGACGCCAGCGGCCGGATCGTCGGCGGCTCCACCACGGAAGACAGCTCAGACGTCTGGGTGATCAAAGACGCCGGGCGCGCCGTGGCCAAACGTAAGTAAGCCGACCCGCGAAAGTCCGGGAGAAATTGCGACGGCCAAGAAGAACCCTGCATCTGGGTGGGGCAAGCGTCGGAAACGAGGCAAGCATCGACGGACGAAGCGTCAACGGACCGAGAGAACCGCGGCGCCTGACTTAGGGCTTTTCGTCTTCTTCTTCGTCGCCCCAGTCCTCTTCCGCTTCCCAATTCTCCTCCTCCGCCCACTCCTGACCGTCATCGATGACCTCGAAATCGGCCATCGTGAACAAGAGTTCCCCCGAGTCGCTCGGCTCGACGGCGCCGGACGCCTCGACCTTCTCGTCCATGTGACGCATCAACTGCCGGATCGCGGCCTTTGAGCGTATGACGAAGTCCTTGTCGTCGTTCGTGGTGATGGCAACGGCAATCACATCATCGTTGGCATCCCAGTCCCACGGGGCAACAATGCCATTGATCGTAACCTTCTTGCCGTCCTTGCCGTCCTTGCCGGCACCACTTCCAGAGTTGCCCTCTTTCTTCTTCGCTGCGCTCATTGCTCTTTACCTCTACCCTCGTCCTTTGGCAGTCATTTGGCTCAACTGAATCCCAACTCCGGAACGGAACCCAACGAGCCGAACCGGGAGCAAGTAACGTGCGCTTAATATATCGCAAGATACGTCGGATGTCTCGGGCTTGAGACGACGAAGAAGCAGAAAAAACAAAGGAGGCAGGGTGATATGCCCTGCCTCCTCCATGTCAAAACACGACAAAAGCAAACAAGGCCGCTGTTACTCGGCGCGCTTCTTGCCTTTCCTTGCGCCCTTCTCTTTGGCTTTGCCCTCGTCGACCTTCTTCTCTTCGCCGCCACCCGCAGCCGGTGCAACTCCTTCGCCACCAGCATCTGCAGCCGGGCCGCCTTCCTCAAACTTGAAGATCTGCAGAATGAAGCCCTTCTTGTCGTCACCCTCCATCTTAAACTTACCCTTGCCCGTGATGGTCACTGTCTTGCCAATGTACTGGGAGAAATCCAAGGCCTCACCCGCTGCATTCTTCGCATTGGGCGGCAGAACGTACATAATCCCGTCAGCGTCCGTCAGAATGTAGTGCTTGACGCCATCCTTCTCCTTGCCCTTCTCGCCTTCTGCCGGGAGTTTCTCCTGGATCGACCCGGTCACAACCATTTCCTGCCCGGCCTTGCCTCCGCCTGCACGTTCCCTCTTCCCGCCTTCCTTGGCCTTGCCTTCAGCGTAACTGGAGTTAACAAAAATGACCATCACTGCACAACCAAGCACAGCCATGAACAGCGTTCTCATCGGACCCATTCCTTTCTTTCTTCTGTACTCTTGGGGTCAGTACTCTTGGGGTCACCCTTATCGCTTGCTTCAGGCGCGAGTGCCGGTGGACCTGACCCCGCCAGGGCGGACGCTCGCGCCCGTATTCTTGAGTTGGGGTCAATATACGCTGTGATTGGCTAATATTCTCATTCTCGCGCCGCGCCTTGCTGGAACCGCGGAACCAGGGCCGAATCGGTCGACACCAGCCCAGTACCCCCGAGAAGCGTCTGAGAGGGCGACCGGCTTGCTGTGGAAACGCCCGGTGAGCCGCAGAGAGAACCCCGGTGAGGCAGATGAACTAACACCCGCTACATTTTCACCACGATACGACTCTTGCTGCCAGGTGTAAGACGGATGAAATACGGACTGTACACCATCATGAGACGCCTCAGAGCACGGAATATTCACACCCTGTTTCGGCCAGCGACGGCCACGGACATTGCCCTCGATTCGCCTGCGCCGCGGGCTCCACCCGACGGGGTTGAAGCGGCTCGGCACTGAGCGATGGAAATTCTGGCACCCATAGGCGTTTGACTTTTCGCCGTACGGTGTCATTTTATGTGTTCTTTGTTATCTCGGATCAGGACGGGAGCCGTACGGCGCGCATCGCCACCGCCCTTCGGTCTCGACACCAAGGCTGCGGTCTGACGGCCAGGCGTTACCCGGCACTGTAGACCGTCTCAACTCGGAGGATGTAAACTCGCAATGCCAATCAGTTCTTCAGCAAAAAAGCGTCTTCGGCAGAGCGAAAAGCGGCGGATTCAGAACCGGACCCGGAAGTCCCGGCTCAAGACCGTCGAAAAACGTTTTCTGGCCGCGATTACCGAAAAGAAAAATGACGCCGCCCTCCTGGCATTGAACAATTGCTTCTCTGAGTTCGACAAGGCGGCCAAGGTCGGCATCATTCACGCGAACCAGGCGAATCGTAAGAAGGCCCGGCTCACGGCGAAAATGAAGGCGTTCGCCCAAGCCCAGGGCGCTGCCCCGTCTGTCCAAGAAACCCCGGCTTCTGTTTGACGTCTCTGCCGGTTTCTTGCTCCCCCGTCCCTTCCCACGTCTGAAACCTGTGCCAGGGAAGGGACGAGCGGCGAGCATGGGGCGCAGTGAAATACCTGCCTTGCCTTGTTCTCTCTCTCCTTGCGTCCGCGGGATTGGACCGATTGCGTTGGGTTCCACTACACCCCCGCCACGCTCATCCCTGCAGGACAAGCGCTACGACTGCCTCGGAGGCACGTTGCCGGTTGCCGGCGACGCCGGCACAAGCAGCCCCCGGATGCCGGGTGCGATCGCGTGCCGCGAGGCGCGCAAGAGCCATTTGAACACCCAGTTGTTGTAGGTGTGCCGGTCCGCGTCCGGGCCAACGGGGTCGTCCGCAGGCGACTGCCAGACCCACGTGAACACGCGGTGACGGCCAGCCGTGAGATGACACGGCTGCATCATCAACAACCCCTCACCCAACGCCTCCCCCGTCGAACGTCCGGCCACACGCCGACCGTCAATGAAGATTGGCCCGGCGTCGTCCATGGTCAGCAGCGACAGGTAGTCCCCCTCCTGCGCCACGTCAATCTCCGTGTAGAGGAAGATGCTCTTGCCGCTCGACTGGCCATAGGCCATCTCGAAATTGAGGCGCCGGTATCGGTCATACCCATTGGCCGGGTACCGGCTCCAACCATCCGCCAGTTCCGCCGGTTGCAGGTCTGTCTGGCGCATCAGGGCATCGCAGCGTGGCTGACCGGACGTGAGCGGCCCGGTGGTCCACCAGTCGAACTGGACACCGAGGAACACCGTCCCCACCGCAGCGGTCTTGCCGTTGACGACGAACTCCGCACGCGCCTCGACCTCGCCGGCGACGGCGTTTGGCGGCACGCGCACCAGGAACGTGCTCCGCGCCACCGGCACCCCGGGCGCGAACACCGCGTCCGCCTCGTTGCCCTCGAGCACCTCAAACGGCGGCGGAACCGTCAGCTTGACCCGCCCCTGGCGCACCCCCTCGGTATTCCGGCGCACCCACACCGTCAGCTTCTGCGTCGTGCCGCGCAACTGATGCTGCATCTCCGCTGTGAAACTCAACGAACTGGGCAACGACGCGTCGAACAGCGGGCTCAGCGGCGGCGGGTTTTCAAGGTTGAACTTCTCCTCTGCCGGCAGAACGACAAACTTGTCGACGAACACCCCGTCCTCGAACGCCATCAGGTCGAACGTGTGCCGGCCCGCCGTCAGGTGGATGCCAGGCGACGCCAGTTGCCAGTGCCAAGTCCTGAACACATCCTCCGAGTCGGAAAACATACCGATCTCATTGCCGTCAATCTGCATCCCGGTCGAGTTGCCGCACTTGTTCTCCAGCCAACACCGCAGCCAGACCTGGTAGTTGCCGTCCTTCTCGAGAGCGAACGTGAACCGGCCGGTGCCGATGTCGACCGTCGAGTTCTCGCGCTGCAGCCAGCTCATGAACCCGCCTGCGCCCTCGGCCAGGTACAGGCACTCGACCCCGTCGTGCACGTCGATCTCGAAATTCGGGCGAATGTCGAACGCCCACTCCGCCTCGACCGTAAACCGAGTCAGCAGCTCTGACGAGTCAATCGCGCCTGCCGCAACTCCGGACGGACTCACCCAGTCTTCCGCCGCATAGCCGCGCATCGCGCCGTCAATCGCCGTCAGACTGGCAATCGCGAAGCTCCGCGCCCGCTCCGACCCGGAACGCAACAACGCCAGGAACCGTTCCCGGAGCGGCCGCGCCAACTCCGTCGCAGCGGTCGCCGGCCGCAATGGCTCAAGCTGCTGCTCGGGATCCCTTTCGAGCAGGTCCAAGACCCAGCCGACAACAGACGAGTCTCCGTGCTGCACCAGCGTCTGGACGTACGCCCGGGTCAGCTCCGGGTGCGAGTGCCTGAACTCGGGATCCGCCAACTCCGCGGCAGCGCGTTCCGCCCACCGCTTCCAGTCGTCCCCCGCGCCGGACAAGAGGTACTCCAAGGCCCTGGCGCGCACATCCGGTTCCGGGGCAGAAACCAGCACCGCAGCATCCGCGCTCAGACGCGCACGCACATCCGGTCGACGGTTCAGCGCCTCGACGGCAGCAATCCGGACCGCCGGACTCTTGTCCCGCAGCAAGACCCGCAGCGAAGCCCGCACACGCCACGCCCGCTTCAGGCAGACCGTCCGGCAGATCTCCAACCGCGCCCGCTCGTTGCCGGTCAGGATCGTCCACTCCGGCGTCCACGTAATCCGCCAGAACAGAAGCCCGATCACGGCCACGCCGACCAGCACGGTCAGCGCAGACACCCAGCGGCCCCAGCGTTGTTGTTTTGAAGTCACTCCTCTGTACCCACCTTGCCATTCCCGGCGACGCCCAACGGCGAACCATTGAACGCGGGTTCTCCATAACCCGCGCGCTTGGGCAATAGCCGTTCACTCTTCCCCCCAGGTTGCGGAGAACCGGGGGGCCACGTCAGCGGCTCCCGAGCGGAATACCGCCCGGTCATATCAAGCTGTTACTCCGGCGTTTCCGTTTGAGTCCCGCTCCCGCCCGCTGGGCGGGACGGAAGTGGCAGCGACGCTTCAGCGAGCGGGCGCATGGCGTTGCCATCCGCACACGTGTCGACAGGCGGAGAAAGACGCCACAACGCAAACATCCCCGCCGCCGGGAACATGGGAGACGCCCCTGCCTGGCCCGCGGTTCCCTCTCACCTTCTCAGCGCTCGCCGGGGGTCACCGCGTCAGCAGCACGGTGGCGATCTCCCACCGACGCAGTGTCAGCGTCAGTGCACGGTCAGCCAGTTTCACCTTTTCTTTCACCGGTTCCAGGTTGAAGTCCGTGCGGACCGCGCGGGAAAACGCGCACGGCAGTTCGACGCGCACCTTGGCCGTCTCGCCCTTCGACTCGTAGACGCGCAGAACGAACCCGCCTGGGACCTCATGGAACGCGGACAACCGCACGGACTCCGGCGTCACCTGCAGCCCGGACACTGCCGGCGCCGCGCGCTTGCCGCGCGCGCCCAGCGGCTTCACCACCTGCAACGGCAACCGCACCCGGTCCGATGCCCCGCACAGGTCCGCCGCTTTCCAGTCGCCGTCATGGAACACCAGCCGATGCCGGAACTCGTGCCAGCCCAGCGCCAGGCGGTCCTTGGTCACCCACGCCTCCCAGCCCGACTCCGCATCGTTCAGGGGAGTGAACAGGATGTGCCGCAGCCGACCAGTCGCCGGATCGTAGGTCCAGTACTTGTCGCCGTCGACGGTGATCAGCGCCACGCCGCGCTTGCCGTCGGAGACCGAGGCCCAGCTCCGGGCCCAGAACTGATGGTCGCGGTGCCGCTCGATGTTCTGGAAACCTTCGGGCAAGGTGCTGGCGTAAACCTCGTCCTCGAGGTTGCGCGGCTCGACGCCGAACGGAATGTCGACGTCAAGTTTACCACGGAACGGCAGGTCGAAGCACAGGGCGAAGAACCCATTTGCACCGGGGCAGAACACGCGGGTCACAAAATCGATGTACCGCGCGTCCTTGTCCACAATCACGTCCTGCCGCACGCGCTGACCGTGGAAGGCGCACTCCCAGCGGTACACCCAACGACACGGCCCGGCCAGCACCCACTTGCCCTGCCCGGTCTGCCCCGACAGTTCGCCCGTGATCGGCCCGACGTGCAGAACACCCGGCCCCATTTCGTGCAGCCGGCAGTCGCCGATGCACGACGCCAGCGGCGCACGCCACTTCAGCCCGCTCGCCAGGTCCATGACCTCCTGCAGACCGCGCCCGCCAACGCGCAACCGCAGAGCACCGTTCTCCAGTGTATCCTTTGGCGGCGGCGCAGGCCGCTCCGCCACGGGTGCATCGCCCACGCGGTACACGGCGCAGCCCAAGGCCGGGACCTGCGCCGCGAACACCAACGGCGCCTCGACAATGCGACCGCCCCAGGACTCGCCCACCAGTTCGCCGAGCTGTAGCGCGACCTCGTTGCCATCCGCGTCCCACACCCGGTGCCCGCCCACATCCAGCCGCGGCTGCACCCATGGCACTTCAACGAGTTCGTCGCGCGGATACGGCAGCGGATTGAACAGCACCAATGGCCGCCCGGTCTCGGCGCACGTGCGGCCGGTGCCGAACAGCACCGTGACCGCCTTGGCTGTCTCTTCGCGGAGTTCGCGCAACGTGTTTCGCGCCTTGGAGTTGAGCCACTCCCAGTCCTTCTCGAAAATCCACTGCAGCGCGTGCGACGCCGCACGCACCACTTCAACCCAAAGCGCCTCGAGCCGTGCGCAGTCCGCAACACCCTTGCCGCCCTGCAACCGCGCCAGGGCGCAGGCCCGTTCCGCGATCACCGCGGCTGCGTCCAGTTCCTGCCGCAGCCGCCACAGGCCGCGCCGGCCGTGCCAGCCGCTGTTGTAGGCCACGTCGACCTGGTCGATCACGCCATCCCAGACCGGCAGCTTCTCCTTCTCGATACGCGCCCGAAACTCGTTCGGCGTCGCCAAGACCATCCGGCTCGCCTCACGCTCGTTCCAGAGCCGCACCAGCTCAATGATCGGCAGCACCTTGTCGGTCACACAACTCCGCAGCGGCCGCACGTCGTCCATGCCCTGCGACACCCACCATGTCTTCGCGTGCGAGCACTCCATGGCGCGGAACAGCTCCGTCGCGAAGAGCCGCGCGACCGTCTCCTCCCAGCTCGCCTCCATGTCCTCGGGCATCTTGCACCCGGCCACATCGTCCGGTACGGACGCCGTTGAGACCAGCCCGCCGTACGTGCCGCGCGAGGTGATGAGCTCGGTGCCGTCCAGTCCGCGCCAGATGAACTCGCGCGGGATCTTCAGGTAGTTGAACGCCGAGTCGGAGCGCCAGCCGCGGTACAGCCGCGCCCCCGCCAGCCGCACCACCTGCGGCATCTGGCTGTGCCCGATCGCCACGTCAGGACAGGCCATGACGCTCAGGTCCGCCTTGGGCGCGAACTCGCGGTAGCGCCGCCGGCCCAGGATCATGTTGCGCAGGAACGTCTCGTCCGCGCAGGTCGCCGGACGCGGACTGGTGAGCGTGAACGCCTTCACGCCCATCTGCCCGGAGTTCAGACGCTTGCGCAACTCCTCGATGCGGTCCGGGCAGCGTTCGAGGAACGGCTCGATGTGATCGATCCACGGTTCCACGCAGAACCGGAACTCGGGACACTCGCGCATAAGGTCGAGCGCCTCGGCCGTGCTCACCGCGTACCGCTCCTCGTGCCACTCACGGTGGTGCGTCCACGCAAAGTCCGGGTGGTTGTACGGAATAATGCAGAACACGCCGCCCGCCGCCTGCCGACGCAACACCTTCGGGTCTGCTGACATGGTATGGGTACTCCCTTTCGGGGTGCAGCCAAACTTCACGGCACGCCAGACAATACCCGACACTGGCCGCGGAAGCAAGTGAGGGAGTCTGCGCACCGCACGGCGTCAGCGCCCCCCGGACGGCAGGCTGCCCGGCCATATCAAGCTGTTACTCTAGGGTTTCCGTCTGAGTACCGCCTTTCAGGCGGAAGTGGCAGCGACGCTTCAGCGAGCGGGCGCACGGCGCGGCCACACACACACGTGCCGACACGCAGAGAGAGACACCGCAACCCGAACATCCCCGCCGCGAGTAACATGGCGCCCCACGACTTCAAACTCGCGTCTTCTGGTCATCCTTGCACCGGAAGCAAGCGACCCAGTTTCGTGTGTCGAGTGTCGGGTGCAGCGGGGGCTCTGGACTTCGACGTTCGATGTTCAATGTTCGATGTTGGACGTTCGTTTGGGTTCCAGCTACGCCGGCTTAGGAGCGGCTCCCGGGCGGGCGCCGCCCGGGAACCGCTGACGCATTATCGGTGAGGCGACGGCCAGGTTTGACTATCGTGAACTGATCCTGGTCCACACCTAGTTCGAGAGCGAGCGGGAAACGGACTTCCCGCGGCGCATGTGCGAGTACCACTGCCAGTTGTTCCTGCGCCATCGCCAGCCGATCCTGCCCATTGCCCTGTTCAGCGACGACGGGAATGGCGCGAGCGGTTGCCGGACGGCTACAACCTGGAGGTCGCCGGCGAGACGTACCTGGCGTTCCGTTACCACCTGATCCGGCTGCAGGACTTCGACGCCCGCACCTATCTCCGGTCTGACAATCCGCTGGCCTTTGCCCTGGCCGCGAAAATGAAGTACAGTAAGAGAGATTTGGTTCGCATGAAGGCGGACTTCCTGCGGATGATCTCCGGCTGTCGGGTGAACGCAGCGCGGCGGAGTCTGTTGGTCGATTTCGTCGAGACCTACGCGCCGCTGGACGCGCAGCAGGAACGCCGTTTCGAGAGCATCATCGAGGCCGACAAGAAATACGCAAAGGTGAGCAAAATGATCACCGTCTACGAGAAACGCGGCATGCAGAAGGGCATGCAGAAGGGCATGGTCCAGGCCAAGCGCGACGCCCTGTTGATGCAGATGCGCCGGAAGTTCCGGTTCGTCGATGCAGTGCGCGAACAGCAGGTCCAGGCCATCGACTCGGTCAAAAAGCTCGACGCGCTCCTGCTCGCCGTCATCGACGCCCAGAATATCGACGATCTCGACATCTGACCCGGTTGCCCTGTCACAAATGTCAGCGGGGGGAACCTCGCTTCCTTCCTTTACTGCTTGGGGTGTTCTGCGGCACAGTCTTGTCCGGGGGAGATGGCGCTTGCCCGGTCCGGCTCTGCCTGAAACCGGCTTGACACCCGACCTCGCCGCTTTACCTTTTCTGTCGAGGGTTCGCCTACTGCTCTCACGGAGGAAGTGTGGCGCGGGTTCAATGGACCATTCTGAGCCTTCACCTTGGCTGGCAGCGGCTGGTGCTGTTCCGGCTCTCCGTTGCCCTCAATGTGCGTCCATTTCAACCCCGGACCGCCTATTCGGCGCCACTCTGTGCCAAAAACCCTTATATATGCGGTTTTCAATATGAGTTCCTGCTGCAGCAGGTCACTCCTAAGCCGGTGGAGCGGGAACCAAACCGAACGCCGAACGTCGAAGTCAAGAGGCACTTCCGCCCTCGACACCCGCTTGCCACGGCGTAGCTTCTGAGCGAGACACAGGGGGACAGGCTGGTGGTGTCACGTCCGTCGGCTGTCCCGGCAGTTGCAGTGCACTGCGGGACGGCGGCGCGTCGATTGCACCGCGGATCCAGGGCTGTTTCAGAATCTGGCGCCGCGTCTCGCAGAACCACGCCTTCGCGCACACCTGGTAGGGGCGACCTGTCCTCAGGCCGCCCCCCCCCGGCGTGGGGACACGCCGGGGGTACTCGCCGCACACGACGGTCACGAATCTTGAAACAGCCCTGCAGCAGATCGTACACCTCTTGCCTTGCCCCCTGGGCGGACACATATTGTGAGGAAACGATATGAATCGTCCGCGACTCATTCCATCTGTTCGGTTGGAAACAAGGAAGGACGTCTCATGAAGAAGATCCGAGTAGGCATCATTGGTCAGGGCCGCAGCGGCCGGGACATTCACGGGGTCTACCTGGTGAAGGACGAGCGGTACCAGATTGTGGCGGTGACGGACCGCATCCAGGATCGGTGTCAGCGGGCCGTGGCCGAGTACAAGTGCGAGGCGCACGACGACTACCGGGAGTTGCTCAAGCGCAAGGACCTCGACCTGGTCGTGAACGCCTCGTTCAGCCACCTGCACGTGCCGATCACGCTGGAGTGCCTGCAGGCCGGGCATAACGTGCTGTGCGAGAAACCCCTGGCGTCCAAAGCCGCGGACGTGGATACGCTGATCGCTGCGTCCGCAAAGGCCGGAAAGACGCTGGCCATTTTCCAGCAGTCGCGCTACGCGCCATACTTCCAGCAGGTGCGCCAGGTGATCGGGTCCGGCGCGCTCGGCCGCATCGTGCAGATCTCGGTTGCGTTCAACGGGTTCGGCCGGCGCTGGGACTGGCAGACCCTCAACGAGTACAACGGCGGCAACCTGCTGAACACCGGGCCGCACCCGCTGGACCAGGCGCTGGTGCTGTTCGGCGACGGCATGCCGAAAGTGACCTGCTTCATGGACCGCACCGAAGGCTGCTTCGGCGACGCCGAGAACCACGTGAAACTCATCCTCAGCGGTGAAGGTCATCCCCTGATCGACCTGGAAATCTCTTCCTGCTGCGCCTACCCGTGCTTCACCTACAACGTGTACGGCACGCTGGGCGGCATGAAAGCCGCCATGGCGAATGCCGAGTGGAAGTACTTCAAGTGGGACGAGGCGCCACAGCAGCAGGTCACGAAGGTGCCGCTGAGCAAGCCGGACGGCACGCCGGCCTACGCCAGCGAGCAACTGACCTGGAGCAACGAGACCTGGCCCAAAGCCGCCGGCGAGGCGGAAAAGAAGACCGGCTACGTGCCGGCCGCACCCTCGACGAACCTCACGCAGGAGTTCTACAGCATGCTGTACCGCACCCTGGCGGAAGGCAAACCGCTCGAGATCACGCCGCAGCAGGTTCGACGCCAGATCGCGGTCATCGAGGAATGCCATCGCCAGAATCCGCAGATCCATGCGGGCAAGAAGTAGGGACCCCGCGCGTCGAGACTGGCGTATCCAGCGAACGGGCGATACGGATCGCCCGTTCGCCCCATGCCCTGCCCGCACCAAGACCGGGCACAAATTGTCGAAGGCCGACGCACACCGCACGCCTGGACCTGGACACCGTTGAGACCCTCGATATTCTGGCCGAGCGCGGCGTCCCTGGAAACCTGGCCGCTAGCGACGTGCTCGACTCCGTGGAACACTTCCTCTGAGTCCGGCCGATCGCGGTCTCTGAGCTCACGGCACGTACGCATTCGCCTGCGGCGCCGCTTGGCGGAGGTTCGGGGTGATGTCGGCCGCGACATCGCCCAGGGCCCAGGCCAGGCCGGCGAGCAGGACTTGGCGGAAGACGGCGCCGGTCCAGACGTCCTCGCGATGGCCCATTGAGGTGTAGAACACGCGGCCGCTGCCGTGCATCCGCGCCCAGGTCGCCGGGAACGGCGGACGCTCGTAGCACTTGCGGTCCATCGGTTGCTCCAGGTTCATTCCTGCGCAGTCCTGGGTCAGGATCACGTGCAGGTCGTCGCCGAACTTGACCAGGGAGAACCACTCCTCCATCAGGGCGAACGACTCGCCCAACCCGCCGAACCCGGGGAAGCGCGGCGAACGGACGAGCATCTTCGCGACCTGCTGACTGCCGTGGCCGATGCAGTCAGCCCCGAACGCGTCCGGGTGCAGCCACAACCCGGGATGGATCCCCACCAGCGGCTTGCCCGCGCGCACGGCGCGGTCGAGGGCCTCCCATCCGCGCTGCGTCAGCGGCGGGCTCTGGTCCTTGCTCTCCGGCTTCATCAGGTCCGCCGGTTTGCCGCAACTGTACGACACAATGCCCGCGTACCGGTCGAGGTCCTGCTCAAACACGCCACCATCCTTGGTGCAGTCGACGTCGCACCCGACCTCGCCGGCCAGGCGAACAAACGCCTTCTCCCCGAACGACAGCACACCGCCCTGCCGCGCAATCACCGGATGCTCGAACAGAACGCTGCGACTGAAGAGCAACAGCTTGCGCCGGGGCGGCGTGTGCGCGGTGCCGGTGACAAGGGGCGTCGGCGATGCGGATTTGGTTGGCATGGGTGGAATCCTTTACTCGAAATCGTGTCTCGCAATCCTGGTCGGGGTCGGCGCTACCGGGCCAGATCCCGTGCGTCGTCCCGCTCGACCGCTCGCTGAAGCATCGCTGCCACTTCCGCCTGAAAGGGCGTGTCGATTTGGTGCGGCAGCAGGCCTTTCAGAACGGCGGG
>Ga0208961_1000528_pt1 | contig 16040 bp, 9 predicted proteins | sample RifOxyB3_FD_184034 | JGI IMG/M metagenome (GOLD analysis project Ga0208961, IMG submission 184034) | Groundwater microbial communities from Rifle, Colorado - Rifle Oxygen_injection B3 (SPAdes) | ecosystem: Environmental > Aquatic > Deep subsurface > Groundwater | place: Rifle, Colorado, United...
GGCGGTTGAGGCGCTCGGTGACGATTTGGTTGCCAGGATTGTACTCGAGGACCTTTTCGATCTGCGCGATGGACAGGGCAAGGTTGCCCTGTTGTTCGTAGATCGTCGCAAGAAACCAGCGCGCGTTGGCATAGGCCGGGGCGAGCTCAATGGCGCGCTCGAGCTCCACTTGCGCGCGTTCAAGGTCTCCGTCTTCTCCCCGCCGCAAGTACAGCAAACCAAGCTGGAACGCCACGCCGACGTCGTACTGATTGTAACGCATCACGCTTTCCATTTTTCCCACCGCGTCATCGAGCCGTCCTTGGCGGTCATAGGTCACGGCAAGCTGGTAGTGGGCCGGGGCATAATCCGCCTTCAGTTCCACGGCCTTGTTGAACGCGATTTCCGCGGATGCGAGGTACGCGTCGAGCTTCGCTTGTGCCTCGGCGGCAACCGCGGCGTCATCCGAGCCGGTGAGATCGCGCACAGACTCGGCGAGGGCAAGGTACGTCTTGCCAAGCTCGACCCGGTTCGCGGGATTGAGCGGCTCGAGCTCGGCCGCATGCTCGAAGGCAAATACCGAGAAGTCTCCGGCGTTCCCGACGAGTTGAATGAGCGCGCGATACACGGATCCGCGGGAAAGCCAGTTGAGCGCGTTGCGCGGGGACAAATCCGTGGCGCGCACGGAAGCGTTCACGGCGGCGGCCGTGAGCGCGCGCACGTACTCGCGAGCCTCGGGAGTCACCGCGGAATCATCGGCAAGCATCGCGATTTCCTCGTCCACTCGGCGGAGAAGCGACTGGGACAGCTGCCGATAGGCCGCATCGTTGAACCGGTTGTATGTCGCGGCGCGATCAAGCTCGTCGGCAATGTCCTTGGTGTCCGCTCCTTGCTCGGACAGCCGCGCCGCGCGCGCGAATGCCACTTCCGACCGATATCGCTGCGCCCCCACGAACATCACGGTCAGGATGCCAACGGAAACGAGAATAACCGACGCGGTAAACACGTATCCAATTTTTGACGACTGAACGAAGAAACGTTCTGTTCCTTGCCGCGACGTGCGCGACGCAATCAGCGCGGAAAATACGAACAGGAAAAAGACGCTGGTCATGTTCCCGGGATAGAGAAACGCGGCCACGGCGAACACGCACCATCCGGCCAGCCCGACCAGTACGATCGCCCATTCGCGATACTCCTTCGCGACAAGCACGCGCGCTGCCCCACGACCGAACACGGATAACAGGAATGCCCCCCAAGCAAACAGACCCACGATTCCGACGCCGGGCGCAAGCGTATGGAAAAATGACGCGCCCCGGTCGAATCGCTGCGCCCAAAGCTGCGTTTGATTTACGTCGGACGCATGCAGAAGGGCATAATCGAATTGAAAGGTCCCCGGCCCTGAACCGAACAGACCGGACGAACCGTCAAGCACCTGACGCGCGATGTCCGTGCTTGCGGAAAAGCTTGGCGTGACCTCGAGCGGGATATTCGTATGAATTGGCGACGGAAGGCGAAATAGGTAAAGGACGCAAACGGAAAGAAGCGTCAGTGGCAAGAGGAAACGTCGCGCGTCATGAATGTCATTTGCGCGGAGAAAAAAGAATCCGAACAATATCGCGAGGCCGGTAAGCAGAATCGTCCACAGGACAACGTAGTTGATCGCGAGCATCACGACCAACGTTTCTGCCGACACAAGCAAGACGAGTAGCTTTTCGATTCTTCCAAGCCAGCCGCCGTGCAAAAGCGCGTGGTCCGGACGGGACGCGACCCAAAGCCCGCAACCAAACACGGTCATGGCCGAGAGGTACACGGCGAGCGCATTCATGGTCCCCACCGTGTTAAACGTATCCCCACGCAGCGCGGACACGGTCCCGATCATTCCCACGATCCCGGCAGAAACGAGCGAAAGGCCGTGAACGGCGCGGTGCTCGCGTTCCTCGGAAACCCGGTTCACGATCACGTAAAACAGAAGCGCAAGCGCGAATACGGTCAGCACGCTCACGTATTCCTGACTCGATCCGCCAATCCATGACAGATACGGCGACGACGACCCGAACGCCGATGCCACCGTCGCGCCGAGCACGATGACCGGCACCACGTTCAGCCATCCATGCCGCAGCTCGAATCGCCGACGCGCGACCATCGACACGGTAAAGGAGAGGAACGCGCAAAGGGTAAGCGCCACGAGGAGCGTCTGCTTGTTGAGCTCGAGCGGATCGAGCGCCGCGGGAAGCAGGAACAGCGGCATGAGAAAAACAAGCGCATATACGAGTCCGCGCGTCAGTCCGTCAAGACTGTTTGAAAGGGAACGTGGCATATCGGCTCCAGTATATCAAAAAACCCCGCGACTGAGTTGCGCGGGGCAGGATCACTGGGGCTTGCAGAGCTTGAAGGTCTCTGCACACACGACGACAACGGTCTCGTTGGCCGCGACCGTCACTGTCCCGGCGTTCGGTGCGTTGCCCTTTGTGGGAAACACCGCACTGAGCCGATATGTGCCGGGCGGAACCGTGCCCGCCGGATAGACGGTGTTATTCGCGGTAACAAGCGAGAGCGAATCTGCCCCGCTGGCGAGCCTCACCGTACCGCGCGGCTGCATAGGTTCTGGAACAGGATCAACCGATACATCCGCTGCCTCGATCACGGGGCCTTGCGGAGCCGTGGGAGGGAGCTTCGCCTTTTCCACAGGCACGCGAGCCTTTCCCTTGGAGGAAGGCGGTGCTGGCACGTCGACCACTTCCTGCGGCGGCGAGGGCTCGACGGTTGCGACCGGTTCGGGCGCGACCGCTATGGGCACGGATGCGGGAATGGCTTCCTCGATGGCCACTGGTTTCGGCTCCGAGACGCCCGAACGAACTCCTGGCCACGGCACAGCGAACGCGATCATGGCAACGACCGCAGTCGCCGCAAGCCCACCGGCAACCATCACGAACGACCTGCGCCGCCCGGTCGGTGGAATTGAGGTTGCGGCTGGAGGCGCGCTTTCCGGTTCGGATGTCTCCGGCGACTCACCAGCGATCTCGCGATCGAACCACTTCGTATACCCGGCCGTGTCGGCCTCGCCTGCTTCCGGGACGATCGTATAGCCGCGGCCGAACGCACGGGAGAGCGCGGCCTCGACAGAGGACGTGGCGCGGCGAGCCTTGAGCCAGTCTCGCAAGGCGCTTCCGTCATCCTCAGGCTCGTCGCGGATCGCAAGGCGTACGGCACGCATGAGCATGACGGCGCTCTGATATTCCCGCGCGTCCGGGTCATATCGGGTCGCCCCATGAATCACGGACCTCAGACACTCCGGAACTGACAAGAACTCGCTGTCCGAAAGACCATGGTTGTGCAAATCCTTCGGAACAATGCCGGTAACCATCGCATACAGCGACGCGGCTACCGCGTACACGTCGGCGCGCGCATCCGCGGCCTTGGCGGAAAGCTGCTGCTCTGGCGCCGAGTATCCCATGGTGAGCATCGCCATGGCGGTCTTGGTCTGCCGATCATCGTCCGCCGCGTCCTGGATGATGCGCGCGATCCCGAAGTCCATGAGCTTCACCACGTCCGGATTCCAGCCGACCATGATGTTGGCCGGCTTGATGTCACGGTGGATGAGCCCGCCCGCGTGCAGTTCTACGAGCGCGGAAAGCACGGGAAGGATGATTGACGAGGCAAGCCTGGGCGACATGGCGCCAAACCGTTCCGAGTCCCGTGGATCAAACACGTCCTCGGCGTTCACTCCGGCCACGTACTCCATGACGAGATATGGCGTACGCGTGCCATCCGGCAAATACTCGGCGCCCGCCTCGTACAGCGTCACCACATGCGGATGCGTTGCCCGCGCCATGGTCACGGTTTCCTGGGCGAATCGCCCGATGACATTCAGGTGTGCCAGCAGGTTCGGACGCGGCATCTTGATGGCAACCGCCCGGCCGAGCCGCGTATCCACGGCCAGGTACACGAATGCCATTCCGCCCTCTCCACGCGGACAGATCACCTTGTACCGTCCGTTTTCGAAAGATTCCGGGTGTCTCATGACCTCCTCCGTTGAAAGGAACTGCAGAGAGGAAACATACGGGAATCCAATGGTTTTGTAAAGGGACCTATTGACAACTGGGCGAATTTCTGATGAATTACGCGCGGAGGCAACCCATGGAAGACAGAGACCTGCCCGTGGCAACGTCGATGGGCGCACTGGTGCGCTCGTCGGATCGACGTCGCGAAACCATACTCCCGAGGCGGGAAAGATTCCCGGAAGCGGTCGGACACGTCCGCGACAAAGCGCTCGGAATCGACGTTGCGGCGGCCATCGGGATCACCGGACATTTCCTCGGTGTCGGCGAGTACGAGGGACACACGGCCGCCCAATGGTGCGTATCAATCTATCCAAACGTGGGTCGCGTCGCACAGCGTCTGGCACGCCAGGACCTGCGCGACATCATAGACGCGCTGCACAAGGGGCTTATGAGAACCGGCGTAAGACCCGGTGCGACCTACGAGGCATACTTCTCGGTGCCGCGCGGAGGTGGAGACAACGTACTTCTCATCAGCTTCAAGGGAAAAGGCGTCCGCTTCGGCAGAGATCCGTGGCTCAGCTCCGACGAGGTATTCGCGGAGGTCCAAGGGATCATTGAGGCGAGACTCGGGATCGTATTTCAGCATCTCTGGAACAGCTGGACCAAGGATCCGGACATCGCGGCCCAGCTCGGTCCGCAGAACATCCCGATCGCGGCCAGTCAAAGAACTCAGTTCCACCCAGACGTCACCCGCAAGTCGATCCGCGACATGCTGCCAATCGTCGCGCAGCGCACCTTGTTCATGGTTCCGCGCGACCCCCCCGTAAAATCCGGGGGGGACGCCGCAGACGACTGGAGCAGCCCGGGCGTATTGATCGCCATTGGCCTGCTTCTCGGGGCCATCGTCGTGATCGCGGCCCTTCTTCTCACTTCCCTCGCCTAACCGCGAGGTTTTTTAATTTCGAAGGATTAAAAAGAGACCCTCAGGGAGGGTCAGTGCGGATGAAAGACGATGGGAATCGCGAGGTCGCCGTTCGTCTGAAGGATGCCGTCGCCATAGTGGAAACGGCCAGTCTCGTTGCCAACGGCCACCTCGGTATGGGGCGAGAACGGATCGATGAGCGTTGCCGCGTGGCCGAGCGCGCAGAGCCGCGCGACCACATGCTCGTCGGGCGTGCCGTAGCGACGAAAGCGGCCTCGTGCAAGCTCGCGTCCGTCCTCATGGGTGAGCACGAACCGCTCGCATCCAGGAACGAACTCCACGGGAGCGCGCGCGTACGCCTCGCGCAGCTCCTCGAAGGACATCACGTCCTCCACGCCGCGTGCCGCGAGCTCCCGGAACGTCGCGCGGTCGCCCTCGCGCACGGCTTTCCGCAAACGCTCGCCCCATGAACGCGGCTCGTATGCCTCGCCTTCCGTGCCGAACAACATCTCCTGGTCGAACACCGGACGTCTCAACAGATGATGCGCATCGGGATTGCCGGTGACCATGGCAACGATGCGCTCGGCCTCCGGCAGCATGGCGAAGTGCAGCTCGTGCTCGTTGTCCGTCGCGAAGAACCGCGTGAACGTGAAGCGAAAGTCGCGCCCCGGGACATAACCGAGCCGGATGAGCGAACGCGCGACCATCTTCATGACCACCCACTTTGGATACGGGTCGTCGCGCGAGATCGTATAGGCCATCTGCAACGAAATGAGCGCGAGGTACCCAAGATCGATCGCGCGGGCAATGAGATCGACATGGCCGCGATGGGGCAGGCCGATGCGCGCGGGAATCAGCACGGTGTCGCGCGCGCCAGCGAGCGGCATCTCAAGACGCGGGGGATGCGTCACGAAAACGCGCGGAGCCCCGGTAAGAAGCCTGTCCGCGACCTCGTCCATGCTCGGACGCTCGGCCGGATCCTGGTCGAGCATGCCGTTGATGAGCGGATCGGCACCCTCGTAGCGCAGGAGCGCGGATGGAAGCCCGAAGCGCATCACGGCGGCCTCGAACGAGTTCGGATCCTCCGGAACCGGCGTGACCGCGAACGCCATGCCGCCATACCGCAGTTGGTGATAAAGCATTCCAAGCTGGAACACTTCCGTGTGTCGACCCATGCGATGTTGCCAGACCATTTCCGGTGCCAGGTAGCGTGGGTCGGTCACGAACGCGTCGTGGTCCGCGGCCGGGTCGCCGCCGATCACGTATCCGAGACCGAGGTCGAATAGCATGGACGATCCGTCCGTGCCGACGCGCACGTTCTGCGGGCGCAGGTCACCGGTGACCACGCCACGCGTATGCAATGCCGCGTGCGTGCGTGCCAGCTCGCCCACGATCCGGTTCGCTTCGGCGCGCCCGATGGGACAACCGTTGCGTACGAAATCAAGAAGCGACTGGCCGTATGCGAAATCGCGTCGAAGGAACGGAACGTCACAGCGCGTTTCCAATCCCCAGGCTCGAACGAGCCCGGGCGTGGCGCCGGAAACATGGAACAACTCGTGCTCCGTTGGAAGGCGCTGTCGCCACCGACGCGCGTCAAACGAACGCGGGTCAACTTCCTTCCAGGTCTTTGCGATGCCGTCGGAATCGATGCCGAGATACACCCACATACTGGTGTCCTCGCCGTCCGACCCTTCCTGCAAGGCGCGAAGCACGCGAATGCCGCTGCGCCCCGCGAACGCAAGAAACGCCTCCCCCGCGCGGTCGCTGAACGGCCCGTCCTGCTCCGTCGGCGGGTACAGCCGGCCAAGCCGATCGATTTCCGCCACGAGATCAGCCCGGTCGAGCTCGACCGCGAGCTCGCGGGCCGGATGCAGATGCGCGCCATCGAAGGTGAAGCACGCGAGGCGCGCCGCGAGGCAGAGCTCCGGATCGCGCGTGGCGTCCGGATGCGCGAGCGCGTCCGAGACGCTCTCGTGGGAGTCCATGATGACCGCGACGTCCGCGGCCCAACGGTCCAGCCGGTCACGCGTCATGTGGAACATGTTCTCTCCGAACGAATGAGCCTGGAGGGACGTAACCCGCACGTCCACCCAAGACAGCCGTTCGAAAAAAGGACCGCGGCGCGTGGCGCTGCAGTCCAGATGGAAGGGGCTCAGTCCGCGAAGATGGCCTCCGACCACTCTTGCTCCATCTGCCTGTCCATCCCCTCGATGAACTTGAAGAAGCGCCGAATGGCCTCGCGGGCACGGAGGTCCGTGTCTTGTCCGAAGACCGGGTCACTCAGCCACTTGTGGTAGAGGAACTGCAGGAACCGCTTGGCGGTCTGCGGTCCGTCTGCACGGCACATGAGGAAGATCGCCGCGGCCGGGATGATGCCAAGCCTGTGCCTCGTTTCGGCGATGGAGCTGAAGTCGAGCAGGTCGTATGGAACCCGCTCCGACCGCAGGAACTTCCTCTGCAGCTCAGCCATCCCACGGGTTTCACCCGTACCGATAACCTCGAAGGACCCGAAGGTCTCGTAGACGCGGTCAACGGAATGTTGCCAGTCGCGTCCGGCCGGACAGCCATTGTCACTGCGCATCCCCATGCCATGCCCGACCACGTCGGTGGCGAGAATGAGATGGCGATCCGGCTTCAGAACATGACCGAAGTCGATGTCGCACGCATCATGGAGAGTGCACTCGAACGCCTCGGCCTCGTCCCCGCCGCTCACGTTGCGAACTTGGCGGGTCGTGGAATACACCACGCGGTCGCCCTCCTCGTTCGGAAAGACGAAGTCGACGTCCTGCCGAATTCCCAACCCGTCGCAGTGATCGCTCACGTATCGGATGGCGAGCTGATGGCGCGGCCCAAGCATGAGTCCCATCGTCGCCAGGATGAACCCGGAGCTGCCGCGGACGGCTTGCGCCACCTCGCGATTCGATCCCGAGTTGTCGATGTCGAGAATGGTGATCGCCTGCGCTTCCGGGTGTGGACGCGTGATGCGTGCGCGAACCAGGGCGTGGTCGTACAGGTCCACGGTGTCGCGGGTCTCACGACGCGTTCCCCCGGGGGGCGGCGCGGTCTTCACGTTCTCGCGAGCGGCACGGACGCTTTCCGCGCGCTTACGCGCACGTTCATCATCCTCGGACTTTCGCCTCGCGGCCTCGGCCGTTGCCTCCTTCTCCTCCCTTCGAAGTCGGTCGGCTTCCGCGCTTGCCCTGCGCTGCCTGTCGGCGTCGCGAGCCTGAGCCGCCGCCCGCTCCTCCGCTTCCGCTTCCTCGCGGGCCCGTTGTGCGGCCCGCAGGTCTGGCGCGGGCGCACGAGTCTCGTACGTTCGATCGTAGGTCTTACCATACGATCCGCGCGTGCTCCCGTAACTGCCTCCACTCATCATCCACCTCCTTTCCTTCTTGTTGCTTCTTATTGAAAGACCGGAAAAAAATGCTATCACTCCGCAAGCAAATTGTCAATGGCGTCCACGGCCTTCGCGGCCGCGGCGACATCATCTTTCTTTTGTCTGGCGAGCGCGGTTCCGAGCTCCACGACATCCTGGTCGGAAAGCGACGGGAGCGCGGCAAGCATCTTTTCCCTGTCCGCCGGCTGCAAGGCGGACGACTCGATGAGAATGCGCAACGCGGTTCGTTGGTCCATATTATTCCTCGATGGTTACGTCAAAGATTTTGGCCGCTTCGTTCACCTCACTGGCGACGACTGCCTCGCGCGCGGCAATTTCACGGAACCGCGCAAGGGCCTTTTTCATGCGCGGAAGATCGTGCCGAAGCTGCGCGACCGCCTCGATGGCATGTGTAGGGAGAAAGTCGGCGGACACGAGCTCGAACACCTCCGTGCCAACGGCAAGCTTCAACGACACGTCCGGGGTGAGGTCTACCCTGCTCAGCTTCACCTTCGACACGTCGCCTCCTTCCGCGGCCACGCGCGCCCGCTCCTTGTGATACTCGAATCTCGCCCACATCTTCGCCGCGTCCGCGCCCCAGGAAGCGATGCTTCCCGCGCCAGGGACCGTGTCCGCGACCGCGATGAGCGTGTTAATCACGGTTCGCGCCGACGCCTCGGCCCCCTCGCGGAGCGCCGGGTCGCGAAGAAGGTCCTTAAGACGCCCGTAGGCCGCGCGCATGCGCTCGATCGGGCCCGGCGCCTTTTTTATTTCCGCTTTTGGCCCGACCCCCATCATTTCCGCGTCACGATCGGACATCAAGAAATCGTCTTTTTCTCCGTTCATAAAGGATGGTCAATAAGGAGTCCGTCACTAAGAGACGGACTGCTGGGATGATTGTACGTCAAAAGAAAAATCCGGCCCAGGAGTGGGTCGGAAGTGCTCACCATTCTAGGAAGGTGAGCGTGGTGAGCATCGCGGCCGTGATGCCGAGCGCGACGGATCCGCCAAGCGCGGCGTTGGCCTCTGCCTTGAGCCCGGGCAGGTCGTCGTAGGGCGTGGACGGGTCCACGTACCTGGCATGCGCCGTGCCACCGAGCCAGTACAGCCCCCCGGCGGCAATCGCCGTGGTGCCAGCCGCCACCGCGAACGGGGCGGACGGCCTTTGGCGAAGCTCGGGCAGGAGCCGCGTGGCAAGGGTAGGCGGCGGATCGTAGCGCGGGGTCGGCTCGGAGCCGAACAGATAGTAGGTCGCGCGCACATCGCCGCGTGGTCCCACCAGCTGCAGCACGCACGGGCGACCGGTCGGTCGTACCAGCGCGCGCGCGCCGTCGACCATCACGATCCCGTCGTAGGGAGGGAGCGCCTGGGATTCTCCGGCGGACAGTTCTCTCGCCTGCCGGAGCAACGTATCCACGTCGCCCCCCGGTGGAGCAATGACCGTGGGAAGCCGGTAGTCCGGGGTCGCCGCAATCGCGGAGGCGAACGAGCGCATCGCCGCGTCCGTGTCGGCTTCCGCGAAGGCGGCGAGCGCCTCGAGGCCGTGGTACCCGGCCGCGTCGATGGGGGTGAGCGGCTGTGCGAGGCACGGGAGCGCGGATCGCGCGCCCTCGACCGCGGAGGAGAAACCGTCGGCGTCGAGCGAACCCATGGCAAGCTGCGCACTCGGCACGTAGGCCGACAGGGCCACGACATCCGTCGGAGCCTCGCAGGCGGCATGCGCGGTTGCGGCAGCCAGCAGGATCAGGAACGGCATCATGGCTCCTATTCGTCCAGCAGGCCGTTGCAGTTCTGATCGACCGCGTCGCCGGTCACTTCCTCCGCATGCGGATTGATGGAAGGATCCGCGTCGTCACAGTCGCCGCCGCACGAGGCGTACAGGTCGCCGTCGAGGTCGAATCCCTCGTCCTCCTCGCCGTCGCAGTCGTTGTCGTGACCGTCGCACACCTCGGTCTCGCCCGGATTGATGGTCGCATCGCCATCGTGGCAGTCGCGCGGCTCGGAGCAGGTGCTCCATCCGTCGCCGTCCTCGTCGTCGTACTGGTCGACCACGCCGTCGCAGTCGTTGTCGAGCCCGTCGCAGGCGTCGTAGTTGCCCGGGAAGACGTCCGGGTTCGTGTCGTCGCAGTCGTCGCAGACGTCGTAGTAGTCGTCGTCCAGGTCGGCGTCATCCGCGAAGCCGCTGCAGTCGTCGTCGATGTCGTTGCAGGTCTCGGTCATGCCGGGATTCACTGCGTCGTCTTCGTCGTCGCAGTCGTTGCCGCCGGCCTCGATCGCGTCGTACCCGTCCTCGTCGACGTCCGTGAGATCGGCGTCGTCGCAATCCTGGTCGATCCCGTCGTACGGAATTTCCTCGGCGTTCGGGAACACGTCCGCGTCGGCGTCGTCGCAGTCCACGTCGGCCGCGAACCCGTCGCCGTCTGAGTCGGTGTTGTGATCCTCGCACTCCGCCACCTCGTCGACCGCGCCGTTGCAGTCGTCATCGATGTCGTTGCACGCCTCGTCGACGTTCGGGGCGATCGCTGGGTCTCCGTCGTTGCAGTCCGTGTGGTCGAGCGAGTACCCGTCGGGGTCGTCGCACGAGTCGATTCCGTCGGCAGCCATGTCGCCGTACCCGTCGCCGTCGGCGTCCGGATACCAGGTCTGCTTCTCGCCCGCGTACGAGTCTGCGTCGTCGCAGTCTTCGCCGTGCACCACGCCGTCGCCATCTCGGTCGTTGGCGTTCTGCTCTTCATCCAGACCGACAAAGCCGTAGCATCCCGCCACGACCACCAGCACTGATAGAAACCTCATTTTCGATTACCTCCATCGTTATTTACGCACAAAAATTCGGTTTTGTCCAGTCCCGAACGGACAAAGAACAGAAAACGCGCGGGTGTGGGGTTCCCGCGCGTTTTCACTATGGATGGCCGTGACTCCCCAAGCATGGAAGAGGCCACGTCCGATGGAAAGAACAGTCTGCTGCCGGAAGAACGATTTTAGGGTGCCGGCTCCTCGACAACAGTCGATTCCATTGAATCGTCGGGGGTTGGCTCCGGGCTCTCCGGAGACGCTTGTTCGTCCGTCACGACAGGTTCTGGGTCAGGCTGAATTTCGATCACGGTCTCTGGCGCTTCTTCCTCGACGGGACTCGCCAGGACTTCGTCCGAGGGCGGATCGGTCTCTGTCAACTCGGCGTCCGAAGGCGTCTCGATGACCGGTTCCTCTGCGACCGGGTCTTCCTCGGTTACCGGCTCGTCGTCCGTCGGCTGAGCCTCTTCTGGCTCGTATCCCTTGCGGTAGGCAGAAACGATCCAGTCAAACGTAACCCCGCTGTCGTGACCATTGACCTGCCGCACGCCGAATCCGTCGTTGTCCTTCTCGAACACGTAGAGCGATACCGGACCGTTCGGCGTCACGATCACGCGAATCGGCGAGATGGTGGACGTTACATCGTTAAATGTGGGACTGACCTGCTCGAAGCGAATCACGGCCTCGCCATTTTCAAGCGTGCTCGTGCCAACGAGCGTAATTTGAACGTCCGGCGAAGTCACGGCCATTGTTTCCACGGCGTCGCCTTGATAGCTCTCGGTCACGGTCTTGAGCGTTCCTGGGGTACGCACGGTTCCGTCCTCCTCAATGGACCAGCGACCGGAAATCCCCGCCAACCGGCGCACGCCCAAAATGTCATTGCCAGTCATGTATACGTTTCCGTTCATGTTCAACGCGGTGAGATTGTTCGCATTCTGGGTCACGACGATCTTTGACGCGATGTTGCTCGTTCCAGGAAGGGCCGGCGTTTCCCCTCCATTCCAATACGACACGTTCACGTACGCGATGATCTTGTCGTTTCCGCTTCCGGAATACGGCTCAAGCGCATAGCCGATGATCGGTCCGGCCTTTGTGGCCTTCATGGCGTATCCGGCGCGCGTGGAAGACGTGAGCGGATCGCCGATCTCGATCGTGCCATTTTCATTCGAAACTTTGGTTGGCACGCGACCGGCAAGGGCGATCGGATAACTGCCCTTCAGATTCTCACCGGCGAGAAAACCCGGACGCGTGGAGACGATCCCAGCCAACTTTGCATCCGATGCCTTCTGGGTGAGCGCAACCGACTCATTCGTGGAGCCGAATGCAACTACGTCACCCGCGGTCAACTTGTCGGCGGACGGAAACATTTCCGCGAAATCATATGAACCAGTCGCCCACCCCGAGGCGTTCGTGCGCATGAAATCGCCACCCATTCCAGAAGAACCGTCGTAATAAATGTATTTTGAGGTCTGAAGTGCGCCGCGATCCGATGGATAGAACCGTCCGGAAAGCGCAAGATCCCCTCCGTTCGATACGTATGCGACCTGCGTGCCATCCGCGTTCTTGATCGATAGGCGATAGTCGGTCGCGTCCGTGACGTCGGTGACGAAAGACATCTGCTCCGTGACGCTCCCGCCCGAGCCGAGCACGGAGAGACTGCCGGTCAGCTCCACGTCGTCCTCGATCTGGGTGACGCTTCCGTCCGTTGAGATAACACTGCCCATGTAGAACTGCGGGCTGACGAAGACGCTGACGGAACCCGATCCCGGCCCGGCGAAACCCTCAAGCGCGAACCCGACGATCGTGCCCGGCTCGGTCGCCTTCATGCCGTACCCAGCCGTCGACGAAGAAGTAACGGGATCACCGGCGACGATCGGTCCGTTTTCATCCGTCACGAACATCGGGATGCGCCCCGCGAGCGCGATCTTGTATCCGCCGTCCTCGAAGCCGAGCAGCACGCCCGGGAGCGTGGAAACGCCACCCAAGAGCGCGCCTTGGTACGGCTCCGTCGAACGCAGCACGCCTGTGCCGGACGGATCCATGACCACCAACTCGCCCGGAACCAACGTATCCATGGACGGGTAGAGTTCCGCGACGTCGGATGCGCCGGCCCCAAGCGTGCCGTCGGCCCACACGTCGCCGTCACCATCCACGCGGAATACCGTGTCCGACGTCCCGCCGATATCCTCGCGCACCAGAATCATCGCGTCGGACAACAGGCCGTCCGCCGCGCCGAAGTTCTCATTCGTATCGATGATGAGCGCCTGCGTTCCCGTCGCGTCTGCCGTGGGATTATCAACCTGATTCTGCAGGATGTGCAGCGCCGTGCCGTTCGCGGATCCGGCGGTCGTCGCGTCCGAGCGAATGTCGACGACATAGTTGTCGAATCCCGCGTTGTCGTTGAAAAAATAGGCGAGCGAATTCGACGTGATCGAATTATTCGAATAGACGGTCAGGCCGAAATCGGCGTTTCCTGTGTTTGTGACGTGAATAGCACCGCCAGCAGTGTCGCTCACCGTGCTACCAGTGTCTGCGTCCTGATCAACGACCAAGGAGGACCCGGTGCCAGCGTTGTCGATGTTCAGAACTGTTCCGCTTGATCCCGTGTCCGTGATGGTGAAATCAACCAAGCCGGTCGTAGTATTCGTAAAATCCGATACGCTCGTAGAACGTTCTATGCTTAGCGCAATCCCAGACGTCAAAGTCCCGGAATTGATATCCATAATAGAGGAGGTTGTGACCCCCTGCCCGTCGATCTCAAGCTGGCTGTCCACGTACAGGTCGCCGGCGTCAGTCGCGAATCCAGGCGAACTTGGCGTCGAATTCTCCTCGACGTTCACGGCAGCCGAGTGGAAATATCCCGCATAGTTCGCCGTGCCGCCGCTCGCGGACGCAAGTATGCCGTAACGGGTAGTACCCTCGTCGTTATTGTCGAAGTAACCGCCATAGGAGGTTGTCGCTCCTCCCGCGCCTGCTTCCACCACTCCGCGAATCGCAAACAGATCCGTGACCGTCCCATTCGCGACCGAAACGCTTCCAGAGACCCCTCGCAAATCCAAGATGTTCGTCGCGGCCGCATTTTGAAGGCCGACTCCTTCGACTCCGGCCACGTATCCGTCAACCGCATTGGCGCTCGTCGACGAATTTCTTCCCTGTGCGCGCAAGCCGATGACATTTTCCGCCTGTCCCGTCGTGCCCGAATTCGTCGCCTCCGCCGACACCCCGTATACCAGATGGGTCGTTGCCGGTACGCCGCCGCCTTCCACGGCCTGGTTTATGACGGAAAATGTCGAATCTGCAATCGTTATGCTGTTCAAATTGACCGCACTGGTTCCCGTGTACGTCACGGACGAACTGATCGCGGACGTCGTTCCGCTCAATGTCGTCGGCAACGAATCCAAGCCGGAATGCTGGATGTTTCCTCCGCTGAACGAAAACGTATCGTTCGTGTCGTACGTAAGGGTTCCGGTATCGGCGTCGGAAGCGTAAAAAGCGATTGAGGCGTTTCCTGACGCCGGGTCGATCTCCAGGCTGTCGGCAAAACCAATCAGTGCGTCCGAATTGGAGGACAACGTTGGTTTGGGTCCGTCAAGATTGATGATGAGGTCCGTATTATCCGCGCCTCCGGCCCCGTTGAACGAGACGACATCATCGGTTTGATTGCTGATCGTCTCATCATACTGGAGCATCAGCTCGACGCTTACGTTCGTGTTCGCGAAATCGATTCCGGCCGTCATCGGAGCTGATGGAGAAATGGTAAACCCGACGCCGCCTGCGTCAGGAGCAATGGTAATCAATCCATCGGCGGAAACGTCGAAGTCCGTAAAATCGACAAGGGCCGTCGTACCAAGAATCGTGTTGTCTCCCACGGAAAGCGCATTTACGATGTTCGCGTTCGAAACATCGATGGCATTCGTGACGACGCCACCGGAACCACTAACCGTTAAACCCGCCGTAAGCGCGAGCGCGTCGGCATTATCAACCGTGATGAGCGATTCCGTCGCGCTGGTGGAAGAGGCTTGATTTGTCACGACGATTCCGCGTTGCGTGTTCGCCGCAGCGTCCGTGTTGATAATGTTTACCGCGAATAAGTCCACACTGTTTGATCCAGTGCCCGTTCCATTTCCAATCACGACATTCTCGGTGCCATTAATCGTCATGTCTACGTCAGAATTGAACTGCGCCGTTCCATTTGCCGTTAAGGTTCCTGCCAATGTAAGCCCTCCGCCCGCTGTAAAATTGGTATCCTCGTGCCCTATGTCCAACAGCAGAAAATTCTGCATGTCGAGATTACCGTCCATCGCGAGGGATGAAAACTCTGCACTTCCAGTCGATGAGATGAACCATTGCGCATCATAAATGGAGACATCTGCATTTGCATCACCGATTGCGACCACATCCGCGGCAGCAGAAACACCCAAACTCACGGTTCGTGCTCCAACACCGCCTGCCCCGTCTCCTGTCGCAACAATCGACATACCATCGTTCCCATCGATCTGAAAACTCATTGAGTGCGTCACGGCATCAATCCCGCCAACAGAAATATTTGTAGAAAAATTTTGGCTAGTCGTTGAAATGGATCCGTCCGCAAAGGTTGTTGATGCGTCGCCAGCCACGAAAGTATCCGCGTACATGCTTGATTGCGCGGCAATATCTCCAGCTACGTACAGGTCATCACCATCAGGAACAAAAGTCGATTTTACAGACCCTAATGTTGTCGATCCAATAAAAACATCTCCGCCAGTGAATTCCCAACGATCGTTTGTTGAAAACGCTATGCTTCCTGTATCTGCATCTGATGCCTTAAACGTCAGTGTTCCGTTTCCAACCGATCCTTCACCAATATAAACGGTATTCGCAGACTCATCCACCCCAAACGGCGACGCGGAAGCGGTCGTGCCCCCGATCACGAAATCACTCGTGGCCGTTGTGGGATATACGACACCACTGGCAAGCGTCCACATAGAACCGG